>Ga0207428_10002457_pt1 | contig 18508 bp, 8 predicted proteins | sample RhiMethybrSRZTD1_FD_187600 | JGI IMG/M metagenome (GOLD analysis project Ga0207428, IMG submission 187600) | Populus rhizosphere microbial communities from Tennessee, USA - Rhizosphere MetaG P. TD hybrid SRZTD1 (SPAdes) (version 3) | ecosystem: Host-associated > Plants > Roots > Rhizosphere >...
TAAAGTGACTTTTAAAATTCTTTTATCTTTAAAATTCAAAATTTCATTTTTTATATCATTTGATATTTTTGCTAATTTCTTCTGCCCTGATTTTGATGGAGCTGAAGACTCTGATATTTTTTGTATCGCCTTTTCTGTAGAATTCATTTGCCCTTCACGGATATTATGTTCTCGTATGTAGGACCATTAGGGGTTATGAGGCTCTTTTTTACTGAAATTGCATCGATTACATCAGCAATTTTATTATCTGATTGGACTTGTTGTAGATTCAAACAAAGTGGCACCTTCCTTGCTCTAAATAGTGTTATGTGTGGTATTATCTCTTTTTCCATCTCATTTTCTAACTTTAGATCCAGTTCCATTAGTTTAGATATGACGATATCGTACATTTGAGAGAAGGTGTGTTTTGTTTCCTCATCCAATCCTATCCATATAACTTTAGCCCGCTTAATATCTGGAAAAGCGCCTATTGGGTCATAACTTATTCTAAATGACTGAAATTCTATTTCTGAAATTTTTGTAACTATCTTATCAATTAATGAATCATTTATCTCGCCAAAAAATACTAGTGTAAAATGAAAGTTTTCTGGCTTTACAAGTTTTAGATGTACATGTTCAAGTTTCAAACTAGATATCAGATTCTTTTGAATGTTTTCAAGTTCACCTTTTCTATGTATATCTGCGGCTACAAATACCCTTGGCATAACAACAAAAATATCGAGTTTACTAATATTAAAATTTGAACGGACAGGTTAGAAACAAGGTAATATGGTCAGCTTTACTCAATAAAACAGGCAATACTTTTATCGCAAGTATTAAATAATTTACTAAAACTCATTTTACCGTCAGAAAATCCATTAAATGCTTTATACGTATTACGTATTAAAAATGTCGATGAACTCCCCGATTGATATTCTTAAAGATTTCTTCTACTCTGTGAAATCCGTCAAAACCAAAGAACTATCATTCAACTATTTTGTCAATTTTGCAAGGTAAAGACAAATTAAAGTGTTCGTCTGTAGAGCAAGTACGAAAAAGAAATGGATTGCATACCCTGATATTCGGGTTATCCCGTTGGTATATTCAATTCAGTAACAACCTCTTCCCACAGCTCGCTAAATTCCACTTGGTTTACAGAAACTGTGGAGTCGGATCCCCTAATTCCTGTGATTGCTGGCTTTAGTCCGGGATGTCCGTCAGGAGCGTGCTCGTCTTGCAATCTCCCTCCTTCTCCTCCTTCTCCTCCCTCGCCAGCATCGCCAGGCAGACCACCTACAGACTGAAACTCAATTCCATTCTCGACTTTGCAGTATAATGCTTCTATTTTGCCTGCATTTCCACCATCGCCTCCTATTCCCCCATTGGCACCGTTGCCTCCTCTGGCAGGAGATAACCTTTGATTGTGATGATTTATCATAACCTGTGCCCCATTGCCCCCTTTACCGCCATCTCCACCCGTGCCTCCCTTTCCTCCAGGACCTCCATTCGCAAAGACTTCTATTTTGCCCAGTAGATCACAAAATAACTTGATATGATTGCCCGTTTTTCCTTTGCCGCCAGAATCGCCAAGTGTACCTTCACCGCCATCTATGGCTGATTGAGCTTCGCCAGCTTGATCTTTACCTGCATCGTCCCCTTTTTCACCCGTTTTTTGCTTTGCAGGGTGACTTCCAGTCCTGCCGGTTAAGTCAATTCTACCAATCTCTCCTTCTTTGGATTGCAGTTTGTCGGCGATTATCACAAGTTGAAATTGTCCAGGAAAGTTGACTTGGCTTGGATTATTATAACTTAAAGTATACGAAGATTCTAATTCGATTCTTTTTGCCACCATTAGAATGACACCGTCAGAAATGTGATTTGACCTCAACTCGCTAGCAAGTGACTCAGCGAATTCCTTGTCAATGATTATATTTTCGATATACCTTGTCAATACAAATGGCATATTAAATTAAAATACTTTTTTTAATATAAAAATATCTGTATCTGAACATATGAATCTTACAATTGGTTAAGGTCGGCCGCAATTACATTAATCTCATAAGAGAAAATTTGGTACTTTTCGTCGCTAGCCAAAAGATGTCATTAATTACCACTATTTGTATCGAAAAATAACCATTTTTTTGATCCTTTAACATTTTTAAATGTTTTAATTATTTTCAATTATCTCGTTTTTGCGCTGAGGCCATCTCGAAATCAAAAATTTTTAAAATATTGAAATTCATTCATGTTTAAAGACTACATTGGATTAAATCTAAAACAGTTAATCTTAAACGATGTAGCATCATGTAGAGCACACATCTAAAAGTCGTACGATGATACCAATCGCCTCTAAACCTAAACAGGTAACGAAATTTCTTCATTACGATGTAGCAAATTAACATACTATGGCTAATATCTTAGTATGTAGATAATACTTTATTTAGTACTTTTTGTCTAGAAACCGATGAGGACTATGGTTTTTGCTACCTCACTGCTATTGCGTGAAAAGCTTAATTATTTCCAATTTAAAATACAAAATCGATGTGACAATTTGAAACGAGGAGTAAGGGATAAAAAATTTGGATATCTCATGTTGGATCTTACAGGTAATGATAATGAATAATGACTGTTGAAAAAATCAGTTGGGCTACAAGTGGATACGATATCCATATGATTCCAGGTACTGCAATTCATTTATTAACAATATATTTTACGGATGGACCTCCAAAAACGGTTAAGGAATTAGTCTCTAGTGATAACGTTACCGTGACTTTCGACTGGACTCTCAAACACAATTTGAATGTTGACAATGAAACTGGCGTTAAGGTTGAGCAGAATGGTATACTGAGTGTTAATAATCCATTGCCAACCGAAGCAGGAAAAAGGGTGTATAATTTTATCATTGAAGTTACTGTGAATGATCACACAAACACAAACGTATTCCACTCTGCAGTTAGAGTGCATGTTCATGATGACATTGTAGAAGCATGGCTGACCCCCTCTAAGCTTTATATCCGCCAAGGTTCAAATGGGTATCGCTTTTCTATTCTTGCCACGTTCATAGATAACGTAAAGGGAGAACCACATCAAACACCTGGAGACATAAGCTGGGCTTCGGAATATGGGGGCATCCTCTGGGAGAGTAGTGATAATGGTAAAATTACTGTTGATCCCACTGGTAAACTCACCGCCAATGTATCGAATGCTACAGACGTCAAAATAAAGGCGCGGCTTAATGGATTTGCTTTTGGAGTGACCATTTCACATACGCTTGAAGCAAATGTAGATGTGTTACCACCTTGGAATACTGTATCGGCAGAAGTCAGATTGGTAGGCAGAAATCAAATTAGCGAAGAAGAAATTAAAAAATATCCAAACCTCTTATTTGTTGCAGAAGGCTACACTAATAAATCTGAATTCGAAAATGATGTTAATCTAATTGTCGATAAAATAAAGGAAAGCTCAAGTCTCATGCCATTCAATTTCTTGTCAACTCGTAATAAGCTAAATTATTGGAGTCTTTTCTTGCCATCTGAGGGAAACCTCATTACGCCACTATTTCCTATACATGATGAAGGAACGGAATTTCAGGGCCTTGAGAGATATGCGGCCAGTGATTTTGTTTCTGTAAAACCAGACCTAACAGACCTAGAACACGAGTGGACTCTTCAGGAATTAAATTATATGGTTGGTTTGCCGCTCTTGTCGGATTTCAATGCTATAAACTTTCCAAACGATTACACAGACAAATCAAAAGAGTGGGGTGATTTGTTTGTAAAGCTCCCTCTGACTCTTGATATCCTTAGAAATAAGAAGGGTAAAGACACATTATGGTCTACTTGGCGCGCCTTTGGCATTGAGCAGCCGGCAAACGAACTCGTTACTGCTCTAGGTATTGCCAACGGCGCCCGTCCTAACGTCGATCTTGGCAGAGCTCAAAATAAGGATAATCTGGGTTGGCATCCCTTCCGTATGACCAGAGCGCATTTAGACAGTTTACTTGAGAATCTAAAAACTTCTACCGAAACCACACCAGATTTTCCTATTGGTGAGCGATGGGGATCTAAAACCGGAGCTGATCGCCGATATGTAATCGCCTTATGTCGAAGATCGGCGGGTCTTGGAACATCATCTTCACCGGATTCAATTGGAGGGGAAATAATATGTGTAAGCGTAGGGACAATAGAATATTATGGAATAAGTGTAGTCATGAGCAACCACCAATACCAAATTTCCGCCACAACCAGCTCAACATCCCATTTCGAGGCCGCGAGTACTCTATGTCATGAGTTTGGGCATGTTCTGGAGTTAGGTAACGAAAGTGGAGGATTTGATTCTATGCCTAGCGACTTCATCATAGCAGATGGTAATCTTCAAGCTCACGCTGATTTAATAGATTCTTCAGGTGCGATTTCAGGAATAAGCGGAAAAGATATCAAATGGAATTGGCCACGAATAATGAAAGCTGGAATCCTATTGGAATACTTATCAATTGCGCCCTCCGAACTCAAAATTAGATTAGATAATAGTTACAAGCCTAGAAATAATACAGATTATTTTAACACTTCTAATAACGTGAGGTTTAGGCAACGCACACTCCCATCCGTAGAAACCAGTTTACAGGAATTTCATATTGACTCTATTAAAAATGATACCAATGGTGATATACTTACGCTAAAGACAACCAATTCAGCAGAATTCAAAGAATCGGATTTTCCTATCGGAAGTCTTTTGATCGTCACGAGGCCTGAAATCATTGAATTTCCAGATGACCGGCCTTTCATGAGACTAATTCATAATGCTGTTCTCAATCATATCAATATCACAAAGCGACCACTTACCGCACCTCCGCCTCCTTCCTCTGGAAACGTTCCTCATGATTGTGTAAAAGTACTTCGAGACAAGACAGAAAGACCCTCTACAGTAGAAACTCAATATCCAAGAAATATTCCTCTGCTCAGACACCCCAAAAGCAAAAACAGATGCACCATTGTCGGAGTCTACGAGGGAGGAAATGATTATGAATGTAATGTTTATCATCCTACGGGCTATTGCAACTTTCGAGGTGGTGATCACAGTAGATTCTGTCATGTTTGCAGATATTTTATAGTCGATAAGCTGGATCCTACATTACACCGGGACATAGATAGAGTATATGAGAACAATTATCCGTTCAGATAAAAATGTCTAACAATAAAAGCACATTTCATATACTCGCCGAACATTTAACAACGGCATTACAACCATTAAGTTACTCAGTCTCCAACTTAACGAGATTCAAGGAGTTTATGTTTAGGTTAGGATGGAATGTCGAATCTCTCCCGTCTTCATTCACCGCCTTAACTGGGTCTGTTAACGACGCCCAATTAGCACTTGATTCGTTACCATCTAATCCTACATATGACCAGATCAGTAACCTTCTTTTCAAGATAAAAGAAGTATACATTGCTCTACAGTCAATTACTGAAGCTCCTGATGGAGTGAACAAAGATCTGTTTCTATCAGAAATTCGTGAACGGGTTTTTGAAATATTGATTACAGATTACTTGATGTCACAACTTCCATCATTGTACAATGCTTTGAAGCTACTCGGAATAATTAACCATCAATTCTTGGAGGCCACAGATTCGCGTCCCTCATATTTTAGGACCAAATTTAACTTCGATCAAATAAAAAACTTAATTTCAGATCCGTCGTCCTTACCGGAAATACTTTATGGTTGGGGTAGTGAACATTTTGACTTTTCGCAAATCATGGGATACATACACGAATTGTTGCAAAGTTTGGATTTTCCAACCTCTATCAAACGAGTAAGTAAACCAATTGGCAAAGGATACCAGTCTTCACCAGACAAGGCTTCGCTTCCTGTGGCTAAGATGCTAAGGATCCCGATTTTTAGCATTCTTAAAGACGAAAAACCAGTTGAGGCATCGCTATCTTTACTACAAATGCCTGCTGAGGGCGAGAAACTGCCTGGAATAATCATACACCCGGAGATACCACCTGAGGTTGGCCAAGAAATAAAGTTAGATGATAATTTAACTGTTAGAATAAAGGGTGGTATGGATTTGTCATCGGTTTTTGGTTTTATATTACGCCCCGGAGAGATTTCATTTCGTAATCCTTTCCAGCCAGATTCAAAATTACCTGATACTGGATTTGGAATCACACTCGATTATTTGAACGAAACCTCCGCAGTCCTTTTTGGTTCTCATGAAGGAAGTCGGTTCGAGATTAAAGGAGCGGCAATTTCTATCATTGCAAATCACGATCAGAATCACTCAGAAATAATACTTGTTATTGAGGCCTCCCTCAATGAGTCGTCTCTTATTATTGCAGCCAACGAACAGGATAGTTTTCTAGCCGATCTAATCGGCAGTAATGAATTGAGGATTCCTGTGCCACTCACAGTCGGTTGGTCGAACAAGCGTGGATTTTACTTTGCCGGTAATTCTGCCTTGGCCATGTCAGTCAATCCTCATCTCAGTATAGGCGCAATTAAAATAGATAAGATAGCCTTTATCGTAAATTCAAGTGATGAAATTGACTCTCCAAATTTTGCGACCCAAATTTTAATAGCAGTCAGCGGACGGCTCGGTCCTATTGCCTTTTCCATAGATGATATCGGTCTGCGCTTTAGAATTGTTTTCAGGTCTGGGAACGCAGGTCCTTTCGATATTAGTATCGATGTATTACCTCCCACTGGAATAGGTCTTTCCATAAATGAAAATGGGATAAAAGGAGGCGGCTTTATTTCTAGAACTCAAAATAAGTATACAGGGATAATTGACCTTGACATTCTTGGCTATTCTGTTCAGGCCCTTGCTATACTGACAACGGATCCAGAAATATCCTTCCTGTTTGCATTATTTGCTAAACTTAAGACAGCAATCCAATTGGGTGCAGGATGGAAGTTAACAAAAATAGGAGGTATGCTCGGCGTGAATCATACGGTCTCTCATGATAAAATTGCGACAGGGATCAAATCCGGTGTCTTGGACAAGATTCTATTTCCAGATAACGTAATCGAAAATGCGCCTACTATTATTGCCAATTTTGAGACTGTATTTCCTGCGTTACATGGACAAAATATTTTTGGTCCCGCAATACAAATTGCTTATGGTACTCCAACTTTAATTACCGCAGATGTTGCGGTTATTCTTGAATTTCCGAATCCTTTTTTGCTATCAATTCTTGGTAAAGTAACCTCTAAACTACCTAATGCAGAAAACCCAATAGTTCAAATTAATATTGGGATCGTGGGGGCGTTAGATATTGTACATGGTAAAGTTGGAGTCTACGGTTCCATATATGACTCAAAGATTCTAGATTTCGTACTATCCGGAGATATGGCCTTTGCAGCAAGTTGGGGAGCTGAGAAAAATTTGATCTTGAGCGTTGGGGGTTTTAACCCTCGCTTCACACCACCTTCAAATTTTCCGCCATTCAATGCACCTCGTTTGAAGAGGTTGAACCTTGCATTTTCTGACTTGGTGACCTTTGAATGTTACCTTGCATTGACATCAAATACATTACAAATTGGTGCAAGAGTTGATGCTGTATTTAAAAAGTCAGGCGCAGTCATCTCGGGTTTTCTAAGCTTTGATGCCCTGGTCCTGTTTAATCCGTTGTATTATATAATTGACGTTGAGGCAGGTTTTGGGGTCAAAATTAAGGGGAGAAATTTGGCTAGCATAACATTTGTAGGTACCATAGAAGGTCCAAATCCTCATAGGATAAAGGGTTCAGTGACCTTTTCCATCTTGTGGTGGGACTTTTCAATTCACGTCGAAAAAACGTTCGGAAATATAATATTAGATATTATTTCCAGTATTGATCCGTGGCCCATACTTAGAGAAACCTTGGGACAAGAAGAAAGCTGGACTGTGGAGACTCCGCCTTGGCAGAAGATGGGGGTAGTCACCAACGAAGATACAATGTTGACAAACCAAGAAGGAAGCCAGCTAATCCATCCTACTGGTAAATTCAAAATATCACAAAGGGTAGTACCGTTCAATCATACTTTGACAAAATTCGGATCGGTCGATCCAAAAGAACATTTTAGGTTTGAAATAGTATCTCTCAACGATATCGATGCCTCCCACCTCCTCAAGACTGATGATTATTTTGCCCCAGGGCAATTTACTCAGTTCTCAACAGAAGAGATGCTTAGCTTAAATTCTTACGAACTCATGGAGTCTGGAATTTTCTTCGGATCTGATGCTGACCTAGAGATCGCAACTTCATTCGAAGCTTTACGCTCAAAAGACATTGAATACGAATCAGTACTTTTAGAGAACACTGCCAACAAGCAAGACATACAGGGTAAACCCCTCGATCAACTTCCTCCATTAAGTAACGTCTTGTCACAGACTTTGGTTGTCTCTAGCAGATCATATCATACCACCTTTGCAAACGATAGTAAATTGAAATATCGACCTAATTATCGTGTTAGTGATTCAGCTTTAAAGGATGAAAAATTTATTATATTCGACGAAGACAAAAACGAAATGGTGGGAGCTATATCTAAAGGTGAACTCAGCAGATCGGTTGCAATCGACAAACTAAAAGAACATAGAAAAGCTAATCCTGATGACAAAAGAAATCTGAATGTAATATCGATGTTCGAATTGCCGGAATTACCTCCGACACCATAAGGTGGATTTATAATATGAGCTCTCAGACCGGTAAATATTCATTTCTTCCATGGGTAAAGACAGGCCTAGGAGCCCTAGTGTCAAATAATGAAAATGATTTGAACGGACCTCGCTCGAAAATTCAGGCGAAATTAACTATAAGGAGTTTTGACGGAAACAACAACCAATTTGATAACGACATACCCAAAGAATTCATTCTCTATGGACCCGGAGATATACAAGGTGTACTTAATAACATTATAATTAGAACGGAACCTGGTGCAAATAGCCTTAATTTTGAACCAAATTATTTCCCATTTATTGAATTTTCTCAGCCAGATTTTCCGTGGAAGTATACTCCCGCTAAGCCCGGCGGAGCTCAGCTACCTTCCAGATTGTCTCCATGGTTGTCTCTCCTCGCACTGGAGGAAAATGAATTTATTCGTATTCCTTCCGAACCAGGTTTGTTACCAAAAATTGAAATTGGTGATCCAAGCGTAAGTCTTCCGGATCTAAAACAAAGTTGGGCATGTGCTCACACTCAAATAATTCAAGATATCTCTGATTCCAATAGTCTTAGTCAAGTCTTGCGAACTGCACCTTTTAAAGTCATCTCTAGAATTCTATGTTTCAGAAAGTTGAAACCAAACACAAGGTATACTGTTTTTCTGGTTCCAACTTTTGAACCAGGTAGGCGTGCTGGACTCGGTTTACCCTCAGAGGAGAATATTAAGGGCACATCTTTTGCTTGGAGTGAACAGTCGACCACTCACTATCTTGTACCCGTATATTATCAATGGAGTTTTACCACTGGACCAGGAGGTGACTTTGAGTCACTAGCTAGGAAATTGGAATACAGAGAACTGCCAAAAGAGGTAGGTATCAAGAAATTAGACGTAAGCGATTCATTACTATCTGTTGGTAGCGAAGTAGGGTTCAACAGGCCATTATTTTTTGGGGGTGCACTATGGTCATTGTTGGCAGAGGAGTTTGTGATTAGTAGCAAAAAGCTAAATGTTCACAAATATCAAATAGACAGCTCAGCGACACAGCCCGATCCAGAAGACCCTTCTCCCGAAGAGATAAAAGAGTTTATCATGAAAACAAAGGAAATTATTGACTTGGGCGAGCGATTAGCATGGAGCTTCGTTAAACATCCAGATTTTACAAACGAATGCCAAGATCCTATTATATCACCTCCCTTATATGGAAAATGGCATGCAAGAAAAAAACTTGTATCCAATATTAGTGACGACTATAAGGATCCATTGTGGGTAAAATCTCTAGAACTTACACCGCCTCAGATGTTACTCGATGAAATCAGAAAATATTCTCCAAATGAGAACTTGTGGATCGAAGAACTAAATTTGGATCCTACGAATCGAGTTGCGGCCGGGCTTGGAGCGGCTGTAGTTCAAGATCTTCAAGAAGAGCTAATGGAATCTGCATGGGATCAAGCCGGTCAACTAAGAGAGACGAATAAGCATCTTAGAAACTCTCAACTGGCACGTGAAATTTCTTCAAACGTTTATGAGCGGTCATTCCAAAAAATGGAACAAAATACATTGATTACGATGTTCAGTTCATTTCATTCGAAAGTCGCAATTAAACACGAAAACAAATCCGCCTCAGCAAAACAATGGTTTCAGGAAAGCAGAATACCACGAGCAATTTTTTCACCTCCTTTTACAAAGATTTCTAAAAAAGTTGATAGACTACACAATAGAAGATTTGACTTTAAGTCTACAATTTCATCAGAAATTCTTGATCGATTCAAAAGAGGTCCTAACATAGGAACAGGCGTTGCGGCTTTAGAGATTCCGAGGAGTGGTCCGCTTTTAACATTGGATTATCTTGTTGATTCTCCCGTCCTTCATCGTTTGAACCTATCAATTACGGAAGATGGATTCAGAGGACAGGAACTGACCAATTATTTACAAAACGCGCCTGTTGAAGAAAGGCAAACAGTTGAAAACATGGAAAATTCTATTCCGAACACGCCGTCTACGACTGATGAACCGCAAATTACAGGCGAACTACTTGGTGATGTTTATGACGGACTTGTACATTCACTTGATCCGAAACTTACGATAGAATCAAAGATTTTATTGGAAGTAACTCGACCTGAGAGAAAACTAGAAGAAACAAGAGACAAGCTGGATATAATCAACGCTTATCCAGAATTCAGAAGGCCCATGTATGAGCCTTTGAGAAACTTATCGGAGGATTTGATCTTTCCTGGGATTAAAAACATTCCGCAAAACACTATAGGACTGTTAAAGACGAATCCAACTTTTATAAACAGCTATATGGTTGGACTAAACCATGAAATGGCCAGAGAGCTTCTTTGGCGCGAGTTTCCAACAGATCTACGTGGTTCGTACTTTAGGCAATTCTGGGATGCCTCAACTGCTGTAGAAAGGGAGAATCAGATACATTTACTGCAGACTGGAACTGTTCCTTCAGAACAAAAGGAGGAAGAAATAGTTGAGAAATATTTTGATATACCAGCAATTCACAGATGGAATGAATCAGAACATCAAGATTTAAGAAGAGTTGCTCAGCGTGAAGGCGCAGAGCAGTCTGAAGTGGAAGTACTACTAATCAAAGGTGAACTACTCCTGCGATATCCAGGCACCATAATATATGCAACCCGCGCAAAGCCTGGAGCCACCAACATCGACAAACCAGTCGTGTCTATGGACGACGATGATATAAAGCTACCCGTATTTAGAGGGACAGTATCTCCAGATATTACGTTTCTAGGATTTGATATTAAAATTTCAGAACTAATGGGAAGCGGTGACAATTCCGATCCAGGATACTTTTTTATAATACAAGAACAACCTAGCGAGCCACGGTTTGGTATTGATAGTGATAACGATGTAATTAACGGTAACACTCCACCAGACACTTGGAATGATCTTAATTGGAAGCACGTGGAGTCGTCACTTGGAGTAAACAATTACATTGATATGAATGGTCCCCTGAATGGACTAAAGCTAGAAAATGGTGTTACTTGGGGTTTAAATTCAGCAGACAATGCATACATTTTCATGCAGCGACCATTCAGAATTGTTGTTCATGCACGGGACCTCTTAAATAATCTTGACTCTGGAGGTGTTTAGAGATTAGATACATGAATAACAAGGCATTGAATAAAACGGGAGTAAATAGTGAGGGAAGTACAATTGGCTGACCTTGATAACAAGTATCCAATAATTTTCTTGCCTATCAGAATGGAGACAAAATACCTGGTGCCACCTGCAGGAGCGGGATCACCGAAGCTAAGAATCAGATTCTATCCTGATCAGATTTCCTTTAACTCGTTTGATCCAAGATTAACCAGGAAAGAAGTTGAAGATGCCAAAGCTTATTGGGATGAATCACAAAATGGTAGAGAAAAAAAGAATCTCGCATGGCTAAAATTGACTGACCAGTATACCCTGCCAAGAGCCGCATACATTTCGAAGGCCGTAATCAATTATGATCCCAGTTTGGAACCTGACCCTGTTAATCCTACACTCAAATCTGACAATCAGATACCATTGAGGGATGAAAGCGATAATCTTTCTGCATACTGCGATTTGCTTCCAAGACGTTTCACAGTTTATGGAAACTTCAAAAAACCAGGACTCCAGAATCTCAGAGCAGTCGGCAATGCTATATCAAAATCTATACAACTTAATCCCCTAGACGATGCTGACACGAAAGAAGCTGACTGGGTTACCGATTTTGATATTGCAGTCGAGGAGGGTATGGCAATTGAAGTTGAACTTACCGATGAACAATACGAAAGCGGGTTTGATTACTTACTTGCCTTCGGAATACGTGACAACCTCTCGCCGGAAGAAACCAAGCTAAAAATCGAAAACCTCTTTACCGGTCATAGATACACCCATGGACTTAAACTTGTAAAACAAGGCACAGCAACTAATTTGGTCAAGGAGTCAAAAGTAGAGCAGTCTTTCGCTTCGCCTAGACATCACACACAGGAAGACAAATTGACGTACAGATCAATCGAGTTTGGCAGACTAGATGAAGATAGTCAAGGTACGGTGGCTCCGCACTCTCCGGACGGACGGGTGTTGAGTCGGGCTCTTGGTATAGATAACCTCGCAAATGGATTAGTAAATGCGAATAATTATGATCAGTTGACGGCGGCATCTATGTTGGTTGCACTTTGGCCCTCCGTTCTTTCCTACTTTATGGTAAAATTCACTAATATTCAAGGCTTAGATCTTAGTAAACTAAAGAGATATTTTATAAAATATATATCTGCACAAGGTATCATTCCTCCAATATCTGTGGGAAAGACTCCTTATGGTATCTTACCAGTTACTTTACTCTCAAACTGGGAGGATACACTACTATTGACAGGAACTGATCAGATCAAAACTTTTTTTAATCATTTGAAAAAAAGATGGACCAAATATATTGACAAGGTTCCTACTATAATGAGCAATAACAGTGACATTTCGGATAACTTGCTGAATATATTATCAATGGATGCATTTTCTCAAAACTACAATGTGAGAGGCCTTCGTTCTCTAAACTATATAGCAGATTTTATTTTTGAAGTGCTTGGAAAGAAAAATAATGCTGGCCAGCAGATAGTAACGGGTCAAGACCTTGTAATGAAAAATAAATTACTACTGAATATTCTGCTAAAGCTAACTTTTCCAACAATTCCTGAAGGGGTACTTTCTAGTTTCTACGAGAATAGTCTAGGAAGTGGAATTTCGGAGATTCAATATGATTTCGTTAGCCATTCCGAAAATGAAAATGAATTACCGCCAGACTATATTGAAAAAATATACGTCGACATTAAAGGGCCCGATAAGAACTTCTTCAAAACAACAAAGGATCAAGCTACTATTCCTGCTACCGCTCCGACAAATAGTGACCCTCTTCTTTTAAGACTACTGAGGTACTCTGCGAGTCTCATCGGCGAAAAAAATGAACCAGAAGATATCGCTGAATTTCTAGAAAGTTTGGAAATTCTCAAAAATATAAATTCGGACAGACTCAAAACCTTGATGCTTCAGACACTTGATTTAGTTTCGTATAGATTAGATGCATGGCTTACATCTTTTGCAAATCAGAGGCTGGATCATTTGAGGGCCACCAAGGACAAGGGAGCTTATGTAGGTGCCTTTGGCTGGATAGAAAACTTAGTACCCAAAAAACAGAAAGTAACTCAAGAGGGCGGCTACATTCAGACTTCCTCATATGCTCACGCTGCAGCTTCTGCTGTTCTTCGAAACGGATACATTACTCACTCAAATGACCCTGGAAAAAAAGATCTTTTAAAAATTAACATTAATTCAGAAAGAACAAAAGAAGCACTAGAGATGATTAACGGTATTGTTCACACTCCGCTGCCCGAGTTGCTTGGTTACAAACTTGAAAGAAGACTACACGATTCTAACATTGATTATCTGATAGATGAATTCCGGAAACATTTTCCACTTAGCATAAATGATAACAAAAAACTCGAAAATGAAATTGAAACCGCAGTAGAAAAAGTGGAACCGAGAAATTTAACAGACGGGTTGGTAGTATTTAAAATTTGGAAAAGATTGATTGACGCAATCGGAACTCTGCCTATCAACACATTAAATATTCGAAATTTTATGGATGCTGACAATGTTGTTCCTGGATGGAAGGCATTTTATTCTGAGATTAAAAACAAGTATGGTGAAACTGATGAAAAAATAAACCGCCTAATTGATCAACTTAAACCTGAATTAGATTTCCTTCTTGAACAAATGGACGGGGTGTCTGATTTGTGTCTTGCAGAAAGTGTTTATCAAGCAGTTAATGGGAATTTTTTGAGGGCTGGAGCAGTCTTGGATGGTATGAGCGGAGATGGGTTGATTCCTTTACCCGAAATTGCAACGACGCCAAGATCGGGATACCGTAGGACTCAAAGAATCGCGCTAGCATTTGAGGCGGACATTTTGTCAAATCTTAATCTTACTAATCCGGACGATACATTTCAGTGGACAAATCCAAAGAAACTAGCAGAACCTAATTTTAATAAATTATTGAATTCGTATTTTGGCACAATATCATTTTGGATTGATATTAAGGATAACTCCGGCAATGTTACCTCAACAGAGGAAATAAGTTTGATTGAAATAGGTTTTGAGCCAATTGATTTGCTGTATACTGAAATCTCAGATCTAGGTCATAGAATAAATTACTATGCTAAAAGTAGGGGCTTTGATAATTATGAAATACGATATGAGCCGAAAGACTCGACTTCAGATCAAGGTGAAAAAAGAACACTTGTAGATGTGCAATTCATGATAAAGTCGCTGCGGGAGATGGTGGCTCAAGGACGTGCCTTGAATTTTTCAGATTTTCAAAATTCGACCCAAATAATTAAGGATCAATATCTGCAAAATATCATGGACGTCTTTCAGAGATACTATAATCTTATTTTGCTGCTTTTGCATACTATCAAGGAATTACAAATTGCAAAGGATGATGTTACTGATTTAGGTATTACTAAGAAAAGACAAGCACTTATTAATGCAAGCTTTTTTGAGAGCCAATTTAGTAATTTGCTTACTACAGAAGGTAACATTATTGATTCAGGAGCCGAACTTGACCAGAAAATAGAGAAAGCTATAGTAGAATTGAAGGCGAGATTACCGGGGGGAGATTCTCAGAAGCAGAAACTTTCACAATGGAAATCAATGTTTGAGTCTCAAGGAAAACAGACTTTCCTAGAATCTCTTGTCGATGAATTAAGTGGAAATACTGAAAATGCTAGAATGTACGAAAAAACCAACGAACTTTTGGTAAGTCAGATTAGAAGAATTTTCAACATTCAAGCATTTCTTATTCTACCTCCATTTGGCGTAACAGGGAACGAGGGACTAGCATCCTCTTTGGAAATAAATTCACGAATATCAAAATGGATACAGAAGGCTTCCTACGTACGACCTAGAGTCAAACTGCTAGACGAAATAATAACATATAACCAAATATTAGACTCATCTGACTTTTCATTTTATTGTGATGAAACAAAATTTAAAAAAACTGCTGCGACATTGAATGATGAAAACGAGGAAACAAACCCTCTTTCTCTGATACTTGCTCTCTCAACAGATGCAGAGGATATTCATATAAGTGCGCCATTAGAAAACCTGTCTGGTATAGCCGGAATCGTAGCTGATGACTGGACTGAAAAGATTGTTTCTAAGGAACAAGATACCCATATCGCGTTTCATTTCAATGGACCAAATTGTGAGGCTCCACAGTGTCTTCTTTTGGCCGTATCCCCAAATGATTTTCACGTTTGGGACGAACCGAGTATACGGAAGGTAATATTGGAAACTCTGACTCTGTCGAAACTTCGGGGAATTGATTACGGTTCTATTAAAGAGCTGCGCCATTTTCTTCCAACGTCTTTACTTAATTCATATGGAGAGAACGTTTTTGTCAACCTTTTAGGAGAGATTCCTTCATGAGAGAGATTTTGCGTTCTCATTTATCTATTCAATGTGTATTTGTGGGGAGAAATAATTATTTGACATGATAGGTCCGTACCGTTCCTTCCAGAGGCTCGAACCGGGATCTCGTAATAACGATCCTTCAATGGGAATTAAAGCAAGTATATACGATCCATTATGGATGTTGACTCGGCAATGGCAGTTAGGAGAATTTGAAGGTGAAGATTCAGGTTCTCCAGTTTATGTAGATCTGAAGAACGAGCAAGGCGAGATATCCCATGTCCTGAACGATGGAAATATTTCCAATTACGACGCAAGGATTCCGCTAGAGGTCTTCGTTGAGAGGACAGGATTAGAGGTTGCCACATCCAATGTACAAGGCGATACCGAATTCCGACTAGATCTTAATATGCAGTTAAAGTTAGGATTACAATTCCAAAAAGAACTCAACGTTCTTTTAAAAGAAGTACTAGAATCAGATGAACTGCGGCACTATAAGAGGTTTTTAGCAAATGATCCAAAATTTACATTTGAGCTGAACGACAAGCAATCCAGTTTTGAGCTAGACTCAGCGATTAAATTCCTTTCAATGGTAACTGGAAGAGTTATTAACATCTACAGGGCCACTTCCTCTCTGGATGATAATGCGCTACTTGATGCAAAGACCAAAGAATATTTTGATACCAATCCATCTACAGACCCTTCTTTGCCAGAAGTTGTAACAAAGGCCGTTCGATTGGCCCTATCTAACTTAAAAAGTTGGTGGTACGGAAATAGAGATCAGATCAATCCGGAGGCTTCAGAAGAACCATTTTTTGAGAAACCGGCAAATAATTTCTCGACATGGAACTCTAATAAATTAGAATATGATTTTAAAGTACAAATTGCTCCTAAAGGTTCTTCCGCAAATGCACAGGAAAAGTTGATTCTTGATGCATCTGGTTACAAAGAGGATCATCTAGATTGGTACTCCTTTACAGTATCAGAAGAATCATCCGCAGATTTCGAATTGTCCACAGAAATTGCTCCTTCAGCTTTTGCAACCAGACTGAAATTTGCAGGAATGCCTGAAAAGAGGTGGTGGAATTTTGAAGACGCATTTATTGATTTTGGTTCAATAAATCCAAAAAAGAATAACATTGCGAGCCTGTTACTAATGGAATTTGCACTTGTTCACTCTCCAGATTGGTTTATCATTCCATGCCGGATGCAAATAGGATCTATCAATAGAATTAGCAAGCTTAAAGTCACGGACTGTTTTGGTGAAGAGACTGAGATTGAATCAGCAGGTAATACCGATGCAGAACTAGGTATCAAAGAATTAGACGCATCTTGGGATTCATGGTCCATGTTTACACTTTCAAAGAAATTTATAAACAAAGAACAGGAACATTCCTCGCCGTATTTCTTTCTTCCTCCAGCAATAGACAGTGTATTAACCGGTGACGTAATTGAAGAAGTGAAAATGTTGAGAGATGAAACAGCCAATCTTGTTTGGGGCGTGGAGAAAAAATATCGTACCTATTTTGGCGAACCGATCTCAGGATATGATCATTCTGTCGCTCTGAATAGTAGAGAGGTCATTCCCGAATTAAATGTTACACAGGGAGATGATGATAAGCCACTAAAATATAATCTTATGACACGTGTTCCTAGAAATTGGATCCCGTTTATCCCGGTACATGCGGACAATCAAACTAGTCCAATCGATCCTGTCAAAAAGCACATAGTATTGCAAAGAGCTTCGATGATTAATTCAACTAATCAAAAATGCATACGACCTAATTCTAGATTGTTAAGTGAGGTTCAATCGCCTTATTATGTAGATGAGGCCGAGGTTCCTAGAAATGGAGTTAATGTGACGGAAAGCTGCCAGCTGGTGGTATGGTATACGGGAGAATCATTTCTTTGGATATCTCGCAGGAAAAATTATGGCTCTGGTGAAGGGGCGAGTGGACTACTTTTTGATATTGTTGCCAGGAATAAGTAGAATTAGAGGATTTTCTATTTAATGTTCGACTATATTTTATTTCCACATTTATTACAATAAATTGACCCTATTGGGCAGTTGTTGGAACATGTTGAACACGTGTAAGTCTTAGAATTACTCATTTTTCCTCCTTTATTCAAACTGGTCATTAAAGAATGGTACAAATAATTTGGTATTCCCAACCAGCGAAGCCATATTCTGTTACATTTTTCATGTTTCATAAAAAACATCTGATTAGAATTAAATATAGTGGTGACTTTACGAGATTATGGAGGGAATTCAGTAGTTTTGATATACTTTATCCTCACTCAAAACTCAATTTGATATGTTATTTGGAAAGCCCAAGATAAAAGAGGGAGATTACGTATTTCTTTCCCAGGATTACTCTGGAAAATTAAGACTGGTCATAGGACGAATTACTTCATTAGCTGATTCAG
>Ga0207428_10002458_pt1 | contig 18507 bp, 13 predicted proteins | sample RhiMethybrSRZTD1_FD_187600 | JGI IMG/M metagenome (GOLD analysis project Ga0207428, IMG submission 187600) | Populus rhizosphere microbial communities from Tennessee, USA - Rhizosphere MetaG P. TD hybrid SRZTD1 (SPAdes) (version 3) | ecosystem: Host-associated > Plants > Roots > Rhizosphere >...
GGCGTTCCTGCGCTACCACGATTCGGCCAACTGGCCGCTGCTGCGGCAGGCGCTGCGCCGGATGGGGCGGGGCGATCTGATCGGCCACGGGCCGAACAAGCTGATCCCGCTGCGCCAGCCGGCGATGTCGGCGACGAAGCCGGCGCGCGGCAAGGGCCGGCCGTTCCGCACGCAACACACCCGGTAAGGCGGGCCCCTCTCCCTAACCCTCTCCCCGCTTCGCGGGGCGAGGGGATCGGATCAAGAGGGTGCGAGGGAGAGGCTGACGGCCCAGCGGGCCAGCTCGGGGACGACCACGGCGGATTCCTCCGTGTCGGCCGCGACCAGCTCCTCGATGCGGGTGATCAGCCTGCGGGCATCCGCGTCGGCGCCCGGCGGCCGTTCGGCCAGCAAACGGCGTAGATCGTAGCGAAGCCGAACCAACTCCCGCGTCTCGGCGTAGCTCATTCGATTCCTCCCGCCTGTCCACCCTAGACGGCCTCACGGGCCCGTCAAATTTCCGCGAACTTTCTCGCTCGGGGCAGGGCCTGCTAGATTGGGGCCCGCATGCTTCGCCCCACCGACGACCTACGTATCGAGCAGATCCGGCCGCTGATTCCGCCCGCCATCCTGATGGAGAATCTGCCGCTTTCGGAGAAGGCGTCGACCACGGTGGCCGAGAGCCGGGAGGCGGTCGCGGGCGTGCTGCGCCAGCAAGACGACCGGCTGGTGGTGGTCGTCGGTCCGTGCTCGATTCACGACGTCGACGCGGCCCGCGAATACGCGCGCGGCCTGCAGGCGGTCGCGGCTGAGCTGGCGGACGCGCTGGTGGTCGTCATGCGCGTCTACTTCGAGAAACCTCGGACGACCGTGGGATGGAAGGGCCTGATCAACGATCCCCGGCTGGACGGGACGTTCCGGGTCAACGAGGGACTGAACCTGGCGCGGGGCCTGCTGCTGGATCTGGCGGAGATGGGCGTGCCCGCCGGGTGCGAGTTCCTGGACACCATCACGCCGCAGTACATCGCGGACGTCGTCAGCTGGGGCGCGATCGGCGCGCGCACGACCGAGAGCCAGGTTCACCGCGAGCTGGCGTCGGGCCTGTCGGTGCCGGTCGGTTTCAAGAACGGCACCGACGGCAACATCCAGATCGCGATCGACGCGATCCAGGCCGCGGGGCATCCGCACCATTTCCTGTCGGTCACCAAGCAGGGGCTGTCGGCGATTGTCGCGACGCGCGGCAATCCGGATTGCCACCTCATCCTGCGCGGCGGGAACAGCGAACCGAACTTCGACGCGGCCGCCGTCGCGCGCGCCGTCGCGGTGCTGGAGAAGGCCAAGCTGCCGGCGCGCCTGATGATCGACTGCAGCCACGGCAACAGCCGCAAGGATCCGGCGCGGCAGCCGGCGGTCGCGAGCGACATCGCGGGACAGATCCGCGCCGGCGGTAGGACGATCGCCGGCGTCATGATCGAGAGCCACCTGGTCGGCGGGCGTCAGGACGCGACGCCGGGCAAACCCCTGACGCGCGGACAGAGCATCACCGACGCCTGCCTCGCGTGGTCGGACACCGTGCCGACGCTGCGCGAGCTGGCCGACGCCGTCCGCGTCCGCCGGAAGCACAAGTAGCGCGCGATCGCCTGATCGATTGTCCAGGTCGGCGACGCTCTTCGAAACGAGCGAAAAATTGCGTTACGCGTCAGGCGTGTTTCGATGTCCTCCGGGAGCGTGCGATGGACATCAGACTCATCTATCTGCCGTCGGGAGGATTGGCTGAGACGCATGGCAACGTCGTCCGTCTGACGACGCCGTCCGCGGGCGCGCTGGCCGCGCATCGGCTCACCCGCCGCGAGATTCAGGAGGCGACAGTGGCGGAGGCGGAGGTGGCGGTCGGCCGGAAGCTGGTGCCGGGGCAGTGGTGGCTCACCACCGCCGGTGCCAAGACCACGGCGATCCCGCAGGAGCTGGTCCTCGAGCTGTGACGGGCCGGCCCTGAGCGCAGCGCGTAGCGCGAGAGCGGCTGGGCAGCGCCGCGCGTGTATTATCGGCTGACGATGTCTCCCGCCGCACCGGCGCCCGTGACCGCCACGCTGCTCGTGAGCTGCGGCGATCGCACCGGGTTGGTCGCGGCGCTGTCCGAGTTCGTGTTCCAGTACGGCGGCAACATCCTGGACGCCGATCAGCACGCCGAGGTCGAGACCGGCATGTTTTTCATGCGGCTGGTCTGGGATCTGGCGGGCTTCAAGCTGGCGCGGCCCCAGATCCAGTCGGCGCTGGAGATGCTCGCGACGCGGTTCCAGCTCACCTGGGAGCTGACGTACTCCGACGTGCGGCCGCGCGTCGCGGTGTTCGCGAGTCGGTCGCCGCACTGCCTGTACGATCTGCTGCTCGCGCATCAGCTGGGCGAGCTGGGCGGCGACCTCGTCGCCGTCGTGTCGAACCATGACGACCTGCGTCCCGTCGCCGGGCACTTCGGCGTGCGCTTCGAGCACGTTCCGGTCGGCGCGGGCGACAAGCCGCAAGCGGAGGCCGCCGCGCAGCGCCTGCTCGGCGAGCTTGCGGTCGACCTGGTGGTGCTCGCCCGTTACATGCAGATCCTGACGCCTGCCTTCGTGGCGCAGTGGCCGGCACGCATCATCAACATCCACCATTCGTTCTTGCCCGCCTTCGTCGGCGCCAAGCCGTACCACCAGGCGAAGGAGCGCGGCGTGAAGGTGATCGGCGCGACCGCTCACTACGTGACCACCGAGCTCGATCAGGGGCCAATCATCGATCAGGACGTCTGCCGGGTCAGCCACCGCGACGACGTCGGTGAGCTGGTGCGCAAGGGCGGCGAGCTGGAACGCCGCGTGCTGACCCGCGCGGTGCGCCTGCACCTGGAACGCCGCGTCCTGCTGTCGGGCAACCGGACGATCGTCTTCGGCGGCTAACGCGCAGCTAGTGAACTGATCCGCCGAAGAAGTCGCCGGCGGTCTCACCGGTGAAGGTGTGGTCGATGGTGGTGTTGGGCGGGCTACCGCCGAGGTAGATGTAGACCCGGCCCGTGTTCAGGTTGGTCTGGGTGAACGCCGGGTCGCCGATGATGACGTCGGCGAAGCCGTTCCCGTTGACGTCGCCGGCGGCGACCGCGTAGCCGAACAGGACGTTGCCGTTTCGCCCGTTGACCACCCAGTCGGCCAGGCCGCTGAGGCTGGGGGCGAAGTATCCGTTCACCAGACCCGCGCCGCTGTCGCGATCGTCCGAGACCAGATAGTCGGCCAGGCCGTCCGCGGTGATATCCGCCAGGAACACCGCGGACCCGAGCTCGGCGGCGGCGCCGCTCATGCTGGTGATGATGACGTCCGGGAAGGTATCCATGCCGCCGAAGCGGCCGAGGAAGACGTAGGCGAGCTGCCGCTGCGGCGCGCCGATGACGATGTCGTCGGCCCGGTCGCCGTCGATGTCGCCGTCCGACGAGATCTCACGTCCGAACATCGCACCCTGCGTGGGGGGATCGATGATGAGCCCCTGCGTGGCGGCGTTCGGGAACGACGGCCCGTAGAAGACGTAGGCCCGGCCGTTGAGGCCGTTGTAGCCGGGCGCGCCCACCACCAGGTCCGGGATGCCGTCGCCGTTGTGATCGCCGCCGCCGGACACAGCGCTCCCGAAGTTCTGGTTGTCGAGCACGCCGGAGATGACGGCTTCGGGGTTGTCGTCCATCGGCGCGCCGCCGCCGAACAGATACGCCTTCCCCTGCTCGACGATGAACAGGTCGGAGTTGAGGGGCGCGCCGACGACGAGGTCCGCGAAGCCGTCGCCGTTGACGTCGCCCGCGCCGGCGATCGCGCGCGCGCCGAACTGGTCGCCGGCGATTTCGCCTCTCAGGATCAGGTTGGCGCCGTCCACGCCGTTCGGCAGCGTCGGGCCGTAGAAGATGTACACGGTGCCGGCATCGGACGCCGCGCCGACGGCGAGATCGGCGAAGCCGTCGCCGTTCAGGTCGCCGACGAATTGAACCTTGCCGCCGAACTGGTACGGCGCTTTCTCGCCGTCGATCGTGTAGTCGACCTGCATGTTCATGGGGTTGCCGCCCAGGTAGGCGTAGACGCGGCCCTGATTTGGGGTCGCGATGGTCTTCTGCGGCGCGCCGATGACCACATCCGAGTAGCCGTCGCCGTTGACGTCGTCGCGCAGGCGCCCGACGTTGACGTAGCGGATCGCCGACCAGGCGCCGCAGCCGGCGCCGTTGCAGCCGCGCACGCGCCAGTAATAGCGCGTGCCGGCGGGCGGGTTGGGCGACACCGGGAGGCTGGCGCTGGGCTGGAAGCTGGTGCCGGTCACGTTCGTGTTGATGACCGGTGACGGGAAGTTGCAGAAGGTGGGCGACGAGCAGCTGTCGTCGATCTGGATCTCGTAGCTGGTGGCGGCCGACGCGATCGTCCAGACGAACATCGGACGGAGGCTGGGCGCGAAGAAGATCGAGCCGGTGTTCGCGCCGTTCAGGGGACGCACGCCGGTGGGCGCCGAGGGCACGGGCGGCCCGCAGGTGCCGGCCGCCGAGCAGATGTTCGGGGCGACGCAGCTGGGTGGATCGGTCTGGCCGGCCGGCACGAGGTGGCAGGTCCCGTTCTGGCCGCCTCCGACGCAGGTGACGCAGACGTTGTTGCACGCCGTGTTGCAACAGACGCCGTCGACGCAGAAGTTGGAGGCGCACGATCCGTTCGTGCTGCAGGGCTGGCCGTTCTTCAGCGTGCACGCGCCGGCCGCGTTGCAGATGTTGGTGCCGGAGCAGGTGGGGGGATCCTCCGCGTTGACGACCGTCGTGCAGACGCCCACGTTGCCCGGCAGGCCGCAGCTGCGGCAGGACGTCGTGCACGAGCTGCTGCAGCAGTAGCCGTCGACGCAGAAGCCGCTCTGACATTCGCCCGCGCCGCCGCAGAGCGCGCCCTGTGCCTTCTTGGGGACGCAGGCGCCGCTGCCGGCGCCGCCGCCCGTACCACCTGCACCCCCGTCCGGGCCGCTCGAGCCGCCCCGGCCGCCCGTTCCACTCGCGCCGCCCGTGCCGCCCGTGCCGCCGCCGCCACCGACCGTGCTGCAGTAGTTGCTGATGGTGCAGTCGGCCGACGTACCACACGACGTCCGGCAGGCGGTGGGACCGCAGACGTACGGATCGCACGGGGCGGTGGGGCCGGTCCCACAGAAGCCTCCGGAGCAGAGGCCCGCCGGCTGATAGATCGATCCGACGCACGATTCGCTCGCGCACACGGTTCCGTTGCTCCACAGGCGGCAACTGCCCGAACCATTGCACATGCCGTCCTTCTGGCAGGTCGTCGGCGGATCGGCCGCGCACTCGTTGTCGGGATCGGTTCCGTTGGCGATCGGACGGCAGAGGCCGTTCGCCTGGCCGGTCTTGGGGAACGAGCAGGCCGCGCACAGGGCGCCGCACGACGATTCGCAGCAGACGCTATCGACGCAGCTGCCCGACGTGCACTGGCTGGAAGTCGTGCACGGTGAGCCGAGCGGCAGCGTCGTGCCGCAGGTGGTGCCGACGCAGGAGTACCCGGTCGCGCAGTCGGAGCTCATCATGCAGGTGGTCTTGCAGGCGGTCGGGTTGCAGGCATATGGATCGCAAGGAACCGTGGTGACCGACTGGCAGGTGCCGGCGCCATTGCAGTAGCGGGTGGGGCTGTACGTCGATCCGCTGCACGACGCCGCGACGCACACGGTGGTCGCGTCCCATTGCCGGCACGCCCCCGACCCGTTGCAGAAGCCGTCGGTGCCGCAGGTCGACTGCGCGGTGGCCGCGCACTCGTTGTCGGGATCCGTGCCGCCCGTGACCGCCCGGCAGAGACCGTTGGTCTGGCCAGTCTTGCTGCTCGAGCACGCCTGACATGCCCCGGAGCACCCCGATTCGCAGCAGACACCGTCGACGCAGCTGCCGCTGGCGCATTCGCCGGCCGCGCCGCAGGAGAAGCCGTTCGCCCTCTGCGCCACGCACGCGCCCGCCGCACAGAAGTTGCCGCTCGTGCAGTCGGCGCCGGAGCCGCACGACGTCTTGCATGACGTCGCGCCGCAGATATAGGCGCCACACGACGTGCTGGTGACGGTCTGGCACGTGCCCGATCCGTTGCAGGTCCGCGCGGGCGTGTAAGACGATCCGCTGCACGACTCGATCACGCAGGTGGTGCCCGACGCCCACTTGCGGCAGGCGCCGGCGCCGTCGCACTGACCGTCCAGGCCACAGGTGGCCGCCGCTTCCTGTGCGCAATCGCCATCGGGATCGGTGCCGCCGGTGACCGGGCGGCACAGGCCGTCGGGCTGGCCGGTCTTCGCGTTCGAGCAGGCGCTGCAACCGCCCGCGCACGTCGATTCGCAGCAGACGCCGTCGACGCAGCTGCCGGTGGCGCACTCGCCGGCTGCGCCGCACGGCGCGCCGCCCGGCTTGAGCGGCGCGCAGGTGGTGCCCGCGCAGTAGTTGCCGGTGGAGCAGTCGGTGCTGGACGCGCACGATGTCTTGCACGCCGTCGCGCCGCACACGTAAGGCGCGCACGAGGTCGTGGTAGCGGCGCTGCATGTGCCGGTGCCGTTGCAAGACCGCTGGCTGGTGGAGGTGGTGCCGGTGCACGACGACGCGGCACACTGGGTCGCGGCGTCGTAGAGCCGGCAGGCGCCGGCCCCGTTGCAGAAGCCGTCAGTGCCGCACGAATCGGGCCCCGCGTCGTTGCACTGGTTGAACGGATCCTGGCCCGCTGACACCGGCAGGCAGGCGCCCTCCGAGCCGGACAGGGCGCACGACGAGCAGAGGCCGGTGCAAGCGCTGCCGCAACAGACGCCCTGTGCGCAGAAGCCGGAGCTGCAATCGCTGGCGGCCATGCAGGCGGCGCCGGTCGGCTTCTTGCCGCAGCTCCCCATCACGCACAGGTTCGGGGTCAGGCACTCGGCCGCCGTCGAACAGCTGGTGTAGCAATCGCCGGAAGAGCCGCACACGAACGGATCGCACGGCTGCTGGATCCCGGCGACACATGTCCCGGCGCCGTCGCACCGCGACACCAGCGTGCGGGTGGAACCGCTGCAGCTCTGCGGCGAGCACACGGTTCCCGACGCGTATTGCCGGCAGGCGCCGGCGCCGTCGCAGCTGCCATCGCGCCCGCAGCTGGTCGTGCCGTCGTCGGGGCAGTCGGCCCCGGGATCCTGTCCGGCGGGGACGGGCTCGCACGAGCCGACCTGCCCGGAGACGTTGCACGCGCGGCAACTGCCGGCGCAGCCGTCGTTGCAGCAGACGCCGTCGACGCAGAAGCCGGACGCGCACTCGGCGGCGCCCGTGCAGTTCACGCCGTTGGGCTGCAGCGGGACGCAGGTCGTGCCGGAGCAGAAAGATCCTGGCGCGCAGCCGGTGCCAGCGTTGCACGAGGTGCCGCACGCCCCGTTGCCGCAGGTATAGGGCGCGCACGGTGTCTGGGTGGCGGTGCTGCACGTGCCGGCGCCGTTGCAGGTGGCGGCGCCGGTCAGCACGTTGCCGTTGCAGCTGGCCGCGGCGCACACCGTGCTGCCCGCGTAGAAGCGGCAGGCGCCGTTGCCGTCGCACGCCCCGTCGGTGCCGCAGCCGGCGGCGCCGCTGTCCTGACACTGATCCAGCGGATCGACGCCCGCCGGCACCGGCACGCACGATCCGATCGATCCGGCGAGCGCGCACGAGCGACAGGTGCCCGTGCAGGCGGTCGCGCAGCAGATGCCCTGCGCGCAGAACCCGGAGTCGCAGTCCGTGCTCTGCACGCAGGCGGCGCCGATCGGCGCGCGGCCGCAGCTCCCGTTCATGCACTGCGCCGGCGTCACGCACTGCGCGCTGCCGTTGCAGGTCGTCAGGCAGGCGTTGCCGGTGCCGCAGACGAACGGGGCGCAGGGGAGGGATGCGCCGGCGATGCACGTGCCCGCGCCGTCGCAGGTGGAGGACAGCCGGCGCGTCGAGCCCGTGCAGCTGCCGGCCGCGCACTCGGTCCCCTGCGGGTAGCGGCGGCACGCGCCCGCGCCGTCGCACATCCCGTCCTTGCCGCAGCTGGGCGCGCCTTCGTCGGCGCAATCGCTGGCCGGGTCGGTGCCGGTGGGGACCGGCGAGCAGGTCCCCAGCTTGCCCGGGATGTTGCAAGCCTGACAGGCGCCGCCGCACGCGGTGTCGCAGCAGACGCCGTCGACGCAGGCGCCGCCCGCGCATTCGCCCCCGGCGGTGCAGTCCGCGCCCATCGACTTCTTCGGGATGCAGGCGGTACCGACGCAGAACGCGCCGAAGGCGCAGTCGGCGCTGGTCGCGCAGCTGGTGCGGCACGTGCCCGCGTTACAACCGAACGGATCGCAGGCCATCGCCGACGCCGAGGCGCAGACCCCTTTGCCGTCGCACATCTGCGCGGCGGTGAGCATGCTCCCGGTGCAGGTCGCGGCGGCGCAGTTCGTCGTCGCCGCGTAGAACTTGCAGCTTCCGGTGCCGTCGCAGGCCCCGCTGGTGCCGCAGCTGGCGGCGCCCTGGTCGGCACACTGGTTCAGCGGATCCTGGCCGGCGGGCACGTCGATGCACGAACCAGCCGATCCCGGGATCGCGCACGACTTGCACGTGCCTCCGCAGTCGCTGGCGCAGCAGACGCCCTGCTCGCAGAAGCCCGAGTCGCAGTCGCCCGCCACCGTGCAGGTCGCGCCGACCGGTTTCTTGCCGCAGCTGCCCGAGGCGCACATGTTCGACAGGCACTGCGCGTTGTCGGTGCAGGTCGTGCGGCAGTCGCCGGTCGCGCCGCACCGGTAGGGCGAACACGACTGGGTCGGACCGAACGCGCACGTCCCCAGCCCGTCGCAGCGGGACGCGAGCACGCGCGTGAAGCCGCTGCACGACTGAGGGAAGCAGACCGTCCCGGCGGGATAACGGCGGCAGGCGCCGGCGCCGTCGCAGAAGCCGTCGTGGCCGCAGCTGGGCGTGCCTTCGTCGGCGCATTCGCCGGCGGGATCGGTCCCCGCGGCCACCGGGGAGCAGGTGCCGAGGCTGCCGCTGACGTTGCACGCCATGCAGGCGCCCCCGCAGGCGACGTCGCAGCAAACGCCGTCCGTGCAGAAGCCCGAGTTGCATTCCGACGCCATCGCGCACGGGGCGCCGTTGGCGCCAGCCGCGGTGTCGGACGTGCGGTCGGCGCCCGTGTCGCCGGGCGGTGTATCGCCGCCACCGCCGTCGCCGCCTGCTCCGTCGCGCGTGTCGGTCGCCGTGTCGGCGCGGTCCGCCCCGGGGCCGTCGGTGTTCGGACCGCCATCGTGGGGCGGCAGCGGCGAGGCGTCCCGGCTCGGATCGAAGATGGGCAGGGTGAGCGGGTCGATCCGGTCCGGCTGGCAGGTCCCCGCACGAATGCAGGTCTGGTCGGCCTGGCCGCAGACGACGTCGCGGCACTCGCGCAGGAGGTCGATGCGCAGCACCAGCGACCGGCCGCGGACGAAACCGAGCGTCGCCGTTCGCGTCACGACGACCGTCCCGTTCGTCGAGCCGTCGACGCGGACCTTGAAGGTCGGGTTGCCATCGTCCTGGGGGACCAGCGTGATCCGCCGGGGAAGGCTCACCTGGCCGGCGTCCGTGTCGTCGCCCAGCGGATAGCTGTTCTCGAAGAACGTGTTGGCGCCGACCGAGATGCTGACCTTCATCCCGTCGAGCTCGCTCGGTACGGAGAAGTCGGTGTGGATCTCGATGATCAGCTGCGTCAGCTCGTCGCTGCTGCATCCGGCGGCGGCCGCGACGGCGGCCGCGAACACCAGCGACGCGAGGCGGGCGGACCTGCCACCGCCGGCACGCGATCGGAAGATCATCGACTGGGCACCGAGATGGTCCCGGGATCGAGATTGCCCTGGTACGGTGACGGACTGCTCCCCGACGTCAGCGCCAGCGTGGTCGCGACGGCGCCGACGATCACCACGCCCACGCCGGTCCAGAACCACCAGCGCGTGTAGATCGGCGGTGTTTCCTCGTCACGCTTGGCCGCGACGGTCGGGACCTGGCTGTCGGCGGGCGGGCGCGCGGACAGATCGAGCGCGGCCGCCTTTTCCTGCTGTTCGAGCTCCGAGATGTAACCCTGGACGAGCGCCTTGTCGTCGGGCGACAGGTCGCGCGCCTTGCGCATGTACTCGCGGAAGCGGGTCAGCGCCTCGCGCGGTTTGCCGTTCTGCTGGTAGCAGCGGCCCTGATTGTAGATGTAGGTCGGATCGTTGGTCTCGGCGTACATCTCGGCCAGCAGCTCGATGCCCCGGTCCGGACGTCCGCCCAGGCACGCCTTCTTCGCTTCGAGCTCGCGCGGATCGCGTTCCTGCGCGGTGGCCACGCCGGACATCAGCGCCGCCACCAGCAGGGCCGGCGCAAGCCAGGCCGGTCGGCGGATCACCACTTTTCAGCAGCCTTGGGTTTCGGTGCCGGGGAAGCTGCCGGCGGCGGGGGTGCGGGCGCGGGCGCGGCGGCGGGGGCGGCGGCAGCGGCCGGCCCCGGGGCGGTCGCGGGCGCGGCGCCGGATCCGGTCGGTTTCTTGGCTGCTGCGGACGGGGCTGCCGCCACGCGGGCCGGCGCGCGCGTCTTCTGCCGCTCCAGGCGCACCGCCTTTTCGAAGTCGCCGCCCAGCGGGATCGCCAGGTCGACGTTCGCGAAGCCGTCCTTGGCGAGACGGACGCCGAGCGTGCTCGGCTTGCGCTCGAGGCGCTGCTCGAACGGCGTCGCGCCGATCACGACGCCACGCTGCGTGTCGGTGACCAGCGCGCCCGCGGGCTCGGACGTGAGACGGACCAGGATCTGCGCCGGTGGGGGCGGGGGTGTTTCGCTGGGTGGCGGCTTCGGCGCCGGCGGGGGCGGCGGGGCCGCGGCGACGACGGGCGCCGTGACGGCCGGCGCGATGGGCGGGGCGGTTGCCACGTCGCTCTGCCGCTTGCCGGATACGGCGAAGAACGCGACGCCCGCCACCGCAGCGGCGGCAGCCACGCCCGCGATCGCCAGGCCGCGCCGGCTCTTGGGGCGCAGGTCGGCAGGGGTCTCGGCCAGGGTCGGCTTGAGGGACGACATCTCGCCGGTCGCCGTGCGGAAGGTCGTAGGCACCTTCACCGGCATCGACGCGGCGGTCGGCGCCGCCGGCATCGTGCCCACCGTCGAACGCGGCGGGAACGTGCTCGTCGCGGTCATCGCGCGCAGCGCGGTGCGCATGTCGGCCGCCGTCGGGAACCGTTCGTCGGGGTTCTTCGCCAGCGCCTTCATGATCACGACCTCGAGCGTTTCTGGAATGCTCGCGTTCCGCGAACGTGGCGACGGCGGCGGCTTGGTCAGGTGCGCGAGCACGACCTCGCCCCAGCCCTCGCTCACGAACGGCGGCGCGCCGCACAACATCTCGTAGAGGATGATCCCGATCGCGTAGACGTCGGTGCGGTGGTCGATCTGATCGGTGATGCCGCGGCATTGCTCGGGGGACATGTAGGGCGGCGTGCCCATCAGCGCGCCCGCCTGGGTCTTGGCCATGCCGCCCGAAAGATCGTCGCGCAGCTTCGCGATGCCGAAGTCGAGGACCTTGACGCGGATGCCGCCCGGCGCGGCCTCGTCGGGCACCAGGTAGAGATTGTCGGGCTTGAGATCGCGGTGGACGATCCCCTTGGTGTGCGCGGCCGCCAGCGCGGAGGTCGTCTGCAGGATGATGTCGATCACCTCGGGCACGGGCACCGCGCCGCGCCGGAGCCGATGCGCCAGGCTCTCGCCCTCGAGGAACTCCATCATCAGATAGGGAATCCCGGACGGCATCCGCCCGACGTCGATGATGTCGATGATGTTCGGGTGGCGGATGGCGTTCGCGGCGCGCGCCTCGTTCATGAAGCGCTCGACCAGCCCGCGATCCTCGGCGAACTCCCGGCGCAGGACCTTGATGGCCGCCTTGCGCCCCATGAACGGGTGTTCGGCCAGGTAGACGGCGCCCATCCCGCCTTCCCCCAGCAGTTCGGACACCTGGTAGTTGTTGATCGTCTCGCCTATCACGCCCGCGCGACGATCAGACCTGTGTTTGAAGGCCCGGTCAAGAGCCTGCACTGATGCGGTTGTTGTCGTTGCTTGTAGGTGTCGCGGCTCAGCCGCGCAAAGCGGCGCCGTCGAGCCAGCGGATCTCGCCGAAGCCGGCGATCAGCCGCGCCTCCTCGACCTCCAGCCGCCAGAAGGAGAAGTCGCCCAGCGCGAGGTAGTTCGCGGCGCGCGGCCAAACTGTCAGGTACCGACTGCGCCCGTCGGGCTCGTCCGCGGCGGGGAGAGGCGACACGTGACCGAGGAGCGAGACGCGCGCGCCCGCCTGCGGATCCTCGGCTGCCGACCGATCGCCGACGAACAGGCTGGCGCGCGGATCGGCGAGCAGGTTCTTGGTGTGCGCGGCGAGGCGGGACAGCAGCAGCAGCGGCTCGCCGCGCGCCGACAGCGCGTAGGGCGTCACCGATCCGTACGGGAAGCCGGGGCGATGAACCGAGATCGTCGACAGTACGCCCACCGATTCGGCGGCGAGCAGCGCGCGCGCCGCTTGCACCGCGGCTTCGCTGGCGGACGGCGTGGTCATGGACCCAGTGTACTGGACGGGGTCTCCAGAGGACGTACCTTGTTGATGTGACCGTCACCGTGTTGCCGACGCCGGAGGCGGCTTGCGCGCGCGCGGCGGACATCGTCGCGGAACTGCTGGCGGCCGCACCGGGCGTGGTGCTGGCGCTCCCGGCGGGAAACACGCCGCGGCCGGTTTACGCGGCGCTGGTGCGGCGGCACCGCGAGACGGGATTGTCATTCGCGCGCGCCACGGCATTCACGCTGGATGAATACGCCGGCATCGCCGCCGACCATCATGCTTCGTTCCGGCGGTACATGAGCGAGGCCTTGTATCAGCACGTCGATCTGCCGCGCGCGGCCGCGCACGGCCCCGACGCGACCGCCGCCGATCTGCACGCCGAATGCGCGCGGTACGAGGGCGCGATCGCCGCCGCGGGCGGGCTGGACCTCTGTCTGCTCGGCATTGGCGGCAACGGCCACATCGCGTTCAACGAGCCCGGATCGTCGTTCGATTCGCGGACACGCGTCGTCGCGCTCGCGGAAGACTCGCGCGCGGCGGTCGCGGGCGCGTTCGGCGGCGAGCCCGTCCCCACCCGCGCGCTCACCATCGGCATCGCGACCATCCTGGCGGCGCGACGCTGCGTGCTGCTCGCATACGGCGCCGGCAAGGCGGGCGTGATGGCGCGCGCGATCCAGGATCCGCCGACCCCCGCGCTGCCGGCGTCCGTGCTGCAGCTTCACCCGGACGCGACGATCATCCTCGACGCCGCGGCTGCGTCGGGCTTGCGCCGCGCGTAGAACGGCATCGCGGCGATCAGGGCACGCGGCGAAGGCGCCACTGCCAGATCGCGCCGTCTTCGGGATCGAGCTTCTCGGCGATCCGCCCGAAGCCGGCCTTCTCGAGCACGCGCGTCGACGGATTTTGGTGCGCCAGCGTGTGGGCGTCGACGGCCGCAACCCGCGGTTCGGCGAACGCGCGGCTGACCATCGACCGGACCGCCTCGGTGGCGAGGCCGCGGCCCTGGAAGGCGGGCGCGATCGCATATCCGATCTCGACGACGCCGTCGGCAGAAGGCGCCCCTTTGTACCCGCCCAGTCCCACCAGCGTCCGTGGCGAGTCGACCACGAACAGCAGCGGGCCCCAGCCGTGGCCGCCGGGATCGGTCGCGTACGACGCGCGCAGAACCGGCAGCGCCTCGGGGAAACCCTCCCAGCCTTCCGCGACGGCCGCGTCCAGCAGCCGTCCGATGCGCGCCGGACCCGCGATGGCCGCGTCGAGGAGCTCGGCGGTTGCGTCGACCAGCACGACCGCAGACATCGTCCCTATCAGTTGGCGGCCATCATGATCACGCCGCAGGCGTGGCGGTCGGTCGGCATCGTCGAGCTGTGGACGACCATCGCGTGGCCGACCACGTTGCTCGCCGTCGGCGGGCCGATCGTCCAGGCCATGGCGGTCGGCGTGTTCATGCGCGTGTAGGTCAGCGATCCGGTCATCGCGGCGGTGCAGGTGATCTCGCCGCCGTTGGGGCCGATGTTTTCGCCCGGCCCGTTGGTGCCGCCCCAGTGCATTCCCTGTGTCGTCGTGTTGGTGCAGGCGGTGCCTTCGTGAATGTGAATCGGATGCGCGCCGGCCGGGCAGTTGGTCAGGTTGACGACGACCTGCACGCCGCCGGTCACGTTCGTGAACACCGCGTTGCCCGTGATCGTCCCGGGCGCGATCGGCGCGAACGTGACCACCGCCATTGGCGAGCCGCCGCCGGCGCCACCCGCTCCGGTCGCGCCGCCTGCCGCGCCGCCGGTCGCACCACCCGACCCACCGCCACCGCCGCCACGCCCCCCTGCGCCAGCCGTCGCGCCGCCGGAGCCGGCCGCGCCGGTCGCGCCGCCACCGCCGCTGCCGGCGGTCGCGCCGCCGGTGCCGGCGGTGCCCGTGGTGCCGGCGCTGCCGCTCGTGCCGGCGGTGCCCGTGGTGCCGGCGCTGCCGCTCGTGCCGGCCGAGCCCGTGGTGCCGGCGCTGCCGGAGGTACCGGCGCTACCGGAGGTGCCGGCGCTACCGGTGGTGCCGGCGATGCCGATGGCGCACTTGCTGCCGGTGCCGCATGAATCGCCGCAACCGGCGGCCGAGACCGCGGCCATGAACGCGCCAAACGAAACCAGGACCAGGGGACGAACGAAGCGAGATGGCGACATCGGGGGCTCCTGCCGCCGACAGTACCGCTCCAGCGCGCGACATGCGAGTAGGTTCGAATTGGGCGATAGTTGCCGTGGTGGCTCCGCGGACGCATCGATGGGGCGCGGCGTGGCTCGTCGCCGGGTGGCTTGTCTTGGCGGCGGTTGGCTGCCGTTCGAGATCCGCGCCGCCGCCCTCGAACGGGACCGGCGATCGGCGCGAGGCGAGCGCCGCGCCCTCACCCACGGCGGCGAGCCCCGCACGGCGGGACGGCGGGCGTGACGGCGCCGACCCCGCGAGCGGGGAGGGCGAGCTGCCTGTGACGTCGGAGGCGCTGGCCGCCGCCAAGAAGCTCGAGATGGCACGCTGTCGGACGGATGACTGCTGCGCCACGCGGATCTGGCCCCTCGGACGCGACCACCGCGGCCGCCAGCTCGCGGTGGTCGCGCTCCGGACCCACAGCGAGTGCTTGTTGCCGCAGCCGCCACGCAAGACGCGTTCGCGGTCGGCCGCTCCCGAAGACGAGGAACAGGACGACGACAAACACGCCTGCGCCGCGTACTGGCTCGTCGACGTCGCTGCCCCGAAGCGCCCGTGGATCCGTCAGCTCAGGCGGCAGTGCGAGGAGGACATGCGGGATGTCGACGCCGCCGTCGATGCCCGGACGATGACCTTCTCTTTCGGCGATCGCAGCATGTACACGGCGAACCAGAGCAGCGACACCACCGTCATCGGCCTGGATCCCCTGCGCCTGGTCGAGACCAGCCACACGTCCGCCCGCGATGACGAGCACACCACGACATGGAACTGGGACGACTTCGCGGGCACCGTCGAAAATGGGCGCAACTACTGCGAGGGCAAGCGCCCGCGCGACGCCGGCGCGCGTGACCCCGAAAGCGACCATGCCGACGTCGAAGCCCAGGCGGTCCTGATCCCGGAGGTCAGTCTCCCGCCGGCGTTCCTCGCGGGCGGCTGGAAGACCACCGGTCTCGGGCGATGCGCGGCGCGCGTCGGCGGCGACCGCGGGTTCACCGTGCACGGCGCGAAAGGCACCGCCTCCGACTCGTCGATGCGCGCCGTGTTCGCGTCGGCTAGCGAGCTGTTCATCGAGGTGACGGACGACCGATTCGTCACCGGCGCGAAGACGTGGGTCAAGGACGACCACGTCGAGATCTGGGCGGCCGCCCCCGACCACTCGTGCGTCGACCCGGGCGAGAAGCCATCAGCGCGGCAGTGGGGAATCCGCGTGACGGACGGAGAGGTATTCGCCGGATTCGGCGCGCCGACCGCGATGCCACGGGTCGAGGTCGCGCGCGCGGGCAACGTGATTCGCCTGAGGGTGACGTTCGAGGCGGACACGTTGCCGGGCCCGTGGTTCACGGCCGTGTACAGCGACAGCGACGACGGGGTACGGCAGAAGCGCCTCATCGCCACCAGCGCGCTCGTGTTCGGCCAGTGGTGGACGTTCGGTGACGGGCCCGATGGCGAACAGAGCAAGTCGTGCACGGTCGCGCGCGGCGTCCTGGAGCCGCGCGCGCCGCCATTGCCGGACTTCTGAGGCGGTTACCAGCCCTTGCCGGGCGCGGCGCCGGGTGCGGGAGCGGCGGCCGGCTTGCCCGGGGCGGGAGGGGCAACGGCCCCAGGTTTGCCGCCGGGCGGCCCTGCTGCCGGCGGTGGCGCCGCGGCAGTCTCTTCCTTGGTGTGGCAGCCGTAGCAGCCGAAGCCGTCGGGCGTGGTCGGCGACCACTCGGTCTTGCCGAGCAGCGCGGCCATCGTCGGCTTGACCTCGGTCCCCATGAACTTCGCCGCGGCGGGCTTCTTCTCCTGCAGCGCCATGAAGCCCGCGCGATCGGTCGGCCCGGGCAGCTTCGGCAGCGCCGCGCTCGGCATCTTGAACTTCTTCGCCTCGGCGTCCTTGCCGTGGCAGGTGAAGCAGTTCATCGCGGAGTAGTGCTTCTTGTCGAAAGCGACGAACAGCTTCTTCATCGTCGGAAGCACCGTCGTCTTCATGTATTTCTTCTTCGCCTTCTCGTCCATCGTCGCCCAGTCGATCTTCTTCCCGGCGGCGACAGCCTCGGCGGAGGGGGCCTTGGGCGCCTCGGCCTTCGCGGCGTCGGCCTTCGGGGCCTCCGCCTTCGGAGCCGGCTCGGCGGCGAGGGCGGTGGCGGCGATTCCGAGCAGGCTGGCGAGCCCCAAACTCACGACGGAAATGGTCTTCATGGCAGTCCTTTCGCGTACAGGTGGTGCGGTACTGATGCACCAAGAGGGTCGCCGTTACAAAGATTTTTCAGTCGGCGTCGGTTAGGTCTTGCCGGGGATGAACAGAATTTCGGTGCGCCGGTTGCGGGCCCGTCCCTCCGCGGTCTTGTTGCTGGCGAGCGGCCTGGACGATCCGTTGCCCTGGGCCACGATGCGCCGCCCGTCGATCCCGCGGTTGACGAGATACTCGCGGATCGCCTCGGCGCGCCGTTCGCTCAGGCCCTGGTTCCAGCTCTCGTCGCCGAGGTTGTCGGTGTTGCCTTCGACCCGGATGTACATCCCGGCCGCCATCTGGACCTGGGGCACCACGTGCTGATTCAGCGCGGCCATCGCGTCGCTGGCCAGCTCGCTCTTGCCGCTGCGGAAAGTGATCGTCACCGGCTTGGTGAACAGCGGCTGCCCGGTCGCCGCGAGGTTTGTCTGATAGGTTTGCGCGCGGACAGCGACCCGCTTTCCCTCCGCCTCCCAGAGCCGGCGCACGATCCGATCGTCGCGCAGGGTCACCGGCGCGAAGCGATCCTTGATCTCCGCCTGCGGGTAATTCACCCAGATGCCGTCCGCCTGGTTGTAGACGCGATCGAAGACGGGCGGCTGCCCGTCGAGACCGAACATCCGCACGTTGTCCGCCAGCGTCGTCCATCGCACCCAGTCGAAGGATTTCAGCGTCGCCTCGTATCCGAGCTCGTCGCGGAAGCGCGGGCACGCGGTCGCGATCAGGCGCGCGGCGGCGGGGCGATCGGCGTCCGCCTTCTTGGCGCCCGCGAACCAGACCCGCGCCAGCTTGACCGCCAGATCCGGATACAGGTCGAGGAACTGGCGCTGCGCCACCAGCGTGTCCGCGATCAGCTCGGTCGCGTCCGCCGTCGAGAACAGCCGGTGCGCGCCCGGCCGGCTGGCGAGCGCCAGGGTGACGTCCGGCTCCCACAGGCACGCGACGTCGATCTTGCCCTTGCCGAACAGCACGCGTGCGTAGGTGAAGTCGTCCATCGAGAAGCTGGTGTCCTTCCGGACCTGCTTCACCTGGTCGGGCGTCAGGCGCGAGTTGGTGAGCATGAACTCCAGCACCGTGTGGTCGGGCGAGAACATCAGCACGGCCGACTTTCGCCCGATGACGTCCTCGACCTTCTGCACCTCCTTCGTCGCGACGCAGGCGTCGCCGCCGCGCGACCAGTCGATCTGGATGAAGGCGCGCGCGGCGACGTTCGCCGCCTTGAAGCCGCCGACGGCGATCGGCAGCTCGTCGACGGTCTCCCAGACCGCGTCGACCTTTCCCTCCGCGAGCGCCTTGTTCTTGCTGGGCGCGTCCTCGATGAAGACGATCTCCAGGTTCAGTCCCTCGGCGGCGGCCGCCGAGCCCGGTTGCGTGGTGAGCCCGCCGTTGCCGACCACGAGCGCGAGGTGGCCGGGCCACTGCGAGAGCGCGACGGTCAGCGTGCGGCGGCCGGGCGTGGGGGTGGGCGTGGCAGCGGGGCGGGGTGCGGCGGCGGCGGCGGATGGCACGGCCGGCGCGGGCGCGGATGCGCCGGGCTTCGGATCGGGGCCTCGTGAGCTCTGCTGGTCG
>Ga0207428_10002460_pt1 | contig 18500 bp, 14 predicted proteins | sample RhiMethybrSRZTD1_FD_187600 | JGI IMG/M metagenome (GOLD analysis project Ga0207428, IMG submission 187600) | Populus rhizosphere microbial communities from Tennessee, USA - Rhizosphere MetaG P. TD hybrid SRZTD1 (SPAdes) (version 3) | ecosystem: Host-associated > Plants > Roots > Rhizosphere >...
ATTCAGGGTTGTGGAGGTAGTAGACGTCAACGCATTCGAGTTTCAGATTGCGGAGGCTCTGATCAAGTTGATGCGCAATGTAGCCAGGCGTCATGCAATGACTCGATTGAACGAAATCATCCCACTTGCAGACACCGGGTTTGATGAATGTCTCCTCGATATAGGCGATCATCTCCTGGCGGCTGCTGGGAGGCTTGCCGTCAAACGGGATGTAACCGCCCTTGGTCGAGATCACGATCTCGTCGCGCGCCGCCGCGCCTTGCGCGAACAGATCCGCGAGCGCGTCGCCGATATTTCGCTCGCTGCGCTGGCAACGGTAGTTCGCCGCCGTATCGAAGACGTTACAACCCAATTCGACCGCGTATTTGACGGCGCTTCGATAGGCCGCGTCGGTCCATTCATCGACGCCGCCGAGATACGAGCCGAGGCCGATTGACGACATCCACAACCCCTGTGATTGCCGAAAATGGCCTTCGGCGGCGACCCCACTAAATCGCTTCTTGTAATTCGACGTCCCTTCCGTCGTAGCTTTACGCAAATGGTCCATAAACTCTCTCGGGAAAACCACGTAGTAACGAATAAATTCGTTACTACGTGGTGTGTTTTTTACGCCGCCTAGCCGCGCTTCAACTCGCCCAGTTTTTTGCTCGCCGAGACGCCCTTGGAGAGCAGGAAGAGCACGAAGGCGTGGACTGCCAGCGATAGATAATCCTGCGCATACAGCAGCAGCAAACCGTCAAGCGCGTAGACCACCATTCCCACGATGAAGGCCCAGTGGAAAAACTTCCTCGCCAGAACGCCGAAGATCACAAAAAGTCCCGCCATCAACAGCGTGAAGATGAGGCTAACGGTCTTCCCCGTGGCCCCCGACTGTAATGAGAGAGCATCGGCGACGCTGGTGACGCCGAGGCCGAAAACAAAGCGCAGGTCGCCGCCAAAGACCGCGATGAGCGAATTTATCACTGACAGCACCGCGATCCAGAAAAACCACGACGACGATGAATTGAATTGCTGCGTCAACTTGAGCAATTCGCCTTGATCCGATTCGGCGGCGCCGAAGACGCTCGCCGGCTGTTCCTTGGCGGCTGGCGTTCCGGCGTCTATTCCGCCGCCCTGATTCTCGATCATATGACCTCCTGTGTTGAAAAGGCGATGAAGCTCGGCGGGAGAACATGGGGCTGAGATTCGCCCGCCATTCGACGACCGGTATGGACTGCAAAAGCTTCGACGGCGGGCAGTCTATCACTTTGTTTTCTCAAGTGGCAGACTTGGCGTGGCGGCCTGGAGCGCGCGCAATTCTTCGTATACTTTTTCGGCCTGCCGTCGCGCGTCTTCAAACCCGTTCGACGTGTCGATGGAGTAGTCGGCGTATTTCAACTTCTCCTCGGAGGGCATCTGGGCCGAGATTCGAGCCTGCGCCTGTTCGCCGGTGAAGCCGTTGCGCTCGGTCAATCGTCGAAGCTGCAGTTCGGGGTCGCAATAGACGACGATGACTTTGTCAAAGCGGCGGTACGACCCTGTCTCGATCATCAGCGCGGCGTCGACGACTGCGATGGCCGCCGGGTCGCGCAGGGCGACCTGATCAAACCATTCCACCTGCGCCTCGTAAACCCGGGGGTGGACAATCTCGTTGAGGCGCTCGCGGGCGCTTTTGTTAGTGAAGACGACCGCGCCGAGGGCGGCGCGATTGATCGAGCCGTCTTCGTTGAGTATGTCGCGGCCGAAATGATCGATGATGTCAAAATAGGCCGGGCGGCCCGGCTCGATCGCCCGGTGAGCCATGGAATCCGCGTCAACCACTTCACAGCCCATTTCGCTCAACACGCTCAACACATAAGATTTGCCCGTGGCGATTCCGCCTGTCAGTCCGATTTTGAGCATTCGAAGATAACCGCGAGGAGTGAACAAATAGTCCGTCTGGCGAAAGTCCGTCTGGCGCCAAATCATGCTCCAAATCATGGCATGGACAGACTTAAGTCTACCCCTTCTCAACTGCGCCGCATCTCGGCGGCGCGCAACGTATTTTTCATCAACATCGCAATCGTCAGAGGCCCGACCCCGCCGGGGACCGGTGTCAGCCATGACGCCCGTCCGGCGACAGTGCGCGGTTCGACGTCGCCGACCAGCGTGTAGCCGCGCTTGGCAAGGATCTCCATTCGTTTGGGAATTTCGGGATCGGCGAAGACGCGGTTGACCTCGTCGGTCGTCGTGACGTTGTTCATCCCGACGTCGACGACGACCGCTCCTTCGCGAATGAAATCGCCGGTGATCATCGCCGCGCGCCCGATCGCCGCAATCAGGATGTCGGCCTGGCGGGTGACTTCGGGGAGGTCTCGCGTGCGCGAATGGCAGATCGTCACCGTCGCGTTCCTGTGGAGCAACAGCATCGACATTGGCTTGCCGACGATGTCACTGCGCCCGACAACGACGGCCCGTGAGCCTTCGATCGGAATCCGATAATGATCGAGCAACTCCATGATCCCCGCGGGCGTGCAAGGGACAAGCGATTCCTCGCCCCTGACCAGGCGGGCGACGTTCACAGCGTGAAACCCGTCCACGTCTTTCGCCGGCGAGACCGCCTCGAGTATGCGGCGCGTTTCGATCTGTTTCGGCAAAGGCAGTTGCACGAGTATGCCGTCAATGTCGTCACGCCGATTCAGATGTTCGACCAACGCCGACAACTCTTCAGTAGTCGTCAGGGCCGGCAGTTCATACTTCTCCGAATAAAGTCCCAGCGCCTGGCAGGTTTTGACCTTGCTGCCGACATAGACTTTCGAGGCCGGATCGTCTCCGACAATCACCGCCGCAAGGCCGGGCCTGACTCCACGCGGCTCCAATTCTTTCACACGCGCCGCCACTCTCTTTTTGATCTCTTCCGCCACCGCGGCCCCATCCAATAACTGCGCTGCCATTTTTAACAATGCCTCAGTTGAAATTTGAGAGCGCCGAAAGGCGCTGTTTACGATCAAACTCCGTGATCTTAACACATCAAATGGGGGCAAAAATTTGTCGGCGCGTATAAAAATTTCTTCGCGCTAAGAAACGACTGTGCTATTATGCGCCGCGGCTGAAAACCGCCCCACCCTGAACCGCTCGCGTAAACACCCGGACAGATACGCGGGCAACCCGGATCGGGTCGACTCCCTCTAAGGTTCGCCGTCGGTCTCGTTGGGCATTTTATTTTGCTCGCAAGAGAAATGGCCAGTCCCTGAGCAGTGAAGCGACGTTGAGCCAAGCCAGTTCGCCAATTTCAACGGTCCCCCTGCCGGGCGAACTCAACGTGACCCAATCAACAATAAACAAAAAAAACAAGAACGAAATAGAGGTAATCAGGAGAAAGTAAAAAATGAGCGCAGCGATTCAACTTGTCAATCATCCGGAACCTCTCGAGAAGCGCGTCGAAAAGCCTCACAATAACAGCGCTCGCTTCGAGGTGACGCACGAGCAAAAACTGCGTCAGGCTCTCGGTCACTTAGCGGCGCTTCAAGCAGAGCTGCACACACTACGCGAAGAATTGGCCAGGGCGGAAAGAACAATCCTTCAAAAAGAGTCGCTCCTGCGAAACGCCATGGTACGCGAGCAGGAACTGCGCGCGCAGATATTCAAAGACTGATCGATCCGTCGTGGTTTCCTCTCACTTCGGCCGGCATCCTGCAAGGGAAACTTTGTCCTGGAGCCGTCTTGACAACGATTTCCGCATCGTCAAGAATACGCCCCGTCGACCGATCCACTTCGATCGCCAATCTTCAAAGCAAGGGCCGTTAGCTCAGTTGGTAGAGCAGTTGACTCTTAATCAACGGGTCGCTGGTTCGAGCCCAGCACGGCCCATTCCTCTCATCCCTCGACATTCAATTCATTTATCAACCGGTGTAAATATTGGCGGCTGATCTTGAGTCGATGCGCGGCCTCAGTTCTCAACCCATTGCATTCGCGCAGGGCCTGCCGCACCAGTTGGCGTTTGAAATTCTGGATGGCCGTCTCGAACGAAAGCTCGGGAGGCAGCAAGCCGTCTTGGAGTTCCAACTGAGGGACGGCCGACGGCGCTGACGTGTTCTGTACGCCGTTGGCCTGGCTGATTACTTTCTCCGGCAGGAACCTTTCGTCCAGCACGGTAGAATCGCTGATCACTACGGCGCGCTCGATCACGTTTTCGAGTTCACGGATGTTGCCCGGCCAGCGATAAGCCAACAGGCTGTTGACTAAGGTGGGGGTGAAGGTGGGAGTCGTCCTGTTGTGCTTTGCGGCGGATTTCGCAGCGAAATGGGTGGCCAGAATCGGAATGTCGTCAGGGCGTTCGCGGAGCGGAGGCAGTTCCAGGTTGACGACGTTCAAGCGGTAGTAAAGGTCTTGGCGGAATTGATTGGCTTCGACCATCTGTTCCAGATCGCGATTGGTCGCCGCGATGACTCGAATGTCCACCGAGATCGGTTGTTTCCCGCCCAGTCGTTCGAATTGTCTCTCCTGCAACACGCGCAGCAATTTCACCTGCATGGCCGGCGACAACTCGCCGATCTCGTCCAGAAAAAGAGTCCCGCCGTCGGCCAATTCGAAACGGCCTTGACGGCGCGTGTTGGCGCCGGTGAACGCGCCCTTTTCGTGGCCGAAAAGCTCCGACTCGATCAGGCTTTCGGGCAGCGCCGCGATGTTGCAGGCGACAAAGGATGAGCGGGCGCGGGGGCTGATGTTGTGAATGAACTGCGCCAACATCTCCTTGCCCGTGCCCGATTCGCCTGTGATCAGGACGGTCGCGCTTGTGACGGCTACCGAGCGCGCCTGGTCGGTGACGCGGCGCAGCGCCGGACTCGACCCGACTATTCCGCCCTGCCAGCCGGCCTTGCCGAGTTCCTTGCGCAGGTTGAGGTTGTCCTGTTCGAGTGAGTAATGGTTGGCCGCGCGGCGGACGATGATCTCGACCTCGTCGATTTTGAACGGCTTATGGAAAAGGTCGTAAGCGCCCCGCTGCACGACTTTTAGCGCGGTCTCCCGGTCCTCGTCGCCGGTGATGACTATGACCGGCAGCAAAGGGTTGAGTTTGCGCGCCGCCTCGAGAATGGCCAGCCCCTCAGAGATGTCCGATTCGACGGGCGGCATGCGCAGGTCGCAGAGCACCACGTCGATCGGCTCGGTCTCGATCATCGCCAGAGCCTGCCGACGCGAATCCGCCTGGAGAACGCGATATTTTTCTTCCAGCGCCCAGTAAAGCTGTTTTCGCACGGCCTCGTGATCATCGACCACGAGCACGGTTTGTTTCGATTCTTCAGGCATAAATCAAATTGGCGCGGAGCCCACCGCCGCCGTTTTCAAATCGCCGGTGCTCAGATCTTCGGCCTTCATCGGAAGAATGAGTTTAAATTCGGTCCCCACATTGACTCTGCTCGCCACGTCTATTCGTCCGCCGTGTTGTTCGATAATGTCGCGGCATGAATAAAGTCCGAGTCCGATGCCCTTCTTCTTGGTCGTGGCGAACGGGTGGAACAGGCGCTCACGCATGAATTCTTCGGTCATGCCCTTGCCGGTGTCGGCCACCGCGACGAACGCCGTGCCGTTGTCCTGCCAGGTCGCTACGCGGAGGCTGCCGCCGTCGGGCATCGCCTCAAGAGCGTTGATAACCAGGTTTTCAATCACGCGCTCGACGGCCTTGCCGTCCACCAGGGCGAAGAGATCGGGTTTCAGTTCGGACGAGACGTCATACTTGCCGGACGCCTGCGCCGCCGTGCGCTGGACGACGCGGTCGACCAGGAGAGAGATGTTCGACCTTTCGCGGAAGCGTTTGGTCGGCGTGCGAGGGTCGGATAGTTTCGCGACCAGGTTCTGCAGGTTGTTGACCGAATCGGAGAGCGTACGCATCGCGTCCTCCTTGAACCCCTCGCGGTCGAACTTGCGCTCCATGTTATTGACCAGCAGTGAAAGTGAGAGTATCTGGTTCTTGAGGTCATGCGTCAATACCGAAGAGAGCCTCGCGAACGATTCGAACTGCTTCTGCTCGCCTTCCTTGCGGATCATTTCGCGCAAACGGTCCGCCATCCGGTTGAACGCCTCGGCCAGTACGCGGGTCTCGTCCTTGGCCTTGATCTTGATCTGATATGTGAGGTTGCCCATGGCTATCGCCTTTGCGCCCTTCGTCACACGTCGGATCGAATCGGTGATATCGCTGATCAGGTAGTAGAGCGCGAGCATCGCGACAATGACCAACAACATCGTCAGCAGCAGGAGCACTAAGCTGTCGAACTCTAGCTGTCTGGCGCCCTTGCTGTAATCCCCAATCATCAGGATCGAGAGCTTAGGCGACGTGTCCTCGCGCAAATGATGCGAAAAGACCCACTGGTCGCGGTCAAAGCCGTTACCCTGCCCTTGGATCAAAGACGCGAAAACGTCGCTCAGGTCGGGGAAGGCCTCGCCGTACATCCGACCCTGCTTCGCCTGGTCGGTGGCGTAAAGCACGACGCCCCCCGGGCTGAGAATGACAGCCGCGGGAGAGAACCGGTCCGGCGCTTCAGGGATGCGAGGCCCCGCCGCCGCCGTCAACAACTCCTCGGCGCGCAGCTTGATGACCAGCGCGGAGGTCACGTTATTCGCCACGTCGCTCAGCGGTGCGATCAGTTTGACGTGCGGGCCGCTCATGTCCTGTTGAACTTCCGAGACGAAGATCTGGTCCTTGGGGACGGCGAAAGATCCGGGCACGCTGACGACGTCTTCGCTAGTGAAATCCTCGTCCGTATATACGGCCCTGGGCGCGCCGTTCGATTCCCAGGGATCGAGTTTGAAGAGCGGCCTGCCCTTGCGGTCGATAATGATCAACGCGGAATATTCCTTGTAGTGCGATATCAGAAACGCCGCAAGATCGTTTTTCAACCCTTCGTCGAGCGGCGGACCGCTTTGCGCCGCCTCGCGGGCGTAAGTCAACAGCCCCGGTTGTTTGGTGAGCGTAGTAATCCGAACCCGATGTTCTTGCAGAGAGCGCGTCACCTGATCGGAGATTTCGCGGGCGCGGTCCCCGAGCCCCTGCCTCATAACCGATTTGATCCCGCCTAGCGCCGTTCCCTGCCACCGCGCCCAGAGCAGAAACATGGGCGCGATGATAATCAGGAAAAAGATGATGACTAGCTTTGCGCGAATCGCCATAGATTTCCAACTTGTGGTGAGCGGAAAAAGGCCTGGGCTATATTAGCCTGTAAAAGAACCCCAATGCTACACCCAAGCTGAGAAGGCTGTCAAAAAAAGAGGATTGAGGATTTTTCGAATGCGGAATGCGTAATGAAAGGGGTGGGGGGCGCCCAGCATTGCATCCCCTTCATGCCCTTCATTCTTTCATTCCGCATTCTGCATTCCTCTAGGGTCTAATCGCGGTTTCCGGGGGCTTGTTTGCGTTTTCAGCCTTAAAGGCCTTTTCGTCGAGTTGAATGTTAAAGACTGATTCGACCAGCCTTCGCTCCTCGATCAGTTTGCCGTCCTGAAAGACCTGGATTTCGTGTGGCACCAGCGTGTTCTGGACCGGCTTGAAATCTTTGAAGTAGAGCCGGTATTTAACCGGAGTGGATTTCGAGTCTTCGTAGTTGGCGTAGATGATGCGTCCGGTACGACGGCTGATCTCATAGCGGGTTCGCGCCCCGCTCGGGGAGGTCATGTCGATGATATCCATCTCCAGCGTCCCCAGCTTATTCGTGCCCACGTATTCGAGCTTCGAGCCGTTCTCCTTATATCGCAGCAGCGCCTCATAACTGTGTTCATGGCCGGAACGAAAAGCCGCAACCGCACCCTCGGTCGGCTTCTGAACTTCGCCGTCCTGTATCGACCAGGTCTCCTGGCCGTCGTAACCGATGGTATACCTGGTACCCGGCAATTCCAGGTCGATCATCAACAGGTCTTCGGCCAACTTCCCTTTGCGGATGAATTTCGTCACCGACTTGCCTTCGCGGGCCCCTTCGTCGGTGAAGAATTTGATCAGCGCTCGCAGCGTCCCGTTGCGCTGTATACCGTAAAGCGCCGCGCGACTGCCATAAAATAGTATCGAGCGTTCGACGACGTCTTCCGGCTTTGGCTTCTTCTGCGCGCTGGCGTCAGTCGGCCAGGTGACAGGTGAAGAAAGGACAAGAAATAATAAAAGTACAGTGACGGCCAGCCTTTTCGGAGCAATCATAAAGTTGTTAAGAGCCATTTGATTTGACACCTTCCCACTCGGAACTTAAACTTTGTGGTTCGATTTCGCGGGATGATAACGCACTATCGGCGCCCATCGCCAGTCCTCGACGACGAGATAATAGTCTGGTTTCTGAACGAAAACCACCGGGCAGGCCTGCGTGGAATCAGCGCTTTTTTAATACATGTAGATTTCAAGGCGTCGGCGCCTTGAAACAATAAAGATAAACCACGAAAAAACGAAGAACGCGAAGAAACGCCGGAAAATCTTCGCGCCCTTCGTTCCTTCGTGGTTGATTTACAGAGAAGGAGATGAGAAATGAAAATCGGAATCCTAGTTGGAATGGAAAACACGTTCCCCCCGGCGTTGATTGAAAAGATCAACAGCATGAACGCCGGCGTCACCGCCGAGTACGTCAAGATCGGCGGCGTAAAAATGGGCGAACCTACTCCCTATCGCTTGATCTTCGACCGCATCTCACACGACATCCCGTTCTTCCGGTCATACCTCAAAAACGCCGTCCTCAACGGCGCGATCGTGGTCAACAACCCGTTCTGGTGGTCATCTGACGAAAAATTCTTCGGCTACTCCCTCGCCACGAAACTCGGCGTCAACATCCCGAAGACAGTCCTCCTGCCGCAAAAGTCCTACAAACAAGGCGTCACCGACGCAAGCCTGCGCAACCTCGAATTTCCGCTGGACTGGGACGGCGTTATCGAACATGTGGGGTTGCCGGCCATCCTGAAGCCGCACGACGGAGGCGGGTGGAAGAATGTTTACAAGGTGAGCTCTAAAGAAGAGTTGTGGGAGTGTTATGACCGCACCGGCCCGCTGGCCATGATGCTGCAGGAGTTCATTGACTTCACCGAATACACGCGCTGTTACTGCGTCGCCAGACGTGAGGCGCTGGTGATGCCTTACGACCCGAAGGAGCGCCGCTACCTGCCGCAGGAGGAGTTGAAGATTTCGCGCGATCTGAAGGACCGCATAATTCGCGACACGATCCTGATCAACGAGGCGTTGGGATACGATTTGAACACCGTCGAGTTCGCGATCAAAGACGGCGTCCCTTACGCCATTGATTTTACCAACCCGGCCCCCGACGCCGACATCTGGTCAGTCACCGAGCCTTATTTCAACTGGGTCACGGACGCCGTGGCGCGGATGCTCGTAGATTACGCGAAGAACAGCAGGCCGACGAGCGCCTATCACCGCTGGTACAAGTGGCTCAGCGCCGAAACCCCGCAGGAGACCGCCGAATTCGCCCTCGGCGCCGCCGTCGGCGCAAGCCGCGTGGCCCGGAAGTCGTCCGACGCCATCTCGGAAGTGATCGAGGAGATCACCGAACCGATCAGGCCGAAACGCCCGCGAAAAATCACGCCCGACGGCGCGAAGACGGCTAAAACGAGTCGCGGCGCAAAACATGGTAAAAGCGCGAAGAAGGGTAACGCCTGACTACAGAACGAGGATCGAAGATAGAGGATCCAGGATTGAGGATTGAGGATTGAGGAAAAAGGATCGAGGATCGCGATGAACGATGTCGTTCTATCCGCGATCCTCGATCCTTGATCCTCGATCTTGGCGGTGGGATTACTGACGTTTTATCGAGATATCAAAAATTATCGGCTCATTGGTGGCGCGCTCCGGCGGTTGCACGGAGACGAAGGGCTGATTCCCATCCTTCATAGCGACCAGCTCCGGAGCGCTAGTGGCATATCGTTTTTTCATATCCATCAGCTGCTGTTGCTCTCCGTCGGTCAGATCGCGGCCGGCTTCCGATGAAAGAAAGGCCGGGGCCTTCAACGGGGTTTTAGAAAAGATAACGGTGAATGGAGTGCTCTCCGCATCTTTCCGCGTCATGAACCATTGCCCGCCGGCCGGGAAATTGAAATCCCTCCCGGCTACGCTCAAATTCGTGGCCACTCCGGACGAGGGCATCGGTCGAGACGTAAGAAAGGTTTGCGGGACGCCGTTCTCGCCTAATGCGACGAGGTAAAAATAGCCGCCTTCCATCGGTTTAAAATGAAATTTGAATTTCGCGCCCGCCTCCACCGGCCCAAATCCGGTTGAGCGTATGGCATTTTGACCTGCCGCGTCATTCGAAGAGGCTATCTCGAGGTAATAACGAAGCGCCTCGAAGCGTGATGATGTTACAGACGTACCGGTACTCGCGCCCAGCCCCGCCAGGTTAAACAGCTCAGGCCATATCTTATACGCCGGGTATGCGATAACGCCGATGGCCAGCGTTATCATGAGAGTTATGGCGAAGCTGGACGGCAGCGCCTTAAGCCCTTTCCGTTTCGACGATCGCGCGGCGCGCAATTTCTTATCCTGTTGCTGCTGGACTCTTCTCAGGAAAAAAGACTTTCCTCGAATGTCTTTTTTCCGAGGGACCTGTTTCGGCCGCGCGTCATTTTCCTGAACCACGTTTCCGCGGGGATCATTTCCTCTCGCGACCTTTCCTCGAGGTATCTTTTCCTGAGCGCCCTTCGACGGAACTGGAGGCGTCGGAGGAGTCCTTTGCTGAACGACCGGCGCCTGGGCCGGAGCCGGAGCCGGAGCCGGAGCCGCTTTTGGCGAGCTCTCCTTTCTCGAAGGATTTCGCTCCTGCCCGTTTTTCCCCGACAGACTTTGACCTACTTTATCAAGCAGGACGATGATGTGATCGGTAATCTGCGACTCCGCCTGTTGCGCCGACCCTTGCTGCGCCGACTGCGCCGCTTCAGCCCTTACCACCGGCGGCGTCGGCAATCCCCGGTTTGAGTTCTTCTCGACTGCGGCGGCGTTTGCCCTTACAGGCTCGTCGGTCAACGTCTGGGCGCGATGCAAACTCGCCGGCTGGGCGCTCGACGCCACGCTTCGCAGGGCCTGTCGCATCGCGGCAGCCGAACTGTAGCGCTGGTCCGGGTGCGCCGCCATGGACTTCTCAATAACCTGCGCGATCGCGGCCGGGACTTCGGGATTCATCGAAGTGATCGACTTCAAAGGATCGGGCTGGCTCATCAAGATCGCTGCTATGCGCGTCAACGCGTCCTGCGGCATCTCGCCCGTCAACAGGTGATACATCGTCGCGCCGATGCTGTATATGTCGCTACGGGCGTCGGTGCCCGTGCCGCGAATCTGTTCTAGCGAAGCGTAATTCGGCGTATAACCACGAATGCTCTGGCTGACTTGTGATTGATGCGTGACGATCCCTTTCGCCAAGCCGAAATCGAGGAGTATCACTTCGCCGCGCGGCGTCAGCTTCAGGTTTTGCGGCTTGATGTCCCGGTGGATGATGGGCGGTTTTTGCGAGTGCAGGTATTCGAGCGCGTCGAGCAGTTGGTCGGCCCAGCGCAGAACCTGCGATGCCATAAAGACTCCCTGGCCCTGGGTTTTCCTGTCAGCGAGCAGTTGCTCGAGGTCCTTGCCCGGGATGTATTGCATCACCAGAAATTGTCTTTCACCGATCGCGAAATAATCAGTCACGACCGGCAGCGCGGCGTGCCGTAAACGATTGAGCAGTCTGGCTTCGTGCGAAAAGGCCTTCCGCAGTTGCAGATCGTTGTAAAAAGTCTCCTTCAGAGCTACCGCGTTACCAAACTTTCTGTCTGTCGCTTGATAGACCGCCCCCATTCCTCCTTGTCCCAGCAGGCGCATGACCAAGTATCGGCCTTGCAAGAGCGTATTTGGAGCTAGCATTCAGGCTCTCCTTATTACCTTAAGTTTTCTGTTTGTATTCGGGGTACAGCTTTCGTGTTTCTGAGCGACGAGGGGGCCCTACACCCCGGGCATTTTCGACAGTAACTTCCTGGTGCGATTGACGTTCACATTTATAGGAGGAGCTCCATATCCATTACCCAACATGCAATCATTATCCGATCCCTCAACGTAATGGGGAATGTTCCTCAACGTAATGGGGAATGTTGCTGGTAAATCTCAACGAGCTTGTACACTCGAAGGGGTCAACGATCAAGTTAAAGGTGTGTTATTTGGGTAATCCCCAAAGCCTCCACCACGCCGGGGCTTACTAAAATGCGTCCATATGCGACGCTAAATGAGGAGTTTGGCTAATATTGCCAGCGTTCAGGGGAACGTGAGGAATTTGGGACGCCGTAGTTATACATCGGAACGCGTCGAAATGGAAGCGGATTGAGTATTAAAATTCCAATCCAACATTAAGGCTGACGTCGTATAAAGCCTGCCTGATTTGGTTGAGGATTGGCAATCAGCTTGACTCCCATCGCCCAAAGATTGAGAATCGCGCCGTCTTTTTTCACCACGCGCTCGGTAGTTCATCAACACAGAGATTGTGATCAATGGCTGAGATCGATTACGAACTGGCGCATTTCTTCGCATGGGCGCGGGCGCGGGCTTATCAAGAATTCGACGAGAAGATGAAATCCGATCCCTCGCTCGACCCTAACTGGACTTTTTCAGACATCATGCAGCGACTGCTGGAAGAGTATCGCCGATCCCGCCTGCAAACATCCGAGCCGGTAAAGACCACGAATCAATCCGAATAGCGTCGCTCCGAAGGAGACTCTATGTTCACTCGGCAAACGCCAGTTTCAACCAATCATCCGCTCGCCGCGCGGTTCAGCCATCAGACCTATCATGTGCGCAAGAAGTTCTGGCAGTTCTTCGGCGGCTCGTTTTACATCTATGACCCGAACGGGGCGCTAGTTCTCTTCTCCAGGATGAAAGCCTTCAAGCTCAAGGAGGACATCCGTGTCTTCACCGACGAGACGCTGCAGACCGAGGCGCTCTCGATTCAGGCGCGGTCGGTTCTGGACTTCTCAGGCTCTTACGACATATACGACAGCGCGTCGGGGCAGCGCGTCGGGGCGTTGCGGCGCAAGGGGCTGAAGTCGAGTTTCTACAAAGACGAGTGGGTGATCCTGGACAACGCAGAGAGGGAGATCGGCATGATTCAAGAAGAGAACGCTTTCCTGGCGCTGCTGCGCAAATACCTTCTCGGCGCGCTCATTCCCCAAAGTTTCAACGCGCAGATAGGCGGCCGAACGGTCGCCACGTTCAGCCAGCATTTCAATCTGTTCGCCACGAAACTCACTCTGGATTTTTCGGCCGACCCGCAACACCTGTTCGACCGCAGATTGGGCATCGCAGCCGGCATTCTGCTTTGCGCGATCGAAGGCAAACAGCAAAGCAATTAGAGCGGTTTGCAATCGCGCATGCGGGAGCGGCGCCGCGAGTTGTTTACTCGCTCCTCTTTCTTGATTGGACTCCTGATCGGACAAAGTCACAAACGGGGCGATTAAACAAATCGCCCCACACCGCACACGTTATTGCAAACCGCTATAGATCATCGAACAGCGCCGGGAGTGATAGCGACCGGCCACCAACAGAATAAGCCTTAAAAACCGCCTATCCTGTCGGCACAACTATTGCCACCCAGGCGGCGATGGGTCGGAAGGGATACAGATCAACCAGAAGTTTTTTATCTACCATCGTCTTATGTCAGATCGTCTGCCATGTATTGACGCTTAACCCTCGCGCTGAATCGTCGTCGCGAATGATAAGCTCAAACCGCGCCATCCTAACCGAGGATTTAATCGCGTCGGAATTCGACGCGCGCCTGAACGCGGCGTTTTCTGAAGCGTATGAACCGATGGATCCGGCCGGCGCGCTCAGCGAAGCGTCGGCGATGTCACAATTGACGCCGGATCTGGTCGTCAGGATGTTTCCCGCCGCGCCGCTCGCCAACATCAAAAAGCATTTACCGCTCGTGCGCCGCGCGCTCGCCGAGAAAGGGCTTGTAGACAAATCGATGATCCTGATGGCGCTTGCGACTGTGCGCGCGGAGTGCGCCACTTTCGATCCGATCAGCGAGGCCCCGTCGCCGCTCAACACGGAACCGCCCGGCCCTGCCTTCAACAAATATGACCGGAGACAGGACCTGGGAAATTTGGGGCCGCCTGACGGCGCGAGGTACAGAGGTCGCGGGTTCATCCAATTGACCGGCAGAAAGAACTACAAGCTCTACGGATCCTTGCTCGGATACGATCTGATCGGCAATCCGGCGCTGGCGAACGCGCCACAGCCCGCCGCCCAAATACTGGCGGCGTATCTGAAGGAAAATGAGCCTTCGATCAGGAGCGCGCTTGCGACGGGCGACCTGCCAGCGGCGCGAAGAACAGTCAACGGCGGTCTTAACGGATTGGATAGCTTCAGATCGGCGTTTCTGGCCGGCGCCCCCTTGATCCGCGATCGAGAGAACGACGTCGCTCTCTCGAGAGAGTCGCATGGACGCCGGGAGGGCCGGAAACTAAAAGGGGTAAAAGCCGCCTCCACTTCCGCCTCGGCGTCCAGGGGCGTCAAGTCGAAAGAGAAGAAGAAAGACGACGTGGCGAACGGAAAGACCAAGGCGAAGAAAAAAGACGACGCGGCGAATGAAAAAGCAAAAGTGAAGAAAAGAGACGACGTGGCCGAAGAAAAGTCGAGGGAGAAGAAGAAAGACGACGACATGGCCGAAAATAACGAGACGAACGGCAAGAAAAAAGGCAAAGGATTTTTTCTGTTCCGTCCGTTCCGGGCGCTCAGGGCGCTCCGGGCCGCGTCCTCGCGGCCCTGATCAACCAATAGCGGGACAGACTGAAGTCTGTTCGCGGCATGGATTGTAGACGGACAGACTAATGTCTGTCCCACTCTCTTTTGAGGCTCCTAAAGCCGACCATCCGCCCCCGCTCTTCGTCCCACAGTTTCATTGAGGCCGTTTTCAAACTCGCCAGGATTCCCAAGACCGGGGACTCCTGGAAGAGCGGGTTCTCTTCGTGGCACCGCTGCAACTTGTAGTTCGGAATTTTCGGACAGAGGTGGTGGATGTGATGGAATCCGATGTTGCCGCTGAACCATTGCAACAGGCGGGGCAGCTTGTAATACGAACTGCCCAGCAGCGCCGCCGTCGCGTAATCCCACTCGCCGCGGTCACGCCAGTAGGTCTCTTGGTACTGATGCTGGACGTAGAAAAGCCACACTCCCGCCGCGCCGGCGATGATCACAATCGGCGCCGAGATCATCAGCAGCGCCTTCAAACCTATCGCCCACCACAGTGAACCGTAAATAGCCAGCAAGCCGAGATTGGTCACATAGACGTTATTGCGTTCGCGCCGCCCCGAATGTTTACCGGTAAAACGTTGCCAGAACAAAAAGATAAAGTGGGGCCCGACGCCCAGCAGGACGAGCGGGTTTCGATAGAGCCTGTATTTCAGCCGTCCCCACTTTGACAGCGCCAGATACTCTTTGACCGTCAGGGTGGTCACATCACCTACGCCGCGCCGGCTCAGATCGCCGGAAGAGGCATGATGAATCGCGTGCTCGCGGGTCCATTGAAAATAAGGCGTATGAGTGATGATGCCGCAAACCGTGCCGACGACATGGTTGGCTTTTGCAGATTTGAAGAATGCCCCGTGCCCGCAATCGTGGAAGATGATAAATATCCGCGTCATAAATCCGGCGGCCAGCGGCGCCAGCAATAGCGTCAGCCAGTATGAAACGGAAAGACTCAGATACATCAAATACCACGTCGCGATATAAGGGACGACGCTGTTGGCGATTTGCCAGGCGCTGCGCCAATTGTCGGAGACCTGATATTTCTTCACCAGGTCTTGCCAGTGGGGAGTTACGGCGGCGGATTTAATCACGTCGGAATCGAATTTCATATGATGATGTTATGTGGCCGCAATAAGGGCGCCAACTGGGAATGAGGGGCTCACCCCCCATGAATTCAAGGTATTACGAAACTATTACATTCAGATATCTTGCGCGATGTGCTGTCTGGGTCTGTTTATGCCCATTTAATACGGATTGCAGCCGTCGAAATGAGAAAACGGGTGTGTCTGACTCAGGCAGTACACACCTGTTTTTGTCTCAAGGTTGTCTCATAACGGGTGGCCAGTGTTTCCGGTCAAAGTCTCACTGGCCGCCTGCCCGTTTCGAGACGACTAGGCGCACGAACGCTTAGCCGTCTCTGACCAGTCACACGCCATAACGTGTGGTGGCTTCGACGATTTTAAATCAGCCGATCCCGATCACACCAATGGCGCCTATACCAAAGAGAGGCGCACAAATGAAACTTACATCCACGACCTCAAAACGCGGCTTTGGGCATCGCGTCAACGCCTGGCTCGATGAGCCACATGGAGAGACTTTCAAGCATGGCAAATGGCGCTTTTGGTTCCCTGCCCTGGTTGGCTTCTCAATCTTGAACGCCCTGTTAACCGCCGTCGTCTTCGGATCAGGCGGCAATCTGCAAACTTATCTTGGCGCGGTTATTCTGAGTGTCGGCGCGTTGCTGGCCTGGCTCGGCATCGGCGCTCTTCACTACTCCGATGGTCACGATCGCCAGTTAGCGCGCGGAGTGTCGGCGCTCGATAGCGTGACGTTGATTTTCGTGATAGCCCATTTCTGTTTTCTCTTGTGGGTATATGGTCACGTATCCACGCTGAAATCAGCCGAGGCCGAATACAAGGAGTCAGCCGAGAAGTACAACGCGAAGGTGGAACAGGCAATTGCCGCAAATGTGGAGATTGCAAAATCCGCCGAGCGCGTCGCGGCCGAGACGACGAAGGCTGAGAAGTTGCGGAACGACACCGCGTATCAACTTCGGAAAGCAGCCCAGGCCGGCGCGCGAATTCAGCCGCGAAGCCAACCGGCTTCCGCCCCGGCTTCCCTCTCAACATCGCCTATCGAACTCGAACGACCGGAAAAGCCGATGCGATCTTCGACCGAGTTTCTTACGAAGTGGGATTTCTGGGTTCGCATGGCGAACTTTGGCGAGCTGGCGCTTGCGGCCGTAACCCTGATTTTTATCCGGAATCGGTCAGCAGCAGCAAACACGACATCCGGTACGAGGCCTGACGCCGGCGAACTGAGGAAAGCCCAAGATGTCGCGGTCGATCCGGGCAACGATTTTCCGGACGAACTGCCCGAACTCGACGCCGGCGACGTCGGGAAAAGATCAACAACCAGGCGCGGAGACCTGACCGTCACTCAAGCGAAAAATGCCCGTAAGTCTGCCAGGGTCTTAGCTCAGGACGCCGTACAAGAAAAGTCCAGCAACGAACTGGCGAATGGTCTCGCGGCGTTACGCGAGGCTTTAAGCGACATCAGCTTTTATCATCCCAACACATCGTTCAAGGCCTACATCAAGCCTGACGCGCCAAAGACGCCGGACCATGTGTTAGTCCGTGCGATGCTGGCTCGTGATGGGACACAGGAAACAACCCACAGCGCAAAACTCAAGCTCAGTGTTTTGAATGACGCCGTTCAAATGCCGCGCGATCAGTTCCGCGCGCGTCTCACGCGGACTCTCAACCGCGCAGGATTTCAACTAATTGAATGAGAAAAGGGTCGGCGCGTAAGAATCGAGCCACAGTCAAATGTGGCGCAAATTTCGGGCAATAAAAAAAGCCTCTCGCGCGATTTGGACACCGATGCAAGAGGCTTTTGAAAGGTAACAGATGAATAGTAAAACGAACTCTCACCCAAAATCCAGCAGTTTCATTTATTCCACATTCACCGGGAAAATTGATACGACTCCACGCGAGATCTCCGAGCCCTGGCCGCAAATTATCAAGCGCCTATCAAAGCCGGCAATCCGCGCGAACAAAGACGGGCCGCTCTGGTCTCCTGCGACATTCAAGCCTGCGCGCCGCAAGAAAGAGAACGTCAAGGCGGTCTCTCTGTTGGTGTTGGATATTGACGGCGGGATGACGATTGACCAGGCGGACGCGAAGCTGCGCGAACTGGGCGCGCAGGCCTGCATTTATACGACGTACAGTCACCAGCGCATCACGCCCGATCATCCGATAGCCGAAGACTGTTTTCGGATCGTCATCGCGCTGGCGGACCCGATCGGCGCAACAGACTTTCCGCGACTGTGGGAATGGGCAAACGATCTTTTCGACGGCAAGATCGACGCCGGCTGCAAGGACGCCTCGCGTATGTACTACCTGCCGGCGATTGCCCATAAAGGCGCGCCGTTTGTCTTTCGCAACTATATCGGCGCCTCGCTGGACTGGGCGGCGCTCGATCTGCCTGAAGAATCCTCAAACGCGCTCAGCGAAGAATCATCGGTCGATCCGACCGGCGCGCCGGATGCCTACTATGAGGCCGCAATCGACGGCGAGATCGAGCGCGTCAGGATGGCGCCGGCGAACGGCCGAAATAACGCCTACAACAAAGCCGTGTACAACCTGGCTCGATTGGGCATTGACCGCGCCGTCATTGAATCCGTGCTGATTCCGGAAGCCGAACGAATCGGACTGACAAAAATGGAAATCAGAGCGACATTCAAGAGCGCATATGAGGCCGGCGTTGGAAGGCCGCGAATTATTAACCCATTGCAGCCCCCACAACAAAA
>Ga0207428_10002471_pt1 | contig 18465 bp, 19 predicted proteins | sample RhiMethybrSRZTD1_FD_187600 | JGI IMG/M metagenome (GOLD analysis project Ga0207428, IMG submission 187600) | Populus rhizosphere microbial communities from Tennessee, USA - Rhizosphere MetaG P. TD hybrid SRZTD1 (SPAdes) (version 3) | ecosystem: Host-associated > Plants > Roots > Rhizosphere >...
GACGGGGTAGTAGACGCCCGAGACCACGAGCAGCACGCCCTGCGCGACGAAGCCGAGCTGCGTGCCCTTCTCCGGCGAGATCAGCGGCAGGACCGCGGTCATCATCCCGATCCCGATGAACGAGATCGAAGCGATCATCAGCAGCACGACCGCGGCCACGTAGTTCGCGTCCGGCAGGTGCAGGCTGAAGAACGCCGCGACCACGCCGAACAGCAGCACCGCCCGCACGACGCCGTAGCCGATCGCGAACAGGCCCATGCCGAGCAGGTGCACCGGCCGCGAGAGCGGCGCCATGAAGGTGTACTCGATCGTCCCCTCCCAGCGCTCCCAGGCGACGGTCTCCGTGAGGATCTCGAAGATGATCCCGAGGTAGGCCCAGATCACCGCGCCGACGAGCAGGATGGTCGTGACCTGGTCGACGTCGATCTTGCCGCCCATCGCCGGAATGCCCTTGGCGATGAAGACGATCGTGAGCGTGTTCGCGACCGTCCAGAGAAAGAACGCGACGTCCCACCAGATGTAGCGCTTGACGAGGTAGATGTTGCGCTCGATCACACCGCCGAGCCCGACCAGCTCGTGCCTCAGAGCGAGGTTCATCGTCCGCATCTAGTCGTCACCTCCGTCGCCGTTGCCGTTCTCGAAGGCGTGGCCGCTGGCGGCGAAGAACGCCTCCTCCAGGGTCGCCGAGGCGTAGCGGCGCTTGAGCTGGTCGGCCGGCTCGAGGCAGAGCAGCTCGCCGTCGTCGAGAATCCCGACGCGGTCGGCGAGGGTCTCGGCCTCGGCCAGGTCGTGCGTGCAGAGCAGGACGGTCGCGTCGTGCTCGGCGCGCACCTCGCGGATGAACTCCTGCACCTCCTGCTTGGAGCGTGGGTCGAGGCCGGTCGTAGGCTCGTCCAGCAGCAGCAGGATCGGGGCGGTCAGCAGCGCGCGCGCCAGCGCGACCTTCTGCTGCATGCCGCGGGAGAGGTTCTCCATCGGCTCGTCGCGTCTGTCCGCCGGGAAGCCGACCCGCGTCAGGATCTCCGGGATCTTGTCCTTCGTGTCGTGGGGCCGCAGGCCGTAGAAGCGCGCGGCGTAGCTCAGGTTCTCGACCGCGCTCATCTTCTTGAAGAAGCTCGCCTCGACCGACACGCGGTTGACCAGCCGCCGCACGGCGCGTGTGTCCTTGAACGCGTCGTGCCCGAACACCGTGGCGGTTCCGCCGTCAGGGAGCAGCAGCGTCGACAGCAGCCGGACCAGCGTCGACTTGCCCGAGCCGTTCGGCCCGAGAATCGCGACGCACTCGCCGCGCGCGATGTCGAAGTCGACACCCTTGAGGGCGGCCACGCGGCGCTTGCCACGGCCGTCGCGGCGAGTGAACTCCTTGCGCAGGTTGTGGACTTCGAGGGCGTTCATGTGCTGCTCCAACTCGACGGGACACGGACAGGGCGCACCGGCCACTGAGGGCGGTGCGCGCAGAAACCGGAGTCAGCCGAGGAGCAACATCGCCGATCGAGGGTACCTGGGGCCGTCGAGGACGGCAAGTTGCCGGGCTACACTCTCGCGCCGCCGCTGCCGATAGAGCAAAGCGAGCCGCCGTGACGTACGACGAGACCTGGGACGACGCTCCGGCCCGCAGGCTGCCCCTCGCGGCGATCGCGGTCGTCGTCGCGCTGGGCGCGCTCCTGACCTCGAGCTACGTGCTCTACAGGCAGTCCCGCGTTGTCGACTCGGAACGCTCCGCCCGCAGGGCCGAGATCGGCCGGCTGGAGAAGCAGGTCACGCTGCTGCAGTCGCGCGGCGCGGCGCTCGCGGGGCGCGTCGGGTCGGCCGAGAAGACGTTGCAGCGGCGGGACCGCGGGATCGCGCCGCTCGCCTCGCGGGTCCTCAAGAGCGTGTTCACGGTCGAAACCGAGCGTGGCCTCGGCAGCGGGTTCATCGCCTGGCGCGACAGCGACGCGAGCTACCTGCTGACCGCGAACCACGTGGTCGAGGGCCAGATCACGGGCGCCGTGACGGTCTCGCGCAAGGGCGGTTCGTGGAGTGGCGAGATCGACGCAGTGGATCCCAAGCACGACCTCGCGGTGATTCGCGTCAGCGCGAACCCGGCCGGGGCGCGACCGTTGTGGCAGGCACCTAGGACCAGCCCACCGCGTGCCGGCGACCAGCTGCTGCTGCTCGGGAGCCCGTACGGCCTCTACGGCACGGTCACCACGGGAATCGTCAGCCGCGTGACCGGCCGCGCGATCCAGACAGACGCGGCTGCGAACCCCGGCAACTCCGGCGGGCCGGCGCTCGACAAGGAGGGGCACGTCGTCGGCGTGCTCGTGGCCGGCGGAGGGGAGAACATCAACTTCGCCGTCCCGATCCGCCTCGCCTGCGCGAAGCTTCGTCGCTGCTAGACGCCGTCCGGATCTTCCGCTAGTTTCTGAATCAGCGCTCGCCGCCGAAGGTGCGCGCAGAGGCATTGGGGCCTCACGACCAAGAGTCGTGGGCCCTTTTTTGTTGGTCCGAGACAGGAGGAACCAGGATGAAGTTCAAGCTCGAGTACATCTGGCTGGACGGCTACGAGCCGGTTCCGAATCTGCGCAGCAAGACGAAGCTCGTCGACTTCGACGCGGAGCCGACCCTGGAGCAGCTGCCGCTCTGGAACTTCGACGGCAGCTCGACCCGCCAGGCGGACGGCTCGAGCTCGGACTGCTTCCTGCAGCCGGTCTCGCTCTTCCCCGACCCCGCGCGCAACCGCGCCTACCTCGTCATGTGCGAGGTGCTGCTGCCCGACGGGACGCCTCATCCGTCGAACAGCCGCGCCGCGATCCCGGAGGACGCCGACGCCTGGTTCGGTTTCGAGCAGGAGTACTTCCTCTACAAGGACGGCTCGCCGCTCGGGTTCCCGAAGGAGGGCTTCCCCTCGCCGCAGGGCGAGTACTACACGGGCGTCGGCTTCAAGAACGTCGGGGACGTCGCGCGGCTGATCGTCGACGAGCACATCGACCTCTGCATCGGGGCCGGGATCGCGATCGAGGGCGTGAACGCGGAGGTCGCAAAAGGGCAGTGGGAGTTCCAGATCTTCGGCAAGGGCGCGAAGCGGGCGGCCGACGAGCTCTGGATCGCGCGGTATCTGATGCTCCGCCTCTGCGAGCGGTACGGCCTCGACGTCAACTTCCATCCGAAGCCGCTCGGCGCGGAGGTGGACTGGAACGGCTCCGGGCTGCACACGAACTTCTCGACCAAGCACATGCGCGAGATCGGCGGCGAGGAGTACTTCACCGCGCTGATGAGCGCGTTCTCGGAGGCGCGGGCCGAGCACATCGCGTGCTACGGCCCCGAGAACGACCTGCGCCTGACCGGCCTCCACGAGACCGCGGCCATCGACGAGTTCACGTACGGGATCGCGGATCGCGGCGCTTCGGTCCGCATCCCGCACAGCTTCGTCAACAGCGGCCACCGTGGCTACCTCGAGGATCGGCGGCCGAACTCGATGGCCGACCCGTACCGCATCACCGGCCGCATCCTGCAGACGATCGAGTCGGTCACGGCGCAGGCGCTGATCGAGGACGCCTTCGCGGCGTAGGCAATGAGCCTGGAGATGCGCAACCTCCGACCGGACGACTGGCCGGAGGTTGCGCGGATCTTCGAGGAGGGGATCGCCACGGGCAACGCCACGTTCGAGACCGAGGTGCCGTCGTGGGAGGACTGGGACGGCGCGCACCTCGTCGGCCACCGCTTCGCCGCCCAGGACGACGGCCGCGTGGTCGGCTGGATCGCGCTTGCCCCGGTCTCGGCGCGACGGTGCTACGAGGGCGTCGCCGAGATCAGCGTGTATGTCACCGCCGAGGCTCGCGGCCACGGCGTGGGTTCGGAGCTGCTGGCGACGCTCGTGGAGAGCGCGGAACGGGGCGGGCTCTGGACGCTGCAGACCAGCGTGTTCCCCGAGAACGCTGCAAGCCTCGCCTTGCTACGGCGGTTCGGCTTCCGGGTGGTCGGAACCCGCGAGCGGATCGCGCGTCTGCACGACGTCTGGCGCGACACCGTCCTGGTCGAACGACGGAGTGAGGTGGTCACGTGACCTGTGCCGAAATCGCAACAACTCGTCCAAACCCGTCCCGAACGGCCAAGACCGGGGACAGTCCCCGCTCTTGGCCTGAATGGACGTGGTCGCGATGAGAAAGGTGGAGGCCGTCGTGCTGCGCGAGCGGGTCGAGATCGTGATCGACGCGGTCGAGGAGCAGACCGGTCACGTCGGCGTGACTGTGGTCGAGGCCGTCGGCCACGGCCGGCAGCGCGGGATCACGCACGAGTACCGCGGGCGTGTCTTCGAGTCGCGCTTCCTGCCGAAGGCGCTGCTCACCTTCGTCGTAGCTGACGAACTCGCCGCCGCCGTCGCGGCAACGGTCGCCGACGCCGCGCGTAGCGGCAACGACTGCGGCGACGGTCTCGTCTGGACGACCGCGGTCGACCACGCCACCCACAACCGCACCGGCCTCCCCCTGCGGCGCGCGGAGGAGGAAGCGGCGTGAAGAACTCCGACCTGCTGATCGCCGCCAACACCCTCTGGGTCGTGGTCGCGGCCGTGCTCGTGATGTTCATGCAGGCCGGCTTCGCCTTCCTCGAGGCGGGCCTGACGCGCATGAAGAACGCCGCGCACATCGCCGGCAAGAACGTCCTGATCTTCGGCGTCTGCTCGCTCGTCTACTGGGCGGTCGGCTTCGGGATCGCCTTCGGCGACGGCAACCGCTTCACGGGGACGAGCGGCTTCGCGCCCTCGGTGGACTCGCTGCTCGCGATCGGCCAGGCGCCGTACTCCTTCTTCACCACCGTCCCCGGCGCGGCCGGCTACCTGTTCGAGGTCGTCTTCGCCGGCGTCTCGCTCGCGATCGTCTGGGGTGCGATGGCCGAGCGCGCCAAGGTCTGGGTCTACTTCGTCTTCGGCGCACTCTTCACGTTGATCTACTCCGTCACGTCGCACTGGGTCTGGGGCGGCGGCTGGCTGTTCGGGCACTGGGTCTGGGGCGGCGGCTGGCTGTTCGGGCTCGGGATGCAGGACTTCGCCGGCTCGACCGTCGTCCACTACCAGGGCGCGCTGGCCGCGCTCGCCGGCGCCCTGCTGCTCGGCCCTCGGATCGGCAAGTTCGAGGGCGGCCGCGGAAACGCGATCCCCGGCCACAACATCCCCTACGCCGTGCTGGGAACGATCATCCTCTGGTTCGGCTGGTTCGGCTTCAACCCGGGCTCGACGCTCGGCGTCGTCACCGGCGACCGGGTCGGCTTCTTCGCCTACGTCGCGGTCACGACGAACCTCGCCGCCGCAGCCGGTGCGGTCAGCGGTGCGGTCACGGCCTGGCTGGTGCTGCGCAAGCCGGACATCTCGATGATGCTGAACGGCGTTCTCGCGGCGCTCGTGGCCGTCACCGCCGCGAGCGGGTTCGTGGCGCCGTGGGCCGCAGTCGTGATCGGCCTCGTCTCGGGCGTGATCGCGGTCGTCGGCGTGCTCGCCGTCGAGCGAATCGGCATCGACGACCCCATCGGCGCCGTCGCCGTCCACGGCGTCTCGGGTGTCTGGGGCACGCTCGCGACCGGCCTCTTCGCCGTCCCGGCGCTGGCGGCGACGCTGAACACCGGCAGGGGTGGCTTCGTCTACACCGGCTCGCTGCACCAGGTCTGGGTGCAGCTGCTCGGGCTCGCCGCGGTCGGCGCGTTCACCTTCAGCGCTTCGTTCACCTGCCTCTGGACGATGAAGCGCCTCTGGGGGATCCGAGTCGAGGAGGAGACCGAGACCGCGGGCCTCGACGTCAGCGAGCACGGCATGTGGGGCTACCCCGAGTTCTACATCCCCGTTCCCGGCGGCTACGGCACCGAGTCGCATGGTCACCTGCTCGGCCCAGCACACCAGCACCGTCCGCAAGTCCCGCCACAGTCGGTCGAGGAGGCAGCATGACGAACGACAAGAAGTGCACCTGCGAGAAGCCGCTTCTGCACGAGCGCTCCGATCGGAAGGGTGCGAGCCAGAGCTGGTGCGGCCGCTGCAAGCGCCCACTCGCCCTGCGCCCGGCCGGCTTCCGCAGCGCGTTCGCCTAGCCGGCAGGCGATATAGGGTTTCCGCGTGGAGCCTGCTGAGTTCAGGCGCGCGAGTCACGCCGTCTGGGAAGCGATGGCGCCCGGCTGGGAACGGCAGTACAGCTGGTTCGAAGAGCACGCCCGGCCCGTGACCGAGCGGATGGTCGAGGACCTAGGGGTCGAGCCGGGAGCGACGGTCCTCGAGCTGGCCGCCGGAACCGGAATCGTCGGGCTGACGGCGGTGCAGGCGCTCGGCGGCGGGACGCAGCTGATCCTGAGCGACTTCTCTCCCGCGATGGTCGAGGCAGCGCGGCGCCGAGGGTCCGAGCTCGGGCTCGAGAACGTCGACTACCGCGTCCTCGATGCCGAGGCGCTGGACCTGCCGGACGAGTCCGTGGACGGCGTCCTCTGCCGCTGGGGCTACATGTTGATGGCCGATCCCGCCAGGGCGCTCGGCGAGACGCGGCGGGTGCTCCGGCCGGGTGGGCGTCTCTCGGCTGCGGTCTTCGCGAGCCCACAACAGAACCCCTGGGCGGCGCTGCCGATGCAGATCCTCGTCGAGGCCGGCCACGTCCCGCCGCCGGCCCCCGGGCAGCCTGGAATCCTCGCGCTCGCCGATCCCGAGCGGTTGCGCGGGCTGCTCGCCGACGCCGGGCTCGAGGACGTCGAGATCGACGCCGTGGCATTCGCCTACCCGTTCGACAGCGACGAGGACTACTGGCGCTTCCTCACCGACATGGCGGGCGCGATCTCGATGGTGCTGTCACGCCTCGACGAGGACGTCCTGACCGGCGTGCGAGAAGAGCTGGGCCGTCGCCTGGAGCAGTTCCGTGGCGCCGACGGGATCGAGCTCGGGGCCGTCTCGCTCGTGGTCTCGGCCGCACGCGGCTAGGTGCCTCGCTACCAGTTCGTCGACTGCCGCTGGGAGCTCGGCTCGCCCGCTCTCGGGCGTGAGCTGTACCTCGAGGCGCATATTCCGGGGGCGTCGTTCCTCGACGTCGACGAGGACCTCGCCGCGCCGCCGGGGTCACGCGGACGGCATCCGCTTCCCGACGCCGACGACTTCGCGCGCGCAGCGTCCGGGGCCGGAATCGGCGACGGGGTCTTCGTCGTCGCCTACGGGAACATGGGCGGTGCGGAGCGGCTCTGGTGGCTGCTGCGCCACTTCGGCCACGACGACTGCGCAGTGTTGGAGCTCGAAGCCTGGCGCGGCCCGCTCCGCGCGGGTGAGGAGGAGATCGAGCCGGCCGACTTCACGCCGCGGCCGCGGGAGAGCGACACGATCGATGCAGGCGAGCTGGCCGAGCGGCTCGAGGGGCTCGTGGTCGTCGACGCACGCAGGCCGGAGCGTTTCCGCGGCGAGGAGAACCCGATCGACCGGGTGCCGGGTCGCGTCCCGGGCGCGCGCAACGCGCCGTGGGACGAGCCGCTCCCGCAGCTGCCCGAGGGCGAGCTGGTCGCCTACTGCGGCTCCGGCGTCACGGCCTGCGTCACCCTCCACCGCCTCTGGCTCTCGGGCCGCGAAGGACGGCTCTACCCGGGCTCCTGGAGCGAGTGGGAGCAGCTCGACCTGCCGGTCACGCGAGGCTGAAGCTCACCGTCACGGTCGCCTGGACCTCCTGCTTGCCCGGCTCCACCGGTGTCGGCGTGTCGGAAAGCGCGCGCATCTCGAACGGCACCGGCTCGGGGCTCGCAGGCGACTCCTCGATCCGCAGCACGCGTCCGAGGCTTGCACCGGCCTCGCCGGCGAGCGTGGCAGCCTTCAGCCGCGCGTCGTCGAACGCCTGCTTCAAGGCGCTTCGGTAGAGAACGTCGCGGTCGCCGCGCTCGAAGCTCGGCCCCGAGGTCTCGCTCGCACCTGCCGCCACGGCGGCGTCGATCAGCCGACCGGCCGCGCGGACGTCCTGCACGTGCACCTGCACGGAGGAGTGCGCCGTGAAGCCGTCCTGCTCGCCGTGCTCGTTCCAGCGCGGCCCGACCGAGGCGTCCTGGGTCTGGAGGTCGGCCTTGTCCACGCCGCCCGACCGAAGCGCCTGGATGATGCGGGCCGCCTTGGTCGCGTTGGCGGCGAGCGCCGCCTGCGCCGTGGCCGCGTTGCTGGACACACTGACGAAGAAGCCGGCCCGGTTCGGCACGGCCTGGACGCTCGCCGTTCCGGTCACGGTGACGCTGCGGGTGTCGGGCGCGGAGCCGCGCGCGGTGTCGGGGCGGCCGACCCCGGCGAACGCGACCGCCGCTGCGAGCGCACCTGCGACAAGCGAAAACTGCACGAGTCTCATCGGGTCCTCCCGGTTCGGATTGCGCGGGAGGTACGCCGCCGGCCTATGCCGACGTCACGTTCAGCCGGTCGCGGCTGCGGACGCGGAGTCGCCGAACGCGGTCAGATAGGGCTGCCAGCGGTTCGGGATCTTCGGCGTCGCGAGGTGGATGAAGAGCACCGGTGCGGGCGCACTGGGCGGCTTGCGCAGCGTCATCTCGACCTCGTCGGGCAGACGGTTGCCCTTACGCATGTTGCAGGGCGCGCATGAGGTTACGACGTTCTCCCAGACCGACCCGCCGCCGCGGCTGCGCGGCACGACGTGGTCGAGCGTCAGGCGGCCGGTGGTGGTGCCGCAGTACATGCAGCGCCAGCCGTCGCGGGCGAACAGCGCGCGCCGCGAGATCTTTCGCTGCAGCGTGCGCGGCACGCGGACGTACTGGACGAGCCTGATCACGTGCGGCCACGGGAAGGCTCCCGTCGCGGATCTGAGAGGCTGCTCGAGCTCCTCGATCACCTCGGCCTTGCCCTTGAACACGAGCACGTGCGCGCGGCGAACGGTGGTGACGTTCAGCGGCTCGTAGCTGGCGTTGAGTACAAGAACTTGCTGCACCACCGCAAGAATTTACCAACCAGCATGCAGGACTCGGCCGGAGGCCGAGTGCTCTGCGCGGGTTAGTCCGTAGGGCGTTTCACCGTGACATGGCACGTTCAACGGCTTCGGCTTCTTCTGGAGACAGCGCGATCGAAGCCTGGCCGCGGTCGAGCTCCTTCATGTAGATCCGCGCGTAGTCGCGGCCCTGGATCGCAGTCACGACGACTCCTGTCCGGGCCGAGTCGAGCACTGCCAGCGAGGCCGACTGGTGCCCGCCCGTGTTCTCGTAGGCGTCGTAGCGGACGATCGACGTGTTCGTGACGGAGCCGTCCACGCGCCGGTCGACGCGCACCAGGCCGGCCGCGATCTCGTCCACCGCGCGGTGCAGGTCGTCGATCCGCCCCTGCAGCGAGACGGCGAAGTCGACCAGGTCGTTCTTGCCCTCGCCCAAGAGCACCGCCTGGCCCTCCCGCAGCCGCCGCATCCGGCCGAGCACCCACAAGGCCGCGGCCAGGGCGACGACCGCGACTACCGCAGCCGCGATCGCAATCCAGGCGGCGGTCGAGCTGGAGACGCTCACGCGCTACGCGACGGAGAAGATGACCGAGTAATCCGCCGAGTTGTTGTCCGTCTTCGTCTCGCCCTGGACGGGCTGCACCTCGACCTTCACGGTCGCGGTGGAGCCGAAGTTCACGGCCGGGAAGCCCGAGAAGCTGACCGTCTTCTGCTCGCCCGGGCTGATGAAGCCGATCCTCGCCGTCTTCTTGATGTCGGGACCGTTCGCCTGCTGGATCGTGAGCGTCACCGGAATGCTCGCCTCCTGGGAGTCACCCGAGTTCTCGATCGTGACCTGGAAGCTCATGTTCGTGCGGACGGTGACCGTGTTCGTGCTCGTCGTGCTCAGCTCCTGGCCCTGTGGGAAGACCTTCGTCGAGACGAGGTTCGTACCGCGGAGACCGCCCTGGCTCGGCGTCACGGAGCCGCCGCGGATCCTGGCGATGACGGTCGTCGCCATCGCATCCGGGGTGACGAGGTCGGCGCTCTGGAGGAAATTGGACTCGGGCACGAGCGGCCCGCCGTTCTCGTTCGTGCCGGTCACGCCCTGGCGCTTCAGCACCACGGCCGAGGGGTCCTTGAACGAGTCGTCGTAGATCACGTCGCTGGCCAGCAGGCGCTGCATCTGCCCGGCCAGCACCGTGCCGGCCCGCGTCGCGTCCTTGACGTTCTTCGTCGCGGCGAGCGCGCTGGCGAGGCCCGTCAGGCCGCTGACGCGGTACTGGAGGGACTGAATCAGCGCGTTGTGCTCGTCACGCAGCGTCCCCGGAGGCGTGATCTCCCGGGCGCGCTGCACGTCGAGCTGCTGCTGGCGCGCGAGACCGGCGATCCGCTGCTCGACCTGCGCCTCCTTCAGGCCCTGCGCGACCAGGGCCTGGCTCAGCTGCCGGCCGATCTGCTGCGACGAGCCGGTCACGTCGGAGACGTTGGTCATGTAGCTCTTGTAGGTCTTCTCCTTGCTCGCCTCCTGGCAGCTCTGCACCCAGAGCACGAGTAGGACGACGATCAGGATCGCGAAGGCGATCAGCCCGATCAGGCGCAGGAGCGGAGTGAGGTTCGTCGGGCCGCGCGGCGGGCGCTGCGGCCCGCGCCGCGGGACGACCCGTTCGGTCCGCGATGCCTCCTGCGTCGGCGGCTCGTCTTCGAAGAAGTCGAAGTCGATGTCGGTGTCGTGTTCGCTCATGGCGCCCGCTGGTCCGGCTGGCCCGGCTTTGCAGGAAAAAGTCGGCTCACTCTACCGAGTTCGTCGGCCGTGGCAGGAGTCTCGGCGTCGAGCCGAAAACGAGCAATCCGTGGCAGAACCAGCAGTTGCGCTGTCATCGAGCGAGCTCGTCGCCGAGCGCTACCGACCCGTGCGCCCACTCGGCAGCGGTGGCTCGGGCTCGGTCTGGCTCGCGCGCGACGAGCAGAACGGCCTCGACGTCGCCCTGAAGATCGTCCCGCGCGAGGGCAAGGCCGCCTCGCGCGCGGAGCGCGAGGCGCTCGCGGCGGCGCGCCTGCGCCACGAGCGCTGTCTGCGCGCCTACGGCTTCGACCGCGACGGGTGCAACGTCTACATCTCGTACGAGTACGTGCCCGGCCAGACAATGCGGCAGGCGATGCGGGCCGGCCGGCTCGATGACGCGGCCGCCATCGAGACCGCCGCGCAGGTGCTCGAGGGGCTGGCGCACGCGCACGAGCGCGGGATCACCCACCGGGATGTGAAGCCCTCGAACGTGCTGCTCGCGGAGGGCGGCGGCATCTCGGTGCGGCTGCTCGACTTCGGGCTCGCCCAGCTCGCCGAGGAGGAGCCGCTGACGGCCACCGGAGACGTGCCCGGCACGCTCGCCTACGTCCCGCCGGAACGGCTCGTGCACGGCGAGTCCGGCGGCCCGCCGGCGGACGTCTGGGCCGTGGGCGCGATGCTCTGGGAGTCGCTCGCAGGCTGGCACCCGTTCTGGAACGGCTCGCTGCTGGAGACCGCGAAGCGAATCGAGAGCGGCGCGCCGCCACTCGCGCAGGCGCGGCCCGACCTGCCGAAGCCGCTCTGCTCGCTGGTCGACCGCATGCTGGCGCTCGACCCCACTGCCCGCCCGTCCGCAGCGCTGCTGGCACACGAGCTGCGCGACGCGTTCGCCGAGCGGCAGCGGCGCCGCAAGACTCGCCCGACGATCCCGGCGCTGAATGTGCCGGTGCGGCTCGCGGCTCCGGCGGCCGCGGCGCTCTTCGCCGGGTGGACCGTCGCCGAGGTGCCGTTCTACCCGACGCTGTTCGCGCCGCTGCTCGCGCTGCTCGCCGGAGCGCTGACCCTTGTCCGGCCGCGGCTCGGGCTCGCCTTCACGCTCGCGGTGCCCGTTTTGCCGCTGGGAAACGTCTCGTCGGGGCTGGCGCTCGTCTACGCCGCCGTCGCCTGTGCATGGCTTGGGCTCTCCTGGCGCGCGCCGCGGCAGGGGCTGTTCGTCGCGCTGGGGCCGCTGCTGGCGCCGGTGCTCGCCCTCGGCTTTCTCCCGCTGGCGGCACAGGGAATCGGCAGTCGCGCCAGGCGGGCCCTCCAGGTCGCCGCGGCGGTGCTCCTGGCTGCGGTGGTCGCCGGCTTGCGGCACGTATCCCTGCCGTTCACGGGCGCGGCGGCGCCGAAGGGACTCGGGATCACGGGCAGCGGCGACGCCTTCGCGGTCGTGGAGGCGCTTGTCCGCGGTCTGCAGGCGCATCCGGCGCTCCTGCTCGAAGCGGGCGTCCTCGCCGCGGCCGCGGTGGCCATCCCCTACGCACGTGAGCGCGGCCTGTGGGCGATCGCGGGCCTCGGCGCGGGCCTGATGGCCTGCGCGCTCCTGCCGATGCCGGCCGTCGCGGCGGCTCCACTGGTCATCGCCGCCTGGGGGACCTGCATCGGTCTGGCACTCCAGGCCCGGCGTTAAACGGCCGCACCGGCAAAGCCGGCACGGCCTCTCCTGGTCGGCACCGCCAAGTCGGTGCCTTAGAGTTCCGGCAGGGGTCTACCCCGCCCAGATGAGCGTCCTGCGCAACATCGAGCACAAGATCGAGGGCCTGTTCGAAGGTGTCTTCGGGCGCGCTTTCCGCACCCATGTGCAGCCGGTCGAGCTCGCGCGCAAGCTGGTCAAGGAGATGGAGGACCACAAGGTGATCTCCGTCTCACGCGTGTACGCGCCGAATGAGTACACGGTCTACCTCGGTCCCTCCGACCGCGAGCAGTTCGCGAGCTACGAGGAGTCGCTTCGCACCGAGCTGCAGGACTACATCGCCGAGAACGCGCGCCGTGAGCGCTACGAGCTGCTCTCGCCGCCGGAAGTGAAGTTCGAGACCGACGACGACCTCGAGATGGGCGAGTTCGGAATCGCGACGCGCATGGTGCAGGGCCCGGTCCCGCAGCCGGGCGCGCCGGAGCCGGCCGGCCCGCCCGGCGCGACGATGGTCTACCGCAAGCCGGTCGAGACCGAGGCGGTCTCGGCCGAGGAGCTCGGGCTCGCGCGCGAGATCGTCAGCCTCACGGTGGACGACACGAAGCACGAGCTCGACGGCGGGCGCGCGGTGATCGGCCGCTCGAAGGACTGCGACATCCAGCTTGCCGACCCGAACGTCTCGCGCAAGCACGCCGAGGTGCGGCAGGAGGGCGCCGCGTACTGGGTCGTCGACCTCGACTCGACGAACGGGATGGAGGTGAACGGGCGCCGCCAGAAGCGGGCGAAGCTGCGGCAGGGCGATCGGATCACCCTCGGCTCGACCGAGCTCGTCTTCAGGCGGGAAACCGAGCCGGAGGCCTGATGTTCTACTCCGTCGCCGTCGAGGAGGCGTTGCTGGTGCTGAAGCTCGCCTTCCTCGTCCTGCTCTACCTGTTCATCTGGAGGATCGTCCGCTCGGCTGCGCGGGACGTCCGCATGCCGCAGGAGAGCTTCATCCTGGCGCCCTCGCAGGCAGCCGAGTTGGCCGCGCTCCGTGATTCGGGGCGGTTGGTGGTCGTGAGGAGCCCGGCCCTCAGCGAGGGCGACGAGCTGACCCTGAACTCCTCGGCGCTGCTGCTCGGCCGCGGCTCCGACAACGACGTGAATCTCGCGCGCGACGAATTCGCATCGTCCAAGCACGCGCGCGTCGAGCCGCGCCGCGACGGCGTCTGGGTCGAGGACGTCGGCTCGACGAACGGCACCTACCTGAACGGCATCCGGCTCACGCAGGCGAAGAGGCTGGCGCCGGGCGACGTCGTCCGCATCGGCGAGACCGAGCTGAGGTACGAAACGTGAGCCGAAGCATGAACCGCCTCGCCCAGGTCGCGAGCCTCACCGACACCGGGCGGCGGCGACGGCACAACGAGGACGCCTACGTCTGCGAGCCGCCGCTGTTCGCGGTCGCCGACGGAATGGGCGGCGCGCAGGCGGGTGAGCTCGCCTCCAACCTCGCCGCGGCGGCCTTGCGCGACGAAGGCTCGCGCGGCGGCGGCGAGGAGCGCGTGGACGAGCTGATCCAGGAGGCCAATCGGCGCGTCTACGAGCGGCAGACGCAGGACTCCTCGGCCACGGGGATGGGAACGACGATGACCGTCGCGCTCGTCGAGGACGGCCACGTCGCCATCGGCCACGTCGGCGACTCGCGCGCGTACCTGATCCGCGACCGCCGGCTCGAGCAGCTCACCGAGGACCACTCGCTGGTCGCCGAGCTCGTCCGCAGCGGCAAGCTCTCGCCGGAGGAGGCGGAGGGGCATCCGCAGCGCTCGGTGATCACCCGCGCGCTCGGCACCGATCCCGACGTCGACGTCGACACCTTTTCCGTCGAGACAAAACCAGGAGACCTCTTCCTGCTCTGCTCGGACGGCCTCACGGCGATGGTCGACGACGAGACGATCCTGCGCGAGGTGGAGCGGAACCGCGAGGACCTGACCGCGGCCTCGAAGGCGCTCGTGAAGGCCGCGAACAAGGGCGGCGGCGACGACAACATCACCGTCGTCTTCTTCGAGATCGGAGCGGGCGGCGAGACCGGCGACACGGCGCGCACGGTGACGCTGCCGCCGATCGAGGGCGACGATGAAGCGACCCTCGACGAGCACGACGGCGTGCCGGCGGTCCGCGTCGAGGAGCCCGCGCGGCCACGGGAGCGGCACACCGGCCGCGGCGTGCTCTTCGCCCTGCTGGCGCTGGTGCTCCTGGTGGGCATCTGCGGCTTCGCGGCCTGGGGCCTCTGGCGCTCGCACTTCGTCGGCGCCGAGCCGGACGGCCATGTTGCCGTCTACCAGGGCGTCCCCTGGAACATCGTCGGCAACGTCAAGCTCTACCGCGCGGTCTACGTGAGCCCGCTGCTGACGGCGCAGCTGAGCCAGGCAGAGCGGAAGAAGCTCTTCGACCACACGCTGCGCAGTGACGGCTCCGCGCGCGCCGTGGTGCGCCGCTACGAAGAGCAGATCGGGGCCAAGTGACCTATCGAAACCGAGAGCTCGCGAACCTCGTCGTCGTCGGCATCCTCACGGCGCTCGGCTTCGCGAGCGTCTACATCGCGCGCCAGGACATCGTGTCGACCGCGTCGCTGTCGTACGCCGGGTTCTTCTTCGCGCTCTACCTCGCTGCCCACCTGGTCGCGCGACTGACCGTCCCGTACGCCGACCCGTACCTGCTCCCGATGGCCGCGCTGCTGACCGCGATCGGCCTGACCGAGATCTACCGGCTGAATCCGACCGACGCGTTCCGCCAGGGGCTCTGGATCGTGGTCGCGCTCTGCGCGTTCGCGCTCACGCTCTTCCTGCTGAAGCACGACTACCGGCGGCTCGAGAGCTACAAGTACCTCTTCGGGCTGAGCGCAATCGCGCTCCTCGTCCTGCCCGCACTGCCGGTCCTCGGCACGAGCGTGAACGGCGCGCGGCTGTGGGTGCACGTCGGCTCGTTGCAGTTCCAGCCCGGCGAGCTCGCAAAGGTCTTCCTGATCGTCTTCCTCGCCGGCTACCTCCGCGAGAAGCGCGAGGTGCTCGCCCAGGGCCGGCTGAAGGACTTCGGCCCGCTGCTCCTGATCTGGGGCGGCGCGATGCTCGTCCTGATCGAGACCAACGACCTCGGCTCGGCGCTTCTCTACTTCGGGATCTTCCTCGCGATGCTCTACGTGGCGACCGGCCGCTTCCTCTACGTGGGGCTCGGCATCGGGCTCTTCCTCGCGGGGGCGTTCGCCGTCTACCACTACGTCGAGCACGTCCGCGAGCGGATCACGATCTGGCTGCATCCCTGGACCGACCACGCGGTCTACTGCGCGATCAACGGGAAGCTGCTGCCGCGGCAGGACTGCGCGAGCTACCAGCTCGTGAAGTCGCTCTATTCGGTCTCGCACGGGAGCTGGTTCGGCACCGGCCTCGGCAAGGGCACGTTCCGAACGACCGGCGGCGGCGAGCTGATCCCGTACCTGAACACGGACTTCATCTACTCGGCGCTCGCACAGGAGCTCGGGCTCGTGGGCGTGGCGGCGCTGCTGCTCGTGTACATGCTCTTCGTCTCACGCGGCTTCAAGATCGCGATGCTCGCCGACGACGGCTTCTCGAAGCTGCTCGCGATCGGGCTCACCTTCGCCTTCGCGCTGCAGACGTTCATCATCGTCGGCGGGATCCTGCGGCTGATCCCGCTGACCGGCATCACGCTGCCGTTCATCTCGTACGGAGGCTCGAGCGTGGTCGCCAACTTCGTCCTGCTCGCGGGCCTCCTGCTGGTCTCCAACCGGGCGAACGCGGAGCGCGAGTGAACAGGCAGATCGCCAGGCTCGGTCTCGTCGGCGTCGCCCTGGTCGCGGCGCTGATCGTCGCCACGACCTACTGGCAGACCTGGGCCAGCGCCGGCCTGGCCGACCGGCAGGACAACGAGATCCAGCGTGTCGCGCAGTTCTCGATCAAGCGCGGGCTGATCCGCGCGTCCGACGGCACGATCCTCGCCTCGAACCGGATCAAGAAGGTCGGCGGCCAGAAGCTGTATCTGCGCCGCTACCCGCAGGGCGGCCTCTTCTCGCACGTCGTCGGCTACTCGACGCAGTCGCGCTCGCGGGCCGGGCTGGAGTCGTCGATGAACGACTACCTGACCGGCGCGAACCGCAACCTCGACACCGTCCTCAAGACGACGCTCGACAGGATCCGAGGCGCGACGATCACGGGCAACGACCTCTGGCTGACGATGCGTCCGGGCCCGCAGCGGCTGGCAATGCGGGAGCTCGCCGGCAAGTGCGGCTCGGTGGTCGCACTCGACCCGCGCACCGGCAAGGTGCTCGTGATGGCCTCGCGGCCGACGTACGACCCGAACCTGGTGGAGAAGGACTTCAACCGGATCAACAACATCCGCGCCACGTGCCGGCCCGCGGCACCGCTGCTGAACCGCGCGACCGACGGTCTCTACACCCCGGGCTCGACCTTCAAGGTCGTCACGGCCAGCGCGGCGCTCGACAGCGGACGCTTCACACCGCAGTCGCGCTTCTTCGACCCGGGCTACTGCATCGAGTACGGCAAACAGGTGCGCAACGCGGGCAACCCGGAGGCGCCCGAGACCTTCGGCTCCGTCGATCTGATCACCGGCCTCGAGCACTCGATCAACTCGGTCTTCTGCAACATCGGCAAGGCGATCGGCGCCGGGAAGATCCTCGGCTACGCGAAGCGCTACGGGTTCTACGAGGACCCGCCGCTCGAGACCCCGGCGAACGAGCGCTCACCCAGCGGCCTTTACAAGAACGGGGAGCTCTTCCGCCCGAGCGACCCCCGCACCCAGGTCGACCCCGGCCGGCTCGCGTTCGGCCAGGAACGGATGCTGGCGACGCCGCTGCAGATGGCGATGGTCGCGGCCGGAGTCGGCAACAAGGGCGTCGTGATGGAGCCGTTCGTCGTCGACCGGATCACCAACCCCAACGGCGGCGTCGTCACCCGTACGAAGCCGCGCAAGCTGCGCCGCGCGGTCAGCAGGCAGACTGCGCAGGAGCTGACCCAGATGATGGAAGGAGCGGTGCAGAGCGGCACCGGCACCGCAGCGCAGATCCCGGGAGTCCCGGTCGCGGGCAAGACGGGAACCGCCGAGACCGGCATCCCGGGCCGCTACACGTCCTGGTTCATCAGCTTCGCGCCGGCCAACGCGCCGCGAGTCGCCGTGGCCGTCGTGCTGCAGGACCAGACCGGCTTCGGCGGCCAGGTCGCGGCCCCGATCGCGAAGGACGTCATGCAGGCAATCCTGGCCGGAAAGGCGAACCCCTAACCTGAGGCTATGGCGGTTTCAGACACCCTGATCGGCACCGTCTTCGACGGCCGCTACCGGATCATCCGGAAGCTCGGCGCGGGCGGCATGGCCGACGTCTACCTGGCGGAGGACCAGGAGCTCGGCCGCCCGGTCGCGATCAAGATCCTCAACGACCGCCACGCCGCCGACGACTCGTTCATCGAGCGCTTCCGGCGCGAGGCGAAGAACGCGGCCGGCCTCAGCCACCCGAACATCGTCTCGATCTACGACCGCGGCGAGGCCGAGGGCACCTATTACATCGCGATGGAGTTCCTCGACGGGCGGTCGCTCAAGGAGTTGATCGTCGGCCGCGGCCCTGCGCCGATCAAGACGGCAATCGACTACGCGCGGCAGATCCTGGCCGCCGTCGGCTTCGCCCACCGGCACGGGATCGTCCACCGAGACATCAAGCCGCACAACGTGCTCGTCGGCTCGGAGGGGCGGCTGAAGGTGACGGACTTCGGCATCGCGCGCTCCGGCGCGAGCCAGATGACGGAGGTCGGCTCGATCATCGGCACCGCGCAGTACCTCTCACCCGAGCAGGCGCGCGGCGCGCCGGTCGACCAGACCTCCGACCTCTACTCGGTGGGCGTCGTGCTCTACGAGATGCTGACCGGCCAGGTGCCGTTCACCGGCGACACGCCGCTCGAGATCGCGATGAAGCACCTCTCGGAGGTGCCGAAGCCGCCGTCCGAGCTGCGACCGGAAGTGCCGCACGACCTCGACTCGGTCGTCCTGCGCGCCCTCGCGAAGGACCCCTCCGAGCGCTACCAGGGAGCGGACGAGATGGACGCGGACCTGGCACGCGTGCTCGA
>Ga0207428_10002472_pt1 | contig 18463 bp, 17 predicted proteins | sample RhiMethybrSRZTD1_FD_187600 | JGI IMG/M metagenome (GOLD analysis project Ga0207428, IMG submission 187600) | Populus rhizosphere microbial communities from Tennessee, USA - Rhizosphere MetaG P. TD hybrid SRZTD1 (SPAdes) (version 3) | ecosystem: Host-associated > Plants > Roots > Rhizosphere >...
CCGAAGTGGCCGAAGGTCGCGGGGGAGGTGCGCGAGCCCGACCAGTGCGGACTCTTCTCCCCCTTGAGCTCGACGCCGAGGCCCCAGTCGAGCGGGCTGAAACGGCCGTAGTCGGGGAGGACGCCGTCCAGGCCGGGGAATTGGACGGAGACCATCTCGGCGTGCGTCTCGGCGGCGACGAGCCGCGGGGCGAGGAGCTCGCGCCCGAGCGCGAGCACGTCGTCGAGCGAAGCGTGCATCCCGGCGCCCGGGTGGCCCGCAGGGTCGAGCGCGATCCCGAGCGGCTCGACGACCGCGGCACGCACGTACTCGACGAACGGCATCTCCGCACGCTCCGCGAGATGCTCGGCGAGCACGCGGAAGCCCTCGTTGGAGTAGATCCTGCGGCGGCCGGGCCGCGCGATCGGCGAGCCGCCGTCGAAGGGCAGCCCCGACGTGTGCGCCAACAGATGACGGACGGTCGCCCCGGGTGGACCGGCGGCCTCGTCGAGATCGAGGACGCCCTCCTCGGCCGCGACGAGGACGGCGAGAGCCGTGACCGGCTTGGAGACGGACGCCAGGCGAACGGCGTGCGACGCGTCGCCCCGCGTCGCGACCTCCTGCTCGGCCGTGGTGACGCCCGCAGCGGCGAACGGGACGTCCCAGGCGTCGATCTGGTGCAGGGCCTCCATCGGGCGCGATACTAGGCGCCCATGGATCGCCGGCTCGTGAGTGGACACTCGCCGTACGAGGGCGTCGCGGGCTTCTCACGCGCGGTCGTCGCGGGCGACCGCGTCCACGTCGCCGGCACGGCGCCGATCCCGCCGGACGGGTCACCGCCGCCGGAGGCCGCGTACGAGCAGGCGGCGCTCTGCCTCAGGATCATCGGCGAGGCGCTCGAGCGCGCGGGCAGCGGGCTCGAGCACGTCGTGCGGACGAACATCTACGTCACCGACCCCGAGCACTGGGACGAGGTCGCGCGGGCACACGGCGAGGTGTTCCGCGAGACGCGCCCGGCCGCGACGTGCGTCGTCGCGCGGCTCCTCGACGGCGCCTGGAAGGTCGAGATCGAGGCGGAGGCGGTCCTGCCGTGAAGCAGGTCGTCCCGCCGTCGATCACGGGGCTCGAGGGCGTCGCCGCGGCGAGCGTGGTCGACCACCGCTTCGGCTCGGGTGAGCCGTACACGCTGGGCGTCGAGGAGGAGTACATGCTCCTCGACCCGGTGAGCTTCGACCTCGTCCAGCACATCGACACCGTGCTCGACGCGGTCGAGGGCGATGCGCTCGCCGAGCAGCTCAACGCCGAGCTGATGCAGTCCGTGCTCGAGATCGCCACGCCGGTGTGTGCGACGGCAGCGGACGTGATGCGCGAGCTCTCGACGCTCCGGAACTACGTGCGCGACGTGGGGCGCGACCACGGCCTGCGCGTCGGCTCGGCGGGCACGCATCCGTTCAGCCTCTTCGAGCGGCAGCGGATCACGGCCAAGGACCGCTACCACGCGCTGATCGACCAGCTCCAGTACGTCGCCCGGCGGGAGCTCATCTTCGGGATGCACGTCCACGTCGCGGTCGACGGCCCCGACAAGGCGATCCAGGTCGTGAACGGGCTGCTCCCGCACCTCGCCCCGCTCCTCGCGCTCTCGGCGAGCTCGCCGTTCTGGCGAGGCGAGGCGACCGGCCTCGCCTCGAGCAGGCAGATCGTCTTCTCGGCGTTCCCGCGCTCGGGGCCGCCGCCACGCTTCCGCGACTACGCGGACTACGCGGCGGTCGTCGGGCAGCTCGAGCGCACCGGCTGCATCGCGGACTACACGCACATCTGGTGGGACATCCGGCCGCACCCCAAGTGGGGGACGATCGAGGTGCGGATCTGCGACGCGGTGACGCGGGTCGAGGACGCGGTGGCGATCGCCGCCTACTGCCAGGCCGTCGTGAAGCTCCTCTCCGAGCGGTTCGACGCGGGCGAGGAGATCGCGAGCCATCACCGGATCCTGACGAGCGAGAACAAGTGGCTCGCGGCGCGGTACGGGCTGGACGCGCCCGTCATGGACCTCGCCACGGGCCGACGGATCCGGATCCCGGTGAAGAAGCTCGTCCGCCGGACCCTCCGCGAGCTCGAGCCTCACGCCCGCGAGCTCGGCTCGGAGCGCGAGCTCGAGGGGATCGAGGCGATTCTCGGTCGCGGCAACTCGGCCGAGGCCCAGCTTCGCGTGTTCAACGCGAACCGGGACATCGTCGAGGTCGTGCGCGGGATCGCGGACGCGACCGAGGCCGCGGGCGTCCACGCGCCCGCGGCCTAGGTCGCTCGATGTCAGGTCTCGACCGAGAACGTCCGCGTATCGATCCGTGCAAGGAGCGCGCCACCGGCATCGCGGAGCGTGAGCGCCCCGCCCTTCACGGCCAGCTGGGCGGTCTCCAGGATCGTCTGCGCCTCGCCCGCCCAGGGCAGGTCGATGCACCGCGCCGTGCGCGTTCGCGTATTGAGCGCATGGACGAACGCGTGCGACGCGCCGCCGTTGTAGAGCGTGTAGGCCCACGTCCGGTCCGGGCTCCACGCGCGATACATCGCGATCCCGTTCATCTGCTCGTCGGGCTCGGTCCTGTCGACGATGGCACCCGGCTCGAGCCGGCCGGTGCGCATGTTCAGCGAGCGGACGACGTAGTGGATGCCGCCGTCGATGCCCTGTGGGAACTGGAGCAGGTACAGCCTGCGGCCGTCCGGGGACAGCGCGTCGAAGGCGAACGCCCCACGCAGCGTGATCGTCTTGAGCGCGCGAAGCGTGCGTGTGTCGATCACGACGAACCGGGTCCGTGACTGATCGTCGTACACCGACGACGAGAGCACGAGCCGACGCCCGCTGGCCCAGGTGCCCTCGGCGACGCCGTTGAAGGTGACCGCGGGCACGCCGAGCTTGCCGGTGAGGACGCCCTTTCGGATCGTCTTGCCGTCACGGTCGCGAACGAGCCAGACCCGCGTGCTCGACGCGTTCGGCCCGGCGATCGCGACGACGTGCGCTGCGCCGGAGACCGGGATCCCCGGCTCGCCCTGGAGCACCTGTGGTGCGGGTCCGGCGGCCGAGGCGGCACCGGCGAGCGCCGTGCTCGTCAGTGCGGCAAGGCCGACGGCGAATCGCAATCTCATGGGAGACCTCCTCACTCTCGACGTCGGTGGTACACCGATCGCGCCGCCGCGGTTCCGCCGCAAGGCGGTCGTCGAAGGCTCGTGCTGCCGCCGCAGCTTGGCAACAAACCGTTGCAAGCTCCGGGGACTGTGAGCGATACGGTCGTCGCCTCGTGCCCGACCGTCGCCGTTTTGTCATCGTCGCGTGCGCGCTCTATGCCGTCTGCGCGCTCTGGGCGACGTGGCCGGCGATCCGGCACGTCGAAGGTCACTACCTCGCGCGGCCGGCGGCAGGGTACGGCCAGGCAGCGGCAGGAGACCACCTCCAGCTCGGCTGGAGCTTCTGGCTCGTCGGGCACCAGCTCGAGCGAGGCTCGTCGCCGCTCGCGGACCCGTACTCGTTCCGGCCGGAGGCGGAGGCGCCGCCGAGCCTCCAGGGCTGGCTGCTCGGACTGCCGTACTGGCCGCTGTCGGCTGCCTTCGGCGACGTGTGGGCCTACGACGTGATCGTGCTGCTCACGTTCGTGCTCGCCGGCGCGATCGCGTGCTGGTGGCTCAGGGCGCTCGACGCGTCCCGTCCCGCCGCGCTCGCCGGCGGCGTGATCTTCTGCCTGATGCCGTACCGGGTGGGCCAGTCGACCGGGCACCTGATCGGCCTGATCGCCTTCCTGCTCCCGGCGCTCCTGCTCGCGCTGGAGCGGCGGCGGTACGTCGTCGCCACCCTCGCGCTTGCCGCCGTCCCCCTCTCGGGCCAGCTCCATCTCGCGCTCGGCGCGATCCCGCTCGCGCTCGGCTACGCCTGGGCGCGCCTCCCGCGCGCCGACCGCTGGAAGGCAGCGTCGGGGATCGCCGTGGCGCTCGTCGCCGGCCTCCTCGTCGACCGCTGGGCGGTCGCCGGGTCGATCGGCACCGGACGCTCGTTCGTGCAGGTCGAGCGCTACTCCGCCGAGCTCTCCGACTTCGTCACCCGCGCGATCGGGAGCGGGAGCGAGGAGCTCGTCTTCATCGGCTGGCTGACGCCGCTCCTCGCAGTCGCAGGGCTTGTCGCGATCCGGCACCGCCGCGGCCTTGCGCTCGTCCTCGCCCTCGCCGCCGTCGTTCCGTGCCTGTTCGCGCTGGGCGCGAACCTGCCCGGCTACGAGAAGGTGTGGCGCGTCGTCCCCGGGCTCGACTCCACGCGTGTGCCGGAGCGCTTCATGCCGATCGCGTGCCTCGCGCTCGCCGCGCTCGCCGCGTTCGGCCTCGACGCGGCGCTGACAACGCTTGTGTTGAATCAACACAAGCGGTTGGCCGCCGCTGTGGCCCTCGTCACGGTCGTCGTGCTGGCGCTCGACTTGCGCGTGCCGGTGTTCGGGGCGGTCGTGGCGGATACCCCGAACAAGGCGTACGCCGCGATGCAGGGCGACGGCAGGCTGCTCGAGCTCCCCGTGTTCCGGCCGGACATCCACTACGGCAGCGTCTACCTCGGCTACGCGCGCCAGAGCCCGCGCGAGCGACCGCAGGGCTACTCCACGATCGCGCCGCCGGCAGCCGACCGGCTCGCGCGCCGGCTGCGAGGGCTCTCCTGCGGGCGCGGCGAGATCCCCGCCGACCTCGGCATCCGCTTCGTCGCGGTCCACCGCGGGCTCTACGAGCAGAGTGGCTTCTTCGGGCCGGCCTGCGCCGGGCAGGCCGAGGCGATGCTCAGAGAACGCGGCTGGCACCTGCTCGCCCGCGACGGGGCGATCGCAACGTACGCCCGCTGAGATCAGACGTGCGCGCGTCCGCCGCCTGCGGCGAGCGCGCGGGCGACCACGGCGTTGTTCGCGCGCCAGACCTCCTCCGGCACCGGCGGGAGGATGTCGTCCCAGATCGCGGCGAAGCTCATCCGGAGCTGCGGCATCCGCGCCGGGCGCGCCATGAACCAGAAATGGAGATGCTCGCTGCCGTCCCCCCAGCGCCCGACGTGGACCCGCTCGATGTTCCCCACCCCGACGACCGCGCGCTCGATGCGGACGATCAGCGGCCCGAGCTCCGACTGGCGCTCCAGGGGGAGCCCGTCGAGATCGCAGTGCTCGCGGGGGTGGAGGAGAACGACGACCGGGAGGCCGCTCGGCTTCGGTAGCGGCGCGACGAGCCAGTGCTCGTCGCTCCAGATCGCATCCTCGTCGCCCGTCCCGCAGCGCCAGCAATCCACGCCGCCCTCGCCCTGGCGTGGCGGATCGTCCCCGGGCGGACGCAACGGTCGTGTGCGGATGTCGCCCTCGAACGGAAACGTCTCCCACTCGTCGAGCGGCGGAACCGGGAGGCGGCCGTCCTCGTCGGCCGCAGCCAGAGCGCGGCGATAGAGCTCCTCGGCGGACTCGGGCACGCCCCATCCTCGCACGGACCGAACCGCCCCGGCCCGCGTGACGAACGAGCGACGTACCCGAGGGAAGGAGATCCCAGATGCGCCGCATCGCGCTCCTCATGCTCACGGCGTCCGCCGTCAGCGCACTGGTCGTCGGCGTGATCACGGCGACGGCCGGAAACGGCGACCGCTCGATGCCCCAGATGTCGCAGATGCACCACGCGATGCATGCCTCGCAGGCGACGACCGTCACGGCAGCCGATCTGCGCGTAACGCTCGACCGGCTGCTCGGCGAGCACGCGGTGCTCGCGATGAACGCGACAAACCTCGGCGTCACGGGGTCGAAGGCGTTCCCCGCGGCCGCGCAGGCGCTCGACCGCAACTCGGTGGCGCTCTCGCAGGCGATCGGCTCGATCTACGGCGCCAAGGCCGGCAAGACGTTCCTCGACGGCCCGTTCATGTGGCGGGCGCACGTCAAGTTCTTCGTCGACTACACCGTCGCGACGGCGAAGAAGGACGAGGCCGCCAAGCAGAAGGCGGTCGCCAACCTACAGACGTACACCGTGAGGTTCGGCGACTTCCTCGCGGGCGCCACGGGCCTGCCGAAGCTCGCCCTCCGGAACGACCTGCTGGGGCACGTCCTCGAGCTGAAGGGACAGCTCGACGCCTACGCGAAGCACCAGTACACAAAGGCGGCGACGATGTACGAGCACGCCTACGACCACATGTTCATGACCGGCGACCTCCTCGCCGGCGCGATCGCGAAGCAGAAGAACCTGAGGTAGGAGGATCTACCGGCGGGGGAGCGCGGGCTCCCCCGCCGCGATGGGGACGAGCTCGAAGCGGTCGACGTCGACGAGCCCCTTGTCGGTCAGCTTCAGCGAGGGGATCACCGAGAGCGCGAGGAAGGCGAGCGTCAAGAACGGCGTCGCGCCGCGCCAGCCAAGGCCGTGCGCAGCCTCGTTGCACGCGCGGCTCTGCTCGACGACGACGTCGAGCGGCTGGTCGGAGAGCAGCCCGGCCACGGGGAGCCGGCACTCCGCGAGGACCCGGCCGTTCTCGACGGCGACGATGCCGCCGCCGATCTCGGCGAGGCGCTCGACGGCGGAGACCATGTCCTCGTCGCTCGCTCCGACGACGACGAGGTTGTGCGCGTCGTGCGCCACGGTCGACGCGAGCGCGCCGCGCGCGAGCCCCGAGCCGGACACGAGACCCAGCCCGATGCGTCCCGTCCCGAGGTGCCGCTCGACGACGGCGAGCTTGACGAGGTCGCGCTCGGGGTCGGAGACGACCTGGCCGTCGACGACGAGCGGCTCGCGGACGAGCGACTCCGTCACGACCTGATCCTCCACGAGCCCGATCGCGCGAACCGAGCCGGCTTCGGCGGCGATCGCGAGATCGCCGGCCTCGACCGGCTTGATGCGAACGGTCTGCCGAACCCATTCCGGTACCTCCGCGCGGACGATCTCGTCGATCCGACGGCCGCGCTTCAGCACGACATCGGGCACGAACCGCTCGAGGTCGGGCAGGAGGAGCAGATCGGCGACGTAGCCGGGCGCGACCGCGCCGTGGTTCCGCAGCCCGTGCCACTGCGCCGGATGGAGGCTCGCCATCAGGATCGCGTCCGCCGGGTCGATCCCCGCCGCGACCGCGTCGCGCACCATGCCGTTCACGTGGCCGTTGTCGGCGATGTCGTCGGGATCGCGGTCGTCGGTGCAGAACGCGATGCGCCCGGGCCCGTACTCGGAGACGAGCGGGAGCAGCGCCTGGAGGTTGCGCGCCATCGACGCCTCGCGGATCAGGAGCCACATCCCCGCGCGCAGCCGCTCCCGTCCCTCCTCGACCGTGAGCGCCTCGTGGTCGGAGCGGATCCCGGCGGCGGCGTACGCCTGGAGGGAGGGGCCGAGCACGCCGGGTGCATGCCCGTCGACGTGCTGCGCGCCTTCGAGCTGGAGCTTTGCGAGCTCGCCCGGGTCGGCCGCGATCACGCCGGGGAAGTTCATCATCTCCGCGAGCCCGAGCACACGGCGACGGCGCATCAGCGCCTCGAGGTCGCCGAGCGCGAGCGGGCGCCGGGGCGACTCGAACACGGAGGCGGGCACACAGGACGGCGCCATGAAGAACACCTCGAGCTGAAGGTCGGCGGAGGCGTCGTGCAGCCAGTGGACGCCGTCCGAGCCGAGGACGTTCGCGATCTCGTGCGGATCGGCCACGACGGCGGTCGTCCCGAGCGGAAGCACCAGACGCGCGAACTCGTCGACGAGCAGCTTGACCGACTCGAGGTGCATGTGCGCGTCGATGAAGCCGGGGACGACGAAACGACCGGTCGCGTCGATCGTCTCCGACCCCTCGTACGACCCGACGCCGGCGATCGTCCCGTCGACGATCGCGACGTCCGCGTCGAGCCATTCCCGCGTGAACACCGAGAGGACGCGACCGCCTCGCACGACGAGGTCGGCAGGCTCGTCCCCGCGCGCGACGGCGAGGCGGCGTTGCAGGGACTCCATCGCACGGACGATAACGCCTCGTCCGAGGCCCGCCGCGGCGCGAGTTCCGCTCAGCGACCGGAGACCAGGCGCTCGAGCGTCCGGGCGTTCTCGACCGCGAAGCCCTGCCAGTCGTTGTTGAAGTAGGCGTAGACATCGCCCGCCGCCGCGCGGACCCGTGCCGCCCACGTCTCGAGCGACCGGCGGCCGTAGGCGCCGTCCCGGGCGCGGCCGCGATGGAACCTGAGGTACGTCCAGCCGGCCGTCTCGACCCACGGCGTCGGGCCGCGCGGCGCGCGGTCGGCGACGACGAGCGCGGCGCCGTGGGCGCGGAGGAGCGCGTAGACGTCCTCCGCGAACCACGTCTCGTCCCTGAACTCGAAGGCGTGGCGGCCGGGAGGCAGCGCGTCGAGCGCCGCCGCGAGCCTGTCGTCGTCGCGCCGAAACCTCGGAGGAAGCTGCCAGAGGACCGGGCCGAGCTTCTTGGCCTCGCGCAGCGGCTCGATGCGCTCGTAGAAGCGCTCGACCCCCGGTGCCAGCTCCCGCAGCCGCTTCACGTGGGTCAGGTACCGGCTCGCCTTCACCGAGAAGCAGAAGCCGGGCGGGGTGGTCGAGGCCCAATGCTCCACGGCCTTCCTCGTGGGGAGCCGGTAGAAGCTCGCGTTGACCTCGACCGTGTCGAACCGCTCCGCGTAGAGCTCGAGCCACCGCGCGTTCGGCTCGGAGGCCGGGTAGACGCGACCGCGCCAGTCGTCGTAGCTCCAGCCCGAGCACCCGATCCGGATCACGCCGCGAGCATCCCCGTGGAAGAGCCGCCGAAAACCGGGGTGGCACTGCCGCGTGCTTTTGTCGATCTCCGTCGAAAGTTTGGAGATCGACGACACATGTTCTATGGTCGCCGATGGAAGTGGCCGCCGAGGGAACGAGACTCACTGGGGTAGACCGCCCGCGCCAGGCGAAGCCGCTCTCCACCGCCCCCGTGCGGCTGGCAGGTCTCGCCGCGATCCTCGACTACGTCCGCACGCACGGCTCGTCGACGCGGATGGAGCTCGCCTCGGCGACCGGGATGAGCCGGGCCGTGGTGGTGCAACGGGTCGGCGAGCTCGTGGAGCGCGGGCTCCTCGAGAGCGGCGAGATCGGCGCCTCGACCGGCGGCCGTGCCCCGCGCACCGTCCGCTTCCGCTCGGACGCGGGGCATCTGCTCGTCGCCGATCTCGGCGCGACGAGCGTGGATGTCGCCGTCGTCGACCTTTCCTGCGCCGTCCTCGCGCACGCGAGCGAGCCGGCCGACATCGCCGCGGGACCGGACGAGGTGCTCGGCCGCGCCGAGGCGATGCTCCAACAGTGCCTCGCGGAGGTCGACGACCTGCCGGGGTCGCTCCTCGGAGTCGGCATCGGCCTGCCCGGTCCCGTCGAGTTCGAGTCGGGGCGCCCGGTCGCGCCGCCGATCATGCCCGGCTGGGACATGTACGACGTCCGAGGCCGGTTCGCGGCGTACGGCGTGCCCGTCTGGGTCGACAACGACGTCAACGTGATGGCGCTCGCCGAGATCCGCGCGGGCGTCGCGCGCGGTCACGAGAACGTCGTGTTCATCAAGGTCGGCACCGGCATCGGTGCCGGGATCGTCGTCCGCGGCCTGCTCCACCGCGGCGCCCAGGGCTGCGCGGGCGACGTCGGCCACATCCAGGTCACCGACGACGAGAGCGTCGTCTGCCGGTGCGGCAACGTCGGCTGCCTCGAGGCCCTCGCCGGCGGGGCGGCGCTCGGGCGAGACGGGGAGGCGCTCGCGCGGGAGGGACGGAGCATGCACCTGGCGAAGGTGCTGGAGGAGCAGGGCTCCGTTCAGGCCGTCGACGTCGCGACGGCGGCGTCCCACGGCGACGCGGCGGCGACCGAGCTGATCACGAACGCCGGCAGGCTGATCGGCTCGACCCTCGCCGGGATCGTCAACTTCTTCAACCCGTCGCTCGTCGTGATCGGCGGCGGCGTCGCGGGCGCGGGCGACCTGCTGCTCGCGACGATCCGCGAGAGCGTCTACCGGCGCTCGCTGCCGCTTGCGACCCGCGACCTGCTCGTCACACGCTCGTCCCTGCGGGAGCTCGCAGGGGTCACGGGCGCTGCCGCGATGGTGACGGACGAGTTGTTCGCGCCACCACGGCTCGTCCATCGGCTCGCCGGGGTCGGGCACTAGTGGAAGGAGGAATGCAGATCACGTCTCAGGCAATGCAGGTCCCTTCGACCAGATCAAATGTCCCCCACGAGGAGGAGTAGAGGGAGATGAAGGTGCGTCAGTTCGGTGTGCGGTGGGCCATGGCGATCCTCGCCGTGGTCGCCGTTTCGGTCGTCGGCGCGGTGACCGCGTCGGCGAAGCCCGACAAGGCACAGGCCGACTGGGTGCTCGGTGTCTCGAACACCCTCGTCGGGAACGGATGGCGCGAGGAGATGATCTGCGCCATCAAGGCTCAGGCCAAGGCGAGCGGCGTGATCAGCAAGGTCGTCGTCGCAAACCGGAACGGCGGGCCGGCGGAGCAGATCGCGGACATCCGCAATCTCATCTCGGCCGGTGCGAACGCGATCGTGATCAACCCGTCGAGCGGCAACGCGCTGAACTCGGTGATCGCCCAGGCGGCGGCGCGCGGGATCAAGATCGTGTCGGTCGACCAGCGGGTCTCGGCGCCTCAGGCCTACAACGTCACCAACGACCAGGTCGCGTACGGGCGGCTCGGCGCCGAGTGGCTGTTCAAGAAGATGGGCGGCAAGGGCAATGTCGTCGAGATGCGCGGCATCGCCGGCGTCCCGGCCGACACCGACCGCCACACGGGCTTCCAGCAGGCCCTGAAGAAGTACCCGAACATCAAGGTCGTGAAGTCCGTGTTCATGAACTGGGACTTCGCGACGTCCGGGAAGCAGATGCTCGACATCCTGAACTCGGGCACGCAGGTCGACGGCGTGTGGAACTCGGGCGCCGACTACACGGTGATCCGCGCCTTCAAGACGGCGGGCAAGCCGCTCGTCCCGATCGTCGGTGCGGACAACAACGAGTTCCTCCACCAGATGATCGCGCAGTACCCGAAGCTGCAGGCCGCGGCCGTCACGAACCCCGCCACGATCGGTGGCGCGGGCGCGGCGGTGGCGATCAAGCTGCTTCAGGGCAAGCAGGTCCCCAAGTGGGTCAAGCTGACCCCGCTCGTCTGGTCGATGCCGAAGGACAAGAAGAGCATCCAGGCGAACTACTCGCCGAGCCGCGCGCCGACGTATAGCGCACGGCTGCAGATCAAGCCGTGGACGACGTACTCCACGAAGGACCTCTTCGGCTGCAAGGGGCCGTAGAGCGACCGCAGCCGGGGCGGCCTCCGGGCCGCCCCGGCACACTCACCCGACCGTCATGGCCGAACACCTCATGGAAGCCCACGACGTGGCGAAACGGTTCGGCCCGGTGGTCGCCCTGCGCTCGGCCGACCTCGTCGTCGAGCCCGGCGAGATACATGCGCTGCTCGGCGCGAACGGCGCCGGCAAGAGCACGCTCGTCAAGATCCTGACCGGCGTCCTCCAGGCGGACGGCGGCACGATCGCGGTCGACGGACGGTCTGTGCGCGTCCGCTCGCCGTCGAGCGCGGCGCGCATCGGCCTCGCCCCCGTCTTCCAGGATCCCGCGCTCGTGCCCGACCTGACCGTCTCGGCCAACCTCCGCATGACGCGGAGCAACGTCGACGCGGTCCGCCGCGAGCTCGCCTCGATGGACCTCGACGTCGACCTCGGCGCGCTCGTGGGTGATCAGCCGCTGCCGACCCTCCGCATGGTCGACCTCGCCCGCGCGCTCGCACGTGAGCCGCGGCTCCTGCTCCTCGACGAGATCACCGCGGCGTTGCCGTCCGACCTCGCGGAGCGCGTGTTCGTCGCGATGCGCAACCAGCGCGAGCGCGGACGTTCGGTGCTCTTCATCACGCACCGCCTCAACGAGGTGATCCAGAACTGCGACCGCGCGACGATCCTCCGCGACGGCGGAGCGGTCGCGACGATCGTGCCCGAGCCGGGCGGCGAGGAGCTGATCGTCACCCACATGCTCGGCGAGGACGTCGCCCGCGCAGCCGTCGAGGCCGCGGAGCAGCCGGCCGTGATCCGGCGTGCCCGTGAGACGCCGACGGAGGCGCCCTCGCTCGATGTCCAGGAGCTGACGACTCCCGGCGTGCACGCCATCTCGTTCTCCCTTGCCGCCGGCGAGGTGCTCGGCATCGCGGCGCTCGAGGGGCAGGGGCAGGGCGAGCTGTTCGACGCGCTCGCCGGCGCCGTTCCCGCCTCGTCGGGCGAGATTCGGGTCGCGGGCGAGTCGCTCAAGCCTCGCCACCCCTCCGACGCGATCCGGGCCGGCGTCGTCCTCGTCCCCGCCGACCGCCTCCACGCGCTCCTCCCGCAGCGCTCCGTGCGCGAGAACATCGCCGCGCCGCGGTACTCGAGCCTCCGCCGCTGGGGGCCGATCCCGATGCGGGAGGAGGGCCGGCGCGTGCGAGAGGCGATCGACGCCCTCGACATCGACACGCGCGCCGCGCGCCAGGTGCGACGTCTCTCGGGCGGCAACCAGCAGAAGGTCACGATCGCGCGCTGGCTCGCGTCGGGCTTCCGGACGATGCTCTGCTTCGACCCCACGCGAGGGATCGACGTCGGCACCAAGCGCCAGATCTACGCGCTCCTCCGCGGCCTCGCCGACGACGGCGCGGCGATCCTCTTCTTCTCGAGCGAGCTCGCCGAGTTCCCGCTGGTCTGCGACCGCGTGCTCACGCTCTACGGAGGACGGATCACCGCCGAGCTGCCGGGTGCCGCGGCCGACGAGGGTGCGCTGCTCCGCGCGATGCACGGCCTCGTCGAGGAGGAGGGCGCCGCCGCATGAGCGACCCCGCGGTCAGCGCGATCGGCGAGTCGCGCCGGCAGCTCGACCTCCGCCGTCTCGCGCGGCGGCACGGGTGGACCGTCGCCGTGTTCGTGCTGCTGTTCCTGATCGTTCTCTACTGGCGCTCGAGCACAGCGGTTCCGTGGGGCCCGTTCGACGTCCAGTCCGTGGCGATCGACGCGATGCCGCTCGCCTTCGCCGCCTGCGGCCAGGCGATCGCGATCATCTCCGGGGGGATCGACCTCTCGATCGGCTCGCTGATGGGGCTCGTCAACGTCGTCGCAGCCCGCTGGATGGTCAGCATGAGCCTCCGCGAGGCGATCTTCTTCATGATCCTGATCGTGCTCGCCGGGGCGCTCGCCGGCGCGCTGACCGGGACGCTGATCGTCGTGACGCGCGTCGCGGACATCATCGTCACGCTCGCCATGCTGTTCGTCTGGGCAGGCGCTGCGCTCGCGGTGATGACCATTCCCGGCGGCGGGGTCCCGCCCCGGCTCGGGACGCTCGTGACCGTCGACACCGTGTTCACGACGTGGGTGCCGGCCGCGCTCGTGATCCTGATCGTCGTCGTCGCGGCCCTCTGGATCCCGATCCGGAGCTCGCGTCTCGGCCTGGCGCTCTACGCGGTCGGCTCGAACAGGAACGCCGCCTACCTCGCCGGCGTGAACGTCGCACGTACCCGGATCGCCGCCTACGCGCTGAGCGGGACCTTCGCGGCCCTCGGCGGCCTCGCGCTGACGATGGCGTCGGGTATCGGCGACCCCCACGCAGGTGACATCTACACCCTGAACTCCGTCGCGGCCGTCGTGCTCGGCGGTGTCTCGCTGCTCGGCGGCGTCGGCGGGCTGATCGGCCCGATCGCGGCGGCATTCGTGCTCACGCTCGTCAAGACGGTGCTGATCATCAAGGGCGTCGACCAGAACTGGGCCCAGGTGATCCAGGGGACGCTGATCGTGGTCGTGATGATGCTCGGCGGGCTTGCGTTGCGGCAGAAGGGGAAGTCGGGGACATGACGACCACGTCCGTCCCCGAGACGCGGAGGATCGAGGTCCGGCGCCTGCTCGCCGACAACCCCGCGATCGTCCTCACCTTCGTGTTCGTGGGCCTGTTCATCGCGACGGACATCGTCAACCGGGTGCAGTCCGGGCACGCGTTCGCGACGCCGAAGCAGCTCTCGACGACGTTCCTCTACGCAGCGGTGCTCGGCCTCATCGCCGCGGGGCAGACCCTCGTGATGCTGACCGGCGGCGTCGACCTCTCGGTCGCGACTACGGCGACCGCCGCGGCGTTCACGGTCTCGCGCATCGGCACCCACGGTGCAGCGGAGGCGATCGCGCTCGCGCTCGCGGTCGGCCTCCTGATCGGTCTCGTCAACGGCGTGGGCGTCTCGATCTTCCGCGTGAACCCGCTGATCATGACGCTGGGGGTCTCGGTGATCACGCTCGGCCTGCTGACCGTCGAGGCGCAGGGCCAGTTCACCGCGCTCGTCCCCGACCTCGTCGCAACGCTCGGTTCGGAACGCCTGCTCACGTACATCCCGTACGACCTCTTCATCTGGGCCCCGATCGCCGCCGTGATCATCCTCGGCCTCCGCTACAGCGGCATCGGCCGGATGATCTACGCGGTCGGCGACAACCCCGTCGCCGCGCGGCTCGGCGGCGTGCGGGTGTGGCAGGTGCAGCTCTTCGTCTACGCGACGTGCGGCGTCCTTTCCGCGCTCGGCGGGATCCTCCTGGTCGGCTTCAACAACGCCGCCGACCTCGGCATCGGCGCGCCGTTCCTGCTGCCGTCGGTCGCCGCGGTCGTGATCGGCGGCACGTCGATCTTCGGAGGTTCGGGGGGGTACGTGGGGACGATCTTCGGCGCGCTGATCCTTACCGTGCTCGACTCGCTGCTCGTGATCCTGAACGCCTCGCAGGCGACGCGGCAGATCCTCTACGGGCTGATCGTGCTCGGGCTGGCCGCGATCTACGCACGCACGAGCTCGTCGACCTGACCGTGCTGGGCGTCGCGAAGCTCGCGCCGGGGCCCGGGAACGTCGCGCTCGCCGAGCGGCCCGAGCCCTCCGCGAGACCCGGTCGCGTCGTCCTCGAGGTCACGGCGACGGGGATCTGCGGCACGGACCTCCACATCGTCGACGACGAGTTTCCCTCGCGGCCTCCCGTCACGCTGGGCCACGAGATCTCCGGCGTCGTGGCGTCGCTCGGGGAGGGCGTCGACGAGGCATGGCACGGCGCCAGAGTCGTCAGCGAGACCTACTTCTCCACCTGCGGGACATGCGCCTGGTGTCGGGCGGGGCGGCGGAACCTGTGCCCGGAGCGGCGTTCGCTCGGCTCGGCCGTGGACGGGGGCTTCGCACCGCGCGTCGAGGTCCCGCTCGAGAACCTCCACCGCATCCCGGACTGGCTCGACGGCATGGCCGCCGTTCTGATGGAACCGCTCGCCTGCTGTTGCCAATCGCTCCCGGAGGGCGTCGTCGGCGACGGGGACGAGGTGCTCGTAGTGGGCCCGGGGCCGGTTGGCCTGCTCGCCGCGCAGGTTGCGACCGCCGCGGGCGGCAGGGTGCACGTGCGCGGCGTCCCGCGCGACGCCGCCCGGCTCTCGCTCGCGGCGAGCCTCGGTCTCGCGACCTCGACGACGGAGGGCGAGCCGCCCGGCGAGTTCGACGTCGTGGTCGAGTGCTCGGGCCATGCGTCCGGGATGACGTTCGCGCTCGAGTCGGCCCGGCGTGGAGCGCGCTACGTCCAGATCGGGCTCGCGGGCAAGCCGGTCTCGCTCCCGTTCGACCTCGTCTGCTTCAAGGAGCTCACGGTCACGTCCGGCAACGCCTCGACCAGCGTCTCCTGGCGACGAGCACTCGCGCTCGTCGACTCGCGCGCGGTGGCGCTCGAGCCCCTCGTGTCCTCGGCCGTCCCGCTCGAGCGCTGGGATGAGGCGTTCGCCGACACCCGCGCGGGCAGCGGCGTCAAGCACGTGCTCGTCCCCTAGATGATCAGCGGCTTCAGCGTGTTCCGCGCGACGAGGAAGCCACGCTCGACGAGCTCCTGCGTCCCCTCGAACTTGCGGTCCTCGTGCTCGACCGAGAGGACGTGGTCGTAGCCCACGGCGTACAGCGCGGCCACGAACCGCGGCCAGTCGACTTCCCCGAGGCCGGGGATCCGCGGGACCTGCCAGCCGATCCCGCCGGAGAACGTCCCGTGCCGGTAAAGGCCCTCGCGCCGGATCTCGAGGTCCTTCGCGTGGGCGTGGAAGATTCGCGCGCCGAAGTCGTAGACCGCGCGCTCGTAGTCGATCTGGAGCCACACGAGATGCGAGGGGTCGAGGTTGAGCCCGAAGTTCGCGTCGGGGATCGCGGTGAACATCTCGTCCCAGATCGCGGGCGACCAGGCGAGGTTGTTGCCCCCGGGCCACTCGTCGTAGGAGAAGATCATCGGGCAGTTCTCGATCGCGATCCGGACATCCCGCTCGCCCGCATATGAGACGAGCGCCGGCCAGATCTGGCGGAAACGCTGGAGGTTCTCGGGCAGCGGGCGATCCTTGTCGTTGCCGACGAACGTCCCCACGGTGCCGACGCCGAGGGCCTGCGCGGCGTCGATCACCTTCCGGAGGTGGCCGTTGACCGCCTCCCGCTCGGCGTCGTCGGGATGGAGGTTGTTCGGGTAGTACGCGAGCGAGGAGATCTCGAGGCCGTGCCGCTCGAGGGTCGCGTGGACCTCGTCCCGGTCCAGCGCGTCGACGTCGATGTGGGCCACGCCGGCGTAACGACGCCTCTCGCCGCCGCCGGCAGGCCAGCACGCGACCTCGAGCATCTCGAAGCCGTTCGCCGCCGCCCAGGCGCAGACGCCGTCGAACGACAGGTCGGGGAACGCGGCGGTCAGCAGTCCCAGCTTCACCGGGTCACCTCCATGGTCAGGGGAGCTCCACCTCGAAGTCGACGTCGATGTCGTAGCGCTCCGGGACGTAACGGCTCTCGGTCAGCTCGAGCGGCGCGGCGTCCTGGTCGCCGATCAGTCTCCGCTCGACGAGGAGCGGCGAGCCCTTGCGCACACCCAGCAGACGCGCGTCCTCGGCGCTCGCCGGCTCCGCCGTGATGACGGCGTGGCCTGCGGTCGGCGAAAGACCGGCGTCGACGAGCGTCTCGAAGAGCGAGTGGGATTCCAGGTCCGCGTCGAGCAGGCCCTGCACCCGTGAGGCCGGGAAGACGGCGGTCTCGAGCGCGACCGGCACGCCGTCAGCCTCGCGGACGCGACGGAGGACGAGCACGTCGCTCGTGCCGAGCCGCCGCCTCTGCTCCGGTGTCGCTGGGCGCACGAGGCGCTCGACGACACGTGACCGGGCCGCTCGCCCCGAGCGGCGCATCTCCTCGGTGAAGGAGAGGATCCTGCTCGCCGTCCTGTTCGCGCGCGTCGGCGCGACGAACGTCCCTCGCCCGGGCACGCGGTAGACGAGGCCTTCCTGCACGAGGCGCTGGACCGCGCCGCGAGCGGTCATCCGCGAGACGCGGAACTCCTCGCAGAGCTGCGCGTCGGAGGGCAGCGGGTCGTGAGGCTCGAGCCCCGCGACACGCGACCGGAGCGACTGCTCGATCGTCACGTAGCGCGGGACCGGCTCAGCCACGCGCATTCGCCGCCTCTATCCCGTGGTGGGACTCAGTCCTCCGCATGACCGACCGCTCCGTTGACCGTGAGCCCTCCGTCGACCACGAGCTCGTGCCCGGTGACGTAGCGCGCCGCGTCCGTGGCGAGGAACAGGATCGCGCCCGCGACGTCGTCGGCGGTCGCAATGCGCCCGAGGGGGATCCGCTCCTCGTACGTGCGGCGCACCTCGGCGGTGTAGGCATGGGTGTTCATCTGGGTGTCCGTCGCGCCGGGTGCGACCGCGTTCACCGTGACGCCGTGCGGCGCGAGCTCGAGGGCGAGCGTCTTCGTCAGCGCCTCGATCGCCCCCTTCGCGGCCGCGTATGCCGCGAGTCCCGGAACCGCCTGGATTCGCGCCGCCGAGGTGACGTTGACGATCGCGCCGCTCTCCGCGGCGACCATGCGCCTCGCCGCAGCCCGGCAGCCGTAGAAGTAGCCGTGCAGGTTCGCGCGCAGCAGCCCGTGCCAGTCCTCGTCGGTCGTTTCGAGGGCCGGCCTAACCAGCAGCCGCGCGGCGTTGTTGACCCAGACGTCGATGCCGCCCCACTCCGCCTCGACGCGAGACGCGAGCTCCTCGACGGCGTCGGGGTCGCCCGTGTCGCCCTCGACGAAGATCCCGTCGACCGGTGCGCCGCCGTCGAGCGAGATTCCGGCGACGCGCGCGCCGGCCTCGGCAAACCCGCGGACGACCGCTTCCCCGATCCCGCTCGAGGCGCCCGTCACGACGACGCGGCGACCGCTGAGGTCGAAGCGCGAGGCCATCGGCGCACCGTATAGCTGTCTAGACGGCTAGATCAAGCGCGCGGCTCCCAGGCGAAGGCGCGCGCGGGATTCGCGACGAAGATGCGCTCTGCGAGCTCGGCGCCGAGCTCGCGCTCGAGCCGCGGCTTGAACCGCGCGAAGACGTAGTCGAGCCCCGGGCCGCCGCCGTACGCGCGGAGCATGTTGCGGCGCCCGGTGTCGCCGCCGAGGAGCAGCCGGTCGCCATGGCCTGCCTCGGCGAGGTCGGCGATCAGCCGCAGGATCGTCG
>Ga0207428_10002477_pt1 | contig 18433 bp, 12 predicted proteins | sample RhiMethybrSRZTD1_FD_187600 | JGI IMG/M metagenome (GOLD analysis project Ga0207428, IMG submission 187600) | Populus rhizosphere microbial communities from Tennessee, USA - Rhizosphere MetaG P. TD hybrid SRZTD1 (SPAdes) (version 3) | ecosystem: Host-associated > Plants > Roots > Rhizosphere >...
GTTTTGACCTTGGGGTTATTGCTCACCAGGTAATACGGGAAGTTACCCAGGGAAGCCACGGCCTTGACGTTCTGTTTGCCATGAGTGCGATCCCAGATGGTCAACAGCGGGCCAACACCGGCACCGGCAATGTCGATCGAACCCGACAGCAACGCATCGTTGACCGCCGCGCCGCCCGAGAGCTGGGTCCAGTCGACCTTGATGTCGATGCCTTCCTGCTTGCCGTATTTCTCGATCAGGTTCTGATCGCGCACCACATTGAGCAGCAAGTAAACGATGCCGAACTGCTCGGCGATGCGAATTTCACCTTCGGCATGAGCCACGGTCGGCGCCACCAGGCTGCCGGCGATCAAGCTGAAACCCAGGCCGATGGCCGCGGCCAGCGGTGCGAATGGAAGACGTTTGGACATGATCAGATCTCCGACAAATCAGAAAGGCGCGTCGCCCTGGATGGTGGTGCGAAACAGCTTGCGGCGCAGATGACCGGGGCATCCGGCGGCAAGGTGGATCAGCGAACGGTTGTCCCAGAACACCAGGTCATGGGACTGCCATTGATGGCGGTAGATGTTTTGTGGCAACACGCTGTGGGCGTAGAGCTCGGCCAGCAGTTGCTGGCTCTCGTCGCCCGGCAGTCCAACGATGCGGGTGGTGAAACCCTCGCTGACAAACAATGCCTTGCGACCGTTTTCCGGGTGGGTACGCACGACTGGGTGCACCACTTCAGCGACCTGGGCAAGTTGCTCAGGGGTCAGGGTCGGGCGCCAGTTGCCTTCGAATTTGGTCTCGCTGTAGCGCGCCGTGTAGGAGTGCGCCGCCGAGCGGCCTTCGACCGCTTTGCGCAGCGCTTCGGGCAGGCTGTCCCAGGCTTTGTGCATGTCGGCGAACAGAGTGTCGCCACCCTCGGACGGCAGCTCTTGGGCATGCAGCATCGAGCCCAGGCTTGGCAGTACCTTGTAGGAGAGGTCGGAATGCCAGAACTTGCCGGCATCGCCCAGACCAATGTTCTGGCCGTTCTCGACGATGTTGGAAACGATGAGGATTTCCGGGTGCCCGGCCAGCAGGAATTGCTTGAGCACGTGGATCTGCAAGACGCCGAAACGGCGGCTGAAATCGATTTGCTGCTCTGGGGTAATGCGCTGGTCGCGGAACACCACCACGTGATGATCCAGATGCGCGCGGTGAATGCGGGCGAAGTCCTGATCATTGATCGGACTGGACAAATCGAGGCCGATGATCTCGGCGCCCACCGCACCGCTGAACGGACGGATTTCAAAGAATTGTGGCGCGATGGCTGGCGATGCTGAAACGGCTGACATAAATCACTCCCACGCACGGCACGCTCAAGGGCGCGCGCGTCGATCAGAAACTCACGGAGGTCCCGTGTTGGTTCGTGTCGTGCGGCGCGCCGATTGGTCGGCAGGTACGCAGGGGTGTGACTTTATAGGTATAAGAAGCGCAATTTAAATACCCTTATAGAATAATCATATGGCTTTTGTTGTCTGCTGCTTTAGACATTGCCATCCCTAAGAACGCCTTCCACAAGGGTGGGTATAAATCTGCTGGAGTGGGAATCCAAGTATGCACAGAATTCGCCAATTGGCTGACACACTGCATTCAACATGCTACGAGCCCTGATGACGACAAATGTTTAATTCGCCAAAAACATGACGGTATTTTGCCAATAATTCACTACCAACGCTATCAGTTACAAAATATTGACACAGGCACTTTGATATCCCATCATTTGCGCGCTGAAAATGGCCCATATTTTGATTGGCCCCATGACAGCTCTTTCCGGGTTAGTCGCCCGAGAGTGATTTTCATCATTTCATTGAGACCCGTGTCGAGGCGACAGCAACGCCTGGATACCTTTGTTTCTTAGTGAGCGGCCTTCAAATTTTGCCGATACTTAACCGTTCGGGCTGAGTTTTTGGTGCATTCGGACAGTTGGAGTAGAAGGCGTTGGGTCATGTCACGTTAGCCATCCGGCATCTGCAGGATGAGCAAATGTTGCTGCGCCAGGGGCGGTTATATTGGGTCACCCTGGACCGTGCAACCGATGCGGAAATTTTAGCTCGCCAGTTGTTATCAGGTTTGTCGCAAGAACATATTGCCACGTTGGTATGCAGCGGCACCGACCCTCAAGCTGTCGTCGAGTCTATGGCTGCTGATTGCGGGCCATCTGAGCTGCGCATGTTTGACATGCCTCACGATGCCTCTACCCGTCTTGCCTTCACAGTCCTGACCTCGGATTTACAGCGAACTAAAATCACGCGCGACAGCTATCTCGTGTTAATGCTGAATTCGGTCCATTTGGAAACGCTGGGCACTAATCAGTTACAACGCTGGTGTGAAAGTACCCGTCAATGGTTATTGAGCATTGACTGCACGTTGTTAGTACTTTGCAGCGGTCAGGCGCCCCTGTTGCACGAACGCCTGTCAAGTCTCAATGAGCAACTTTCCGGCTTGGCACAACTGTATCGCCAAGATGGTGCTATTCATTACCAACTGAACTTCTGGCACAGCCAACTGGGTGTTTGCGCTGCTCAAACCTTTGACCTGGAAACGACCGACAGTGGTTTTTCCTTGAGTGCTTCGCAGCTATCCAACCCCTCGCAAACCCGTACCGACGACCAGCGTATCTACCTGACCGAGCGTTCAGCTCTGGAAGGGACGGCGCCGTTGTCAGAGCAATGGCGCCTTTTCGAGCACCGCGTCGATCTGCTGCAGCAGGCTTCCCACGCGCGCGCAGCCTGCGTGATCGTGACGTTGGAAAGCAACCAGGATGTAGAGCCACTGGCTCGGCAATTACACAAGTTACGAGAGCAATGTGGTGCTGCCCTGAAGATCATCGTGCGGGAAATTGAAGCTTGCCTGCGCTACCGCGACGAGCGCCTGTTACTGACCTGCGGAGCCAACCTGATCGTTCCGGCCAAGACCACGCTGGCGAACTTCCTGAGCATGGTGGAAAGCGCCCAAGGCCAGATCTGGCGCCATCGTCAGACAGCTGATATCCAGTCGTTGTTTGCACGACTGCGTCCTCCTGCACGGCGCGGGATATTGCCCCCAAGTGAATTTATTGACCTGCTTGATGAGGTCTACAGCGGTGCTTCGGGCGAGCTTGTTCATCAATTATTGCGATTACGCCCACGGGGCGATCTGAACATCGACCAGTACTTGAGCCAGATCACCTTGCGTCGCTTCGGCGATGTCGCATGCGTTCTTGATGGCGTGTTTTATCTTTTCCTGTTCGCTTGCCGCGCCGACGGGCTGGAACCAGCGCTGGGAAACATCTGCCGTTTGCCATGGCGGGATATTTTCAGCGATTGCGAGGTGCTTTCCGGTGCGGACGTACTGCCGCGTCAGGATTTCATCGACGCCCCCCAGGATCTTGAACTTTCACGTCTGGCCACCGGGCAGGCAACCGCTGATTTGACACGCGCCATCAGCCAAAGCGGCTACGCGCCACAACGCATTACGCTGCCGCTGTCGGAGCCTTGTTCATGAATTACACCCAATTGCTACAGGTCATCGCGGCAAGTTGCCTCATGACTGTAGCGTCAATGCTTGTGCTGCGCAGTCTCTTGCAGCGCATCAATCGCGGGCTTCAACGATATATGCCACCCCGTTATCTGCAGTCGCGGGGTGTGCGTCGGCGCAAACCTGTAGCGCCCGTTGTGAGAGATGTACATGAACAGTCCTGAGCGATTCGAGGTAAACCCGACAGCAACGCAAAGCGCCTGGACCTGGCCAGGTCTGGGATTGTGGAATCTTTATTTCCTCATCAAGTTGGCGCTGCTGTGGAGCGGTCATCTGAACTTGCAGATCTTGCCGAACCTGGTTTTCGCCGCTGTATTGCTTGTGCCGCTTCGCAATCGATACTTGTCGCTGCTGCGCACGTTGATCGCCATACCGTTGAGTGTGGCGCTGTTCTATCAGGACACTTGGCTGCCGCCGTTCAGTCGGTTGCTGGACCAGCCTGGCGTACTGAATTTCACCGGGGATTATCTGCTTGACCTGGCCGGTCGTTTCATTGACCCGCACCTTTGCGGCGCATTGCTGCTGTTGGTGGTGGCGTATTTCTTCGTGCGCCAGTGGCTGCGCCTGACCACTTTGACGCTGGCCGGTTTCGCCTGGCTCGGCGGAGCAGGGCTTATGGCAATGCATACCCCTGCTCAACAAAGCACGACGCAGGCGGCCGTATCCGCAGGTACGCCGATTGTTAGCGCGGAGCCGGACAGCCCGACGCTTGACGCTTACCTGCAAAATTTCTACAGCACCGAGGCCGGTCGGCAAGTGGTATTCCAACCGTCGCAATCGGCTGCTCAACCGTTCGACCTGCTGCTCATCAATATCTGTTCAATGGCATGGGACGATCTGGACGCCGTTGGTTTGCATGACAACAGCTTGTTGCAGCAGATGGATGTGGTGTTCGAAAACTTCAATTCGGCGACTTCTTACAGCGGGCCGGCTGCCATTCGGTTGCTGCGCGCAAGTTGCGGCCAGCAGTCGCACAGCAAGCTTTACGACGTGGCACCCGAGCAATGCCTGCTGATGGATGATCTGCGCAAACTGGGCTTCAACAGCGAAGTCATGCTGAACCATACGGGTAAGTTCGAAGGATTTATCGACGAAGTTCGTGCCCAGGGATCGTTGCCGGCGCCGGAGGTCAATATCACCAATCTGCCGCGCGCCCTGGTGGCTTTCGATGGTTCGCCGATCTGGCGTGATCGTGAGGTCCTGGACAAGTGGTGGCAGCATCGCGAGGGGCAGAACGATTCAAGGGTGGCGTTGTTCTACAACACCACGACGTTGCATGACGGCAACCGCGCCCTGACCCTCGATGGCGGCACGAAGAGCGCCGATTACAAGGCGCGCGCCCAAACAATGATCGATGACCTGAGCGCGTTCCTCAAAGAGTTGGAGAAGAGTGGACGCCGCGTGGCGGTGGTGATCGTGCCTGAGCATGGCGCTGCCTTGCACGGTGACCGCATGCAGATTTCCGGCATGCGGGAAATCCCGAGCCCGTCGATTACCCATGTGCCGGTCGGCATCAAGTTGGTAGGCATGGGCAAGAATCCGCGATCGGAGCCGATTCTCGTCAAAGGGCCGAGCAGTTATCTGGCCCTGTCGGAAATCATGTCTCGCTTGTACGCCGCGCCAGCGCAAGGTGAAGGGTTGGGTCCGGACTGGCAGGCACTGCTGGCCAATCTGCCGCAAACACCTGCGGTCTCGGAAAACGCTGGAACCGTTGTCCTCGACTACGCCGGCAAGCCTTATGTACGGATCAAGGAGAATGGAACATGGCTTCCTTACCCGCAAAAATTCAACTGAAAAACCAGGCGCCCTCGCGCAACGAGCGGGCCGATGATATCGCCCGGCTTAAAGTCGAACTGCGCCTGCCGAGCTTGGAATACGTCGATGTTTCGGCGCAGCTTGAATTGAGCCGGGCGCTCAAACGCTGGCCGTTGCTGGCTGATTTCCCTATCACTGACGACCGTGGCGACCAAGTGCCTTTGCCGGTTGTCCAGCCAGTGCGACAGGGCAAGTTCGGAGCGCGTAAGTGACATCGCTGAGTATGCGCGGGGTACGTGGGGGTGTTGGCACCACTTCGTTGATGGCGGCGCTCGGTTATGCCTTGGAAAGCCTCGGTGAGCGGGTATTGCTGATCGACATGTCCCCGGAAAATCTACTGTCACTTCATTTCAATCTGCGCGATTCCGGGAAATCGGGTTGGGCGCGAGCGATGCTCGATGACCAGGACTGGTACAAGCAGGCCTGGGGCCTGACGCCGACTCTCCACATCTTGCCTTATGGTCGCCTGAGTGCCCAAGAGTCCATGAGTATCGAGCAGCAACTGATCCATGACCCGCAGATATGGGCACGGCGTCAGGCGAGCCTGGCGGCCAACTATGACTGGCTGCTGTTCGATCTGCCACAGCGCTTGCCGGGGCACGCGGCCATTGGTCCTTGCCTGCTCCCGATCCAGGTGGCCGAGGCAGATGCGGCTTGTCATGTGCTGCTGTTGCAGCAGGCGGGCAGCAATCCCGTGCTGGTGAACCGCTACGATCCGGGCAGCCAGCTGCAACGCGATTTGCTGCTCATCTGGCGACAATACTATGCGACTCGTCTCTTGCCGCTGACGGTGCACGCCGATGAGGCTATGCGCGAAGCATTGGCATTCAAGCAGCCAGTAGGACAATACGCGCCGGAAAGCCTTGCGGCGCAAGATGCGTTGAGTCTGGCGACCTGGTGCCTGGCACGACGCCGAGAGATGGCATGATCGAGCACTGCTTCCCTTACCTGAAACTGCGTCGTCGTTACGACTGCCACCCACTGACCGCTTTATGGCTGGCCTCATTCACCGCCATGGCGTGGTTGTTCTTGCGGCTGGAGTCGCCGGTCTGGCAGCGCCTCAGAGAGGAACGCCAACGCTGGTATCCGCACTTGGCCGGCAAGGCGCCAAGTGTTGGAGACCCTTTGCGTATTGCCCTGCAAAGCTTGTGGTTGCTGGTATTCCGCCCCTGGCCGCAAGCCCGACGGCGCACTGCACCGCAATGGGCGCGCCGTGTAGGTCAGTCGAACCAGCGGTTGTGGAGTCGCATTGGTGCGTTTCTCACTGAGCTGCCGCAGCACGCCAGTGAGAGCAAGGCCATGCATGAAGGCGCCCAGTGGCGGCGCAACCTTGATACTCGGCAAAAACATTGGCTTGACTTTACCTGCGCTGCAGTCGGGTTAGTCTTGGTGGTGGTGTGTATCACCCAGCCCTTCAACTACGTATCGCAGTTGGTTTATGTGATTTTGCTGTGGGCCGTAGCGATGGTGATTCGGCGCATGCCCGGCCGGTTTCCGACGCTGCTGCTGATCATGCTGTCGATCATCGTTTCCTGCCGTTACCTGTGGTGGCGCTATACCGCGACCCTGAACTGGGACAGTCCGCTGGATCTGGCCTGCGGGGTATTGTTACTGATTGCCGAAACGTACTCCTGGCTGGTGCTGTTGCTGGGTTATATCCAGACCTGCTGGCCGTTGAACCGCCCGCCTGCACAACTTCCTCGCGATACACGACTGTGGCCTACGGTCGATCTGTTGATTCCGACGTACAACGAGGACTTGTCCATTGTGCGCAGCACTGTATATGCCGCCCTCGGTATCGACTGGCCTCACGACAAGTTGCGCATTTCGATACTTGACGATGGCAAGCGCGAAGAATTTCGCTTGTTTGCCGAACAGGCCGGCGTGAATTACATCACTCGTAACGACAATAAACATGCCAAGGCCGGCAATCTCAATCAGGCGCTGAAGCAGCTTGATGGCGAGTTGGTGGCAATTTTCGACTGCGATCACGTGCCGGTGCGTTCATTCTTGCAACTCACGGTGGGCTGGTTCCTGCGCGACCCCAAGCTGGCGCTGGTGCAAACACCGCATCACTTCCTGTCGCCGGATCCTTTTGAACGCAACCTCGACACCTTCCGGCAACGGCCCAATGAGGGCGAGTTGTTCTACGGTTTGGTACAGGATGGCAACGATATGTGGAATGCCGCGTTTTTCTGCGGCTCCTGCGCAGTGTTGCGGCGTTCGGCAATTGATGAAATCGGTGGCTTCGCCGTGGAAACCGTCACCGAAGACGCCCATACCGCGCTGCGCCTGCACCGAAAGGGCTGGAACTCGGCTTATGTGCGCATTCCCCAGGCAGCAGGGCTGGCCACTGAAAGCCTGTCGGCACACATCGGTCAGCGGATTCGTTGGGCGCGGGGCATGGCGCAGATTTTCCGCACTGACAACCCGTTGCTGGGCAAAGGCCTGACGATCTTTCAACGTATTTGCTACGCCAACGCCATGCTGCATTTTCTGGCGGGCCTGCCGCGTCTGGTATTCCTTACCGCGCCTTTAGCGTTCCTGCTGATGCACGCCTACATCATCTATGCGCCGGCCTTGATGATCATGCTGTATGTGATTCCGCATATGGTTCACGCCAGCCTGACCAACTCACGCATGCAGGGAGAGCACCGCTTGACGTTCTGGGGAGAGGTCTATGAAACGGTACTTGCCTGGTACATCGCGCGGCCAACCACCGTTGCGCTGTTCAATCCCAAAAAAGGTAAATTCAACGTGACCGCCAAAGGCGGCTTGATGACGGAGGACCAGTTCGACTGGGGTATCGCCAGGCCGTATCTGGTTTTGGCGGTGCTGAACATAGCCGGCCTGTTTTTTGCGGTATGGCGTTTGTTTTACGGGCCGGCCAATGAAATCGGTACCACGTTGGTCAGCAGTCTGTGGGTCATTTACAACCTGCTGATCGTGGGCGCTGCCGTGGCAATTGCCGCTGAAGTACGTCAGGTGCGCGAGACCCACCGTGTGCAGGCCAAATTGCCGGCGGCGATACGTCTGCAAAACGGGCGCTTCTATCCCTGCCTGCTGGTGGATTACTCCGACGGTGGTACCGGCGTCCAACTGGACGTTGAGCTTTCCCTGCCAATCGGCGAGCGGGTTTTCCTGATGATGCAGCGTGGAGAACGGGAATTCCTATTCTCGGGCATCGTCAGCCGCAGCCATAAAAACTTTATTGGCATCGCGCTTAATGAGCTGACTGCGCAACAGAAAATCGATTACGTGCAATGCACTTTTTCCCGGGCCGACGCCTGGTTGAACTGGAATGAAGACTTCGCTCCAGACCGGCCGCTGCACAGTTTCATCGATGTGCTGCGTCTTGGCGCCACCGGCTATTACCGCCTGTATCAATACTTGCCCGCCTGGACACGAACCCTGACCCGACCGTTCGTGCGTTTGCTCGCCTGGCTGATCAGCTATGTGCCGCGCTTCGCCAAAGCGTCCCCTCTTTCTCCAACTTCTCGATCGGAATGCGCACCATGAGTCGCTATTTCACTTTCACGCTGGCAAGCCTGCTGTCGCTGGCAATGAGTTGCGCCCACGCGCAGCCCGTCAAAGAGCAAACTTCCAAGGTGCAGCCACCGGCGCCAGTGTCAGTACCGGAAACCGTCACCAACGTGCCGAGCTGGGATGTGTCGCGTAATTTCACAGAGCTGGGGCGGGTGGCTGACAGCCTGTTGCTAGGCACGCATAACACCGATCAGTTGGAATTCACCATGCGGCGCGATCGCATCGCCAACGATGCGAAGCTACAACTTGTGTACACGCCATCGCCGGCGCTCCTGCCAACGCTGTCGCACCTGCGGGTCTACCTTAATGACGTGTTGATGAGCGTGATCCCCATCGACAAGGAGCAATTGGGTAAAAAGACTGTTCGCCAGGTTGATCTTGATCCGCGTCTGATCAGCGACTTCAACCGTATACGGTTGGAGTTTGTCGGCCATTACACCGACATTTGCGAAGAGCCTTCCAATAGCGCGCTGTGGGTCAATATCAGCCGGGCCAGCCTGGTATCCCTGAAAGAGCAGGCGTTGATCGTGCAGAACGATCTGGCCTATTTCCCGATGCCTTTTTACGATGCGCGCGACTATGACAAGCCGGTTCTGAACATGGTTTTCGCGGCTTCGCCGACGCTTGGCGAACAGCGCGCGGCGGGTATTCTCGCCTCGTACTTCGGCAGCCTGGCTGCGTGGCGCGGCACGGAATTCCCGGTGCTGTTCGATCAACTGCCCACAGCGACAGCCGCTACGCCAGTTACCGCGTCCATTGTGTTCGCCACCAACAATCATCGCCCGGCATTCCTGGCCGACATGAAGCAGTTCCCGCCGGTTGAGGCGCCTGTGGTGCAGATGATCGACAACCCGACTGACCGCTACAGCAAGGTGTTGCTGGTGCTGGGCCGGGACGAGGCCGACCTGGCCGCCGCCGCGCAAGCGTTGGTATTGGGTGGTGATCTGTTTCGAGGTGAGCGGGTTGTCATCGACAAGGTGCAGCAGATTCAGCCGCGCCAACCCTATGACGCGCCGAACTGGATGCGTACCGATCGGGCCGTTCGGTTCTCCGAGCTGATCAAGTACCCCGAGCAGTTGCGTACCAGCGGCGTGCAGCCACTGCCAATCAGCCTGGATATCAACTTGCCGCCGGATCTGTTTGTCTGGCGCAACCAGGGCATTCCGCTGCAAACCAAATATCGCTACACGCCATCGGCGACCAATGACGGTTCGCGCCTGAACATCAGCCTCAACAATCAGTTCATCACCAGCCTGCCGCTGCTGGCCAACACCAATGACCGACTGGAAGAATTGCGCCTTGCGGTGTTGTCCAGCGAGTCGGCGAACACCAATGAAAACCTGTCGGTCCCGGCGCTGAAAATTGGCGACCGCAACAACCTGCGGTTCAATTTCAGCTTCGCCACGACGACCAGCAGTTCCCAGCGCGATCGCTGCCAGACTTCTTTAGTAGTGGACACTCAAGCAGTTATCGACGATCAGTCGACCATTGATATGTCGGGCTATCACCATTTCATCGCCATGCCTGACCTGGCGGCGTTCGCCCGCAGCGGTTTTCCTTTCAGCCGCATGGCCGATCTTTCCGAGACCGTGGTCATCGTGCCGCCGCAGCCGAGTGCCTTGCAGCTGAGTACGTACCTTGAAGCGGTAGCCGGAATTTCGGCTCGCTCGGGTCTGCCCGCCATAAACCTGACCTTGAGCGATAACTGGGACGAGGTATCGAAGCGCGATGCAGACCTGCTGATCCTCGGATCTTTACCGACTGACATCCACGATAACCGCGACATGAATCTGCTCCTGGACAGCTCCCGAAACGGGTTGTTGAAAGCGAACATGCAGGGGCCTGGCTCGTCGCAAAACAAGGACGCGGGCAAACCTGCAGCCAGTCGTGTCGAGGTCTCGGCCACCGGTCCCATTGCAGCAATCGTCGGCATGCAGTCGCCTTCCCATGAACAGCGCAGCATCGTGGCCTTGCTGGCCACTGAAGATTCCGGCTACCAGTTATTGCGCGAGACGCTCAATGACAGCGGCAAGCTCGATGCAGTGGCTGGCTCTGTGGTGTTGATTCGCAGCAGTGGCGTTCAAGGTCAGATGGTCGGCGATCACTACTACGTCGGCAGCCTGCCATGGTGGTTGCTGCTCTGGTTCAAGTTGTCCGAACACCCGATCCTGCTGGCAGTCATGGCGGTGTCTGGCGTACTGCTCAGTGCATTCCTGACTTGGCGCATCCTGCAATGGGCGGCTCGTCGTCGTCTGGCTTATGAAGAATAAGTCGGCCCGGTCACGGCTCCTTGCGGCGTTCTTGCCACTGCTGGCATTGCCTGCGCAGGGAGCGAGCCAATGTGTATGGCCGGCCTGGGAAAATTTCAAACAGCACCTGATCAGTGATGATGGACGGGTAATAGACGCGTCCTCCCCACAGCAGATAACGACGTCTGAAGGGCAGAGCTACGGGCTGTTTTTCGCGCTGGTGGCCAACGATCGAAAAAGCTTCGATCGGCTGTTGACCTGGACCCGCAACAATCTGGCGGACGGCGATCTGGGCGCTCATCTGCCAGCCTGGCAATGGGGGCGCGACAAGGATGGTCAATGGGGCGTGCTCGACGGCAATAACGCCAGCGACGCCGACCTGTGGATCGCCTATAGCCTGCTGGAAGCCGGTCGTCTGTGGCGCAGGCCGGATTACCTGGCGCTGGGTAATCACCTGCTATGGCGCAGCGCCGCACAAACGCTGCGCAAGCTGCCGGGTCTTGGCCTTATGTTGCTGCCAGGGGATGTTGGTTTCGAATCCAGCCAAGGCTGGCGCCTGAACCTCAGTTATCTGCCGCCGCAACTGTTGACCCGATTTGCTCTCATAGCACCGGTTTGGACCGAAGTAGCGCAAAACTCCCGGCGCGCGCTGATCGAAGGTTCCCCCAAAGGCTTTGCACCCGACTGGCTGATGTGGCAGGCCGGACAGGGTTTCTCATCCGACGCGAAAGGCTCGGACGGTAGCTACGACGCGATTCGTGTCTATCTGTGGGTCGGCATGCTGGCGGCTGATGCCCCCGAGCGCACCGTTTTGCTCAATCACTTCAAACCCATGATTGAAGCGACCGCGCGCCTGAGATACGTGCCGGAACACGTTGATTCCGCCACTGGCGAGAGCATGGGCGCAGGCCCGGTCGGGTTTTCGGCAGCACTCTTACCGTTATTGGCCAGCGATGCGTCGGCTGCTGCCGCACTGTCTGCGCAACGTGAACACCTGCGTCAATCTGCGCCATTGGCCGATGCCTATTACAACCAATCGCTGGTGATGTTTGGCCAGGGTTGGGACGAACACCGCTATCGGTTTGACAAGGATGGGCGGCTGCAACCGAACTGGACGAGTCCATGCACGCACTGAATCGAGCCCCCCGAATTGGCGCCTTCAAGATTTTAATGTTGCGCTCCACACTGTTGCTGTCCTGCTTGAGCGGTGCCACGCTCGCAGCGACTGTTCCTGTTACTCAACAAGAGCAACAGCAATGGCTGCTGCAACAAATGCGTATCGGTGAGGCCTTGCAGCGCGAAGATCTGGTCCGCGACTCTTTGGCACGACTGAGACTGATCGCCCCCGACGATCCCCAGGTTCTGGTGGGCGACATTCGTCAGGCGTTGGCTGACAAGACTCAGCCGCAGAACAGTGCCTGGATCGAGCAGCGATTGACGCGCCTGCGCCAACTGGCGCCGGACTCTGCGCAATTGCGCCAGGCTCAAGCACTTATCAAAATGCACAGCCCGGACGGCGTGCGCCAATTGCAGCAGGCACGGTTACTGGCTGCTGCCGGGCGCTTTGACGAGGCCAGTGAGGCCTTCGAAAAGCTGTTCGCAAAAGAGCCACCGGACCTCGCGTCGGCTCTGGAATACTGGAACGCGCGCAGTCGCATCAGCGGCCAGCGTGCAGCTGTGATTGGTCATGTGCAGGCCCTGGACCGGGATTATCCAGGCAATGCCGCCTTACGCCAGATGCTGGTCGGGCTATTGTTTGCCGAAGATCGCAACGACGAAGCCCTGACCGTGCTGCATCAATTGGCGGCGGACCCTATCGCCAGTACCAATGCCGCCGAACGGGAATACAACTACCTGATCACGCTGCCAGTTGGCTCGCAGACGGCGCAGGCGTGGCAGGCATTCATTCGCTATTACCCGTATTCGCCGCGGGCTAAAGAAGCGACGAAGCAGCTGGCGATGCAACAAGGCCTGTTGGCCGATCCTGCCTGGCAGGCCGGCGTCAAAGCCAAGCGCATGCTTGAGCAAGACAATGCCGAGCAGAGTGCGGCTGCCGAGAGCTTGTTGCGCAAGGCCTTGAAGGCTTATCCGCAAGACGCGAGCCTTTATGGCGCATTGGGTACGGCGTTAATGCGCCAAAGCAAATACTCGGCGGCGCATGAGGCTTTTTCCACGGCGTTGAGCAAAGAACAAGACACTGCTTACATTAGCAAATGGCAGGATCTACAGGCCGTTACTCGCAACTGGATGATCCTGCAACAAGGTGACGAAGCCCTGCAGCGCAAGGACTACGTGGCTGCACGCAAGGCCTATCAGCAATCGCGAACCCTCAAGCCTGACTCCGCCGACCCATTGATCGGCCTCGCCAATGTCGCCATGGCCGAGTCCGATGAAATCGCGGCTGAAGCGCTGCTGTTGCAGGCGCGCAAGGTCGAACCAGGCAATGGCAGCGTGGTGCGTGCCCTGATGCGGCTGTATCGGGGTCAGTCCATCGAGCGTGCCGAGGCCTTCCTCAATACCTTGCCGGCTACAAACCAGAAGGAGTTTGTCAGCCTGCGCCGGAGCATTGAACTTGAGCGGCTGAACCTGCAAGCGGACCTCGCCAGTCAGCATTCGGACTGGGCTCAGTTGGCGTCGCTGCTGAAGAAAATCCGCCAGTTGGAACCCGATAATCCATGGCTGACCTATCGCCTGGCCGCCGCCGAAGTTGCCATGGGCCAACCGCGAGAGGCTGACAAAGCGTTCAGTGAATTGCTTGCCCTGCAAGGCCGCAATCCCGAGGCTCGTTACGCTCATGGTCTGTACCTGGCCAATGAGAACCGCGACAGCGAAGTGTTGGCCACCCTTGGACAGATTCCGGTCGCCGACTGGACCGAAAACATGCGTGAGCTGGACACCCGGATCAAACGTCGGCAGTTGATGACTCAGGTCGAACAACTGCGAGACGCCGGGCACGAGTCTCAGGCCATTACCCTGTTGCTGCGTAATCCAACCGTCGATGATTTTGGCACCCTCGCCGACTGGGCCGCGCAACGTGAAGACTATGCCGGGGCCGAGACCTACTATCGCAAGGTGCTCAGCGTACAGCCACAAAATGCCGAGGCACAGCTGGGCTTGATCGAAGCGCAGATTGCGACCGGGCACATTGATCAGGCCCGTGCCGGCCTGGATCGAATTGTCGTGGCCCCTGCTGCTCCCGCATCCTGGCAACGACGGTTCTTCAATGCCTGGTCTGCCGTGGGCGAAAAAGATAAAGCCAGTGCGATGTTCGCCAATCTGTTGAAAACGCCGCAGACCGACCCACTGATCTATCGCGATGCAGCGCGTCTTATGGCAAAGGATCAGCCGCAACTGGCACTGGATAATTACGCCCGCAGCATGGCCGCGGCTGGTTTGATTTCACCTGCCCAGGCCAATCCCCGCGACAACGTAGCGATGACTGAGGCCAGCCGCGCCAAGGACAGCGATGATTGGCTGCCGCGCAGCCTGCGCAGCGACGTCGACGAGCTTTATCAACAGCAGAACCCGACCGTCAATCTTTACCATGACTACGCCTGGCGCAATGACAACACGGCACCGGGGATTTCCGACCTGACGACGCAGCTGACCATTGTGCGTATCGACTCGCCGTTCGCCCAAGGCCAGGGTTTCGTTCAGGCCGAACAGGTAGACCTTGATGCCAGCAACTTCGACACTGACGCGGATGGTTTGCACCGCGAACAGTTCGGCACCTGCGCCGTCCAGCTCCGCGACCGCGCCACGGGTGCGCTGGTACCCAATGGCTGCCGCAGCACCTCGCAAAGCACTAGCGGTCCAAGCCTGGCCGTGGGCTGGAAGAACGCTCAGTGGGCACTGGACCTGGGCCATTCGCCGCAAGGTTTCGAAGTGGGTAACTGGCTCGGTGGCGTCGCTTACAGCAGTGACTGGAAGTCCATTGGCTGGACGTTGACCGCCTCACGTCGCCCCATGACCAACTCGGTAGTGTCGTACGCCGGTGCCGTGGACCCACAGACCGGTATACGCTGGGGTGGCGTCACCAGCAACGGGTTAACCTTGAGCCTGAGCCATGATGAAGGTGGCGTTGACGGTGTGTGGGCCAGTTTCGGCAGCCATTGGCTGCGCGGCAAGAACGTGGTCGACAACCAACGCCTCTCGGCCATGACCGGTTACTACTACAGACTGATGGATCGTGCCGACGAGCGTATGCGTACCGGCTTGACCCTCATGTATTGGGGCTACGACAAGGACTTGAGCGAGTACACCTTTGGCCAGGGCGGTTATTACAGCCCGCAACAGTATTACTCGATTGGCGTTCCATTCAGCTATGCCTGGCGCAATGCCAATTGGTCGGCACAGCTGGAAAGCTCGGTAGGCTGGTCATACTCAAAAACCGACAGTAGCAACTTGTATCCGCTGGGCGGCCCGGCGGGGTTTGAAATCATTCCCGACACCGCCCTGACCAACGGAAGCAGCAGCACTGGCGCCAGCATTCGCCTGCAAGCGCTGGTCGAACGACGCCTGACGAATCACATGGTTGTGGGCTCGGGAATCACCCTGCAACACAGCGAAGGCTACGCCCCTAGCCGCGCTATGCTGTACCTGCGTTACACCTTCGATGAATGGCAAGGCAATCTCCCTATGCCGATCGAACCGGTAACACCCTATGCAGATATGCGGTGACGGCGGGGGATGTGTGCTTGATTTGTGCGCAGGATATGAAGCACACCCTCTACCGGCGCGATGTTGACTATGCTGCTGACAGCATGACGCCGTTCACTTTTGAGGGATGCTTGATGTTCTACGTGCAACGCAGTACAGACGGCCAACTGATGCGCGTCGAAGCCGAAGCCTACGCCGAATCCACGGAAACGCTGCCGGCCGACCACCCTGACCTCCAGGCCTGGTTCGCCAATGAAGTCATGGCCACCAGCCTCAAACAGCTCAAGCAGATTAAACAACTAAAGCAACTGCGGCAGAGCGACCTGGAAATGATCCGGGTACTCGACGACTTGATCGAGGTGCTGATCAGCAAAGGCGTCATCCTCGTCACCGACTTGCCAGCCCCCGCACAAGCCAAGCTCATGGATCGGACCCAGGCCCGGGAGGCGTTGGGCGGGTTGAGTCATTTGGTTGATGATGATGAGGAGGGGTTTATTTAAGCCTTTGGCTCTTCAGCGCCTGTATTGACGCCTTCGCGAGCAGGCTCGCTCCCACAGTTGACTGGTGGCGGTTGCTGGATTTGTATTCAACACCGATCCATTGTGGGAGCGAGCCTGCTCGCGAAGGCGACATCAAGTACAGCTAGATTTTCGCTACTGCCAAGGCTTCGGCTCCCCCACCAACCGCCCCTGCACCCCATAAACCCCCATCTCCCGAATCACCGCCAGCTCGCCCTCGGTTTCAACCTGTTCGGCAATCAACGGCAAATCGATGCTATGGGCCGCACGCTGAATGGCTTCGATGAACAGACGCTTGTCGCTCTCCTGATCGATCGCGCGGATGTAGCTGCCGTCGATTTTCAGATACGCCAACCCGAGCCGGGCGAGATTGCCAATCATGCTGAAGCGCCCACCGAAATGTTGCAGGCTCAACGAGAACCCTAGCCCACGCAATCGCCGCGTCAGGTCTTCAAGCATGGCTTGCTCCGGCAATTGTTCTTCGCCGATTTCCAGGGTCAGCCGCGACCCAAGATGGGAATGCGAGCGCAGCCGTTCGAAAAGTGCATTCAAGCCCTGCGGGTCTTCCAGCGTCGCCGATGACAGGTTCAGCGCCAGCGGTGCTTCGTGATCGGCCATCTGCTCCAGCACCAATTCCAGCATCAGGTGATCCAGTCGCGCAGTCCAGCCGAACCGCTGCAACCACGGCAGGAAGCGCCCGGCCGGTATGCTTTGGCCCTGATCGTCGATCAGGCGTGACAGTACTTTGTGGTGCAGCACTCGTTGTGTGTCCTGGCTGGCCACCACCGGCTGGAAAAATAACTTGAATTGCCGCTGCTTCAGCGCCCGATCCAGTAGGTTGTGCCAGGCATGCTGGTCATCGCCGACACAGGCCAGGGTGCTTCGATCCAGACAGACCCAATTCGAATCAACCTGGCTTTCGGCCTGCGCCAATGCCTGATCCGCCAGCCCGAGCACTGCTTGCGGCACGTCACCATGGACAAACGGCGCCAACCCGATCGCGGCGACCGAGACCACGTCGGTGGCGCCGGTCGCATGCAGGCTGGCCAGGGCTGTGTCGAGGTGCTGCGCCAGTTGCAGTGCTTCTTCGCGCATCAGCCCAGGCGCCAGCACGGCAAATTCGCCACCCCGAATCCGCGTAACGAGGTTTTGCGTTGCCGGATATCGGGCGCATTCGCGCGACAGCTGCTCGCCGACCGCCCGCAGCAATTCGTCCGTGCGTTGTCCGCCCAGGCGCTGGTTGAGGCCCGCCAGATCCTGAACCCGCAACAGAAGCAAGTAACCGGAGCTGGCCTGTTCAGGGTTGCTCACCCGCGCGTTCAATTGCATCTCGAAATAACGACGGTTGGCCAACCCGGTCAGGCTGTCCTGATAGGACTCGACCCGCAGTTTTTCACTGCGCTCGGCCTGTTCCTGAAACAGCGCCTTGAGCTTCTCGACCATCTGGTTCATGGCCTGCACGACCCGGCGAAGTTCGGGGGTGCGCGGCAGTTCCGGCAGGCTGAGGAATTCCCGGCGGGCGATGGCGTGGGATTGCTGGACCATGTAATCCAGCGGTCTCAATTGCTGGCGCAGCAACAGCGCGCCGAGTACCGCACTGACCGCGCCACATAGCAGCAACCAGCTCAGGCTGCCCAAAGCGCTTTGCCACAACTTGGCCAGTGCGAACATCGGGTGGCTGACCACCTCGACCCGGGCAGCCTGCTCCCAGCCACGGCTGACGATCGCATCACCACCAGCGGGCTCCAGGCCGATCAGTCTGACGAACCAGTCCGGAACATTGTTCACCGCCGGGATACCCGTGCGCTCAACCAGGGTCTGGTCGGTCTTCAGATCGACCACGCGGATGCTCGCGTAGTAACCGCTGTCGAAAATCGAGCTGACCAGCAACTCGACCATCGCCGGGTCGTCGATATTCGGTGTCAGGGAAAGCGCCAGCGCCGTCGCGGCGTCCTGGGCATGGGAGCGCAACTGGTTGACGTACTGAGTACGCGAGCTCTCCAGACTGACCATGAAACTGCCGGTGAAGGCGACCACCAGGAACAGACAGATAGCAATCAACAGCTGTTTGAACAAAGACATCTGAGCGTGTGCTCCTAGTTAGTC
>Ga0207428_10002479_pt1 | contig 18425 bp, 13 predicted proteins | sample RhiMethybrSRZTD1_FD_187600 | JGI IMG/M metagenome (GOLD analysis project Ga0207428, IMG submission 187600) | Populus rhizosphere microbial communities from Tennessee, USA - Rhizosphere MetaG P. TD hybrid SRZTD1 (SPAdes) (version 3) | ecosystem: Host-associated > Plants > Roots > Rhizosphere >...
ACCGTGCACAGTCAAATTTATGGCGCACTATATCTGGATTAACTTGGGGTTAATTAACCAAACAGATGGTAAACCTTTGACGCTCTTTGTGCTTGGTTGATCTGCGACATCTCATCGACTATTGCCTGCCTTTCCCCCATTGCCACCTCAAGCAGCTGCTTGTAGACATACAGCAGCTCCTCAAGATTGCTGCGCAGAACTTCCTCGTCCAGCGAAGCCTCGCTCAAGACGTCTTCCATGCAGGAACGGCAATCCAGGTCCAATTGACCGATAGCCTCCCAGTTGCGCTCGGCCAGAGCACCGACCAACGCTTCACGAGTTTGTTCTATTCGCTGCAATACAAGACTCATGGCGATCTCCTCAGAACTGCGGACCTGGCGCGGCAATGCCGTCCCAGCCTTCTTTTACCGTGAGAAGCAAGCCAGTAACCTCGTCGAGAATCTTCGGATCGCTCTTGATGTTTGCCTCGACCAAGCGCTTCATCATGTAGATGTAAAGACGGTCGAGCTCGCCCACGGCATCAGCGCGGTTTTCAAGATCCAGACCTTCGCGCAATCCACCGATGATGCCAATGGCCTTGCTGATCGACACGCACTTGCCAGGAATGTCCTTGCGCTCCAGGGCGCCTTTGGCCTGAGCGATACGGTCCAGGCCACCTTCCATCAGCATTTGCACCAAGCGGTGCGGACTCGCTTCGGACGTCTGGGCGTGCGCACCCACTTTCTGATATTGCCGAAGGGCTAACATTGGATTCATGTTCTACCTCATTGCCACAATGACTCGTATGACCAGCGTATCGTCCACGAGCCAGAAAACTTTAGAGCAAAAGACAAAAACCCGGCACACGCGAAAATGCGTAGCCGGGTTTTTGTCATTCATTCATGACTAGCTGTTGGACTTCTGCGCGTTTAACGTCGTGAAGAAGCCTGTGATGTTGCTGGCCGTTGCCTTCATTTGCCCCACCAGCAAGTCCATCGCGTTGTACTTGGCGGTCAACGTCGCGGTCAGATTGGTGACACGCAGGTCCAGTGCCGCTTGCTGTGTCGAAATATTCTTGGCCACAGTTTGCAGGTTGGTGTTGCGCTGATCGAGCAAGCCACCCGTTTTGACATACGGGTCCACTGCATTGCTCATACGCGTCAGCAGACCGTTACTTGCATCGGTGCCCGTGAACAACTGCTGCACCTGACCACTCATACCGTTGGTATTCATTGCATTGGTGAAGGCGATAGTGTCAAACGACAGATTACCGGAAAGCCCGTCCGTCATTACGCCCAACTGCGACAGCACTGACAACTGACCACCCGCGCCAGGAGCCGTCAAAACGCCACGCATGTCTGAAATCAGCGATCGTGGCAACGAGTCGCCGGTGAACGCCGCAGAAACAGTCAGGTTGCCATCCGCATCCGCTGTCGCCTTGGACAGGGAGTCGATGGTTTTTTTCAGGGTGTTATAGGCATCAACGAACGACTTGATCGACGTCTGCAAACCCGTGGTATTCGTCGCGACGCTAACAACAGCGGCCGTTTGACTCCCGACCGCCCCCGGACTCACGGATGTCAGGTTTAGTGTCAAGCCACTGATCGCACCGGAGACCGTATTGCTTTTACTGGTGACCGACAAACCGTCGATGGTCAGCTTTGCATCCGTGGCGACTCCGTTTACAGCACCTGAATCTGTATAAGCTGGATTGGCGCCCATCGGCGCAGTACCGTCGATTTCAAGCCCGGTGATACCACTGACCTTCAAGTCGGAACCTGAGCCAGTCTTGTTCGAGCTGATAACCAAGCGCGAGTAGCCGTCACTGTCGGTCACGATGTTGGCCGTAATGCCATTGCTCGCTTGCGCGGAGTTGATGGCATCCCGAGTGGTCTGCAAGGTTGCATTATCCGGGATGGTCACATTGTAATCAGTGCCATTTTGAGTGATTGTCAGAGTACCACTCGGAATGGCACTGGCGGCACCGAGTTCGAAAGCTGCACTGGCTACTTTCGAGCTGGTGGCCAGATTTTGCACGATAACGCTGTAGGAGCCCGCAACCGCCGTGTTATCTGAGATTGCAGACAGAATCGAGGTATTACTCGAGTTCGCTGTGTAACCTGAAAACGCAGGACTCGTCGTGCTGTTCAGGTTCTTTAGAGAGGCTTGGAATGCCGCCAGCGCGCTTTTCAGAGAACCGACACCGGAGATTTTCAGCGTATTGGTTTTAGTCTGTGTATCAATTTGCGTCTGTTTGGCCGACTTGTCGGAGTTGACCAGCGCGGTCACGATCGCACCGATGTCTAGACCGGATCCTAGTCCCGACCCTGGTAAAATTGGACTTGCCATATGCATCTCCCTCTTTGTGTGTCGCCGGTCTTTTGACCACTAGACGCAATCAATGACCATGCAAACACGTTTCATGCCAGTGTCAGGCTTTGATATCGAACAAAACGCTGCTGGCGTTGTGCAGGCTTTCAGCCAGCTTCATGGCTTCTGCCGACGGGATCTGTCGAACCACCTCACCAGACTCACTGGCGATCACCTTGACGACGACCTGACCGGACGTTTCATCGATGGAAAACTCCAGATTACGCTTGACCGACTGGACGAACTTTTCGATTTCCTGAACAGCCACTTTCAATTTGTCCGAACTGTTCGAATCCGAACTACTACTTCCAGCGACAGCCTGGATGGCGTCGGCGCGAGGTTTGTCAGCCGGTTTATCGGTCACACTGGCTGCCGGTTTCGCGGCCGGATAAGACAAATTCAGCTTAACGCTCATATCCATGACCATCACCTCTTAGAAAGTAAAAGGCGAGAGAGCACGCAAGCGTGCTCCCCCGCCAAAACCCGACCCGATATTACTGAAGCAGCTTCAGTACTGCGGATGGCAGCTGGTTAGCCTGAGCCAGAACAGCGGTGGAAGCCTGTTGCAGGGTTTGCTGCTTGGTCAGGTTCGCAGTTTCTGCGGCGAAGTCGGTATCTTGTACGCGACCTTGTGCTGCTGTGGTGTTTTCGGTGATGTTTTGCAAGTTGGAGATGGTGCTGGTCAGACGGTTTTGCGAAGCACCCAGGTCAGCACGGGTGGAGTTGATGGTCGCAATTGCGGCGTCGATCGCGGTGATTGCGTTGTCGATTGCGACAGCAGCAGCACTTGGGGAAGCGCCGGTCAGAGCAACAGCACCGCTGTTTACAGACAGGCTGGTGGCGTCGAACTTGCCAGTCAGGGTCAGGTCGATGTGGTTAGCCGAACCGGTGTTTGCACCCACTTGCAGAGTCACAACACCCGCCGAACCGTCCAGCAGGTTTTTGCCATTCAGGTTGGTGGAAGCCGAGATACGGGTCAATTCGTCAGACATCTGAGCAAATTCGGAGTTGGTAGCGGTCTGGTCAGCAGTGCCGTTGGTGCCGTTACGTGCTTTAACAGCCAGTTCACGCATACGCTGCAGAATGTCGGTCGAAGCTTGCAGCGCGCCTTCAGCGGTCTGAGCTACGGAGATACCGTCGTTGGCGTTCTGGATAGCCTGGGTACCACCACGGATCTGCGAGGTCATGCGAGTTGCGATCTGCAGGCCGGCGGCGTCGTCTTTAGCGCTGTTGATTTTCAGGCCGGAAGACAGGCGCTGCATCGAGGTCGAAAGCGCATCGGAGGCACGGTTCAGGTTTTTCTGAACGTTCAACGACGTGGTGTTAGTGTTTACTGTTAAAGCCATGACGAATTCCTCGTTGGTTGGGTACTGCGGCTTCCGGCCCTGGCAACCGCCGGGTATGGCCTAGAGAACCTTCGTAATAGTTATCGTCGGGTTGGCAGGTTGCTTGAGGGCTTTTTTAAAAAAAAATGCCATCACCCTGCCACCCCCTAGAGAACAAGGGCTTAGCGCGCCCTCAACCGCTAAAAAATGACGTCATAAAACCGTTCACGGCGAAAACCCGCAGACCAGTGAGTTCGATCGACTTCAAACCGCAACGCTTTCCAGCAGTTTTGTCCAAGACCGTTGAACGTCTTGCGACGCGGACAACACCAATGTCCGCGCTTCATCGAACACATCGACCATGATCAACGCCGCCTTGACAACATCACCCCTGCCCGACCGCTGTTGAGGAAACTCACCCGCAGATGCCCGGCGATATAACGTTCAACCACGCATAAGTAACCGCGAAAATCCAGTTGAGTCCTGACCTGCACGCCCTGCCTGTCCAGTACCCAATGCCGAGCCTGATTGACCACGGGCCCAAGGTCGCCGTCATTCCAGCAGGCATGGGTCCTGTTCATCGGATAGGCAAAGTCCGCACCGAACAACGTAATTCGCGCCGCTCCCATTTTTACCGCCAGGTTCACCGCTGGGTGAATCACGCTACCGCCCACATTTAATTGCGCCCTGGGGTGCTGCTGGCGCAGTTGCGCGTAAACTGGGCTGATGGAGTAACTGCCATACCGTTTACCCCTCCAGGCTTTCAGCACCTCAAGGTCGCTCATCGTCATGTACACCAGCGTAATGCCATCGGACTATGTCTGGTAAGTCGCCGGCATACAGCAGCTCCACACTGGGATCTTCGAGCCATTACCGATGCTCGAGTAGCAGTACCAGCTTGAACAGCGCGTCATTGAGGATGTGATAAGCAACCGCTCAAGCCCGGGCCGCTCCCGAAGCACCAACGGCAGCCCCCCCAAGAGCCGCGCCGTAGACATGCAGTTGGAGGGCGTCTAGCGGCAGGCTGCCTTGCATACATCTAAAGCAAAAAAAGCGCTCAAGGCTAACCCTTGAACGCTTTTTTTGTACCGGCCTTTATTACGAAAAGAATTTCATTCAGGTCGATAGATAATTGCCGAGCCCCAGGACAGCCCAACGCCGAAACCACTGAGCGCAACGCGCTTCCAGTTGGAGTCCAGCATGTGTTTTTCTAGTAGCAATGGAATGCTCGACGACACGGTGTTACCGGTTTCGACCATGTCCTTGATGAACTTCTCCGGGCACTCCTCGAAGCGCCGCGCCACTGCATCGACAATCGCCGCACTGCCCTGGTGAATGCAGAATGCATCGATATCGTCAGCCTTCAGGTCCGACTCTCCAAGCAACTCATGCAGATGCGCCGGCACCTTGAGCAGAGCGAAGTTGAACACCTGGCGACCGTTCATGAAGAACACACCGTCGGTGACTTTCAGGTGAGGAGCACCGGAACCATCGGTGCCGAATTTAGCCTTGCCCAGTGCCCATGTCGGGTCTTCACCCAACCACGTGGCAGTGGCGGCATCACCAAACAGCATGGTGGTATTGCGATCTTCCGGATCGACGATCTTCGAATACGGGTCGGCCGTGATCAACAGGCCATTTTTCAGGCCGGCAGCCTCCATGAAACCCTTGATTACGTAGATACCGTAAACGTAGCCGGAACAGCCCAGAGAAATATCGAACGCTGCGACATTGGTCGACAGGCCGAGCTTGTCCTGCACGATGGCCGCCGTGTGTGGAAGACCTTCCTCATCACCGTTCTGGGTGACGACGATCAGCGCATCGATGGACTCACGTTTCAGATCAGGGTTGCTGGCAAACAGCGCATTGGCCGCCTCAACACACAGATCGGAAGTTTCCTGCTCGAGGCCTTTGCGTGGCAGAAAAGCCGAACCTATCTTGCCCAGGATGAATTCTTCATCCTTTTCGAATTTTGCACCTTGTGCGTAATTGTCCACGCCGGCTACAGGAACGTAGCTCGCAATGCTTTTTATGCCAATCATTACGGCTTCCCAATAATAAACAGCCCAATACCACCACCCGCAAGGAATCGAGGGGCGCCGACAAACAAAGATTGTCCGTCGCCTGAAAAGCGACAGCGGGAAGCGTAAAGGGCTATCACCGGACCTGTTAAAGGCCCGGGCGCCATCTTCCCGGCTAATACAATACAGTGAAGATGCGCGTTCTGACTCACAGGTCACGCTATTTTGCCGATTCACCCCAGTTATGGGTTACTCGACCAAGGACCAGTCCATCGGCGATCCACGCTTGATACCCTGACCGGCACGTCGTCCCAGAAGGTTTGAAGCATGTTTGGGGGACAACCCAAGTCCCGGACGAATGGCACGTAGATTGGTGCTGTTACAGGGCTCGCCAGCGGCGACATACAACGAGCGGCAATATACCAAGAAATTGCGCTCGGCATCGGCCACCCCCGTAATTCACCTGCCCCAGGGCTTGCCAGGCGCGCTCGGTTTCGATAACCAGACTCACCATTTCCGCTGTCTCCAGTGAGAAGCTGGCGTCCACGCCACCCGCGTCGCGATCAAGACTGCTTGCTTTAGCGAACCACGGCAAAACGGGTCCGATGTTCACCAGCAATATTGTTGGCGGCCACGAACAACTTATCCGACAACAACTTGATTGCGCCGTACAGGTTGATTGGGCTGGCCGCCTTGTCAGCGGACAGCGCAACCACTTGCTTGACGCTGTTGTCGATGCCGCGCATGGCCTGGCGTACACGCACGTCGACGAGGAAGTAACGCATGCACTGGGCGTTGAATGTCTCCTACATTTCGTACTGCTTGAGTTCGTCGCGCGCGAACACCACCCGCCGGGGCTGGCGTTGCTCCAGCAAGCGGCGGATGAAATTACGCCCGAACGACCCCGTGCCGCCTGAAATGAAAATCGATTTAGCGTTGAACCTGCCCGAACCTTTATACCTGTGAACCAGGTTTAAACGAGCAGCTGTGCCCAGTTAATCGACGTACCTTCACCCAGTGCAAAACCTTTGCCGGTCAATGCCAGGTTGGCGTTGTAGGCCGGGTCCTGAGCGAAGTGGGCGGACCATTTTTCACGCAAAGCAGCAAGGGCTTGTGGCGATTGTGCAACCTTGCCCGAGTGGAGCACACGAACCAGCGGCGTCCAGACGGTGAGGTAGCCGGCCTGACCCGCCTTGAGACACAGGTCAACGTCGCTGAAACCGTCGGCGAAGCTCTCACTGTCCAGGCCACCCAAAACATTGAACAGCTCTTTGCGCACCATCAGGCAGGACTTCGATACGGCAGAGTAGTTCTGCTCAAGCGCCAACCGATGCAGGTAGCCCTCGGCGTCATGTTTCTCACCGACGAACGCCGAACCGACACCACCGTTGAGCCCCAGAATCAACCCGGCCTGAGAGATCTTGTTGTTACGATCGATCAACTTGGCACCGACGACACCAACCTCCGGACGCTGTGCGTGGTTGAGCAATGTCTCGATCCAGTTCGAATTTACAAGTTCAACCTCAACGTCCAGCAGCACCAGGTACTCACCCTGCGCCTGCTGGCTGGCTGCGTTGTACAGCGCCACCTCGCTCAGCGGACGGTCAGCTCGCAGGATATGCACTTTCGGATGCTGATATGCACCGAGCCAGTCATTGACCTCAGCCGACTGATTTGAATTGACCGCGATCAACACTTCGTACTGGAGGTAGCGGGTACGCAGCAGCACCCCTTCCAGGCAGCGTTGCAGCGCAGGCAAATCGCCACCCGCCGCCAGAATGATCGACACCAGCGGGCGTTCGGTATGGCGATAATCCACTTGATACGTGCCCGGCAACGCCGAGGTGACTTTGGCCTTGTAACCGCGATTGCCCAGATGGCGTAGCAATGCCTGACGCTCGTCGGCGTTCTCTTCCAGCACTGGCGCCTGGGTGATCAGCAACGGTTCGTCGAGATGAGCCAGGCCGCCAAGGCCACCCTGCTCGATAACGCGCAGGAGCAAATCGAATTCCAGAGCATTACTGAAATCGGCCTGGTAGCCACCCGCCTCGATAAAGACCTCACGACGAATCAGCCAATGACGCGCCATCAGCGCTGGCACGCTTTGCAGCAGGTCCAGATTGAAGCCGGGACGGAACACGTCCACCAGTGCACCATCGTCCTTGCGCTGGATTTCATCGGTGGCAACCGCGCGAACGTCAGCGACAGACATCAGTTCCAGACTGGCGCGCAACAGGCCGCCGGCAGTGAACTCGTCGCCCGCTTGCGCCAGCAGCAGCCAGTCGCATGGCGATTGTTCGGCGCTCAGGTTCAGCTTGTCGACGTAGTTGTTTTGGGTGACGCGGACAAAGTGCAGCGTGTTTTGCGCCGTGGTTGCCACCGGTGGTTCGCCCGTGGTGAAGACCACCACCTTGAATGCTTTGCTGTGGCCCTCAAGCAGGCTATCGAGTGTGACTTGCACCTTGCTGATGTCGTTGTCCAGGTCCAGCAAGAAAACACCGAACTGTGGGCCACCGTCGTTTGCCGCCAGATGTTGGGTAATCGACTCGAGCTCCCTGGCATCGGGCTGACGGGCGTCGAGCCACTTCAGCAGCCGCCCGGAGTGCATTTTGTCGAACGTCGCACGATTACCCTCGACTGATACAGCCTCAAGACGTGCAGCCCAGTCACGCTGCGTCTGCGCCTCCTCGTCTTCACCCAGCAGTTCCAATTGGACGGCCAGACGCTGAACCAACGTGCAATTGAACACGTTGGTGTCGTGGGCCTGCCACAAACGCTCGACCACACTTTCCGGCGTGTCATTGTTACGCGCCAGCATGAGGTTCTCCTGGCGGGTCCAGATGCCCTCAAGGGCCTGAAGCTGAAGGCGACCGGCCGGCATGGCGTGCAACAGGAATTCTAACTGGGTCAAGTAATCGAAAAAAACCTGGTTATAGAACGGCATTTCGACGTACTGCTTGGGACCGAAACGGCGCACGGGACCTATTTCGACATTCGACCAGCTTGATTCGAAGATCAACTCGACAGCCAATGCCCGACCTGTGCGCAAGCCATCAGCCAGGGCTTCGAAGCACTGCAACGCAAACTGTTTGCCATGCTCCGGTTCCAGTACCTCGATCTGTGTAGATAGCCCGGCGAGGTACGCGGCAAAGGCTTCACGCTCAGCGACCGTCCTGGCGTCGTTATGAGCTAGCGAGTGGAATATCTCGGTGCGGTGATCCGAGTGGCCGTAGTTCAGCTCACGCACAACATACGGGATCGGCAGAACTCGCGCCTTGCCCCGCGCCAGCATGTAATAGGTGTGACCGACTTCCTGCCACTGCAAGGAAGTCTCGTGCGGCAGGACCTCGTACCAGTCACGAACCAGGGCCGTGCGCTGGATGGCATAAAAAGGCGGGAGGTACTGCTGCATGTATTCCAACACGCGATCCTGGGGGTAATCGGCGCAATAGTCTTCGCAGACTTTCTTGTCACGCCGGTAGTAACTGACGCTATTGGCCTGCGCCTGGTACATCAAGGTGTAACCGTGGCACAGGGCATAGTCGGGATTGGCCTCCATGAAGGCTACGGCTTCGTGCAGGGCATCATGCACATGGAAGTCATCGTCCGCGGCAAACACCATGAGCGGCGTGGTCACTTGCTCTATACCAAAGGCCAGCTTGGCACGTTTGCTCCAGTACCCGTATTGGGGCACATGCTGGTAATCCACATTTGCGTACTGCCCAGTCATGCCTGACAGCTCTTCGGTCGACGAGTCCAGCACCAGAATCCTGCAGGGCAAGCCGCTGTAGAAATGCGCCGCCCGACGCAAAAATGCCGGTCGCTCATGAGACACCAACACCACAGTCAACTGTTCGTTGAGTGCCAACCCGTGTTCAGAATTATTCTCGCCTTGCATACATATCCCCAGAACGGCAAATCGCCGAAAAAACCAATGATGTCTGCCCGTTACCGCACGCGACGCAAATAGCCATCCGGCGCGACGGTGATCAGCAGCTTGCTGCGAATGACCTGATCGACTTCAAAAACGTCCATGCGGTTGTTGCACATGTCATAGGTGACGTCAGAGGTATGCAGGAAGTAGTTGGCGAAGAAGTCCTTGATGGCGTAGCCCTTGTAGCCCAGGCAAATCACAAAGTCGTGGATGCCAAGGGCGAAGTACTGCTTCATGATGTGCCAGAGAATTGGCTTGCCACCGATCTCGATCATCGGCTTTGGCTTGAGATGTGATTCCTCACTGATGCACGTGCCCAGGCCACCCGCCAAAATAACTGCTTTCATCCTCTTTCCCTCTTGTTCGTCAGAGGTCCCAACCCAGCTGTATCAAGCTTTTGTGGGCCATCTGGATAAAACGTTCAACGCCGATGTGGGCCCTGTCGATCAGGCCGTCAATGCTCGTTTTATGGCGATATAGAGGGAACCTGCAGGAAACGCGCCAGCTCTTTGCTGCGCGCGACAGGTGCGATGTAGATGCCATTGCGGAGCGCAAAAAAAAACAGGCGACTCAAGAGTCGCCTGTTTTAAAGGGATCACACATGACGCAATCAGTCACTCAACCAGCCTTCTTCCCAATAGCGCAAGTTATCGCCATGCAATACGTAGTCGCGCATCACCACTTCGCGTAACTCATCACCCATTCGGTAGCTGGCATCCGGGTCGGACAGGTGCATGCGGATCGCTTGCAGCCATTCATCGGTGGTGTTGGTCTTGATCCGCGTGCACGGTAAGTAACCGCTATAAGCCTTGGTGTCGGAGCAGATCACCGGAAAACCGCAAGCGCCGTACTCGAGCAATCGCAGGTTGCTCTTGCAATCGTTGAAAATGTGAAACTCCAACGGTGCCAGTGCCAGATCAAGGTTCAGGCTGGCCAGCTTTGCCGGGTAGACATCCAACCCAATCACACCGTGGAACTCATGCATATACGGACGCAAGTCATCCGGGCACATGCCGAAGAACACCCAGTCGACTTCATTGGCCAATTCGCGAACCACGTCGGCGATCACTGCTAGGTCGCCGTGGTGACTGGTACCGCCGCCCCAGCCGACCCGCGGCTTTTTCGAGGTCCGACGCTGGCTGCGCATATCGCTCCACAGATGTTTCGCCAGCATGTTCGGGACGACACGAATGTCGCTATGCATACTCGACAGCGCATCACCGAGCGACTCGGTAGACACTACTACGCGATCGCACATACCGACGCCACGCCGAACCAGCATCTCCATGTCCTCCTTGGCCGGCAGGTTGCGCTTGTGCGCATTGCGATGCGGGACATTGATGACATAGTCATCCAGTTCATAGATCCGCCGCGCATTGGAATAGGTTCGCAGCAGCGGAATATCATTAATCAGCCATTCAGAGTACCGGCCCTGGATGATGACAACGTCAGGCGACTGACGCTCAATCTCAATGATGGACGGCATGAGGTAGTGAATTTTCCCCTGGACTCTTCCGGCAGCTTCAAGCTCGATTAACGGCTGAGTCACACGGTAGTGCCCGACGGCGGTAGCGTTTGCCGGCAAGGCGAGGATGTTGGGCAATTGCGCTGTTGAAAACGGGGTCCAGCCATCAACCTGACCCGGCTCAAGAATAAAACTGGTTTTGCCCAATCCATTCAGTGACAAGTTGGCGCTGTACGCCGGATCACGAGCGACTATTGGCAGCCAGCGCTTATAGAACAATTCCTGTTCCATGTTACGCAAAGTCGCATCGGCTTCCTGCACGGGCTGAGCCCCTAACGCCAGTCGAGCATGCGGTGTCCAGACCACCAGGTAGTTGGCCTGACCGACGCGCAGGCAAAGATCCACCTCGTTCAGGGACTGCGCCAAGCCCTTCTCATCCAGACCACCAACCAAATCAAAAACCGCTTTGCGCACCATCAGGCAATCACCGCCGACAGCGCTCAAATCGTGAGCGACCTGCAATCGGTTCATGTAGCCGGCCGCCTGCAAAGACTCGCCATAAAACGGCGACCCGGCGGGCCCATGCAGACCGAGAATCAGGCCCGCATGCGCTACTCGTCCATCCGGGTCGAACAGCTTGGCGCCGACCACCCCTACTTCCGGGCGTTGTGCGTGATTAAGCAGCTCTGCCAGCCAGTCATCCTGGGTGATCACCGTGTAAGGATTGAGCATCAGGACATATTCGCCCCGGGCGTGCCTGGCTGCGAAATTGCGAACCGCAGCATCATTGCCCTGCTGCGGATACGCAAGCACGCGGATCCGCTCGGATCCAAGTTGCGCCATACCTTCAAGCCAGATTCGGGCTTCGACACTCTCGCTGCCGTTATCGACGAGAAGCAACTCGTATTCGTCGTAAGCGGTATTCTCCAGCAAGCTTTCGACGCAGCGCTGCATGGCGACAGTCTGGTCTTTGCTGACAATGATGATCGAAACCAGCGGCCGATTCGCATGCTGGTAATCGACGCGATTAAGCAGAGCAGAGCTGTCGTTGCGAATTTCATGGGCAATGCCCAAACGTTGCAGGTGCGCTTTCAGCAACAACGGGTTGCCTTCCAGCACCGCAGGCAAGGACAACCACTTGCCGAAGTCGAATACCGACTCCATCAACACTTCCGCAATGTGACCGACGGCTTGAACACCGTCGCTCTCGACCATGCGCCATAGCACGTCGTGAGGCGCCAGCTCCCCGTGCGAGGAGTCCAAACCGCCAAGCGCCAGAAAACATTGACGCTCAAATGCCAGAGCCCTGCCGACATAGGGATAACCACGCATCAAATCCAGGTTGAAGTCAGGCTTGAACACCGGTTCGGCGGACTCTCCCCGACGCAGTCCACCCTCATCACCATACAGGCAAGTCATCGTTGGCGAAGCGGCAATCCGTTCGGCCATCATCAGCAACGCGGGCGCCACCAGACGATCGCCGGCACGCAGTAAGTAGAACCAGTCAGCACCGGTCAACTGCGCTGACAACTGATTGATTTGTTGCTGCCAATCTTCCTGTAGCGGCAAGCGAAAAACCCGTTCATCCAATGCCGCTTCTGTACAGGATGCCGACAAGACCAGCGTCAATTCCGGTGCGTAATCCTGGGAAGCGAGCGCGCTGAGTGTGAGTTCCAGCGCAGAACGACTGCCCGTTTCATCGATGATAATCGGCACAATCTTGGGGGCATGCGACCAGCTTGCCTGCGTGTCCGGTAATAATTTCCGCTGACCTTCACTGATAGTCCGGCATGCCAGCCACTGCGCATAGAGCTCTGAAAAACTCTCGCTGAAGATACCCACCTGATGAATTTGGGTTGTCTGCCGATTGCCCAGTGTGTGGCTTAAAGCCAACTCTTCCCAGACCCGTGGCGACTCATCAACGCGGGTCAACGGCAGATAACGAACCCATCCCGGTGCAGGCGCTTGCTCGCCGCTGCGAGCCTTGAGCATTTGAAACAGCCATTGACGCTCAACCTCAATGGCATCCTTCATCGGTTGCTGATTGCTAAGGCGTTCCGGGTGCAAGCGTTCGACGCTGAGTACTTGATTGGACATCGCCAGGTTGCCGCGTCGCAACAGGCACACGTACAACGCGAAATCGAGACTGGCGACAAAACAATGACCCTCTTGGGTCAACGCGGGCAAAAGCTCCAGCACGTCACTACGGCGGAACAGCGCATTACTGAAGCCACCGAGAATATTGGCCGGAAACCGGTCGAATATCCCCAGCATGTCATCCCCATGGAACAGGCTGCTCATAGGGGACAGCGGCGTGTTTATCAGGCGCGATGGCAGCAGCGTGTCGTTGGCATCCCAAAGCATGCGTTGAGCCAGCGCCAGGCTTACATCCTCATTATCGATCAGCAACTGAGCCTGAAATTCTACGCACGAGGCAAACAACTGATCATCGTCACACAGGAACTTGATGAACTCGCCCTGTGCTTCTTCCAGGCACCGATGCAGATTCCCCACCAACCCGAGCGTGTGCGGGTTGCGCACATAACGCACCGCAACACCCGACTGCTCAACCTGTGCCGTGACAATGCTCTCAATCTCGTTGCCGCGACTGTCGTCACACACAATAATCTCGAGATTGGCATACCCCTGACTCACGGCACAGTGCAGCGCACGTTCGAAAAAGCGTGGATTGAAAGCGGGAATGACCAGGCTGACAAGCGGGAGTGAATTCACGGTGGGCTCACAGGCGGTGCGAGCCCGCCCAGAAAAGCGAGCCCTTCGAAACCGCAAAAAGACGATAAATACTGAAGTAATGAGGCAATCAGGCGCCGATGCGCCCCACGACCGTCAGATCTTGTTGAACAAACCCAACTGGGAAATCTTGCTGAACGCCAGTTGTGCGGCCTGCAACATGGTCTGCTGCAAGGTCAGGCGCGTCATGACTTCTGCCGGGTCAGAGTCGCGAATCGACGACTGACTGGTGGTATTGGCCAGGGTGAGGCTCTGGTTGGTCGCGGTTTGACTATCCAGCGACTGGCCACGAGCACCGATCGAACTGACGGCGGTGCCAATCTGATTCACGGCACTGTTCAGGTTGTTCAGGCCCGAATCCATGGCGGCCTGAAACTGCTGTTTAATCACCGGATCGGAGTCGACCGGCGAATTCAACGCGCTAATCATCTGCCCCAGGGTATCGAGTACGTTCTGGGTCTGGTGATTGTTGCCCTGAATCACAAACTGATCACCGGTAGCCGGCGTGCCACCGATGGCGAAGGTCACGCCAGCGGCCGTTGCATTGCCCGCCGTCATGGTGCCCGAGGACACAGGCCTGCTGTCAGCGGTAATCGGTGCAGCATACAGGTCGTAGGCCGTGGCGCTGGTGAATTTGAGGATCGCCCCACCCGCCGGGAAGGCATTGGTGTAGCTCGACGAGTTGGTCACGTTGGAGCCGGTGATTACCGCTGTCGAGGTGTTACCCGGGCTGCGCGAAGTATTGAAAGAATCCGGTTTGGCCGACAACTGGAAGCTATGGCCGGCGATCACGGTGTCCGGTACATCACCCGATTTGAGGTTGATGTTCAGCTTCAAGTCGACACCGCGGAAGTTCACCACCTGGTTGGCACCGCTGGTATTGCTGACCACACCGTTCTGGCTGGCTTCGGCAGTGACGTCATTGCCCGCCGCATCGGTAACTTTCAGCTGGGTACTGCTGAGAAAGGTGATCTGATAAGGCTGACCGCTTGCGAACTTGCTGTTGTAAGTCGTGCTCGCGGTGACCTCGCCGCCGGACAAAACCACCCGACCATCATCCACTGCCGGGGCAGTCATAGTGGTCTGGGTGCGGCTGGTATTGATGGTCTGCTGGAAAGCATCCCAGCCGGTAGTATTGGTGGCAATCGACATGCCATCGCCAATACCCAGATTGATGCTGCTCTGGTCTCCGCTGTAGGCGAAGGTGCCGTCAGCGTTCTGCGAGTACGGTGGCGTATCGGTTTTCGAACCGGAGAACAGGTAGTTGCCCGCCGAGTCCCGGGAGTTCATCAAGCCCAAGACCTGTTGCTGAATCTGCCCCAGCTCTGACGCATAAGCTTTGCGATCCGCGTCGGTGGCGATGCCGTTGTTGGCAGCAAGACCGAGCTCCTTGGCGCGCTGCAATGCGGTACCGATGGAGTTGAGCGTCGTTTCCTGCAGGCTCAATGCGCTCTTGGTGCTTTCGATGTTGGTGCCGTACTGATCAAGCATCGCGCTCTGCTGGCCCAGTTGCAGCAAACGACCGGCGCCGATCGGATCATCGGCGGCAGTATTGATGCGGGTCAGGCTGCTTGCTTCATTGCTGGTCGCGATGGCCTTGTTGAAGTTGCGCTGATAATTAGCAGCGGTAATTTCGTAATACTGGGCGGTGGAAATGCGCATGAATTACGACTCCTTAAAGGCTGTTGATCAGCGTGGTGAAAATTTCCTGCGCAGCCTTGATGATCTGCGAAGACGCGGTGTAGTACTGCTGGTACTTGACCAGGTTGCCGGTTTCTTCATCCAGGTCGACCCCGGAGTTCGAATCCCGCGCCCCTTTAGCGTTGGCCAGGATCGCCGTGGTGGCCTCGCTGTCGGACTTGCCCTGGGCCGCCTTGGCGCCGACGTTGGTCACCAGCTTGTTGTAGGCATCGGTCAGGCTGATGCCCTTGCTCGCCGTGCCGGTGTCTACGGTCTGCCTGGTTTGCAGTCCGACCAGCGCCTGGGCGTTGCGGTTGTCCGAAGACGCCGCGCCAGCCAGGTTGATGGTGAAGCTTTCGCCGCTGGCTGGCGTGGCGCCGACCGTGGTCTGCACGGTGAACGTCTTCTGCACGGCCGGCGTGACGCTGTTGTCCATGACCGGAGCACCGCTGGCATCGACCATGCCCACTTTCAGGTTCAGCGTGTTGCCCTGGCCGGGAACGATAGTGCCGGTGCCGATCGAGTTGCCCTTGGCATCGACCATGTTGTAGTTCTGGCTACCGCCGCTGGCCGCTCCGAAAACCAGCTTGACCGGCGTCGAGTACTTGAGCGCAGTCTGCATTTCCGCCTTGGCCGCCGGGCTGTAGATATCGACGGTGCTGGTCAGCGTCGGTTGGGTGTAGGTGCCGGTGTTGTTGGCACTGGTCACGCCGGTCAAGGGTGCTGCGGCCGCGATTTTTTTCGGGTCGGTGAGCACGGTCTGGATACTGGCCGCCGCGCCTCGGGTCGGAGTCACCTTGAACGAATCGCCGGCACTCAGCGCACCGCCGTTCAGGTTCAGGCTGAAGCCGTCGATCACCGGAGCCGGGGTCGTCGTGGTGCTGAACGCGCCCATGTCGGTACCGTCCGAGCGCTTGACGGTGTAGTTGGTCGCGCTGGTGAACGTCACCTGATAGTCGCTGGTGGTCAGTTTGCCAGTGTCCTTGATGGTGACATCCAGGTTACCAGAGCCGGCACTATTGCCCGCCGCCGCAATGCTGCGATGACTGACCAGCGCGGCACTGTTGATGTTGTTGAAGATCGCCGCGCCGAAATCACCGTTCTTGTCGATGCCTTGCGCCTGCTGGCTGTTGATCTGGTCAGCCACCACCAGTGCCACTCGGCCCAGCTCATTGAGCGAAGGGTCCAGCACTTCCTTGCGGTAAGTCAGCAGGCCACCGATTTTGCCGCCGCTGACCACGGAGGTCACGTCGATGGTGCTGGAGCCACGGTTGAGCTGCAGCGCCATGCGCGATGGATCGTCCTTGCCCGGCACGGTTTGCAGTGTATTGGTGGTGTTGCCGACCACCAGTGGCTGACCGCTGCCGATGTAGATGTCGTAGCTGTTGCCACGCTCGACCACCTGGGTACCGACCAGCTCGGACAGTTGGCGCACGGCTTCATTGCGCGAGTCCAACAGGTCGTTTGGCTGGTTGCTGCCGGTGGAGAGCTCGGAAATCTTCTGGTTGAGCGTGGCAATCGTGGTGGAGAGCTTGTTCACCTGATCCGCCATGTCGCCCAGACTGCCATTGAGGTTGGTGTTCTGGTCGTTCAACTGCTTGGCAATCGAATTGAAGCGGGCGGACAAAGCCTGGGCACCGGTCAGCACCGACTGGCGGGACGTGTCGTCGGTGGCCGACGTTGAAACGCCCTGCATCGAGGTAAAGAATTTTTGCAGCACACCGGTCAGCCCGGTGTTGATATCGGAAAGCGTGGCATCCAGCGGAGTGGCCTGTGCGTTGTACGACGTTGCCTCGCTGTCGAGCGAGGTAGCGGTACGCAGCTGCGAATCGAGATACGAGTTATACACGCGGCGCACATCGGCCAGCGTCGTGCCTGTACCGATGAAAACGTTGCCGTACTGAATCGAGCTTTTGGTGCTCTGCACAGATTGCTGGCGCGAGTACCCGGCGGTGTCGACGTTGGCAATGTTGTTGCCGGTCGTCACCAACGAGTTATGGCCAGCACTCAGCCCCGACATCCCGATATTGAGCAAACTCATGTTTCAGACCTTATACCTTGTGCCTATAAAGGCGTGGTGGAAACGCCCGCCGCAGCGTAGTTCTGGTAACTCGTCATCTGCTTGGCTATCTGCGAAATCTTGCTTGCGTAGTCCGGGTCGGTTGCGTAACCGGCCTTCTGTAACTCGCGTACAAACTGTTCTGGGTTATCGGCCGACTTCACGACATCTTGATAGCGATTATTGGTCTGCAACAAAGTCACAAGGTCATGGAAACTGTCCCTGTAGGAGTCGTAGGAACGGAACTCGGCCGTCTCCTGGACCATCTGCCCGTTTCTGAATTCGCTGGTGATCGCCCGTGCCGAATTGCCCTGCCAGCTGGTGCTGGCCTTGATGCCGAACAGGTTGTGGCTGCTGCTGCCATCCTGCTGGCGCATGACCGACTTGCCCCAGCCGGTTTCCAGGGCCGCCTGGGCCACCAGGTAACGTGGGTCGACACCAATCCGGGCTGCCGCGTCCTTGGCCATTGGTAACATGGTATTGACGAACTGGTCGGCGGAACTGAAGGCTTTCTTCGGCGGTGCCAGAGGAATCTGCGCCATGGCGCGCCCGTATATCTGCATACCGGCACTGGAGGACTGCTGCGCGTTCGCCAGCCAGTCGCCGTTGTACAGCGGTCCCGAGCCGGTGGTCGTCGTGCGCTCGGGCAACGGCGTCCTGTTGACCGTCGTCGTGGCAGCGGACGTCGCCGAAGGCACCAGCCCCGCCAACAGCCGATCAGCCAGCTTCGGCGGCAATGCCAGGCGTCGCTGATTGATCAGCGCCATGTCATTGCGATGACCACCCTCACCCGCCTCTTGCGGCGCATGCACCGATCGCGAAGCCCACAACGGACGCTGGC
>Ga0207428_10002484_pt1 | contig 18408 bp, 16 predicted proteins | sample RhiMethybrSRZTD1_FD_187600 | JGI IMG/M metagenome (GOLD analysis project Ga0207428, IMG submission 187600) | Populus rhizosphere microbial communities from Tennessee, USA - Rhizosphere MetaG P. TD hybrid SRZTD1 (SPAdes) (version 3) | ecosystem: Host-associated > Plants > Roots > Rhizosphere >...
CGCAGCTCGGTCAGGTCCCAGGGCTCTAACGCTTCGAGCCGGTTCAGTTGCAGCGAAGTCGTTGCTGGAACCAAGACGTCGTCAAACCAGCGAGAGACGGAACCGGACGCATTTGACCAGCGCGTGTGACGCACCTGCCGGGTGCTCGTGACCTGTCGTCCCTGCGAGTCGCGTTCAGTAAATGTCTCAGTGGTGTAGTAATAGTCGCCGCGCTCGCCCGCATAGTAACTGCTCGTGTTGGTGTCGTAGGTCCAGAATGGAAGATAGATCCCATTGATTGAGTCGGGCCGGGCGAATTGCTTTAGCGCGTTAGGGGCAAACCATCTCGACTTCAACCATTCACGCAAGCCCTCGCCGGCTTGTTTTTGCGTGATCACAAAAGGCAGAACTCCTTCGGGCGCCAGCATCGGATCGGCGGACTTTGGCTGCGCAACGATCTGCACGCCGCAGAAGTCGCAATGACGCGCAACTTCCGGAGGCGTGAACGTCACGATGGCACCGCAACTCTGACAGCGGACTTCCAACGCATTCGCGGCCAACTGCTCCAACTGCTGGGGCCGAATTTGCAGGTACTGTTCAAACGAGCGTTCCTGCACCTGCTCTGCGCTTAATGGAATTGCTTCTTTGTGCCCGCAGTAAGGACAAGACAAAAACCCGTCGCGTGGCTCAAAGAGCAGAACGGCTCCGCAAGCGGGGCATGGGTAGCGATGAACTTTCTCGGGGGTCACCGGGGACTGTGGCTGCATGCGACGGATTCTATGATAAGGACGCGGTCCGAAACCACCTGCGACAGCGGGTGGTTGATCTCTAGTTTGCATGATTCAACATTTCATTCACACCGGGCTTGAGCCCAGTGATCACCGTCAGGAAGAAATTCGCGAAAATCGTTTTAACGGTTTTGCTTTGTTCCCAGCCCACTACGCAATGGCACGAGCTAGTTAGGTCAATCGCCCAGACTAAGAAACCGATGAAACGGTTCCTTGCGCCGCTCAGTCACCGGTCTGAAGCCCGGTGTGAATGAGAAGCTGGAACTTCAAAGAATTTTCAGACACTTGAATCCGACGCAAGAGTTCAAAGCCGTAACAGGGACGCTCCAAATCGCGAACATCTTTGTGGGAACACCGACACCGATCTGTGACGATGCTGAGCCAGACTGAAGCCGTTACACCAAATATCATCAATCAAAAGAGAGAGCTATATGAGCACCGCACTGGTTCCAACAGACGATTTACAAAAGCTTCGCGAGCTGGTCGAAGACATCGACTTCTGTATGTTGACGACGATCGACGAGCGTGGCGACCTGCATAGCCGGCCTATGTCTTCGAATGGCGATATCGATCAGAATGGGGACATCTGGTTTTTCACCGGCGCGTTTTCCCACAAGGTCAATGAAATCAAGAAAACGTCGAGGGTGAACGTCAGCTTTGCCGATCCGCAAAATCAAAACTATGTTTCAATCACCGGCAGGGCCCAACTGGTTCGCGATCGAAAGAAGATTGATGAGCTGTGGCGACCAGAATTCGAGATCTGGTTCCCGGAAGGTAAGGACGATCCAAACATTGGTTTGCTGCGCGTTAAGATCGAAAAAGCTGAATACTGGGACAGCCCATCGAGCACGATCAGTTACGCGCTGAACTTTGTGTCAGCCCTCGTCACCGGTGAAGAACCGGATCTGGGCGAGCATAAACGGCTGGAATTCAAGTAGGAGCAATAAGCGCCGAGATTATTCTCGCGCCACCGCTCTCATAAACGTGCGCTCGTATTTTGTGAAGCACGCCGTTTCGTCACGAACCTTCGTGATCGCAATGCATTCTGGATCGTCCTTCACTTCCCTGCGGTACTTTTCATAGGCTTCCACGCCGGGAAAACAGAACAGGGCGAACGCGATGTTGTTGGCGCCGTCTTCACCTAACCCTGGGAAACTAAAGGGAGCTGAGGGCGGAGCGTCGCCCGGCACGAAGTAACCATGATGCGTACCGCCGTACTTCTCGATCAGTCGCATCCAGAAGCGGGCGTATTGTTCGAACTCGGCCAACTTCTCCATCTCAACCGTGTATCGAATAAAGCAGGTAATCACAGTCCCCCCCTTCTCTCTGAGCATAAACTAAATATCATCCCGTGGCGTTCGACGTCGAACCCAGTGCCTTGCTCAAGAATATTGTCGAGAAGTAAAGTTTCAAAAATGAAGCAATGCCCACAATGCAATGGTGTCTATCCTGACGAGGGCCTAAAGTTCTGTGGCCGGGACGGTTCGCCTCTGGTTGATCTCTCGCAGGCGGTCGGAGGTTTTCCTTCCCTGCCTGTCAGTCCCAGCGAAATTGTGCTCTTGTACGGCGAACACTTCGCCGGCCAGGCCGGCAGCATGGTGGTAAAAGTTCCGATCAGCGGCGCACTCGTTGATGCAATGCAGTTGGCCCGGATGATTTTGACGGCAATGGTGCTGAGCTGCGAGCAGGCGGGTTCAATTCATTTGCAGGCCGGTGGCTGCCTTTATGTGTCCCAGGGCCCAATCAGAAATATTCGTTGGCAGGAGTCGAGTCTTGAGTACCGGCTCTGCGGCATCATGGCCCAGGGCATCAATCGCCAGCTACCGCACCTCATCGCTCAACTCTGGCAGAAAGATTTTCGGGCGCAGTTGGGGGAAGCCTGGGTTCATGCGCGGAATCTGGTCCTGCAAGGGTTGGCAGCGCGCAAACTGATAAGTGCCGCACCGGACTTCAGCACCGTCGGAGTTGCCCCCGCGCTGGCTACGCTCCCTATGGAAGAAACGATCGAACCACTCAAGAGTCTGTTTAGTGAGGTGTCAGCGCAGCGCCCGCACATCTGGGCGTCGTTACAAAGAGATATCGAAACCGGCATCAACCAACGCGCTCGGCGCGGCGGACGGTAATCGATCTGTAATGAGAATGCTGGAAATCGACTTCGCAATACACTAATTCGATCCGGCTGGAGTGTTATTATTCCGCAAAGGTCTTTAGGGAGGAACGGAATGAAACTGACGGAATTTCTACGTGCAGAAATGGACCGCGAGGTCGATCGTTCGCGCCGCGCGCTGGAGCAGGCGCCTGAAGGTAAGTACGACTGGAAGCCACACGAGAGGTCGATGGCTTTCGGATACCTCGCCAACATGGTCGCGACGATTCCAATGTGGATCTCAATGCAGATCAGTCAGGACGAGCTCGATATTGCTCCGAAGGATGGCAGCAAGTTCGAACAGAAGCGTCTCGACTCGAGCGCCGAGTTGGTGGAGGCCCTGGATAAGGCCGCGGCCGGCGCACGCGAGGCTCTCGACAAAACCACCGACGAGCACTTGATGACTAACTGGCAATTGAAGGCGGCAGGCAACGTCGTGGCCGAGGCGCCGCGTCACGAAATGATCCAGGACTCGCTGCTTCACTGGGCCCATCACCGTGGACAGATGACTGTTTACCTGCGCCTGCTGGGCGCGAAGGTGCCGGCGATTTATGGACCGTCAGCGGATGATAAAGAGTTTGGATGAGCGACTTGACTGGGTCACCGGTTGGAACCGGATTTGACGGGTGGAGTTGGGTTCACGAGATTGATGACGCTCTTGCCCGACCCATTCGAAAGCGTGATTGAGCCTGAAGTTATGGGATTGCGGCTTGGATCGACAGTGCGGCCTTGAGCATCGAACATATACATTCTTGGGAACGGGCCGTCGATTTTCAATTTCTGATCCTTCAAGTCAACGAACACCGGCGGATCCAGATTGCCATCCCCATTCGCATCCAGACTCACGTTGTAGCCATGGGCATCTACAACGGAGATTTGCGCCATGCGGTTGATTTCGCTGGCGTGTCTCCTGATTGAATCACTGCGTGCGGTTTGGATGTAAGCTGTCAATCGCGTTGCGGCGTTCGTGCGTGCAAGCGGTTTCTGGATCGTGCTGATCTGGCCCAGTATATACGTCACGATAATCGATACGATGACCACGACGATCAGCATGTCCAGCACCGAAAAGCCTGCGCTGGTACTTGATTTCGCTCGTTCGGTGTTTGGCATCAACCCTGGGTTCCGTGACCGAGGCTTAAAATTCACCAACAGCCATCACGCGTGGACCAGGCGCAGCCATGGCTCGACGCACCCAATCAGAGTCGTACTGAATCGACGAGGTACCGGTGCCGTTACTGTTAAAAGTCGGCGCCAAAAAGTCTCCGGAGTTATCAAATCGAGCTACCAGGATCGAGCCCAACGAGCTGCCGTTGCCGCCGCCATTTCTAATCAGACTACCACCGCCCAACACCAGAACGAGGCCGCTATAAGGCGCGTTACCATCCAGGGTCAACGCTCCTGTAACCACTAAGAGTCCCGCTCCACCTGCCGGTGGTATGACACAGTCTCCGTCAACAAATGTCAGTATGGGATGATTGATATCGCCGAAGCTCGACGGAGGCGTGGCAGCGGTGAAATAGCGACCAGCACTTTGGGCCTGGTTACGCAATTGAATCACCAACGCCCGCGCGCCATCAGCGTTCTGCAACCAACTCGGCAGATCGGGAAGCCCGACTTGTTGGACATTCACCGGGGCACCCTTAATCTGCGAGCTGGGTAGACTCATACCCGACAGGTTGTTAAAGTCTGGGGTGCTGGTCACACCTATCGCCGGCAAGTCTCCTCCTCCGGCATTGTCATATCCTGAATAAGAATAGACGGAGCTACTGCCCGCGTTGAAATTGGCGAGGGCACCGCTGTCAGCACTCCGCAGAGTGATCGTGCTGACCGGTGCGAAATCAAATGCGAACCTGCTCAGCAACATCTGCATCTGTTTCTGGGCCGCGCGTGGACCGTAGCCGGTTATTCGCACGGTCAATCGACTTGGTTGTGGCGCTGTGACGGCAACCGCAATCGGGGTGCTTTGATTTGTGTTAACCGGATTGCTGCTCCGGACGAATGCCGTCCCGAGGAGACTGTTCGCCTGCGTCGGACACGTCATTGCGATGGGAGTGGAATTACTGGTGATGGATGCTGACAAAGTGCAATTGAGGACGGCCGTCGCAGGCCAGGGCGACGTCTGAGTGATCGTCAGCCGGAATGGCTCATCCGTGAGGGTCACGGTGCCGACCGAATCCTGGAGTCTAATATAACCAAGCGTACTGTTACCGAACCCGGTGATAGTCACCGCAGCCTGAGGTACATAGATCAATGTCACCTTTTCGGGACTGCCACTGCCAAACAGGTGTGTCCCTGACCCGTAATTGGTAAAGACCCCAGAAGTGGAGAACGAAACCACTTGCGAATTGTCAGGATCGTTTAACGAGGTACTGAAAGCCATGCCATTCTGTAGATTGTAGTTCGCCACAAGCGGAATGCGATCACTATAGGTCGAGCTATAGCTTAGCCAGCGCGAGAGTCTCGCTACCGAAGAGCTGTCGTCACTTAGATTGGAAGTCGAGAGACCCACGGCCTGCTTGAAGGACATCTTGTTTTCGGACGCGATGCTTCCTGAGGGGTTGGTTGCAAACAACGGACTGGGCGCGACGTTGCCTCGAAGCACGCCGAGGACCTGCTGAGCTCCGGCTTCAGCTGCATAGTAGGCCTTGGTTTCCGCGGTTGAATCGGCGGTGTTGCTCACGCCCATTGAGGTAATCATGATCAAACCGCCACCGGCCATCAATAGGGGAACGCTTATCATCAGTACCGTCACCAGAGCGGCTCCGCGCTCACTCTGGTAGCCCTGCTTTCCATTCGCTTTTCTGGCAAATATTTTCATGACTTTCCTCGTTGTTTCAGATCTGTCTTAGTAGCCGTATAGTTCTGAATTGCGTAAGGCGATGTCCGACACGAGCTGTAGTGAAGATGAAGGCTGATATCCTGGCGCGCCCGGCGCCGAGACGGCCGGTAAGTTTACACAGATAGACAGAACGATGTATTTCGCGCCGGCCTTCAGCGCAACCTCGCCGGCTGGATTTCCATACGAATCACGTACGTTCGTGATGTCACAGTCGCTCGTTTCATAGGTAACCTTGTCGGCGTAATACCGGAATTTCAGAGCATCGACTCGATTGGCCAGCACCATCTCTGACGCGGCAGAATTAACGTCGAGTCGCACAATGTAATTATTATTCGACTCCGTATAGAGCAGGTACTTAATATCTTCGTCGCGATCGCTGGCCGTGCCGCTGGTCGTTTCCAATGAGGCTGCGTTCAAATTTGCGCGCACGCGAATTGAAGTGAGGCCGGAATCTGCAGCCACGATGCCGTTGTCCGTTAACCCGTAACCTGAATTAGCGATTTCACGGGTCATCAAATTCAAGCCGCGCTGTGTATCGGCGAGCGCCTCGACTCTTTGATTCTCACGAGCGCGCGAACTAAACGATCCTGCCAGTAGCATACTCGCCAGTCCGGCGAGCAAGATCGTGATGCCCATTGCTACAACCAACTCCAGAAGTGAAAATCCTGTGTCGCCCGGTGCTGAAATTTGTTTATGCATAAGAAAATCTCGCGAGTAATTGGTGTAACGATTAATTACTGGAAGCGTACGGACCGATAATTGGGGTCGCACGCTCAGCTACCAAAGTGATGGGAGTGTTCATCCAGGTCTGCGAGCCGCGTGGTGTCACCTGAACCGTAATTACTTTCCGCGTTGGATCGCCGCCGCAATCGGAACTGTCGCAGACCGTAGTGGTGAGCGTGTAAGTATGGTTGCTGTAGGTGACCGCTTCAGTCGTTGTTCCCGCCAGGAAATCCCCATCCTCGAAACTTGCCTTACGCAGTCTCTCCATCTTCTGTTGGGCAATAGCCAGGCAGGCCGCGCGATCAGCGGAGCCTGCGTTGTAATTCGTGGCGTAAACGTATAACGAAGCTGTCCCCAGCGTGACGACCATCATGATAATCAGCGCAATTGAGGTTTCGAGCAGCGAGAAACCCTGCGAGTTTTCATGCTTAATATCGAGGTTGTTTTCTTTCATGACTTGTCCCTCTGGCTCAGTTGATTACGGTGACCAGCACAGTCAACGTGGTACACGGTGTAGCAAAATTCACCGCGAACGTTCCGCGCGTATTGTTAAGGGATGTGAGCGTAAAGCTAGTCGTGCTTCCGGCCGTCACCACCTGAGTGGCAGGTGTGACATTCAGGTTAATCGGTTTTAAGATCGTTATGGTTCCAGTATTGGTGACAGTTACAGTTATGGTTGCCGAGCTACCACCATTCTTTCTGATTGAAAGTGAAGAAGGAGCCGCTGTGTCAGTACAGCCTGGTCCGCCACCGGATATCGGCGGTCCGTCGTCGGCGGATACGCCATCGCAATCCAAAGTGTTGTTGTGAACATTGCTGCCAGTAACAATTGTTGATGACTGCACACCAGAATTGGCATTGACGCTCGCGTAGCTCGCAGTCGTCGTCGTTATGTCAACGGTACTGTCAACAGTCACATCACCAGCGTCTGAGACATCTACCCACGACTGTTCGCCGCGACTGTTCTGCAGGGCAAACGTTTGTGTGCACGCAGAAGTCCGCCCGCGCCAATTAAAGTTCAAGTTCGGAAGCGGAGTGGTGACGATGGCTACGCCGCTTTCAAGCGGAAAAGTTCGGGTAGAGGTGGTGCTCCCCGTTCCCGCGAAATCCATTTGGACGGTGTAACTGGTGTTATCAGTAAACTCGACATGCGAATTTCCATGACGACGAATGGCGTCGAGGCGGGCCTTCTCCAGGTAGCCAGCGAGTTGCCGAACTGAATTCTGCAATCGCAATTGCTCGCGGGTTGAATGTATGCTCAGAACCGCGAACGTCGATACGATCGAGACTACTGCAAGTGTAACTAGGATTTGCAGGATGCTGAAGCCTCTCGCATCCCGCACTTTAGCCGACGAGTTCATGTCTTTTGGCAACCTGTTTTTGTAACTCATTTGCCTCCGGTGGCTGATCTAACTGATCTAGCCGGTGAGGAGTGATGTCCAAGAACGTGAGGTGTCAAAATGGGCAACGACCACCCTTAACAACCATCGTGCCATCAGAGGCACAACCGGAAACTTGACGTTTTCGTGGCAACAGCCCTACCTACTATTCCCGCTCGTTACTTAACGTGACAGGCAACGGAAGCGCGCTTCCCAAGGGAGAGCCATGATTACGCTGACGGGCGAACTATATAAACCGGATAGGAGCGGCGAACGGTTTGTGGCCACGTTGCGTCGAGAAGCAGCTCGGTTGCGCGACTACTTAGCCAAAGGGCGTCAGCCGGCGTCGAAACCCTTAACAATCATCGTGCCATCGAAGACATTGCAAGAAACTTGGGACTTTGTCTTCGGCGAGAATCATATGCAATCCCCACTCGTCACTTAACGCAACAGCTGACGGAGATAAACTTCCCAGATCTCCGAGATAAAGGGGGCGGCGAGCATTAGCTTTCGTACTTCGCGAGGATCAGCGACTTGGCGGAAAACGGTAATCATCGCCGGTCGAGCTTCCCACCGGGCGTGAGCTATAATCCCATCGAAAAGCTGAAGCGACTGTGGGAATCCACGTTGTTTGAAACTCGACCCTGAAGCATCGTTGAGCCCGAGGAGTAGGGAGAATTATGGCTGCGAAACCACCAATCAATCGCTTGAAATCATATACACCCGGCGCAATCGTTGCCGCCCCTCCAGGCGAGCGCAAACATATGCTGCGCCGGTTCTGGCTTCCAGCGGTGCTGCTGCTGGCATTGGCGGCGGGCGGACTAACTGGAATCATAGCGGCTTATCAGCTCAACTATTCCCAGGCTGCAAGCGAAGTGGCCGCGCTTGCCACCTATCGGCCCAGCGTCGTTACGCGCATCTACGCCGACGATGGCAAGACGGTGATCGGTGAGTTCGCACTCGAAAAGCGCATCCCTCTCAAGTACGAAGAAATTCCGCCGGTGATGAAGAACGCAATTCTCGCCGTTGAGGACGCACGCTTTTACGACCACATCGGCATTGATCCAATTCGAATCGTCGGCGCAACCTGGAAAAACCTGACCAGCGACAAGGTTGAGGGTGGATCCACGCTGACGCAACAACTCGCTAAGAATCTTTTTCTGACGCGCGAGCAAACGCTAAAGCGCAAGATGAATGAATGGGTTCTCGCGCTGCAAATTGAGCGCTACTACACCAAGAACCAGATCATGGAGTTGTACGCGAACCATATTTTCCTGGGAGCAAACGCGTACGGAGTCGAAGCCGGCGCCGAAACTTATTTTGGTAAGCAGGCCAAAGACCTGACGCTCGATGAAGCAGCCCTGTTGGCAGGAATTCCCAAGGCGCCCGGTGAGTATTCGCCTACGTCCAATCCCGCCAAGGCAAAGGAACGACGTGACCTTGTGCTCGATCAAATGGCCAAAACAGGTTTTGCATCTGAGTCCGACGTTGCCGCCGCCAAAACGAAGCCGATTCAACTTGCCGACACGGCGTACTATCAATCGCCACAGGCCACCGAACCCGCTTTCGACTATCCAGTTGAATACATCCGGCAGGATTTGGAAGACACTTACACCACTCGTGTAGCGCAGACCGGACTTGCTGTCTACTCAACCATCAACGTAGCGGCGCAGCGCAAAGCATACGAAGTTGTGCGCGCTGGCTTGCGCTGGTACGACAAATCGCACGGCGGCTGGCGCTCTTCCTACCAAACGATTGCGACCTCATCAAACAGCGGTGTTCCTACACAGCAGGAACTCGCCGGCTACAAATATCCGGATTGGTATCGCAATGATTATGTTCCGGGCCGCTACATTATGGGCCTGGTAATGAAAATAGATTCGGGTCGCGATGAAGCTACAGTCCGTTTTGGAAATTACACGGCGACGGTCACTGCTGCCGACATGGGTTGGGGCAAGCGAGATCCGCGCGGTGAATTCAGGGCCGGTTTTCTCGCCGAATTCATCATTAAGGAAGTCGACAAGAAATCCCATCGCCTGAAAGTTGAACTGAATCAAATCCCGGCCGTGCAGGGCTCGATGATGACGATCAATGCGAAGACCGGCGAGATCGTCACGATGATTGGCGGCTACGACTTTCTGACCAACAAATTCAATAACGCAGTTCAGGCGTACCGGCAGACCGGCTCAGCTTTCAAGCCGTTCATCTACAGCGCCGCAATTGAATGGGGCATGACGCCTGACACGCCGGTGAGCGGCGCGCCCATCAACATTAACGGATGGCAGCCGCACAACTACAACGGATCAACCAGCAATGGCGACATGCCTTTGAAAACGGCACTGGCCCAGTCGATGAACATTCCGGCGGTCCACCTGCTCCAAACCGTAGGCATCCAGACTGGCGCGCAGATGGTTCGTCGCTTCGGTATCAAAGTGCCGATGGCCCCCTATCTTCCTTCGGCACTCGGCGCGACCGAGGTGCCGCTCGATCAGATGGTTTCGGCATATTCAGCTTTTCCTAACAAGGGCATCCGAGTTGAGCCTCACATGGTTCGCAAAGTTCAGGATCGCGACGGCGCGGTGATGCAGGAATGGGAGAAGACGACCTACAAAGTTTTCAGCGAGTACGTGGCGCTGACAATGGTTTCAATGATGCGCGGTGTGATCCAGGGCGGCACAGCGTCGGCGGCGAGTTCGTTGGGTGTGCCGCTGGCAGGAAAAACCGGAACCGTAAACGATCACACTGATGTCTGGTTCATAGGTTACACGCCAACCTACGTCACCGGCACCTGGCTGGGTTATCCGGGGAGAAAAAAACCGCTCGGCAATGACATGACCGGGGCGCACGGCGCTCTGCCGATGTTCATTGATTTCATGAAGGACTTCCTCAAAGACAAGCCCAAGGAAGATTTTCCGAAAGCGGGCGCAATGCCCGAAGACATGAAGGAAATGTACAAGCAGCGACAGCGCGAACTGGCACTCGAACGCGCACAGATGACTGCCGAAGAAGACAAGGAAAAGAGTGACGAGAATGCGACTCCGCCCAGCGCAATTACTGAACCGCGTTTGGAAGACAGCACCTTACCGGCACCGAAGGGTGATGTACCGGCCGAGCCAAAGCTCAACCCTGAAGCACCCAAGGAAGTAAAACCGGCGCCCGTTGCGACTCCGGCGCAGACTCGCCCGCGCGAAGCTGAACCGGCAAAGAAGAAAGGCAAGAAGGGTGACGACGGCCCGCCAGGGTAACAAAAGGATGAAGGCGGAAGGATGAAGAGCAAATCGCTATCGTCCGCGCTTTGGCTCCTTCCGCTTCACCTTTGTGACTATTGTAACCAGGACTGCAGTTAGCTCCTCAGCTTCGGCTGTGAGGGCCACGAGACGTTTCATCGGAAGAATCTCAGACTCACCTATTAATTCCAGCCAATAGGCAGTTTCATCAAGCTCCTGCTATGCACCTTCTATCTTACTTATGAAATCCGCATCGGATTTCCTGGACATGCCTCGCGGTAATGTGCGCCAACTGACGAGTAGCTGATTACCCAACACCTGAGCGTCTCCGCGGCGTGGAAGTGCCGCACAAAGCTTGATAATTCTCAGGGCAAATTTCTTTGTGCGCTCTCTGAGATCTCGCTGCCTTGGTAAATACTGCTTCGTTACACTATTTCATCCTTCATCCTTCCGCCATCATCCTTGGATTATCTTTCCCAAAATGTGTGGCAGCATCTTACGCCACCAGGGCCAGTCGTGATTCACGTCGGCACCCCACAAATCCAAAGTGTGCGGAATGTTTTTGCTCTTCAGAATGTCGGATAGTTGCTGGCTGCGCTTGGGATCTTCGTAAGCGCCCTGCCCCGAGATAATGTAGATCGAATCTGCTTTTTGCAGGAGGGGGAGGTAATGATCATCGTTTAGATTCGGCAGATAATCCATCGGATTATTGAAGTAGACATTGTCATCATAGTGGCCATCAAGATATTGCCGGATGTCATAGCCGCCGCTCATCGGAATCGTGCCCCGAAACAAATCCGGATGTTTGAAGTACTGGTTCGCAGCGAGGAACGCGCCCAGGCTCGCACCGGTCGTAATGGGCCTTGCGTATCTCTCCTCATTTTCGTTGCGAATCAACGGTAGAACCTCCTCAGTGATGTATCGATCATAGCGCGTCAGCAATTCTGCCTTCAGCCTGGGCGGCATCTGCTCGTTCAGCAAACTCCAGCGATTGACGCTGTTAATTGAGTAAGCCCGGATCTTTCCGTGCTCGATCAAAGGCTTAATCGCGTCGACCAGATAAAAGCGTTCGTACTCGAGATAATCTGCCGCCGCGGTCGGCAACATCAACAACGTTTGGCCGGTATGACCGTACGCGACCAAAGGCATCTCCATCTGCAGGTTCGGGCTGAACCAGCTGGTTATTCTTCGTTCCATTTCGACCTCTCTGCTAGTCCGTCTTAGATTTCGGTGCGTGAATATTGTCGCAGTTCTACTTCTCGCGCAACTTCTGTCGAGATAACGGCCTCACTTTTGTTGGCTAGCTGATCTCCTCGACCATGACAATATCTGGGTCGGATGCATTAACCACTCTTTGTATGGATAGTTGCAAAAATGTTGACGAGCTTACCAAGATTGGGATAGTTTTGGCCCGCCTCGCGCTCATCAGCAAGCAGTTTTAGGAGAACCCAATGGCAAAGAAACCCAAAGCTGATAAGGCCCCGTCTGAAACCCCAGCATCAGAACCCGAAATCTCTCTGCTCTCTGGTCCGCGCAGCAAAATCCGCGGGAGGCGAGTGCGCCTTACCCAACACAAAGCCCGGAGCCGCTGGTTTCAGGCGCGGAGTGCCTGGCCCGTCCGCGAAGCTCCGGTCCACACTCTGATTCGAGAGCGCGAGCGCGCTGCAAAAGCGCTGGCCCCCGCTGCCCGGATTACGTCGTCGTGGGAATGCGTTGGTCCAACCAACATTGGCGGGCGGATTACTTCTCTAATTTGTCATCCACAGCATCCGGATCGCCTTTGGGTGGGGTCAGCCGGCGGCGGCGTCTGGCATAGCCCTGACGAAGGCCGCTCCTGGAAATCATGTTGGAACGATCAGGATATTCTAAATATCGGTTCGCTGGCTATCGACACCAAAAATCCGGATACGATTTACTGCGGCACCGGCGAAGCTAATCTTTCGTCCGATTCTTATCCCGGGGTCGGTCTTTACAAGAGTAGCGACTCAGGCAAGACCTGGCAGCTCATCACCTCGACGGAAAAGAATGTGATACCCAAACGAATCGGTGTGATCGCCATCGATCCGTTTGACTCAAAGCACCTTGTTCTTGGCGGCGTCGGCCTGGCCGAGGTCAGTGCCAACGGTACCGACTTCGGCGGCATGTACGTTTCTTTTAATGGCGGCATCACCTGGAAACGCGCAATCTTTGTCTCGACCCAAAATTACTGGTGCCACTCGATCGTTTTTCATCCAACGAAGGAAGGCACCATCTACGCCAGTTTCACTGAGCAAGGATCGCGCAGCGGTATCTATCGCTCAGTGGACGCCGGGAAAACGTGGGATCATCTGACTCAGGGGTTGCCGGAAGCAGCATCCTTCGGCCGCACCAGCCTGGCCATTAGCTCCTCCAATCCGGACGTGCTCTACGCATTCGCGACGAATGAAGCCAGCGGCGACAGCGATCTCCTGCTCGGCGTTTTCCGGAGTACGAACGGCGGTGATAGCTGGAAGAGCATTCACGGAACGCATTTTCGCGACGAAGGACAAATCTCCTATGGCAACACCATCGTCGTGCATCCGACAGATCCCGATCACGTCATCTGTGGGGGCGTGGATTTGCACCGCACCAAAGACGGCGGCAAGACATGGAAACAGATAACTCGTTGGGACGCTGCCCGGGGCAAATCAACTTATGCGCACGCAGATCATCATGCTCTGGTTATGCCCAGCGCTGCGGCGGGTCGCGTATACGATGCCAATGACGGCGGAGTCGACGTCAGCGAGGATGGGGGAACTTCATGGACCAACCGCAGCAGCGGACTGGCGGTCACGATGTTTTACGACATGGACGTGGCGCAAACCAACTCGCGCGTCTTTGGCGGCGGGGCTCAGGATAACGGCACAGTCGCTACCATGAACGGTCGCGCCGACAGTTTCGTCACCATAGACACTGGTGATGGCGGATGGAATGTGTTTGATCCAAATGACGCGGGCCACGTCTATACTTCAGCCTACAATCTTCTGATTCAACGCTATCGTGGCCTCGAGAAGAGGCCAGTGGATGTGACGCCTCCGGCGTCTGAGCGTGAACAGAACTCGGTCTGGATGTGTTTCATTGCCATGGATCCGGGTGATTCGAAAACGATTCTAACCGGCTCTTCCCGAGTTTGGCGGACCATTGATGACGGGAACAGCTGGGCACCATGTTCACCTCATCTCGACGGCAGCACTATCTCGGCAATTGAAATTGCCGGTGCGGATCGAAAACGTATCTATGTGGGCACGGAAAATGGCGGGTTGTTCAGAAGCAATGACGGAGGCACAACCTGGAGTCCGAACATTTCCAGCTCAATGCTTCCGGGACACACAATCACTCGCATTGAGACCCATCCGAACTTCGCAAATCTTTTGTACGTCACCGTCGCCAATTTCGGCCATGCACATGTTTTTCGATCGCGCGATGGCGGCGACAGTTGGGAAGACGTGGACAAAGGTCAATTGCCTGACGTCCCACACCATGCGGTACTAATTCGGCCGGACGATCTTAATAAGCTTTATGTGGGAAACGATGCGGGCGTGTTCGCCCTCGACATGTCAACGGGCGCCTGGATGAATTTGACTAAGAATCTTCCGAACGCCACCGTCATCGATTTGGTTTATCACCTGAACGATCGGACGCTGTTCGCGGCAACTTATGGCCGCAGCCTTTGGCGGCTAAAACTCAAAGCAAGGTGAAGCGGGTGATAACTGACCCTGGTTAGCGGCCGCCTGTTCGTTTCTGAAACCACTCAGATCGCCGGCGCAGATTGTCGGAACGCTCAAATCGTTTGGCGTCATCGGCGTCGGTTTCTTCGGCGTTTGATTTGTCCTTGTCGTTTTCGCGCTGCGACGCTTCTTCGTCATCAGACTGAGCGTCATCGGCAGCGCTCGTGTCATCGTCTCTGTGTTTCATCATGCCCTGATTATACGCATCGATCCGTAAACACTGTATTCAGCCATGAAAGTCTTACCGAGAAAATCCATGACGAACAAGATTCGGCTATCCATCCTTGGGTTAGTGATTTCGGCAATCGCCATCCCCGGCGTAATAGTTTCAAGAGCGCAGACACCGACGCCGACTCCCGATGCCAGCGCCTCTCCGGCGCCCGCCCCCTCGCCGGTGCCAACTGCAGCCCCGCCCAAAGTGATTTCAGTTGAGGGCCACCTGGAATTGGACGATATCATTAGAGTCCAAATCGATCACCTTGCCGAGTGGGACGTCAAGAACGATCCGACCAAGCTGGTGCCATTCCTAAACGGACGAGCAATTCGCGGAAACTATCCGGAAGAGATCCACGTCCGCCAGAATTATGTGTATTTTCACCTGCAGATTTCGCCGGAGAGCAAAGATGCCTGGACTGATCTGCTTGGCGCGCCGGCGAACACACGGCGGCAAGTCGCCTTCAGCGTAGGTCTCGAAAACGACTCGCCCTTCGATTCCGTGTTCGATCAAAGTAACCAACTCCCGCTGACCATTATCTCGCCTGTCTACGGAGTGGTAGCGGGAATTGTCGTTTTCCTGACTCTGATTTTCCTGGTGTGGCTGGGAAGGACCACCAGCCTGATTCGCCAGCGTGGAACCAGCGACGTGCCTGGAAAGTTGCGCCCATACAATCTCGGCCGCACGCAGATGGCCTTCTGGTTCTTTGTGATCTCGGCATCGTACGTAACGATTTGGCTGGTTACAGATGCGCTCGACACGATCACACCCTCGCTGCTCGGACTCATGGGAATCAGCGCGGGAACGGCCTTGGGAGAGGCCATGATCGATTCAAGCAAAGACAATGCTAATGAGGACCAGTCGCGAAGTCTGACCGCCGAGAAGCAAGCACTCGAACAGAGTATTCCGGAGCTTCAAACACAGGTTGCCGCGCTCAACACGAAAACTAGTCTGGCGCCGGAAGACACTTCGAATCGAGATAGCCTGAATAAGCAACTAGACAACAGCCGCACGCGCCTGGCCGTTATCAATCAACAGATTCAGGTGCTGACGCCGACGGCATCAGCCGGTGTCAGCCGCGGATTGCTGCGGGACATTCTCTCTGACGGGGCCGGCTATAGCTTTCACCGCTTTCAAATATTCGTGTGGACAATCGTGCTGGGAATCATTTTCGTCTCGTCTGTTTACAACAGCCTGTCCATGCCGGAATTCAGTGCCACGCTCCTGGGATTGATGGGCATCAGCTCCGGCACCTACCTCGGATTCAAGTTCCCGGAGAACAAGTGATTTGAGTGCAACCATAGGCACCAAACGGGTTTTGATTAATCGCTCCGGCGAGAAACCGGCGGGCGTGCGGTTTTTCTCTAGCCCCGGCGTTTAGGCCTGCGTGAGAAACAAAGGCGCTAATCGAAGCCCATTCTCTAAGGCTTGGGCTCAGTTTTCACACCCGCAGACTTCTCCACCGGCAATTCGCTTCGATTGCTCCAATCCTGAAACGAACCATCATACACATGTGCCTCGTAACCGAGATAGCGCGCGACAAAGTAAAGCAGGCTCGCTTGTTGGCCGATGTGACAATACGTGGCCACGCTGTCGTTCTCTTTCACGCCGGCAGTACTAAAGAGAGCCCGAAGCGCGTCAGGCGTTTTGAACTTGTTTGTCTCATTGAGCAGAGTAGAAAAAGGAATGCTCTTCGCTCGCGGAATATGACCGCCGCGCGGCATCTGGCCGGCGTCTTCGCCGGTGTAGAACTTTGCGGCGCGCGCGTCGAGAATTGCAATGCCAGGTTTGCTTAGATTCGCATTAACCCAGGCAGCGTCAACCACGAGTTTGGCATTAGGATGCGGCGTGAAACTTCCGGGCTTAACCGGACGAACCTCAGCAGTGACCGCGCGCTCCTCAGCGCGCCAGGCCGGCAATCCGCCATCCAGGATTGACGTGCGATCGCCCAGACCGAGATAGTCCAGCGTCATGAAAACCCGCGCGGTCGGCGTGACCCAATCCTTGCCAAAGTAAACAACTATTCGCGATCTGTCGTTGACACCGAATTTCTCAAAGGCTGCTTTCAACTGATCGACTGGCGGCAGTTCGAGAGTCAAACCCTGTCCCCTCGGCGTCGAGATATCCGGCAATTGAATAAACTGCGCGCCGGGGATGTGTGCTTCGTCAAACTCTTTCTTCTCGCCGACCTGTAGCAGCACCAGCGAATCATCGTTGAGATGTTTTGCCAGCCATTCAGTCGAGACAATCATCGACTCGTTAACTTTGGCCTGGACGGTGTTTTGAACTACAAGTGCAAACGTTATGATGGCAAACGCGACAAAAAGTCTTTTCATTGGTCTCTCCTGATCCGGTCGCTACCGCTCGCGGTTCTGACACTTATCAAGGTGGCTACAAAACGGCGGTTTCATACAGCGATCTACCTTCAGCAAAACGATTCACACTCAACTGTGAAGCGTCGATCAAATCTGAATGTCCCTGGAGCACCAGGTCTGCAGTTACTCGCCCCGATGCCGGCGAGTGCATCACGCCATGCCCGCTGAAACCATTCACAAAGAACAGGCCTTCGACGTTGGGCGCCGGACCGATGATCGCGTGATGATCTGGCGTCATTTCGTAGAGGCCGGCCCAGGCGCGGCGCGGATTAACTTCAGCTTCAGCCAGGACCGGAACACGCGAGGCAGCATGCGTGAGAATTTTTTCGATGAATGAAGTATCGAATTCAGTCTTAAATCCCGGCGTTTCTTGCGGGTCGTTCCAGGCCAGCAGAATTCCCTTCCCTTCGCGGCGAAAATGAAAACCGGTGGACATATCAATCACCATTGGAAACCGTTGCGGCAGTTCAGCGAACGGCTCAGTCGGGACCAGCTGGCGGCGCAACGGTTCAACCGGCAAGTCAGCCCCAGCCATCTTTGCTATCTCAGCCGCCCAGGCGCCCGCAGCATTAACCACGACCCGCGTCGAGATGAAACCGCGAGAGGTTTGCACACCAGTAATACGGCTCGACGCATTTGGAGTGCGCTGACTTGTCAGCGCTTTTGAAAGCGGCGACAAGTCGCCGCACTCCACATCAATCCCAGTCACCTGCGTATCCAGCCAAAGACGCACGCCCTTCTCGCGCGCATTGAGCATGAACCCCATCATCACACTGTGTGGATCGACAAAGCCGTCGGTTGGACAAAACGTGCCACCAAGAATATCGTCAACGCGTAATTGCGGAACCATCTTCACAATGTCTTCCGCCGCCACCCATTCGACGTTCGTAACCCCGAGCGCGTTCTGTCTCTCCTTGTTAGCTTTCAAATAAGCGAGATGTTTTTCATTCGTAGCGCAGAAAAGATAGCCATGCGCGCGGTAGTCACCAGGA
>Ga0207428_10002485_pt1 | contig 18405 bp, 17 predicted proteins | sample RhiMethybrSRZTD1_FD_187600 | JGI IMG/M metagenome (GOLD analysis project Ga0207428, IMG submission 187600) | Populus rhizosphere microbial communities from Tennessee, USA - Rhizosphere MetaG P. TD hybrid SRZTD1 (SPAdes) (version 3) | ecosystem: Host-associated > Plants > Roots > Rhizosphere >...
TTGGAGAGCTGCGCCTCCGCCTCTACCACCTCGTCCACCACGTGTTTGGCTGACGTCTACAGTTGAAGAGGGGAGGTTGTCTTCGACATCATTGTCCGTCACGCTGACGAAGTATTCGCCGGGTTCAAGCCAGAAGAGTCGGTATTCTCCGAGGTCGTTGGTCTGCGTCGTCTTTACTTCAGCCAGTGTCCGCTGTCCGTTGGAGTATTCGTAAGCGTAGGCCTGGACTGTCGCCTGGGCCGCGGCCTCACCCTCAGCCGTGATGACACGCCCGCTGACGACACTGGCCTGAAGCATCTTCAAATCCAGCATCAAGTGCTGATTGGCCGAGACAGGCACGGTGATGCCATTGCCGGTCGGCGTTCGCTGTCCATATTCGCTCCGAACAAACCCCTCGCGTTCTGCAGAGAGCTGATACTGGCCAGGCTCGACGCCTGTAATCGTGAATCGCCCATTGCCGTCCGTAGCTACGGTCGCGACAGCCGCAACAATGTTGGCAATCGCGCGGTTGTCGCTCGCGACAAGCCCGGCAAGAACCGGATTTTGCCCCCTTGCCGCACCGGACCTCAGAATCACACGTGCCCCCTTGAGTGGCTGGCCGTTGTCGGCGCGTGTGACGGTTCCTTCAATTGTGGCTTTGGGCCCCGGTTGTTGAAGGTTCGGTGAGTTCTGACCTGCAGCACGTTGCTGAGCCGCTCCGAGGGTCATGCCGGACAAGAGAAGAGCGACAGAAAGAATGCTTTTTTTCATGGGTGATTATTTGACGCGTGAAAGACTACTTCGTCAGCCAGTTTTACATAACAAGAGACGATCTAATTACCAGAAAGGTTGGCCTTTCACGTGTATTGGATGCCCTGATTCAGGAGGGCGCGGGTCCAACTACCGGGCCCCGGGTGATTCCGTTTTGGGTGCGGGTTTCGCTGTCTCGGCGACGCTAATCACAACTTCTGACGCCGCATACATCTTCATCTTCTCGTCCATCCGTACGTCCACGGTCACACGCGTCCCAACTTTTTGTCGCCGGCTTCTCCGACCTGGAGTACTTTGTATTCTTTTCCAGCATGACGATGACTTGCTTTCCCGCCTGGTCCTTGATTTGGATGTGATCGCCTTCTATAGCTGAGATTGTGCCCGTGATGCGCGTCTGATTTCCCTGGGCACCTCCAGAGGCTGCAAAAATCGCAAGGGCAACAAACTGTAGGAAGAGCCGTTTGAACATCGCTTTCTCCTTATTCGTTTCTATCAGCGCTGATGCATCGCCTGCATATGAAGCGCCATGTTTCCTTTCGGGCGAATGCGCAGGAAAACCATGAAACCGGCGGGATTCTCTCCGTAGGTCGGCTTGAGCGACGAGGGTAATCCGTAGACTGTCATTTGACCGCCAATTCCAACTCGTATTGGAGCAGACCCGGTCGGCAACTCACGTTCATAACCGAACGTCCACGCCTGGACGTGTCCTATAGGTGTCTCGTCGGCATGACCCTCGATCTCGCCTGCGAGCAGCGATGCGTCGCGATCGGCACTTTCGATGCGCGTCCATGCCCAGTTCCTGCCGAAGCTGACCGTCGATTCGAGCGTAAATGCTTGGAGATTCGTCGCTCGTCGTGATCGATATCCTTGTTTCTTCCCCAGATGATACTCGACGCCGCGTGACCTGTCGAAAAGCGGATGTTGTGGTGCAGCGAAGCTGTTGTACGCAGCGTGTCTAATCCGGGTTCTGAAGGCTCCCTGTTGTTGATTTGCGCGACAGAGAATTGCCCGGTGACATTCCCTGCTGAAAATGTCAGGCGGGACGCGAATGAATCCGGCGCTCCGGCGTCGATATTCCAGCGATTCTCGTTAGGCTCCCTGCCGTGGAAGGTCGAGGCCTCCAGTTGTACCGGTCCACTGACAAGACCGAGTGTAATCACGCTGTTGGAAATGTGCGTGGAATCCTGATTGTGATGACCGGTGGGAGCGGAAGGTTGAAATTCTGATTGCTTAAAACGGCAATCCGCTGGAAGGGAGGAAGCTAAATGCGGAGGACCGAGTGACGGGCGAGAAGGACAGAGCCTTGAGACGATTTGATTTCGTACGCTTCAAACGGCGCTTCGTGCCTGATGGAAGCACCGACGAGTGCAAGGTCCGGCAAACCTGCAGTTTCAAGCGAGCACCGAAGGGTGTGGCATGTTTTCGCTTCAAGCGCCGGGCCTTCCGAGCAGGCGTTGGAGCGCAATGGAGAGTCGTTTCCCTCGGGTGATCCATCCGGATGGTGGCATGGAGGTACTGGCGCCGGCAGACTGATACGCGATTGTTCTCCGGTGCATCGCGCCAGGCAGGTGCCATGAAGGACAATCACGCAAACCAGAATGGAAGCCAGAATCTTCACGATTGTGATTGTCCTCTCTTGAGAAACTTGCTGCAAGGGAAGTGATAATAATGAAGGAGTCCTTCAAAGGAGAACAGCATGGCAACCATTCTTTCTGAATTGCTCCCCGCGCCGGGTTGTGACATTTTGAGTGCGTGAACGGCGGCAGTGCAACGGAGCGAATCGATGCGGACTTCATCGTCATTGGAAGTGGTGCTGCCGGATTGCGTGCCGCGCTGGATCTCGCCCCGGCCGGTCGCGTTCTCATCCTTACGAAGACTGAAATCCGAGAATCGAACTCTCGCTATGCCCAAGGGGGGATAGCAGCCGCTATTGGAGAAACCGATTCAGCTGAACTGCATTTCTCCGACACGCTGACGGCCGGCGCAGGTCTGTGTGATGAACAGGCCGTCCGGATTCTGGCGCAGGAGGGTCCGGCGGAGATCGAGCATCTCATCGAGTGGGGCACCAGTTTCGACAAGCGAAACGGAAGTATTGAGCTGGCGAGGGAAGGCGCTCACAGCCGGGCTCGAGTATTGCATGCTCAGGGGGATGCGACAGGAAAGGAAATCGTAAGAGCACTGTCGGCACGAGTGGGAAGCTTCAATTCGGTGAAGATCATTCCCTTTGCATTCGTTCAGCATTTGATTTCCGATGGATCTCGAGTTGGCGGACTCCGTTTCACCAGCCGTGGAAAACTTTTCGAAGCGATAGCTCCCGCGACGCTCATCGCATCAGGTGGTGCAGGACAGGTTTATCGCGAAACGACGAATCCTCCGGTGGCAACCGGAGACGGCTTCGCGCTGGGGTATCGTGCAGGAGCGCTTCTGTGCGATATGGAATTCGTCCAATTCCACCCGACGGCTCTAAAGCTTCCAAACCTTCCGCCGTTTCTGATATCCGAGGCCATTCGCGGTGAAGGGGCCCACCTGATCAACAGCGCAGGTGAGCGATTCGTCGATGAACTTGCTCCGCGGGATGTTGTGGCAAGGGCGATCTACGAACGACTGAAGCCGGACCAGGGCGTTTTCCTCGACCTCCGCCATCTTCCACCGGAAAACATTCGAAAGCGTTTTCCTCATATTTTTTCGTTCTGCCTTCAGCAGGGCTTCGACATTACAAAGCAACCGGTCCCTGTCGTTCCGGCAGCGCACTACTTTATGGGAGGGCTGCGCACAGACTTGCACGGGCGTACTTCGATTGCTGGATTGTTCGCAGCCGGCGAGGCCGCATCGACTGGAGTTCATGGCGCCAATCGTTTAGCGAGCAACTCTCTTCTCGAGTGCGTCGTGTTTGGCCGACGTGCCGCTGCCGCGATGAAAGAAGCTTCGGCATCGCCTGGGCGAGGCCACGTTGCAGAGTCTCCAGATGTCCGAGTGCCCCGGCACTCCGAAAGCGCGCGGTCCATCATTCGCGATGCGGCATGGCTGGGTGCCGGGATAATCCGAAGCGAATCCGCATTGAAGGAAGGCCTGGCAGTTCTTGAATCCATGGAATCGGATTGGGAGATCAACCCATCGCCGTCACTTGAACAGATGGAGACCTCTAACCTTCTCGCCGTTGCTCGACTTATCCTGGAATGCGCACAAAAGCGCCTGGAGAGTCGCGGTGCCCACTACCGTTCGGACTACCCGGAACGGAATGATGCCGTGTTCCAACACCATTCGTGGACCGATCTTCGGGGGATGTGTTCGATAGGTCCGCCGCCCACTGACCCCCAAAAACCGGTAAAACCGTCTCCTTCAGGGACGAATTAGGTCCAAAAAACTTTCAGCTTGGACACACGAGGTCCCCGTCTTAGTTTTTACTTGTGTTGCGCGAAGGCCCCTTGTTAGCCTCCGCGCATTAAGCATGGAAAAAGCCTGAAGACACCCCCATGAGAGGCCGAACAAAAGGGGGTCTGAGGGGTAGTTATACCCAACACTCAGGGAGAGACAGGGCATACACATGGATCGAACCAAGGAAGTAATGACGTTGCGGGAGGCCTCAGAGTATCTGGGGATTTCGCCTGACACGCTCTACAAGTATCTAAACGAAAACAGGATTTCCGGTGTGGCTTTCAAGTTGGGAAACCGGTGGCGGTTCAAGAAGGATCTTTTGGACCGATGGATGGAAAAAAAGAGTGAGCGCGTCCTGGATATGAGGCCGGGTCGCACTCCAAAGCTGACGGTCAAGAGCTGAACCTATGTTTAAGAAGAAGAAATCAGTGGTTGGGCTTGATGTCGGTTCGAGCGCGGTGAGGGCGGTCGAACTGTCAAAGACCAAGACGGGATATCAGATGACTGGGTTTGCCTATGAGCAACTCGGTCCGGATTCTGTGGTCGATGGAGCGATTATGGACTCTCGCGCAGTCGCAAACGCCATCAAGAGGATTCTCACGCAAGGCAATTTCAAGGCAAAGGGAACTGCTGCCGGCCTTTCCGGGCATTCGGTAATCGTCAAACGCGTCGTTCTGCCCGTGGCAACCGAGCAGGAGATCGATGCGTCACTGCAGTTCGATGCCGAGCAGTACATTCCATTTGGAATGTCGGAAGTGAACCTGGACTACCAGGTGCTTGGTCCATCGCAGGGCAACGACGTCGGAATGGAAGTACTCCTCGTCGCCGCAAAGAAAGACAAAATCCAGAATCACACCAGTGTGATCAGCATGGCAGGACGTTCGGCAGACGTCGTGGATATCGATGCCTTCGCTTTGCAGAACGCGTTCGAGGCCAACTATTCAGTACCCCCAACGGCGACTGTCGCTTTGCTTAACATCGGCGCATCGCTGATGAATATCAACATCACGAAGGGTGGGACGCCGCTTTTTATTCGTGACGTTCCCGTCGGTGGCAATCAGTACACAGACATCCTGCAGAAGGAACTGCAACTGGACTTCCAGGAAGCTGAGGACTTAAAGCTGGGGAAAACCGGAGGATCAGAGGCAGAAATGGTTATGCCTCTGCTGGAGTCCATTACCGACATGCTCGTGATGGAGGTTCAGAAAACCTTCGACTTCTTCCGGGAAACGTATCCAAACGAGACGATCACGCGAGTATTGGTCTGCGGAGGAACCTCTCGCACGCCGGGATTGGCCGACAAGATCCAGGAAACGTTCGGCTATCCAACGGAGGTTCTTGATCCTCTTAAGTACATCACGCTCGGTCCCAAAGTGAACGCGGGACAAATTAATTTGCTCGGCCCTTCGCTGACAGTAGCCGTGGGCCTGGCCTTGAGGGGGTTTGACCGATGATCCGAGTAAACCTTTCGGGAAGTCAGAAGAAAGCCGCCGCTGTAAAGGCGGTTGCCGCTCCTGCTGCGACCGGACCGTCGAACACATTACCGCTGATCCATGTGGTTATGCTGCTGGCAGCTGCTGCCGGGGGATACCTCTGGTACAGCAACCTGACTGCACAATCTGCCGCTCTGACCAACCGCATCGGTGCATTGCAGGAAGAGCAAAGGAAACTGGACGACATCATCAAGCAGGACAAGATTTATGAGGCGCGAAAGATCGCCCTGGAAAATCGGATTCGTGTCATCGAGGACTTGAAAAAGAACCAGTTGAGTCCCGTCGTCGTCCTGGACGCGCTCGACGAAGCCATCGATCGCACGCGGTTTGTCTGGCTTTCCAGTCTGAACCAGAGCAACGCCACAATCAGCATGGTTGGTACCGGAACCTCGGTGGATACCTTGAGCGACTTCGTCGCGAATCTTAAGGCCACAGGATATTTTCGCAATATCAACCTCGCAAGATTCGACGATTCTCGCGGCAACTATACGTTTAACCTGACGTGCGAATTTGCGCCTCCGGTTTTGCAGCGAACGCCAGAGAAAGGAGCCAACTAATGGGTGCTTTAGGAAAACTTAAGTGGCATGTCCAGCTTCTCATTGTTGCGCTCGTGTGCGGTGGAGCATTGGGCGCCGTCTGGTTCTTCGTGCTTTCGCCGATCTCCGTAGAAATCGAAGCCAAGAGCAAACAGGCCGCCGACCTTCAGGCAAAGGTCGACAAGACCCTGGCGCTGAAGGCCAGGTATGAACAGTTCAAGAAGGAAGCTCAAGCTCTGGAGGCGCGCCTGGAGGAGTTGAAGAGAGTGTTACCTCAGGACAAGGAGATCGAACACATCCTGTCGCAAGTTCAGTCCTCGGCAAGAAATTCGGGCCTCAAGATTCTGCATGGAATCTCCAAGCCGGTCATTGACCACGAAGCCTACTCAGAATGGCCTATAGAAATGCAGGTTCTGGGCGATTACCACAGTCTCGGGGCGTTTCTGCAAAAGATTCGTGAACTGCCCAGGATTGTAAACGTCGGCAAACTCAGGGTTGAAGGCCGCTCCGGAACCGCTGAAGACGGAACTCTCAACAGCATAGGGGCGACCTACGAGGCAACCACCTTTGTTTACCGCGAAATTGCGGATGCGGCTCCAGCAGCCGAGACTGTGAAGGTAAAAAAATGAGGACACGTCCTTTCGCATTTTTGCTCCTGCTTGTTACGTTTTTGGCTTTGTCGGCGTGTAGCGAGGAACAAGCGGGCCAGAAAGCTGCCGTTGATGTGAAAGCAGCAGCGGCTGCCAAGGCAGCACCAGCTGCCGCCGCAGTTGCAGGCAAGCCCCAGGCGGCAAAAAAGCCGGCGGCTGGCCAGACAGCCCAGGTTGAGGTCGATCCACCTCTCCCTCTCACGGTTCCGCAGGGCTATAGTTACGAGCCCCGGGGGCGGCGAGATCCGTTCGTCAATCCAGTACCCAAGCCGGCTGGCGGTGAGTCAGTAGCAAGACCGTTGATTCGTCCCGATGGGCTGCCGGGTGTTCTGGTGTCGGAAGTGAAGTTGTCGGGGATTATCTACTCCCCGCAAGCGACGATGAAGAAAGCAATTTTAGTTGTGGGAAGGAGCACCTATTTCGCCGGACAGGGTGACTCTTTGTTCGATGGCGTGGTTAGAGAGATTCGTCCGAACGAGGTTGTGTTTTCGATGGTCTCCACGACGACGAAGCAGCCGGTGAATCGCGAAACCGTAGTTCGTACAGGTGGAAGTTCGGTGACTTTGGTAGGAGAAAATAAATGAGACTGTCTGATTTGAGGAAGTTCATGGTCATGTTCGCGCTCGTTGTGGCGTTGACGTTCGTAGTTCAGGCCGCTTCCCCTAAAGATGCATTCGTCCAAGACGTGGCGCTTAGTTCCGCTGGCCGGTTTCTCGAGGCCAGAATCACTGCAAGCGAATCCGCAAGGTTTACCTACTTTGAACTGGATGGGCCGCACCGTCTTGTTGTCGATTTTCACGGCCTCAAAAATAATATCGCTTTCACGCAGAAGAATATCGAGTCTGCTGGCGTTACCCGCGTTCGGACAAGCTACTTCACGGCACCCGACCGAACGGCCACTCGCATCGTGTTCGATCTCGATAAGACCGTAGACTACCGCGTCATCGACGACGGAGCTGGTGTCGTTCGTGTCGTTTTCGATCGCCCTGAGGCTGGTACGATTCAGGTTCCGTCCAATCTCATTGCCGGACCTCCAGTCCTTCCCAAACCTGAAGAAGCGCCTGTTGTACCGAAGATCCGACTCGAATCGCAGGCCCCTGAGGTGCAAGTAGCCGGCCTGCCGCAGGCGGGTGTCTTTCTGTCGCCTCCTCCTGTCGCCGCGCCAGCTACTGCTCGTCCGGTGCCTGGAGCGCAGGCGGTCCCACCGCAAGCGGTTCCTCCGACGGCGCCTCCCGTGCAGGCCCCCACGCAACTCAGCACACGAATCAGCATATCGCCTGAGACCCAGGCGCCTTCTGTAACTGGACCCGCCGAACCACAGGTATTCAACGGGGAGCCAATTGACCTCGACCTGAAGCAGGCCGACTTTGGGGATTTCTTCAAGCTCATCGGAGAGATCAGCGGCCTGAACGTCGTTGTCGACCAGAACGTGAATGGAAACGTAACCGTTCTTCTGAAGGACGTTCCGTGGGATCAGGCACTTGATATTGTTCTTCGAAACGCGAACCTTGCGGGAATCCTTGAAGGACGAAACGTGCTTCGGATTGCGACGAGAGCCACATTACAGGCCGAAGACGCGCAACGCAGGGCGGTGCGTGACGCTGCCGTGGCGGCGATTCCAGCAGTCAGCCGAACCTACGTTCTCAACTACACGAAGGCGCCGGATGTGGCCGCAACCCTTCTGCAAAGCGGCGTACTGTCGCCGCGTGGCAGAGTAGCCACAGAACTACGCCGGAATGCAATTATCGTTACTGACGTCCAGGACCAATTCGATGCCATCGAGAAGATGAAGGCCTTCATCGACACTCCTGCTCAGCAGGTGGAAATTGAAGCCCGTCTGTTGTCTGCGAATAAGTCTTTCTCGAGAGAATTTGGTACGCAGCTGGGCCTATTAGTCGGCGCCAACACCGGAAACATAGTGACAGGCGGAACCGGTGAAATCAGCCCGTTTCCCCGGACTGGTATCCGCACGCCTCCCGGCGGCTCGGGCCTGCCATTGGTGACCAACCTTGCTGCGGCGGCAACATCAGGCGTCGGCTTCCTGCTTCAGCCTGGCGGAAACGTCCTTCTTGATGCAATCATAACGGCGGCAGAGGCCAGCGGTAACGCCAGGCTTCTCTCTCAGCCGAAAATTACGACGGAGAACAATGTCAAGGCGGCGATCGAGCAGGGCACCAAGATTCCTGTGCAAACGAACGTCAATAATACGATTACCACCACGTTCCTGACCTTTGCCTTAAGGCTGGACGTAACACCACAAATCAGCGATGACGGAACTGTACTTATGATCGTCGATATCGAGAACAGTCAGCCGGACTTTGCCCGGACTGTCAACGGCGTGCCTGCCATATCGACCCAGCATGCACAGACTCAAACACGCGTGCCTGACGGAAACACCATGATGATTGGCGGCATTTTCGTCGATACGGATTCTCTCAACGTTCGCCAGGTTCCCGGTCTTGGCAGTATTCCGCTCATCGGACATCTGTTCAAGAACACCCAGACCATCAAGAGTCAGGCCGAACTCTTTTTCTTCATTACTCCAAGGATCAAAAAGCAGGATGCTGTGGCCACGACGGCCCCGAGGAACTGAGCCGGAGTCGGAACTGGAAAAAGAACGCGCGAGTCAATGCCGGGCGATTCTCTCTGAACTGAGAGAGATACTGCCCGGCATCAAAGCTATTTTTGTGTTTGGGCCAGATGCCAGGCTATTGGATTCCGCCACAATCGACCCCGGGCTTGACGCTGCTTTCCTCGCTTCTGAATATGCCACGCTGCTGCGCATCGTCGAACGTACCTCTATAGACACGGGCATGGGCGACGTTCGGCAGCAAATCCTGATCTCCACCTCCTCCATGGTCCTTGTCCAGCACCTTCTACGGAATCGCGTTGCGGTGTTTGTCTGCTCTCCCGATGAGCATTTGGGGCGTCTGCGATACGAACTGAAGCGCTCTTTGCTATACTCCACGCTTTCGAATTTATGACGCTCAAAGAACTGAAAGAACTTATCGACCTTTTTACCTCCCGGGATTCGATTGAGGAACTCGAGATCGAAAAATCCGGGGTGCGGCTGAAGGTAAGGCGGCAGTCCAGGCAGGTGGTACACGAGGTTTCGTCGTTTCCGGTCCTCACCAAGCCCGCCCCCAATCCTGCGCCAGAGGCGCCTCCAGCCGCTGCGGTGGTCATCCCGAGCGAGGATCTGTTCCTTGTGAAGGCGCCGATCGTGGGAACCTTCTACAAAGCGGCTAATCCCAGTTCTCCCCCTTTTGTAAATGTGGGAGATTTTGTAGAGAAGGGGACAGTCCTCTGTATTGTGGAAGCCATGAAGCTCATGAATGAAATCGAGTCGGAAGTGGCGGGACAGGTGACCGCGGCTTTCGTGGAGAACGGGCAGCCCGTCGAATTTGGGGAGAAGCTGTTCGCCATCAAGCGAAGTTAGTCCAATCTCCGGTCTCAGAAAATGTTCAAAAAAATTCTGATCGCTAATCGGGGCGAGATTGCCCTGCGTGTTATCTGCGCTTGCAAAGAACTTGGTATCAAGACCGTTGCGGTCTTCTCAGAAGCTGACCGCGACGCTCTTCATGTGAAGTTCTCCGACGAAGCCGTCTGTATCGGGCCCGCCCGAATCAAGGACAGTTACCTGAACATTCCGAGCGTGATCGGTACGGCGGAAATCACCAACGTCGATGCCATTCATCCCGGCTACGGATTCCTTGCCGAAAGCGCCTATTTTGCCGAAGTCTGTGAGGCAAGCAAGATCAAGTTCATTGGGCCGTCCGCAGAGAGCATCCGGATGATGGGAGACAAGGCGCGCGCCAGGGAGGAGATGGGAAAGCTTGGCCTGGCCTTGTTGCCGGGAAGCACAGGAGCCGTCAATACCGAAGAAGAAGCCCTGGCTGCTGCCGACGAAATCGGATTTCCCGTCATCGTCAAGGCCGTTGCCGGCGGAGGCGGCCGAGGTATGCGCGTCGTTCGCGATCGGAAGGATCTCGTGCTAGCGCTGCAAACTGCACAAACCGAAGCCGCTAATGCCTTCGGAGTACCTGATTGCTATATCGAGAAGTACATCGAGCGAGCGCGTCACATTGAGTTTCAGATCATGGCTGATGAGCATGGCAACGCCGTTCACCTGGGCGAACGGGAGTGCTCAATTCAGCGGCGCCACCAGAAACTCATCGAGGAATCCCCGTCGGTGATCATGACGCCACAGCTTCGCCGGGAGATGGGCGAGAAGGTGGTTCGGGCGATCAAGTCTGTCGGCTACTGGAATGCCGGCACGCTTGAATTTCTGGTCGATGAGAAAAAGAAGTTTTACTTCATGGAAATGAATACGCGCGTTCAAGTCGAGCATCCGGTAACGGAGCGCATCACGGGAATTGATATCGTGCGTGACCAGATTCGCATAGCTGCCGGCATGAAGTTACCTTATCGCCAGGAGGACATCGAATTCAGGGGGCACGTCATGGAGTGCCGTATCAACGCCGAAGATCCTGTGACCTGCCGTCCAAGCCCCGGAAAAATTCGCACCTGGCACCCGCCCTGCGGCTTTGGCGTCCGCGTCGATACTGCGGCCTATGCAGAGTATGTCATCCCCCCATATTACGATTCGCTTATCGCGAAGCTTATCGTCTACGGTGTTGACCGTGCCGAAGCGATCAATAGGATGCGGCGCGCTCTGGATATGTTCATCGTCGAGGGTCCTACCACTTCAATTCCGCTTCATCAAAAGATCCTCGCCCATCCCGACTTCCAGAGCGGGGACATCTATACAGCTTTCCTCGAGCACATGAACGATCCTCGAAAGAACCGCGGCATTGCATGATCCGGCTGCCGCGCCTGTATGCCGTGGCAGATGAAGCCTTCGGGGACCCGGTGCAACTTGCAAAGGCGCTGTTTGATGGCGGCGCCACGCTCGTCCAGATTCGACACAAATCCACCGGCGCCGGAGTGTTGATCCGCGAGGTTGACGAAGTTTTGAAGTTTGCCCCCCGGAACGCCCAGGTCATCGTGAACGATCGGCCAGATGTCGCCCGTGTTGCCGGAGCAACCGGCGTCCACCTGGGTCAGGAGGACCTGCCGGCGTCTCTGGCGCGACTGGTACTAACAGAAGACCAGGTTATCGGATGCTCAACACATACCGTTGCACAGGCCCTCGATGCGGATACGGCCCCGACGGACTACATCGCCGTCGGACCCGTTTTTGCCACTTCCACAAAACAGAATGCAGCCGCTGTGATCGGGCTGGAACGACTTCGGGAAATCTGTTTGCGAGTACGCAAACCCGTAGTCGCGATTGGGGGAATCACTCTCGACTCTGCGCGGGAAGTCTTCAAGTGCGGGGCGACGTCAGTCGCAGTCATCAGCGACCTTCTTAAGCATGAGAATGTAGCGGATCGCACGCGTGATTGGGTGCGGCATCTTGAATTCTGACCGCGTTCTCGATATTTATCTCATTGGCTTTAAAGGTGCGGGAGTTCGTATCTTCGCTCCCTTGGATCTCATCGAGTTTTTCGAGAACCAGTCCGATGATCGAATCCGCCGTTTCATTATCTGGTTGAAAGGCCGGCGTTGGAGACTCATTGCATGGGTTGGAAGGATGCTTCAGACGGGCAGGGGATATTACGTAAGGCTTGAAATGCGCCTGGATCCCGTGGAGCGGGCGATCAAGGCGATGGATCTGACGGACCACTATGTCGTTTTCCATTCGATCTCATGGGATAGTGAGCAAGCACGAAAGCACTTCTTTGCACGGCTGCGTTGGCAGCGCATGAAACACCTCTTCTGGTGTGCAGTGGACTTCGTCCTCAGCATCGCCGCCCTCGCTATCGCGTTTTTGCCGGGGCCCAATCTTGTTGGTTGGTACCCCTTTCTGCGTTCACTCAGCCACTATCGCGCCTTCTGCGGGTCACGCGCTGTCCTGCGTTCACACCACGTTATCTTTAAGGGCTTGCCTGAACTCCGCACTCTCGAAGAAAATCTTCAAGCTCCCGGATTCAATCGTAAGAGGATTCACGCGATTGCGGCAGACCTCAAGATTAGCGGACTGGAGCAGTTCCTCGAGAGGATGGTTTAATGCGCATCTCGCTGCGGCGCTGTCCCCCAACGTCCGCATTGTTTGTGGATTATCTTGAAAGCTCGTCTCGCGTTCACGCGTTTTATCCCCAGACCTATTCCCTGGAATCGATAGAACGCTTTGCGCGAGAGCGGAAGCCCCTGGACCCAGCCCATCGGCGACGTCTTTGCGAAGTCCTCGCCAGCCAGCAAACGGACTGGGGCGCCAGTCAGCGTGGAGTAGACAAGCTTGCATCGGGCGCTGTGGCTGTCGTCACGGGACAACAGCCCACGTTGTTTACCGGTCCTCTGTTCTCCATCTTTAAGGCAATTTCGGCAATCAAGATTGCGGCGAGCCTGGAACAGGCTGGAATCAACGCGGTACCCGTATTCTGGGTTGCGGCAGAAGATCACGACTTCGAGGAAATCTCATCCGCATGGGTCTTAAACCGCAATTCGGAACTTTGCCGGATAGGCGTCGATCTCGCTTCGGGTGAACCTGTACCCGTTGGCTGGCTTGCGTTCAAGGAGGATGTCCGTACCGCTGTCTCTGAATGTCTGTCGAATCTGCCGCAGTCGGAGTTCATTCAACAGCTGCAACATATCCTTGAGAGTTCGTACAAGCCTGGCGTATCGCCGGTCGCAGCGTTCGCGCGCATGATGGCGCAGCTGTTTGTAGAGACCGACTTGACGTTCGTGGATCCGTTAAACGATCGACTGAAGGAGCTTGCCCAGCCCACTATCGAATTGGCGATTAGTCGGAATGCCGAGATGCGTGCTGCAATCATCGCGCGCAACCAGAACCTGGCCGCTGCCGGTTATCACGCACAAGTGAAAGTCGACGAGAATTTTACGGGACTCTTCGAATATCGGGGACGGTCCCGTCAACCGGTGCGCCCAAATGAGCTGAGGAACGGGACTTCCTGGAGCCCGAATGTCCTGCTGCGTCCCGTTGTTCAGGATGTCCTCTTTCCTACGGCGGCCTATGTCGGTGGGCCTGCAGAGGTCGCCTACTTTGCCCAGGCTGCGGCCGTCTATGAAACTCTGGGCCAAAAGATGCCGCCGGTATTTCCCAGAATTACTGCGACCCTGATCGAGCCTCGCATCGCTCGTATCCTGGAAAAGTACGCCTTGCAGCTGGAAGACGTTTTTCGCGGGCGCGATTACCTGCAGCGGAAGGCGGTCAGCGCGATCGGGGACGATAGCGCCTTTCAACGTGTGAGCGGTTCGATCGAAGCAGAGCTGAATTCGCTTCGCCCGCTGCTTAGCGCGGCGGATGAAACTTTGACTGGCGCACTGGAGACTTCCCGTCAAAAGGTGCTGCATCAAGTGGAATCTCTACACGGCAAGTACGTCCATGCAGTGTCCCGTCGGAATGAATTGATGGAGCGTCATCTGGAAGCGATTTGTAATTCATTGTTTCCCGAAAAGAAACAGCAGGAACGCGTGCTCAATGTAAGTTCGTTCATCGCGCGTTATGGCGCGGGTGTAATTCCCCGTCTCCTGGAAAGCCTGAGTCTGGATACACGTGAGCATCAGGTGGTGGAACTTTGAGAATCGGCATAACATGCTATCCGACCTACGGAGGCAGCGGTGTGGTGGCTACCGAGCTTGGAAAGGAACTGGCGATCCGCGGGCACGAAGTTCACTTCATAAGCTACGCCCTCCCTATCCGCCTGACCGTAACCGACCGAATTTTTTTCCATGAAGTAGAAGTGCTGGCGTACCCGCTCTTCGAATACCCCCCTTATGACCTGGTGCTCGCAACGAAGATGGCAGAGGTCACTTCCCGCTATAACCTGGAGATTCTTCACGTACACTACGCGATCCCTCATTCGATCAGCGCCTATCTGGCGAAGATGATGTTGAGTGAGCGGAGGGTTCCGTTCGTTACAACACTTCACGGAACGGACATCACCCTCGTTGGTAACGACCGCTCATACCTTCCAATCACTCGCTTCGGCATCGAACAAAGCGACGCCGTTACCGCCGTCTCGCAGTACCTCAAGCAGCGCACTGTTGACGAGTTTCAGATCCGACGGCAGATTTCAGTGATTCCTAACTTTGTGAATTGTGACGTCTACAGCCGCTCTTCCGATCGGTCGCTCCGTCAACGTTTTGCCGGCGATAATGAGGCTATCTTCATACACATTTCCAATTTCCGACCCGTCAAGCGCATTGAGGACGTGATTGCTGTTTTTGCGCGGGTCCGGCATGAGTGTCCCGCGAAACTTCTGCTGGTCGGTGACGGCCCGGAACGTCCGAAAGCAGAATGGCTTGCTGAAACTCAGGGTGTTTCTCGCGATGTTCTTTTCATGGGCAAGCAGAGCGACATGGCACCCTTCCTGTCGATTGCCGACATCCTGCTCCTTCCCAGCGAAAATGAGTCGTTCGGCCTGGTTGCGCTGGAAGCGATGGCCTGCGAAGTGCCTGTCATTGCAACGAACATAGGTGGGCTTCCCGAAGTCGTCGAACACGAGGAAGATGGTTTTCTTCTGGGTCTTGGAGACGTAGCGGGAATGGCCGAGGCCAGCCTCCGGATAATCAAGAACCCTAATCTCCGCAATGAGATGGGCAAGACTGCCCGCCAGCATGCGCTACGCGACTTTTGTGCCACAAAGATCGTCCGGCATTACGAAGAGCTTTATCTCCAAACCATAGAAGAGTCGAGTCGTAGGGTCTAAACCATCTCTTACAGTTTGGCAGACCTCCCCCTCCGAATAGTCGGATTTGTCCAGAGTCCGTCAAATAGTGACAAGAGTCCTGAAGGATACAGGCAGGAGGTACAAAGCGATGGTCAGGCCGTACATTCCCGAAGAAGGGTTGTTGGATCCCGAGATGCGAAGCACAGAGGTGCAGGATTTCGAGCGGCAGCTGCTGAGCAAAGTGGTCGGGCAGGACCGCGCGGTTCGTCGCATCGTAAACATGTACCAGATTTACCTTGCAGGCATGTCGACGCCGGGCCGGCCAATCGGCAACCTGCTCTTTCTCGGACCTACCGGTTCGGGCAAAACACGAGTCGTCGAAGCTTCAGCGGAGATTCTCTTTGGCAGCCCGCGCGCTTTCATCAAGTTGGACTGCGCGGAGTTTCAGCATAGCCATGAAATCGCCAAGCTCATTGGCTCTCCTCCGGGTTACCTGGGCCACCGCGAGACGCCTCCTCTACTCACGCAGGAAGCGATCGATCAATTTCAGAACGATCGCGCCAGGATGACCTTCATCCTGTTCGACGAAATCGAGAAGGCCAGCGATGCACTCTGGCAGCTTCTACTCGGCATTCTGGACAAGGGAACTCTTACCCTTGGCGACAACCGCAGAGTGGATCTGTCACGCTGCGTGATCTTTATGACGTCCAACCTAGGCGCTGTCGAGATTTCCGACATGCTGCAGGGAGGCGGAATCGGTTTCACAACCGGCGTGAAGCACGACGCAGTGTCTGTTGCAGCTCTGGACAACAAGCTCTATCGCACGGCGCTGGATGTTGCGAAACGCAAGTTCTCACCGGAGTTCATGAATCGTCTCGACAAGGTCGTCGTCTTTCGCACGCTTACCGGAGAGGATCTGCGGAGAATTCTCGACATCGAACTCAACGAAGTGCAGAGCCGGATCATGACCTCGCAGAGCAACAGGCAATTTGTCTTTCATTGCACGCAAGAGTCGAAGGAGTTTTTACTTCGAGAGGGTACGGACCTTAAATACGGTGCTCGTCACCTCAAGAGATCGATTGAGCGGCATCTGGTCTTTCCACTCTCAAACCTGATCGCGACAGACCAGATCAGTCAGGGTGACATCATCAGGGTGGATCTCCATGGCGAGGGGGACAAGTTGACGTTCGTCAGGGAGCGCGCGGTGCCCAGTTTTGGGCTGGAAGCCACCAGTGTGGCCGGAACTGCAAGTCGGAAGGCCAACAAGATTGGCGCCCGAGTGGCTGTTCTGGAGGGGCAAGCTGCGGGAGTGGAACGAATCCGGAAAGCGTAACCTGTTGATAATTAAAGCCGGCGAGCGGACTTGAACCGCTGGCCTGCTGATTACGAATCAGCTGCTCTACCAGCTGAGCTACGCCGGCAAAAAAATGCTCACCCACTAGGGGTGAGCAATAGTGGCAAAGAGAAAAAGGATCGAAGAACCCGCCAAAATCGCGGGATCAAGCTCCTTGATGCCAGTAAATTTAAGTAGGGGGGTGGGGGTTGTCAACGAATTAATTTGGACCTTCGCAAACCGTTTGGAACGTTGGTCTTAATCCGCTACATGCTTTCGCTTCTATCGCTGCTTGCGATTCGCCTGTCTGTAACTCCTTGATCTAGTTTGAGTTGAATCAATTCCATCGTTTCCGGACGATCGAAGATCCGGTTGCCATACCGCCGTTTAACAAAAACTCGGAGGCCGCCAAAACTGATTCCCGCGATCGTCGTAAAGCCGAGTGCTATCGCGATGAATGTGAAGATCGTGATGATCATCGTTCCGAGACCCAGTCCTGGTTGTGGTTCGTTCCAAGTCACCTTGAATTCGTGACTCACTCCGTCAAGTATCGATGCCGCCACGGTCACATCTCGGGAACCATACACAATGGCAACAAGCGGCCCGGCTCTCTTTATGAATGCGGCGGGAGCTTTGGTGGCGGATTCAATTTCCTCCGCGTGCTTTTTGGCGATGTGTTGTGTTGGATACAACAACAACAGGAGATGCGCTTGTGCTCCGCCCGTCCGATAAGCTGCCGTTGCAGCTTCAGCGCTGAAGTCGAATCCGAGTTTGGAAGAGTCGAGACCGGCTGCCCGGTCGATCGACTCGGGATTCAGGAGATATCTTTCCGAGTTGGGAACAATGTTGGCAGCCGGAAGGTACTCGGAGACCGGTGGTTTCCGCGAAGATCCCAGAATTCTTCGCGACAGTATCTGAGCTATCTGGTTTTGCGTCTCGGTCGGCCCGTCTATTCTGACCGTGTAGTTGGATTGCCAAAAGTAAAGTTGGTTTTGATGGCGGAAACTCGATGCGCCGAGAAGCGTGGGAGTCGCCTCGCCTCCAAGCGTCGAGCGGTGGAGCGTGTAGACGCCATAGGCCGCAGGCGAGTCGATCATTTGAAAGAGAGTTACTTTGGCTGACCCCGTTGCGGCGTTCCACTGTTGAACGGTGACGCCTTTGGACCCGTATATTTTGATTCCAGGCGCAAGTGCAGGGTCGAACCGCTCGAGAGCGGAAGGTTCGTACAGCGTCGAAGCTGCGGCTGGCTCAAGACCGGGGGTGTCTGCGAGAGCCTGGAGCAACGTTGCACGGTCCTGCGCGGCCGAATGGGAAGCGAACACAATGAGGAGCAATCCGGCGTGAAGCCAGGGTCTCGTCATGACTCTCCGTGTCCTTTTACCGCGGATTAGTTTGCGGCTTTCGAACTGCTGAGCGTTTCAGCGTAGGATTTTATACCCTGGAAGAGGGACTCAGCAATCTTCTGCCGATAATCTGCAGTTTTCAGTCGCTTTTCTTCATCGGGATTACTGATGAAGCTGACTTCCGCAAGGATAGAAGGCATCGCCGCCCCGATCAGGACCACAAAAGGAG
>Ga0207428_10002487_pt1 | contig 18400 bp, 25 predicted proteins | sample RhiMethybrSRZTD1_FD_187600 | JGI IMG/M metagenome (GOLD analysis project Ga0207428, IMG submission 187600) | Populus rhizosphere microbial communities from Tennessee, USA - Rhizosphere MetaG P. TD hybrid SRZTD1 (SPAdes) (version 3) | ecosystem: Host-associated > Plants > Roots > Rhizosphere >...
GCGCCTGAAGGCGATCAAGCGCCTGAAGGTGGCGTCCAACTTCGTCGACGGTCGGTCCAACCCGATGGGGATGGTGCTCGACGCCATCCCGGTGATCCCGCCGGACCTCCGGCCGATGGTCCAGCTCGACGGCGGCCGCTTCGCGACGTCGGACCTGAACGACCTGTACCGCCGCGTGATCAACCGGAACAACCGGCTGAAGCGGCTCCTGGACCTCCAGGCGCCGGAGATCATCGTCAACAACGAGAAGCGCATGCTCCAGGAGGCCGTCGACGCGCTGTTCGACAACGGACGGCGGGGCCGGCCGGTGACCGGGCCGGGCAACCGCCCGTTGAAGTCGCTCTCGGACATGCTGAAGGGCAAGCAGGGCCGCTTCCGCCAGAACCTGCTCGGGAAGCGCGTGGACTACTCGGGCCGGTCGGTGATCGTCGTGGGTCCGGAGCTGCGCCTGCACCAGTGCGGCCTGCCCAAGCAGATGGCGCTCGAGCTGTTCAAGCCGTTCGTGATGAAGCGGCTCGTCGACCAGAACCTGGCGCAGAACATCAAGAGCGCCAAGCGGATGGTCGAGCGCGCCCGACCGCAGGTCTGGGACGTGCTCGAAGAAGTGATCCGCGAGCATCCGGTGCTGCTGAACCGGGCGCCGACGCTGCACCGCCTCGGGATCCAGGCCTTCGAGCCGGTCCTCGTGGAGGGCAAGGCGATCAAGATCCACCCGCTCGTGTGCGCGGCGTTCAACGCCGACTTCGACGGGGACCAGATGGCCGTGCACGTGCCGTTGTCCTCGGAGGCGCAGGCCGAGGCGCGGATCTTGATGCTCTCGACCAACAACATCCTGTCGCCGGCTCACGGACGGCCGATCGCGACCCCGTCGCAGGACATGATCCTCGGCCTGTACTACCTCACGCTCGCGCAGAACGAGGAGAGGAAGAACGAGGACGTGCCCACGTTCGGCTCGACGGCCGAGGCACTGCTGGCGCTCGATCGAGGGCACTCGCTGCACGATCCGGTGCGAGTGCGGCTCGAGGGCAAGGCGCTCACGCCGGAGATGCTGCCGGAGGGGTACGACGAGAAGGCCGAGGAGTGGGCGGGCCGGACGCCGGTGATCCGCACGACGATCGGCCGGATCGTCTTCAACACCGCGTTCCCGGAGGACTTCGAGTTCCGCAACGAGCCCGTCCTGAAGCCGGACGTGGCGCGGATCGTCGATGAGGTCGTCCATCGGTACGACCGCGCGCAGGTCGAGATCGTGCTGGACAACCTGAAGAACCTCGGCTTCGACTACGCCACCAAGGCGGGAGTCACGATCGGGGTCGAGGACGTCACCACGCCCCCGGAGAAGCAGAAGATCCTGGACGAGCACGAGAAGCGCGCCCAGAAGGTCGAGCAGCAGTACCGCAAGGGGATCATCACCGACGACGAGCGGCGTCAGGAACTGATCGAGATCTGGACGCAGGCGACCGACGAGGTCAAGGACGCGATGGAGGCGCAGTTCACGAAGACGAACCCGATCTTCATGATGGCCAACTCCGGCGCGCGCGGGAACATCATGCAGATCCGGCAGCTCGCGGGGATGCGTGGACTGGTCGCCAACCCGAAGGGCGAGATCATCCCGCGGCCGATCAAGTCCAACTTCCGGGAGGGCCTGTCGGTCCTCGAGTACTTCATCTCGACGCACGGCGCTCGCAAGGGACTGGCCGACACCGCTCTGCGGACCGCGGACTCCGGGTATCTGACCCGGCGTCTCGTGGACGTCGCGCAGGAGGTCATCATCCGCGAGGAGGACTGCGAGACCGACCGTTCGATCACGGTGCCGGTCAACGTCGTTCGGCCGGACGGGTCCGCCGTCAAGGCCGCGCACACCGACACGTCGGTGTACGGCCGGGTCCTCGCGGAGGACGTCAAGGTGGACGGCAAGAAGGTGGCCGCGCGAGGGGCAGAGCTCTCCGACGAGCTCGCGCAGGCCGTGATCGACTCCGGTGTCGAGACCATCCAGGTGCGCTCCGTGATCACCTGCGAAGCCGAGATCGGCGTCTGCCAGGCGTGCTACGGACGTTCGCTCGCCTCGGGCCGACTCGTCGACATCGGCGAGGCGGTCGGCATCATCGCCGCCCAGTCGATCGGTGAGCCGGGCACGCAGCTCACGATGCGGACGTTCCACACCGGCGGGATCGCCGGCGAGGACATCACGCACGGTCTTCCGCGTGTGGTCGAGCTGTTCGAGGCGCGCAACCCCAAGGGGATGGCGCAGATCACGGAGCTGTCCGGCGAGGTCGCGATCGAGGACGACGACGAGAAGCACGTGCGTCGGATCCGCGTGACCGACGAGACCGGCGACATGGTCGAGTACCAGGTCTCGTTCCGTGCCCGCCTCACGGTCGCCAACGGCGACCAGGTGGAGGTCGGCCAGCAGCTCACGGAAGGCTCGGTGAACCCGCACGAGAAGCTCCGCGTGGAGGGTGTCCTGGCGCTCCAGCTGCACCTCGTGGAGGAGGTGCAGCAGGTCTACCGCTCGCAGGGCGTCACGATCCACGACAAGCACATCGAGCTGATCGGGCGCCAGATGCTCCGCAAGGTCCACGTGATCGAGCCGGGCGACTCGGATCTCTTGCCGGGCGACCTCGTGAACCGGCGGGTCTTCGAGGACACCAACCAGGAGGTCGTGGAGAACGGCGGGACGCCGGCCTCCGCGCGACCGGTCCTGCTCGGGATCACGAAGGCGTCGCTCGCGACGGACTCGTGGCTCTCGGCCGCGTCGTTCCAGGAGACCACGCGGGTGCTCACGGACGCCGCGATCCAGAGCAAGGCGGATCCGCTGCTCGGGCTGAAGGAGAACGTGATCATCGGCAAGCTGATCCCCGCGGGGACCGGCATGAGCCGGTACCGGAACGTGGCCGTCAAGATCAAGCCGGACGCGATCCCCGAGTACTGGCTCGACCGTCAGCGCGAGCTCGCCGAGCTCTCGTCGGACGAGGACGGCGAGCCGGCGCTCGTCGGCCTCACGCGCCAGCAGGCCGAGAGCATGCTGGGCGGGGTCTCCCGCTCGGACGAGGAGTAGGCACGGCTGGCGGAGGCCGGCCCAAGCGGTAGCCTGGGGCGGCCTCCGAGCGAGCCCGGCCCTCACGCCGGGGCGGCACCTCGCTCGGTTGACATGTCGTGCTCACGACCAGTAGCTTTGGCGGTCGCGCCCGAGCACGGCGATAGATGTCGGGCGTCCGGCTCCGGTCGGAGCGAAAGTTCGATGAGGTAGCGGCGTTCGCGCTGCGCCCCAACGGATCCGGCCGGTTCCCTGGCCCGAGGCTTCGGTCTCGGTGGATGAAAAAGGAAGAGTGCAGACGAGAGAGCCATGCCTACGATCCAACAACTCGTGCGAAAGGGCCGGTCGAGGCCCAGGAAGCGGACGAAGAGCCCCGCGCTGAAGGGCTCTTCGCAGCGTCGTGGCGTCTGCACGCGGGTCTACACGATGACCCCGAAGAAGCCGAACTCGGCGCTCCGCAAGGTCGCCAGGGTCCGGCTCACGTCCGGGATCGAGGTCACGGTCTACATCCCCGGCGTGGGGCACAACCTGCAGGAGCACTCGATCGTGCTGGTGCGCGGCGGTCGCGTCCGCGACCTGCCGGGCGTTCGCTACAAGATCGTCCGGGGGACGCTCGACACCGCCGGCGTCCGCGACCGCCGCAAGGCGCGGTCGCGCTACGGGGCCAAGAAGGGCGGCGAGTAACGATGCCGCGCAAGGGCCCTGCCGTACGCCGGGGGATCATCCCGGACCCCGTCTACCAGAACCCGCTCGTGACGCAGCTCGTGAACAAGGTGCTGCTGCACGGCAAGAAGACGGTCGCCGAGTCGATCGTCTACGACGCGCTGGAGCAGATCAGCCAGAAGACCGCGAACGACCCCGTGATCACCCTGAAGCGGGCGGTCGAGAACGTCCGCCCGATGCTCGAGGTGAAGTCGCGGCGGGTCGGCGGCGCCTCCTACCAGGTGCCGGTCGAGGTCAAGCCCAACCGGGGAACGACGCTCGCGCTGCGCTGGCTCGTGAACTTCTCTCGAGCGAGGCGCGAGAACTCGATGGCCGAGCGCCTGGTCGCGGAGATCATGGACGCTTCCAACGGCCAGGGCGCGTCCGTGAAGCGACGGGAAGACATGCACAAGATGGCCGAGGCAAACAAGGCGTTCGCGCACTACCGATGGTGATCGACGAGGAACACCGGACCGGCCCCGAGGGGCCGGTTCCCCATGTCAGGGGGATCCGCTGATGGCGGTTCCCGCGGAGAAGATGCCGATGGCGACGACGGAACAGAAGGTGACGGGCAGCAAGGGGCTCGCGATCCGCGAGTACCCCCTGGCCCGCACGCGCAACATCGGCATCATGGCCCACATCGACGCGGGCAAGACCACGACGACCGAGCGGATCCTCTACTACACCGGCAAGGCGTACAAGATCGGCGAGGTCCACGAAGGCACCGCGCAGATGGACTGGATGGTCCAGGAGCGCGAGCGTGGCATCACGATCACGTCGGCCGCGACGACGTGCCAGTGGAAGGGTCACTGGATCAACATCATCGACACGCCCGGCCACGTCGACTTCACGGTCGAGGTCGAGCGGTCGCTCCGCGTGCTCGACGGCGCGGTCGCCGTCTTCGACGCCGTGGCCGGCGTCGAGCCGCAGAGCGAGACCGTCTGGCGTCAGGCCGACCGCTACCGCGTGCCGCGGATCTGCTTCATCAACAAGATGGACCGGACCGGCGCCAACTTCGAGCGCACGGTCGAGATGATCATCGACCGCCTCCAGGCGACCCCGCTCGTACTGCAGCTCCCGTGGGGCACCGAGTCCGAGTTCCACGGCGTGATCGACCTCGTCCACATGAACGCCCACTTCTGGGAAGGCGACATGGGTGAGGAGTGGCAGGACACGGACATCCCGGACGAGTACCGGGAGGCGGCCGAGGCCGCGCAACACGAACTGTTCGAGAAGCTCGCCGACCACGACGAGTCCCTGATGGAGAAGTTCGTCCACGAGGAGGAGCCGACCGTCGAGGAGCTCCATCGCGCGATCCGTCGTGCGACCCTCGCGGGGGACGGCGTCCCCGTGCTCGTGGGCTCCGCGTTCAAGAACAAGGGCGTCCAGCCGCTGCTCGACGCGATCGTGAACTACCTGCCCTCGCCTGCGGAGGTGCCGCCGGTCGAGGGACATCTCCCGAACGACGAGAACGCCCACGTCGAGCGCGCGCCCGAGGACACGGAGCCGTTCTCCGCGCTCGCGTTCAAGATCATGTCCGACCCGTACGTGGGGCGGCTGACCTACCTCCGCGTGTACTCGGGCGTCCTGCACTCCGGATCCCACGTCGCCAACGCGACCAAGGACCGAAAGGAGCGGATCGGGCGGATCCTGCAGATGCACGCCAACCACCGGGAGGACAAGGAGGCCGCGTACACCGGCGACATCGTGGCGGTCGTGGGGCTGAAGCACGCCACGACGGGCGACACGATCTGCGACCCGGACCACCAGGTGGTCCTGGAGTCGATCAGCTTCCCGACGCCGGTGATCTCGGTGGCCGTGGAGCCCAAGACGAAGGCGGATCAGGACAAGCTTGGGACCGGGCTGGCCAAGCTCGCGGACGAGGACCCCACGTTCGTCGTCAAGTTCGACGACGAGACCGGGCAGACCGTGATCTCGGGGATGGGCGAGCTGCACCTCGACATCATCGTGGACCGCTTGAAGCGGGAGTTCTCCGTCGACGCGAACGTCGGCAAGCCGCAGGTCGCCTACCGAGAGACGATCCGACGCGAGGTGCACAAGGTCGAGCATCGGTTCGTCCGGCAGACCGGCGGTCGCGGCCAGTTCGGTCACGTGGTGATCGATCTCGAGCCGACGGGCCCCGGCGGCGGCTACGAGTTCGTGAACAAGATCGTCGGGGGGAAGATCCCGCGGGAGTACATCCCGGCGGTGGACCAGGGGATCCAGGAGGCGCTCGACAACGGCGTCCTCGCCGGCTACCCGATGGTCGACGTCCGGGCGACGCTCACGGACGGCACGTACCACGAGGTCGACTCGAGCGAGATGGCGTTCAAGATCGCCGGCTCGATGGCGCTCAAGGACGCGGCCCGCAAGGCCGATCCCGCGCTGCTGGAGCCGGTGATGGAGTTCGAGGTCACGACGCCGGAGGAGTTCATGGGCGACGTGATGGGCGACGTGACGGCGCGACGTGGCCGGATCGAGCGGATCGACGACGCGGGGGGCCAGAAGGTGATCCGTGTGCTCGTGCCGCTCGCCGAGCTGTTCGGCTACGCGACGGACCTGCGCTCGCGGACCCAGGGCCGCGCCGCGCACAGCCCGATGCAGCTCCACGCGTACGCCGAGGTGCCGGTACAAGTGGCCAAGGAGATCGTGACCCGGGTGACGGGCGAGTAGGAGGACAGGAGACCGAGCCATGGGCAAGAAGAAGTTCGAGCGGACGAAGCCGCACGTGAACATCGGGACGATGGGTCACATCGACCACGGCAAGACGACCCTCACCGCCGCGATCACGAAGCGTCAGGCGGAGAAAGGGATGGCCGAGTTCACGCCGTTCGACGAGATCGACAAGGCGCCGGAGGAGCGCGAGCGCGGGATCACGATCGCGATCGCCCACGTCGAGTACGAGACGGAGAACCGGCACTACGCGCACGTCGACATGCCCGGCCACGCCGACTACGTCAAGAACATGATCACCGGCGCCGCCCAGGTGGACGGGGCGATCCTCGTCGTGTCCGCGGCCGACGGGCCGATGCCGCAGACCCGCGAGCACGTGCTGCTGGCGCGTCAGGTCGGCGTGCCCTCGATCGTCGTGGCGCTGAACAAGTGCGACATGGTCGACGACCCCGAGCTGCTGGATCTGGTCGAGCTCGAGGTCCGCGAGCTCCTCACGTCCTACGAGTACCCGGGCGACGACGTCCCGGTCGTGCAGATCTCGGCCCTGAAGGCGCTCGAGGGCGACGAGGAGTGGATGGGGAAGGTCGACGAGCTGCTGGCGGCCTGCGACTCCTACATCCCCGAGCCCACCCGCGAGACCGACAAGCCGTTCCTGATGCCGATCGAGGACGTCTTCTCGATCACCGGCCGCGGGACCGTGGTCACCGGTCGCGTCGAGCAGGGCGTTCTGAAGAAGATGGAGGAGATCGAGCTCGTCGGGCTGCGGGACACGCGCAAGACGACCGCGACCGACCTCGAGATGTTCCGCAAGCTCCTGGACGAGATCCAGGCGGGCGACAACGTCGGCGTGCTGCTCCGCGGCATCGACAAGGACGAGGTGGAGCGCGGTCAGGTGCTCGCCAAGCCCGGCTCGATCACGCCGCACACGGAGTTCATGTCGAACGTCTACATCCTGTCCAAGGAGGAGGGCGGCCGGCACACGCCGTTCTTCGACGGCTACAAGCCCCAGTTCTACTTCCGCACGACGGACGTGACCGGGGTGGCGCACCTGCCGGAGGGCGTCGAGATGGTGATGCCCGGTGACAACGTCGAGATGCGGGTGCAGCTCGACAAGCCGATCGCGATGGAGGACGGCCTCCGCTTCGCGATCCGTGAAGGCGGCCGCACCGTCGGTGCCGGCCGCGTCACGAAGGTCGAGAAGTAGGGATCGAGCGAGGCGAGGGGACGAGAGCGTGGCGGGACCGAAGATCCGGATCAAGCTCCGGGCGTACGACCACCGGATGCTTGACGTCGCCGCGCGCGACATCGTCGAGCACGTGACGCGGACCGGCGCCAAGGTCGTGGGACCCGTGCCGCTGCCGACCGAGCGATCGATCTACACCGTGATCCGCTCGCCTCACAAGTACAAGGACTCGCGGGAGCACTTCCAGATGCTCACGCACCGTCGGCTGATCGACATCGTCGATGCGACGTCGAAGACGGTGCAGGAGCTGCAGCGGCTGAACCTGTCCGCGGGTGTGGACATCGAGATCAAGTTGTAGGAGACGATGGCGGAGACGAAAGGGATCTTGGGCACGAAGCTGGGGATGACCCAGATCTTCGACGACACCCGCGCCGTGCCGGTCACGGTGATCAAGGCGGGTCCGTCGTTCGTGTCCCAGGTGAAGACGAAGGAGACCGACGGCTACGACGCCGTCCAGCTCGCCTTCGGCACGGTCCGCCCCCGTGACCTCACGCGCCCGATGAAGGGACACTTCGAGTCGCACGACGCGACCCCCGGCCGCTACGTGGTCGAGCTCCGGACCGACGACGCGGCGAGCTACGAGCCGGGCCAGGAGATCACGGTGGACGTGTTCTCGCCCGGCGATCGGGTCGACGTCGTCGGCGTCTCCAAGGGCCACGGGACCTCGGGAGTGATGAAGCGCCACGGCTACCACGGTCTGAAGGCGAGCCACGGCACGGAGCGCAAGCACCGAGCTCCGGGGGCGATCGGTGCGTGTGCGACGCCCAGCCGCGTCTTCAAGGACATGCCGATGGCGGGGCAGTTCGGCCACGCGCGCGTGACCGTGCTGAACCTCGAGGTCGTCCAGGCCGACGCGGAGCGCGGGCTCCTCCTCGTGAAGGGCGCCGTTCCCGGCCCCAACGGTGGACTCGTGATGGCCCGGTCCGCGGTGAAGGCGCCGGCCCGGACGGCAGCGGCGGGGAGTGGCGCCTGATGGCCTCGATCGAACTCCGCGACACCGCCGGGAAGAAGAAGGGCTCGCGTGACCTCCCGGACGAGATCTTCGCTGCCAAGGTGAGCGTGCCGCTGATGCACCAGGTCGTCGTGGCCGGGCTCGCGGGACTGCGCGCGGGCACCCATTCGACGAAGACCCGCGGCGAGGTCCGAGGCGGAGGGAAGAAGCCGTGGCGCCAGAAGGGCACCGGCCGCGCCCGGCACGGTTCGATCCGGTCGCCCCAGTGGGCCGGTGGCGGCGTGGCGCACGGTCCGACGCCGCGCGACCACTCCCAGAAGGTCAACAAGAAGATGCGGCGGGGCGCGCTGCGCTCCGCGCTCACCGACGCGCTCGCCAGCGGCAAGCTCGCGATCGTCGACGAGCTGTCGTGGGACGAGCCCAAGACCAAGCAGGCGGTCGGGGTGCTCGATTCGTTCGAGCTCGAAGGCCGGGTCCTGCTGGTGTTGCCGGAGCCCACCGGGTCCGGAGCCGTCGAGAAGTCGTTCCGCAACCTGCCCCACGTGAAGATCGCGTACGCGCCGGGTCTGGGCACCTACGACGTGCTCCTGGCGGACCACGTGCTGTTCACCGGCGACGCGATCGACCGGCTCGTCGGCGTGTCGGCCGCCGCGAAGGCGCCCACCGGCGACCCGAAGGACGAGGCGGAGGTGGAGGCATGAACAAGTCGCCTCGCGACGTGATCGTCCGCCCGATCGTCTCGGAGAAGTCCTACGCGGGGATCGAGCGCAGCACGTACACGTTCCTCGTCGACCCCCGTGCCAACAAGACCGAGATCAAGGAAGCCGTCCAGACGATCTGGGACGTCCGCGTGCTCTCGGTTAACACCCTGAAGCGCCGCGGCAAGATGAAGCGCCGCGGGTACACGCGGGGACGCCGACCCGACGAGAAGCGGGCGGTCGTCACCCTGGCCGAGGGCGACAGCATCGAGATCTTCGAGGGTGGTGGTTCCTAGCCATGGCCGTCCGCAAGTACAAGCCGACGACGCCGGGGAGGCGTGGCGCGAGCGTCTCGACGTTCGACGAGATCACGCGCTCGACGCCCGAGAAGGCGCTGCTCGCCAAGGGCCGGAAGAAGGCGGGCCGCAACGTGCACGGCCGGATCACGGCTCGGCACCAGGGCGGAGGCACGAAGCGCCGGTACCGGATGATCGACTTCCGTCGCAACAAGGACGGGGTCCCCGCCAAGGTCGCGACGATCGAGTACGACCCCAACCGCAGCTCCCGGATCGCGCTGCTCCACTACGTCGACGGCGAGAAGCGCTACATCCTGGCGCCCGACGGCATCCGGGTCGGGGACGTGTTGATGTCGGGCGAGGGCGCCGAGATCCGTCCCGGGAACGCGCTGCCGCTCCGGAACATCCCGGTGGGCACCGTGGTCCACGCCGTCGAGCTCAAGCCGGGCGCCGGCGCGCGGATGGCCCGGTCGGCGGGCACGAGCGTCCAGCTGATGGCCAAGGAGGGCAAGCTCGCGACGCTCCGGCTCCCGTCGGGCGAGATGCGGACCGTGCCCTCCACGTGCAAGGGGACGGTCGGTGTGGTCGGCAACGCCGAGCACGAGCTGATCTCGCTCGGGAAGGCCGGTCGGAACCGCTGGAAGGGCAAGCGGCCCACGGTTCGCGGCGTGGCGATGAACCCGGTCGACCACCCGCTGGGCGGCGGCGAGGGCAAGGCCTCGGGCGGACGTCATCCGACCTCGCCGTGGGGCAAGAAGGAAGGCCGCACCAGGAAGAAGAACAAGGCGTCGAACAAGCAGATCATCCGGCGTCGCGGGAAGGGGCGGGGCTGATGGCCAGGTCCGTGAAGAAGGGGCCGTTCGTCGACGAGCACCTGATGGTGAAGATCGCCGGGATGAACGAGCGCGGCGAGAAGAAGGTCGTGAGGACCTGGTCGCGCCGCTCCACGATCGTGCCGGACATGATCGGTCACACGATCGCCGTTCACGACGGGCGCAAGCACGTCCCGGTGTTCATCTCGGAATCGATGGTCGGTCACAAGCTGGGCGAGTTCGCGCCGACCCGCACGTTCCGAACGCACTCGAGGGAAGAACGGAAGACGGGACCCCGTTAGATGGAAGCTCGAGCGTCGTCCAAATACGTCCGCACGTCGCCGCGGAAGATGCGGCGGACGGTGGATCTGATCCGCGGCCAGCACGTCGAGGAGGCGCGCCGCATCCTCCGATTCTCGACGCTGGGCGCGTCCCACGACGTGGCGAAGCTGCTCGAGTCGGCGGTGTCCAACGCGGAGCGTTCGCCCGGCGTGATCTCGGACAACCTGGTCGTGTCGCGCGCCTGGGTCGACGAGGGTCCGACGCTCCGACGGTTTCGCCCGCGGGCCTATGGGCGCGCGGCACGGGTGCGCAAGCGGACCTCGCACGTCACGGTCGTGGTCCAGACGATGGGAGACGAGGACTAGTGGGACAGAAGATCCACCCATACGGGTTCCGGCTCGGGGTGATCTACCCCTGGAAATCGAACTGGTACGCCAACCGGCGTGACTACATCGAGGCGCTCCACGAGGACGTCTGGATCCGCAAGCACATCCGCTCGCGGTTGTCCCGGGCCGGCATCTCCTCGATCGATATCGAGCGCAAGGGCGACCAGATCTGGGTCTACATCCGCACGGCCCGGCCCGGGATCGTGATCGGCCGGAAGGGCGCGGAGGTGGACCGGCTGCGCAAGGACGTCGAGCGCTACACGAAGAAGCGGGTCGACGTGAAGGTCGAGGACATGAACCAGGCCTCCAGCGAGATCCGGCCCGACACCGACGCGGCGCTGCTGGCGCAGGGCGTGGCGGAGCAGCTCGCCGGCCGCGTGGCGTTCCGCCGCGCGATGCGGCGAGCGGTCCAGACCGCGATGCGAGCCGGCGCGCTCGGCGTCCGGGTCGCGACCGCGGGAAGGCTCGGCGGCACCGACATGGGCCGGCGCGAGTGGTACCGCGAGGGCCGCGTGCCGCTGCACACGCTCCGGGCCAAGGTCGACTTCGGGACGGCGCACGCGAAGACGACGTTCGGCTCGATCGGCGTGAAGGTCTGGGTCTACCACGGGGACGAGGTGCCGCACCGCGAGCAGGAGACCGAGCGGGCGCTGGCGCGCGCGCACGCGCGTGCCGAGCGGCCCGAGCGGCCCTCCGGCCGCGGACGTCCGGCGCGTTCGGAGTCACCGGCGGAGCCGGCGCCTCCCGCCGCGCCGGAGCCGACGCCCTCCGCACCGGCGGAGGCGACCCCCGAGGCGGCCGCGGAGCCGGGGACGGCCGAGACGCCCACCGAGACGCCCGCCGCCGAGACGCCCGTCGCTGAGGCGACCGCCACCGAGGCGCCCACGGAGGCGACCGCCGTCGACGCGCCTGACGCCGACGCGGCCGCGGTGGAGACGACCGACACCGAGGGAGGGGAGGCCTGATGCTCGCGCCCAAGCGCGTCAAGCACCGCAAGCAGCACCGCGGACGCATGCGCGGCCTCGCCAAGGGTCACACCGACATCGAGTCGGGCGACTACGCGATCGTCGCGATGGAGCCGGGCTGGATCACGAACCGCCAGATCGAGGCCGCCCGTGTCGCGATCACCCGGCACATCCGCCGCGGCGGGAAGGTGTGGATCACGATCTTCCCGGACAAGCCGGTCACGAAGAAGCCGGCCGAGACCCGGATGGGCTCGGGCAAGGGCAACCCGGAGGGCTGGGTCGCCGTGGTCAAGCCCGGCCGCGTGATGTTCGAGCTCGCCGGCGTGAACGAGGCGCTCGCCCGCGAGGCCATGGGACGGGCACAGCACAAGTTGCCGATCAAGACGAAGTTCGTCACGAGGGCGGGGGTGTAGCGGGATGCCGAGCAAGGCAGCCGAGCTGCGCGACCTCACGGACGAGCAGCTCGTGGAGCGTGCCGAGTCCGCGAAGGAGGAGCTGTTCAACCTCCGGTTCCAGCTCGCCACCGGGCAGCTCGACGACTCGTCGATGATCAAGAAGCTGCGGCACGACGTCGCGCGGATCGCCACGGTGATCCGCGAGCGCGCGATCGAGGAGAAGGCGATCGCCGACGCCGACGAGGCAACGGCGGAGGAGGAGTCGTGAGCGACCAGCAGGTGACGAAGGAGCGCGGCCGCCGCAAGGTGCGGACCGGCGTCGTGGTCTCGGACGGGATGGACAAGACCGTCGTCGTTCGGATCGACCGCGCGTTCCGCCACCCGCTCTACGGCAAGACCGTGCGCCGCTCGAAGAAGCTCGCGGCGCACGACGAGGCGAACGAGGCCCACGTGGGCGACCGCGTCCGCGTCGTGGAGACGCGGCCGCTGTCCAAGACGAAGCGGTGGCGCCTCGTCGAGGTGGTGGAGAAGGCCAAGTGATCCAGCAGGAGACCCGTTGCCGTGTCGCGGACAACACCGGAGCCAAGGAGCTCCTGGTGATCCGCGTGCTCGGCGGGTCGGCGCGCCGCTACGCGAGCATCGGCGACACCGTCGTCGGGACCGTGAAGGACGCGCTCCCCGGGGGCGGCGTCAAGAAGGGCGAGGTCGTGCGCGCGGTCGTCGTCAGGACGGCAAAGGAACGGCGCCGTCCCGACGGCTCGTACATCCGCTTCGACGACAACGCGGTCGTCCTGCTGACGCCGGATTCGAGGAACCCGCGAGGGACCCGGATCTTCGGGCCGGTGGCCCGGGAGCTCCGGGACAAGCGATACATGAAGATCGTCTCCCTCGCACCGGAGGTGCTGTAGCGATGCCGGGAGTGGACATCAAGAAGGACGACACGGTCCGGGTGATCTCGGGCAAGGACCGCGGCCGGGAGGGCCGCGTCGTCCGCGTGCTCCCGAGCGAGCGCCGGGTGATGGTCGACGGGGTCGCGCTGGCCAAGAAGCACCAGCGCTCCACGGGCCGGCGCGCCCGCGGCAGCTCCCAGCAGCTGCAGCAGGGCGGGATCATCGACGCCGAGATGTTCGTGGACATCTCCAACGTCCAGATCGTGTGCCCGGCGTGCGGCAAGGCCACTCGCCTGGGGCATCGGATCGAAGGCGACCGGAAGGTCCGGTTCTGCCGCAAGTGCGAGACGGAGCTGCCGTGAGCGCCGACACCACGACGAACGGGTACGAGCCGCGTCTGCGGACGCGCTTCCGGGACGAGGTCGTTCCCGCCCTGAAGGACCAGCTCGGGCTGGGCAACGTGATGCAGGTCCCGGTCCTCGAGAAGGTCGTGATCAACATGGGCGTCGGGGAGGCCGTGAAGGACGGCCGCCTCCTGGACGCCGCGCTCGAGGACCTGGCGATCATCACCGGTCAGAAGGCGGTGGTGACCAAGGCGAGGAAGTCGATCGCCGGCTTCAAGCTCCGTGAGGGCATGGCGATCGGCGCGAAGGTGACGCTCCGCGGCGCCCGGATGTGGGAGTTCGTCGACCGGCTCGTCGCCCTGGCGCTCCCGCGGATCCGCGACTTCCGCGGCCTGAGCCCCACGGCGTTCGACGGCCACGGCAACTACACGCTGGGCGTGACCGAGCAGCTGATCTTCCCGGAGATCGACTACGACAAGGTCGTCAGGGTGACGGGCATGGACATCACGATCGTGACGACGGCGAACGACGACGAGCAAGGACGCGCGCTGCTCACCGCCCTGGGGTTCCCGTTCGCCCAGGCGGAGGCGGAGGCGAGCTGAGGGAGACGATGGCGAGAAAGCGTTGATCAACAAGCAGCAGCGACAGCCCAAGTTCCGCGTGCGCGGCTACACGCGGTGCCGCCGCTGCGGCCGCTCCCGAGCGGTCTACAAGAAGTTCCTGCTCTGCAGGATCTGTTTCCGCGAACTCGCGCACCTGGGCGAGCTGCCGGGGGTGACGAAGTCCTCATGGTGACGAAGCTGTTCTCCTCGAACGTGACCGACCCCGTGGCGGACCTGCTGACCAGGATCCGCAACGCCAACCTGGCGTACAAGGACGAGCTGATCGCGCCGGCGTCGAAGCTCAACGACGCCGTCCTGAAGATCCTCGATCAGGAGGGCTACATCGATGGCTACGGGCGCGAGGGCGAGGGCGTCCACCAGGCGTTCCGGATCAGCCTGAAGTACGGCGACCGACGTCGGCGGGCGATCACGGGGCTGCGACGGATCTCCAAGCCGGGACGCCGGATCTACCGCGGGCGCGATGAGCTGCCGCGGGTCCAGGGCGGCCTCGGGGTGGCGATCATCTCGACGTCGCACGGTCTGATGACGGACAAGGATGCCGCTCGCAAGGGCATCGGCGGCGAGGTGCTGGCCTACGTCTGGTGAGGCCGGCGAAACGGTGGGGATATGACGACATGAGCAGGATCGGCAGACGACCGGTGGAGATCCCGGACGGGGTCGAGGTCACCGTGGACGGGGGCAACCTCGTGACGGTGCGCGGACCCCGCGGGGAGCTCTCGCGGACGATGCCCGCGACGATGCGGATCGTCACGGAGGAGGGTGTCGCGCGCGTGGAGCGCCCCGACGACCTCGGCCCCAGCCGCAGCCTCCACGGCCTGACCCGTTCGCTCCTGGCCAACATGGTCGAGGGAGTCACGAAGGGCTACGAGAAGCGGCTCCAGATCGTCGGCGTGGGCTACCGGGCCGCGATGAAGGGCGAAGACGTCGAGCTCCAGGTCGGCTACTCCCACCCGGTGCTCGTGCCGCAGCCCGACGGGATCGAGTTCGAGGTCCCGGCCCCGACGCAGATCGTGGTGCGCGGCAACGACAAGCAGCTCGTCGGCGAGACGGCGGCCAACATCCGCAAGATCCGCAAACCCGAGCCGTACAAGGGCAAGGGCATCCGCTACGAGAACGAGTACGTCCGCAAGAAGGCCGGGAAGGCCGCGAAGGGGGCGACGGCCTGATGGACGCGAAGACGAGGCGGACCGCACGCGTGCGCAGGCACGCCCGCGTCCGCAAGACGATCGCCGGGACGGCGGAGCGGCCGCGCCTGGCCGTGTACCGGTCCAACCGGCACATCTACGTGCAGCTGATCGACGATCGCGCGGCCGCGACTCTCGTGTCCGCCTCCGACGCGGAGGTCGGCGGCGCCGATGACGGCGAACGGAGCAAGATCACGAGCGCCAAGGAGGTCGGCAAGCTGATCGCCGACCGCGCGAAGGGCGCCGGGATCGACCGGGTCGTGTTCGACCGCGGAGGGCGCCAGTACCACGGGCGCGTCGCGGCGGTCGCCGACGGAGCGCGAGAGGGAGGACTGCAGATCTGATGGCACGACGCTACGACGCGAGGGAGCAGGAGAAGAGCCCGTACGAAGAGCGGGTGATCTTCATCAACCGGGTGGCGAAGGTCGTCAAGGGCGGCCGCCGCTTCTCGTTCGCCGCGCTGATCGTCGTGGGCGACGGCGCGGGCCGCGTCGGCGTCGGCTACGGCAAGGCGAAGGAGGTCCCGGCGGCGATCGCCAAGGGCGTGGAGCTCGCGCGCCGGAAGATGTTCGAGGTCCCGATGATGGGCTCGACGATCCCCCACGAGATCGTCGGACGGGCCGGCGCCGGCCGCGTGCTGTTGAAGCCGGCCGCCCCGGGGACCGGTGTGATCGCCGGGGGTCCGGTGCGCGCGCTCGTCGAGGCCGCGGGGATCAAGGACATCCTGTCGAAGTCGATGGGGTCCTCGAACCAGATCAACATCGTGAAGGCTGCGGTCGCGGGCCTGAAGGCGATCCGGAAGCCGCACGAGGTCGCCGCGATGCGCGGCCGCGAGGCGCACCAGGTCGCGCCGAAGCCGATGCTCGAGGCGGTCGCGGCGGCCGAGGCGCACGCCCAGGCCGCACGGGCCGAAGCGCTGACGGAGGTCTACGGTGACCAGGCTTAAGGTGACCCAGGTCCGCAGCGTGATCGATCGTCCGAAGGACCAGAAGGACACCGTGCGCCGGCTGGGTCTGCACCGGATCCGCGACAGCGTGATCAAGGACGACCGTCCGGAGATCCGGGGGATGCTCGCCAAGGTGCGGCACCTCGTCGACGTGGAGGAAGTGGACTAGATGAAGCTGCATCATCTGCGCCCCGCGAAGGGGTCGAAGACGGAACGCACCCGGGTGGGTCGCGGGCGCGCGGGGGCCCGTGGCAAGACCGCTGGGCGCGGCACCAAGGGCACGGGCGCCCGCGGCAAGCTCCGGGCGGGCTTCGAGGGCGGCCAGATGCCGCTGATCCGGCGCGTCCCCAAGCTCAAGGGGTTCTCCAATCCCAACCGCGTCGAGTATGCGCCGGTCAACGTCGAGGTGCTTGCGACGTACTTCGACGACGAGGTCACGCCGGAGGCCCTCTACCGGCACGGCCTCGCCCACAAGGGCGCCAAGGTCAAGGTGCTCGCGCGCGGCGAGCTCGACAAGAAGCTGACGGTGAAGGCGCACGCGTTCTCCAAGGCGGCCCGCGAGAAGATCGAGGCCGCCGGGGGCAGCGTCGAGGTCCTTCCGTGAGCGTGAGCTACCCTTAGGCGACCGTGCTCAAGGCGTTCCTCAACGCGTTCCGGGTTCCGGACCTTCGCGCGAAGATCCTCTTCACGCTCGCGATCATCGCGGTCTTCCGGCTGGGGTCGTACATGCCCGTCCCGGTCGTGGACATCGGGATCCTGCAGCGCGAGCTCGAGCGGCAGGGCGCCGGGGGGTTCCTCGGCATCATCAACCTGTTCTCGGGCGGCGGCCTGTCCCGGCTCGCCGTGTTCTCGCTCGGGATCATGCCGTACATCACGAGCTCGATCATCATGCAGCTGATGACCGTGGTCATCCCCAAGCTCCAGCAATGGCAGGAGCAGGGTGAGGCCGGGACGAAGAAGATCAACCAGTGGACGCGGTACGTCACCGTCGTGCTCGCGCTCCTGCAGTCGACGGGGCTCGTCTTCCTGTTCCACAACCCGAGCGCCTCCGGCATCCCCGACGTGTTCCCGCCCGGCACCTTCACGGGGCCGAACGTGGCGTTCATCGTCTTGATCATGACGGCAGGGACGGCGCTGATCATGTGGCTGGGCGAGCTGATCACCCAGCGCGGCGTGGGGAACGGCATGTCGATCCTGATCTTCACGAGCGTGATCTCGACGCTGCCGTTCGAGGGACGCGTGATCCTGGAGCAGGGCGGCCTCGGCAAGTTCATCGTGATCCTGCTGATCGGCCTCGCGATCATCATCGGCGTGATCTACGTCGATCAGGGGCAGCGCCGCGTCCCGATCCAGTACGCCAAGCGCGTCGTCGGGCGCAAGATGACGTCCGGCGGCAGCACCTACCTCCCGTTGAAGGTGAACCAGGCCGGCGTGATCCCGATCATCTTCGCGACGTCCGTCCTGTACTTCCCGGCGCTCCTCGCGAGCGTCTACCACGCCGAGTGGTTCCAGAACTTCGTGACGAACTACGTCCAGAACACGCGGAGCGTCGTGTACATGGCGCTGCTCGCGATGCTGATCATCTTCTTCTCGTACTTCTACACGGCGATCCAGTTCGACCCGACGAGGACGGCCGACAACCTCCGCAAGAACGGGGGCTTCATCCCGGGGATCCGTCCCGGACCGCCGACGGCGGACTATCTGAACCGGATCCTGATCCGGATCGGGCTCCCCGGTGCGATCTTCCTGGCCGTGATCGCGCTGATCCCCACGATCGTGTTCGCGGTCTGGGGGCTGTCGCAGTTCCCCTTCGGAGGCACGTCGATCCTGATCGCGGTGGGCGTGGCCCTGGAGACGATGAAGCAGATCGAGTCCCAGCTGCTGATGCGCCACTACGAAGGCTTCCTCGGATAGGCCGATGCGGCTCGTCCTGCTTGGCCCGCCCGGCGCGGGGAAGGGGACGCAGGGGGTCATG
>Ga0207428_10002488_pt1 | contig 18396 bp, 25 predicted proteins | sample RhiMethybrSRZTD1_FD_187600 | JGI IMG/M metagenome (GOLD analysis project Ga0207428, IMG submission 187600) | Populus rhizosphere microbial communities from Tennessee, USA - Rhizosphere MetaG P. TD hybrid SRZTD1 (SPAdes) (version 3) | ecosystem: Host-associated > Plants > Roots > Rhizosphere >...
CGCCAAACTGAAAGCAGTAGTCGTCAATCAACTTCAACTTGCAAAGGAACCTGAACATGAAACGCATCCTCGCAGCCGTCTCGTTCGCCGTCCTCGCCACTCCCGCGTTCGCGGTCCAAGTCTCCGCTCCGTACGAGGACACCCAAAACGATCGCGCGCTGCCCAACGTCCAGACCACCGGACAGCGCAGCACGACGTCGAACAGCAACGAAGGAAAGTCGAACAGCAGCGAAACCAGCCCCTGGAAGAACGACTACAACTTCATCGCCCCCGCGCTGTAACCATGCGCGTAAGGAGCCGGCGGGCGCGGCACGCCGCGCCGCCGGCCGTTTCACCGAGCGGAGATCGACCGTGAGCGAAACCCTCAGCCTGGCATTTGCGTTCGCGTGGTTGTTCGCAGTTCCTTCGGCCCATTCCCAGGAAGTGGCGCCCGACGCGCTCGTGAAGGGCCTCTCGAGCGAGGTGATTGCCGAGGTCCGCAGGGACAAGACGATCCAGGCGGGCGACGGCGCAAAAATCGCCGCGCTGATCGAGACGAAGATCGTCCCGCATTTCGATTTGCGCCGGATCACGCAGCTCGCCGTGGGCCAAGGCTGGCGCCGCGCCACGCCCGAGCAGCAGGAGCGGCTGATGCAGGAGTTCAAGACCCTCCTCGTGCGCACGTACTCCGGGGCGCTCGCGAGCTATCGCGACCAGGAGATCGAATTCAGGCCGCTGCGCGCGGCGGCCGGCGACACCGAAGTGACGGTCAAGTCGCTGATCCGGCAGAAGGGCGCCGAGCCGATCGCGGTCGAATACGACCTCGCCCGGGTCGGCGCGCAATGGAAGATCTTCGACGTCAGGCTCGGCGGCATCAGCCTCGTCGCGACCTACCGCAGCAGCTTCGCCGAGGAAGTGCGCAACAACGGCGTCGACGGGCTGATCGGCCTGCTCGAGAGAAAAAACCGGCAGAGCTAGGCGCGAGAATTTCTTGCCAGGCCGCGCAGGAAGGAGTGCGCGCCGCGCCTGTGAGGATCTGTGAGTTTGCGGCGTCGTGAGGTTTTTACTGCCCGGCGCCGCGAGGCGCGCGGTAACCTTCAGCGCAATGCGACTCAAACACGGCGGCACCTTCGTGAAGTGCACCGCCTGCCAGGGCGAGGACTTCTATCCCGCCTTTCCGCTCACCAAGGACCGGCGCGACGTCATGGTGTGCGCGCGCTGCGAGAACCAGGCGGTGTTCGGCGAGTTGATCGGCAAGCCGAGCGCCAGCGCCTTGTCCGCAAAGATGCCCTGGGCCACCGCCCCGGCGCCCGCGCTCCAGCCCGCCCGGCCACGGCGTTCAAGAAGTCGTTAGGTTTTTCATTAGACTACCCGGTGCATGCGCATCGGGATTCTCGGTTCGGGCCTGATGGGCGGGAAGCTCGGGACGCTGTTCGCGCGCGCAGGTCATGAAGTGGTCTTCAGCTACGCCCGCAGCGAAGAGAAGCTCAAGCGACTCGCACGAAAAGCCGCCGGCAAGGCGCGGGCCGGCACGCCGCGCGAGGCCGCGGTGGGAGCGCACGCGCTCCTGCTCGCAGTGCACTGGTCGCGAGTCGACGATGTGCTCGCCCAGGCGGGAGGCGTGGCGGGCAAAGTCGTCGTCACCTGCTCGCTGCCGATGAATTCCGACGACACCGCGCTCGTCGTCGGCCAAACCTCGTCCGGCGCGGAGGAGCTCGCGAGGAAAATCCCGACCGCGCGCGTCGTGGCCGCATTCAACACCGTGCCGAGCGAGGTGCTCTTCGACGTGTACGCGGGAAGGCGCAAGGCGGCCAGGCCAAGCCTGGTGTACTGCGGCGACGACCGGCGCGCCAAGACCGTCGCCTCCAAGTTGATCCGCGACGTCGGCTTCGAGCCGCTGGACGCGGGTCCGTTGCGGATCGCCCGCTACACCGAGCCATTCGGCCTGCTCGTCGCCCAGCTCGCTTACGAGCGCAAGGGCGGTCCGCGGCTCGCTTACACGTTCCAGAGATTCAAATCCTGAACCGGGTCCTGCAGGGGGATAAGGCGTGCCATTTTTCGAGGAGTGGGAGAGCTTCTACGTGATCGTCGGCGCGGCCGCCGGGGCGCTGATCGGGGTGCAGTTCGTCGTCATGACGCTGATCGCCGAGAACCCGCCGCCGCGCGTCCACGAATCCGGACCCGCGTTCGCCACGCCGACCATCGTGCACTTCAGTGCCGCGCTGCTCCTGTCGGCGCTGGTTCGCATTCCATGGGAAGGCATCGCGGTGGTTGCGGCGCTCTGGGGATTGGTCGGCGTGAGCGGGGTCGTCTACAGCTTCATCGTCGCGCGGCGGATGCGAAGGCAGAGCTCCTATCCACCGGACTTCGAGGACTGGGTGTTCTTCTGCCTGCTGCCCCTCGCGGGATATGCGCTGCTGGCGATCTGCGCGGTGATCGCGGTCTCCCATGCGCACGAAGCCTTGCTTGGCGTAGCGGCCGCGGCGCTTCTGCTGCTCTTCATCGGCATCCACAATGCGTGGGACGCGATCGCCTACCACGTGTTTGTAAACATGCGGAAGGGAAGGGAATGAGGGTATTCGCGAGTGGAGAAATGCGTAAATTACTCGTCGCCTTGACCGGTACGTCGGCCATCCTTTCAGCGATCACGGGCCATGGCCAGGATGCGAAGGCGGTTGCGCAAAAGATCGGCGTAAGCAGTTCCGAGCTTTTTCTCGCCGCGGTCCCGGGTGCGGGCAACACGGAGGCGGCCGTGCTGGATGTGACCTACCTCCCGGGCGCGATGAACCCCCGCCACTTCCACCCGGCGGCGGTGACGTTCCATGTCATTGCCGGCACACCGGTGTTTCAGGAGGAAGGCAAAGAGCCCGTGACGTTGAAGCCCGGCGACAGCCTGCTGATTCCCGCGGGGACGACGCATTCGCATTGGAATCCCAGCAAGACCGAGGGCGTGCGCTGGCTGGAATTCATCGTCGCCGAGAAGGGCAAGGGACGCTCGATTCGCAAGCCCTGAGCGGGGCACGCGAGCGACATGGAGCGGGTGAAGGGAATCGAACCCTCGTATGCAGCTTGGGAAGCTGCCGTTCTGCCATTGAACTACACCCGCCCAGCCCCGATCATACTGGGATGATCCTGATCCAGCGACTCCTCGGCAGCGTCATGGGCATCCTGTTCCTGCTGGCGGCGCTGGTGTTCGCCTCGGTCGCGCTCGGCATCGCGCTCGCCGTCGGCGTCGTGGTGTGGGCGTGGCTGTGGTGGCGCTCCCGTTCCCTGCCGCGCCGGCGCGTGATCATCGAGGGCGAGTACCGCGACGTCACCGACCTGGAGCGGCTGGAAGGCCGAGGGGGCCGCTTCTAGCATTCGGCCTCTAGTATCATTGCGCCTGTGATCCAGGTGACCGTGAACGGCAAGGCCCACTCTTTCGAGTCCCCGCTCGGGATCGGCGCCCTGCTCTCCAGGCTTGAACTCACGGGAAAGAAGATCGCGGTGGAGCGAAACGGGGAAATCGTGCCGAAAAGCGCACACGCCGAGACCATGATCCGCGACGGCGACCAGCTCGAAATCGTGGTCGCCGTGGGCGGGGGCTGACGAGTGGGCGAAATGCGGGACGCGTTGGTCGTCGCGGGGAAGAGTTACTCATCCCGCCTGCTGGTCGGCACCGGCAAGTACCGCGATTTCGCCGAGACCCGCGCCGCGGTCGAGGCCTCCGGCGCGCAGATCGTGACCGTGGCGATCCGCCGCACCAACATCGGCCAGAACCGCAACGAGCCGAGCCTGCTCGACGCGCTGCCGCCCTCCCGCTTCACGTATCTGCCGAATACGGCCGGCTGCTACAGCGCCGCCGACGCGGTGCGGACGCTGCGCCTGGCGCGCGAGCTGCTCGACGGCCACGATCTGGTCAAGCTCGAAGTGCTGGGCGACCCGCAGACCCTTTACCCGAACATGCCCGAGACCCTGGCCGCGGCCGAGACCCTGGTCAACGAGGGCTTCAAGGTGATGGTGTACTGCTCCGACGACCCGATCCAGGCGCAGATGCTGGAGAAGATCGGCTGCGTCGCGGTCATGCCGCTCGCCTCGCTGATCGGCTCCGGGATGGGCATCCTCAACCCGTGGAACCTGCAGCTCATCCTCGAGAAGGTGAACGTGCCGGTGCTGGTCGACGCCGGCGTCGGCACCGCCTCCGACGCGGCGATCGCAATGGAGCTCGGCTGCGACGGCGTGCTCATGAACACCGCCATCGCCGCCGCGCGCGATCCGGTGCTCATGGCGACGGCGATGCGCAAGGCGGTCGAGGCCGGCCGCGAGGCGTACCTCGCCGGCCGCATGCCGAAGAAGCTCTATTCGGCGACGCCGAGCTCGCCCACCGAAGGGAAAATCGCACCCAAGGCCGCCTAGCCGTGGCTCGCACACGGCGCTCGTAAGTGCGGCCAATTCGTAGTTTCGTCTTGAGGCAGGGCCGGACCACCCCGGCACAGAAGCGCGCCCTCGAGCAGCTCGCGCCGAAGTATCTCGTTCCGTTCAGGCCCGGATTGATCTCGTCTGAAGAAATCTTTCGGAGAACCGCGCCGCTGGTGCTCGAGATCGGCTCGGGCATGGGCGAGACCACGGCCGCGATCGCGCAGGCGCATCCCGAGGCCGATTTCATCGCCGTGGAGGTGCACGGTCCGGGCGTAGGCAGCCTCCTCAACCGGATCGAGTCGCTCCAGCTTCGCAACCTGAGGGTAATCCGCCACGATGCAGTAGACGTGCTCGACCAGATGATCGCCGACGCGAGCCTCGCGGCGATCCATCTCTTCTTTCCCGACCCCTGGCCGAAGAAGCGCCACCACAAGCGCCGCCTGGTGCAGCCCGATTTCGCCGCGCTCGCGGCGCGCAAACTGGCCCCCGGCGGGACGCTGCACGCCGCGACCGACTGGCCGGATTACGCGGAGCACATGGAAGTAATACTTAAGAACGAATCGATGCTGCAAAGGGCCGCAGCCGGATTTGTGAAAAGACCTACGACCAAATTCGAAGCGCGCGGCAAGCGACTCGGCAACCCGATTCGCGATCTCCACTGGAGGAGGAAAACCGGACCATGATCGTCTACGACGAGATCATCCCCGCGCGCGCGGGCTGGAGCCGCGTGCTGAAGCGCGGCGAGGTGCTGCGCCTCACCGACCTCGAAGGCCGCCAGGCGGTCGATTTCCTCTGCTACAACGCCGCCGACTACGAGGACCGCTACGCCGCCGCCGACACGATGAAGATCAACGGCAACATCTTCATCCGCAAGGGCGCCGTGCTCTACTCGGTGAACTGCAACCCGATGTTCACCGTCATCGAGGACAGCTGCGGCTTCCACGACACCATCGGCGGCTGCTGCTCCTCGGCGCTGAACCGCCGCCGCTACGGCAAGCCCGACGACCCGAACTGCAGGCAGAACTTCCTGCGCGAGCTCGGGCGCTACGGCATGGGCGCGCGCGACATGGTCGCCAACCTGAACTTCTTCATGTACGTGCCGGTCGCCGCCGACGGCGCCATGGACATGGGGCCGAGCCGCTCCAAGCCCGGCGACTACGTCGAGCTGCGCGCCGAGATGGACGTGCTTGCGGTGATCTCGAACTGCCCGCAGATGAACAACCCGGTGAACGACTTCAACCCGACGCCGGTGCGGGCGCTCGTCTATCGGGGAGAAAGGCCTCCAGCAGATCGTTGAGGAAGCGCCGGCCGCGCTCGGTCGGCCGGAGATGTTTCCAGTCGCGTTCCAGCAGCCCTTTCCTCTCCATCTCCAACAGGGGCTTGTCGATCCTTGAGATGGGCAACCCGGTGCGCTCGCTGAAGAGCTGGACGTCGAAGCCCTCCACCAGACGCAGCGTGTTCAGCATGAACTCGAAGGGCAGCTCCTCGGCCGACACCACGCTCTCCTCCACGCGCGCATCGGGCTTCATGTACTCGTTGGGTTGCTTGGCGCGTGCGTGGCGCGTCACGCGGTCGGGGAAGCTGAGCTTGCCGTGCGCGCCGGCGCCGATCCCGAGGTAGTCGCCGAACTGCCAGTAGTTGAGGTTGTGGCGGCAGCGCCGTCCCGGGCGCGCGAAGGCCGAGGTCTCGTAGTGCTCGTAGCCGGCTGCACGCAGGCTCTGTTCGGCCGCGAGCTGCATGTCGGCGGCGACGTCGTGCTCGGGAAGCTCGGGCCGTTTGCTCCAGAACACCGTGTTCGGCTCGATGGTGAGCTGATACGCGGAAACGTGCGGCAGCCCGAAGCGCAGCGCCTCGTCGAGGTCCGCCCGCGCCATTGCAGGCGTCTGTCCCGGCAGCGCATACATGAGGTCGATGTTGACGCTGTCGAAGCTCGAAAGCGCCGCTTCGATCGCGCGGCGCGCCTCGTCGGCGGAATGGATCCGCCCCAGCGCGGCGAGCATGCGCTGATCGAAGCTCTGCACGCCGATCGAGATGCGGTTCACGCCGGCGGCGCGGAAGCCGCGGAAGCGCGCCGCCTCGACCGTGCCGGGGTTCGCCTCGAGCGTGATCTCGGCCCCGGGATCGAGCGCGAGCCGTGCGCGCACCCCGGAGAGCAGCGCGTCGATCGACGCGGGCGAAAAGAGGCTCGGCGTGCCGCCGCCGATGAACACGCTGATGACCCTGCGACCCCACACCTGCGGCAACGAGGCTTCCAGGTCCCTGAAAAGGGCCTCGAGGTATTCCTTTTCCGGAAGTTGGCCGGAGCGCTCGTGCGAGTTGAAGTCGCAGTAGGGACACTTGCGCACGCACCAGGGGATATGGACGTAGAGCGCGAGCGGCGGCAGCGCCTCCAGGCGCACCGCACCGGGACGCTCAAGCGCGACCGGGATCACGCAGCAGCTCCAGCAGGCGCGCGAGCGCCTGCCCGCGATGGCTGATCCGGTTCTTCTCGGCCGGCTCGAGCTCGGCGGCGGTCTTGCCGCGGTCCTTCAGAAAGAAGAGCGGGTCGTAGCCGAATCCGTTGCCGCCGCGCGGCGCGCGCGCGATCTCGCCGTGCCAGAGCCCTTCGGCGACCAGCGGCAGCGGGTCGGATCCATCCCTCGTCAGAACCATGACGCAGGCATAGTAGGCCTTTCGATCTTCCTTCAGTTCCCTCAACAGACGTTCGTTGTTGCGGGCATCGCGTTCCTCCCGGCCGCCCCCGCGGCCGGCATAGTAGGCCGAATGCACGCCGGGCTCGCCGGCGAGCGCCGGCACGCAGAGGCCCGAATCGTCGGCGAGCGCCGGCAGGCCGCAGGCGCGACTCGCATGGCGCGCCTTGGCCAGCGCGTTCTCGAGGAAGGTCGCGTGCGGCTCGTCGGCTTCGGCGATGCCGAGCTCGGCTTGCGGCACCACCTCGATCGCGAGCGGCCCGAGCAGCGCCGCGATCTCGCGGATCTTGCCGGGGTTGTTCGACGCCAGAACTAGACGCTTCATCAGTGAGGGACGAAACAGGACCGAAAGGGACGGACCACGTTTTCCCCCGTGAGAAAAACGTGGTCCGTCCCTGATTAGTAGTTTATAGCCTTCATGGAAGCCGGTAGTCGGCGAGCCAGTAGTACTCCAGCATCTCGACGTTGAGGGACGGTGGGAGATGCGAGCGCAGCTCGTCTTCGGAGGGGAAGTTCTTCAGCACCCGGACCGGGCTGCCGTCGCCCAGTCGCCGCATCTGATAGGTATTGCCCTGCGCGTCGAGCTCGGAGATCGGGGTGCTCGAACCCTCGACGAAGCGATTGTCCATCAGGACGACGCGCGCTCCGGGGTGGAGGCGTCCATGCAGCGACGCCAGGAATTCACCGATGCGTTCGCGCGGCACGTGCGACCACCAGAACACGGCCAGCGCGGCATCGAAGCAGCCGAGCGCGTCGGGAAGGGAATAAGCGTCACAGACCTCGAACCTAGGCGGGTGCGTGTACGTCTTTGAACGAGCAATCTGCATCGGTTCTTCGGCCAGATCCGCGGCGACGACTTCCGCGGCCACCTCGGCGACGAGCTGCGTCCAGTAGCCGGTGCCGCACGCGATTTCCAGCACGCGTGCGCCGCGCAGCTTCGCCGGAATCGCCTGCCGCAGAACCGCGAGGTCGGCCTGGCGCTCGGGCTTGGCGTAGATTGCTTCGTACTCCGAAGCGCGGCGGCGGTAGTAGTCGACAAGCTCAGGAGAGGTCAAGCGCCTTTCTCTGGTGAGCGATGAGCTGGCCGATGCCGCGCTCGGCGAGGGCAAGGAGCGCGTCGAGCTCGCGGCGCGAGAACGTCGCGCCCTCGGCGGTGCCCTGCACTTCCACGAAGCCGCCCGCGCCGGTCATCACGACGTTCATGTCGCAGCCGCAGGCCGAGTCTTCGGCGTAGTCGAGGTCGAGGATCGGCGTCCCCTGGTAGACGCCGACCGAAACGGCGGCGACGAAGTCGGCAATCGGAATGGAGGCGTAGGCGCCTTTCGACGCGAGCCAGGTGAGCGCGTCGTGCAGGGCGACGAAGCCGCCGGTGATGGCCGCGGTGCGCGTGCCGCCGTCGGCCTGCAGCACGTCGCAATCGATCTGGATGGTCCGCGGCCCGAGCGCCGCGAGGTCGGTGACTGCGCGCAGGGCGCGCCCGATGAGGCGCTGGATCTCCTGCGTGCGGCCCGACTGCTTGCCGCGTGCGGCCTCGCGCTCGCTGCGGGTGTTCGTGGCGCGCGGCAGCATCCCGTATTCGGCGGTGACCCAGCCGCGGCCGCTGTCCTTCAGGAAAGGCGGGACACGCTCTTCCACGCTGGCGGTGCACAACACGCGCGTGTCGCCGAACTCGACCAGCACCGAGCCTTCGGCGTGGCGGGTAAAGCCGCGCTGGATGCGCACCGGACGCAGCTCATGCGCCGCCCGGCCGCCAGGCCTGACGCCGCTCATTGCGGCATCTTGCGAAGGACAGCCTTGATCTCGGAGATGGCTTCCTCGATGTCCGCGTCGGACATCCGCATGAAGTCGGGCTGGGTGGCGGTGAAGTCTTGCACGACGGTCGGCAGGTCGTAGTAGGGCACGGTGCGCGGCTCTTCGTCGGCGGCCTCTTCCTCGCCCCAGCGCAGCGCCAGCACGCTGACATTATCGCATTGCGGCCCGGCGCGCCGCTCGGCCAGCCCGGTGAGGTCGGCGAGCGCCTCCTCGAGCGGCAGCGCGCCAAGGGACTGCACGAGCTGGCGCTGCGTGATCGACCCCCAGAGGCCATCGGAGCACAGCACGAGCACGTCGCCGCGCGCGAGGCGCGTCTTCGCGATGGGATCGGGCCGCGGCGGCAGGTATCCGCCCAGGCACTGCAGGATCCGGTTGCGCTCGGGGTGGGTGCAGGCCGCCTCCTCGGGGATGCTGCCCGAGTCGACGAGCTGCTGGACCACGGTGTGGTCGCGGGTCTGGACGACGATGCGCCCCTGGCGCACGAGATAGAGGCGGCAGTCGCCGATGTGCGCCCAAAAGGCGTTGCCGTCCTGGACCAGGCACGCGACGATCACGGTGCGCGGCCCGTCGGGCAGGCCAAGCCGGTAGGCTTCGCGCAGGATCGCGCCGTGGGCGTCGTTCAGCGTAGTGCTGAGGAAGTTCTTCGGGTCGGCGAGCGCCGGACGCGCGCCGCGCTGGAACGCATCGCCGAAGTGGTCGGTCGCGATCTGGGCCGCAAGCTCGCCGCCCTGGTGCCCGCCCAGCCCGTCGGCCACCACCATGAGAAGCGAGCGCTCGGTCCGCCAGTAGCCCACGCGGTCCTGGTTGGTGAGCCGCGTGCCGATGCGCGACTCGCTCGCCAGGGTGCAGTTCAAAAGAAGCTCCCCTTGAACCGCAGCACCGCGCCGCGGAGCTGCTCGAGCACCGGCGCGTCGGCGCGGCGCTCCGGCTCGCGCTCGCCGCGCAGCGTCTTCTGCAGCGCGAGCACGCTTTGCGGCCGCTCGAGGTGATCCAGGCGCAGGCACCAGTCGACGATGTCGAGGAGCTCGGCCGAGTACTTGGCGCCCCAGGCCTTGCGGGCCGGCACGTAGTCGTCGCGATCGACCCGCTGGTTGGCGGCGAGCGGCGGCTCGCCGCCCGAGAGCGCGGCGTACATCGTCGCACCGACCGAATAGATGTCGCTCCAGGGTCCGAGCAGGTCGCGCCACAGGTGCTGCTCGGGCGAGGCGTAGCCCGGAGTGTAGGTCGGCGGCAGCTTCGAGCCTTCCGCCAGAAGCGCCTGGCGCGCCGCGCCGAAGTCGAGCAGCAGCGGGCTGCCGTCGTTGCGCAGGTAGATGTTCGCCGGCTTGATGTCGAGGTGCAGCAGCTTGTTGATGTGCACCTCGCGCAGCCCGTTCAGGAGCTGGGCGAAGGTCTGGCGGATCCAGCTCTCGTCGAGCGCTCCGCGGTGCTGCGCCAGGTGCTCGTGCAGGGTGCGCCCGCGCTCGTAGCGCATCACCAGGTACACGGTGTCGTTGGCGCGGAAGAAGTTCAGCACCCGCACCACGTTGGGGTGCGAGAAGCGCGTGAGGGCGCGGCCCTCCTCGAAGAAGCAGCGCATGCCGTGCAGGAACTTGCCGCGGTCGTCCTCGGCGATGCGGTATTCCTTGATCGCCACCGGCACGTCGTTCTCGTCGTGCGCGAGATAGACGCGCGAGAAGCCGCCGGTCGCAAGCAGGCGCTGGATCCAGTAGTTCTCGAGCTGCGTCGCTGGCGGCAGAGGATGGGCGGGCGCCGGCATCGTCCGCTATGATAGCCTTCGGCTACTGCGGCCGGACCCGCGCCCGCAGGCGCATTGCGCACTTTGTCACACACCATTCAAAGCATGACCGGCTACGCCGCCGCGTCGGCGGATTCTCCGCGCGGCAGGCTCACGCTCGAGCTGCGTTCGGTCAACGCCCGCTTCCTGGATGTGCAATTTCGCATTGCCGAGGAGCTGCGCGTCCTCGAGCCGGCCCTGCGCGAGAGTATCGGCGCGCGCGTCTCGCGCGGCAAGGTCGACTGCCGATTCTTCCTCGGCGAATCCGCGGGCGGCGGCAAGCCGCAGCGGTTGAACCCCGAAGCGCTCGCGCGCCTGCGCAGCCTCACGGACGAGGCGCGCGCCGCGTTCCCCGAGGCGCCGACGCTGCGCATCGGCGACGTGCTGCGCTGGCCGGGCGTGATCGCCGAAGAGCCGGCCGACGAGGAAACGCTGCGCCGGGTCGCCGGCGAGCTCTGCGTACGCGCGCTCGAAGAGCTGGTCGCCGCCCGCGGCCGCGAAGGCGCGAAGCTCGCGGAAACGATCCGCGCGCGGGTCGCCGCGATGCGCGCGCGCGTCGACGAGATCGCGCCGCTCGTGCCGCAGGCAATCGCCGCCTACCAGGCGAAGATCACCGAGCGGCTGAAAGAGGCGCTCGGCACGGCCGACGACGACCGCGTGCGCGCCGAGCTCGCGCTCTTCAGCGCCAAGGCCGACGTGCACGAAGAGCTCGACCGCCTGCGCGCGCATCTCGCCGAGGTCGAGCGCAGCCTGCGGCAGGGCGGCCCGGTCGGCAAGCGCCTCGACTTCCTCGCGCAAGAGCTGAACCGCGAGGCGAACACGCTCGCCGCCAAGTCCTCGAGCGCGCAGCTCTCCGACGGCGCGCTCGAGCTGAAGCTCCTGGTCGAGCAGATCCGCGAGCAGGTGCAGAACATCGAATGAGCCGTAAGGAGGCGACCCGCAAAGGCAGCCTGTTCGTCGTCACCGCCCCTTCCGGCGCCGGCAAGACCTCGCTCACCAGGGCGCTGCTCGAGGCCACTCCCGGCCTCAAGCTCTCGACCTCGTATACCACCCGCGCGCCGCGCCCCGGCGAGCAGAACGGGCGCGAATACCACTTCGTCGACGAGCCCACGTTCCTCGCGATGCGCGACCGCGGCGAATTCCTGGAGAACGCGCTGGTGCACGGCAACCGCTACGGCACGTCGAAGAAGGTCATCGCCGAGACCCTCGAGCGCGGCCAGGACCTGGTGCTCGAGATCGACTGGCAGGGCGCCGCGCAGGTGCGCAAGCTCTATCCGGACTGCGTCGGGATCTTCATCCTGCCGCCGTCCGTGGAGGAGCTCGAGCGGCGGCTTCGGGCTCGCGGCCAGGACTCCAACGCCGTCATCGCGAGCCGCCTGGCCAACGCCCAGGCCGAAATGGCGCACGCCGGCGAGTTCGAATATCGTATAATTAACAAAGACTTCGATACCGCCAAGGCGGAGCTGGCGAGAATCGTGCGCGAGCGCCGCCGCAACAGCTGAATTTCCGGAAAGGTTACATGGCCCGAATCACCGTCGACGATTGCCTCAAGCGCATCAGCAATCGCTTCCATCTCACGCTCGCCGCGACCTACCGCGCCCGCCAGCTCGGCGCGGGTGCCTCCCCCATGGTGGAGCCCAACCGCGACAAGGCCACGGTCATCGCCCTGCGCGAGATCGCGGCGGGAAAAGTTGGCACCGAGGTTCTGAAGAAGAATCCCACGCCGCCCGCCTCTACCCTGTGACCTTCACGCTGTGAGCCTGTAAGAAGCATACGGGGTCAGGTAATCTGACCCCATGGCGACGGCGGTCGTACCCAACCTCGAGCAAGGCCGCTTCGGCTACCTCAAGCCGAAGGACGTGGCGCGCCTCGCCGAGGCCTACCGCTTCTCCGAGGCCGCCCACGCCGGCCAGACCCGCCAGTCCGGCGACCCGTACATCTCGCATCCGCTCGCGGTAGCCGAGATCCTCGCCGACTGGCACCTCGACGGCCAGACGCTGATGGCAGCGCTGCTGCACGACGTGACCGAGGACACCTCGGTCACCAAGGACGAGATCTCCGACACCTTCGGCAAGCCCGTGGCGGAGCTCGTCGACGGCGTCTCCAAGCTCGACAAGATCGAGTTCCAGTCGGCCGAGGTGGCCCAGGCCGAGAACTTCCGCAAGATGCTGCTGGCGATGGCGCGCGACGTGCGCATCATCCTGATCAAGCTCGCCGACCGGCTGCACAACATGCGCACGCTGGGAGCCGTACCTCCCGCGAAGCGGCGACGGGTCGCCCGCGAAACCATGGAGATCTACGCGCCGATCGCGCTGCGCCTGGGCCTGAACACGCTCTACCACGAGCTGCAGGAGCTCGCGTTCTCGCACCTGCATCCGCTGCGCTACCAGGTGCTCGCCAAGGCGACCAAGGCAGCTCGCGGCAACCGCCGCGAGATGATCGGCCGCACGCTCGAGCAGGTGAAGAAGAAGCTCGCCGACGGCGGCATCGAGGCGACGGTGCAGGGACGCGAAAAGCACGTCTACTCGACCTACCGCAAGATGATCGACAAGCACCTGTCGTTCTCCGAGGTGCACGACATCTTCGGCGTCCGCGTCATCGTCAAGGACGTCCCTTCCTGCTACCTCGCGCTCGGCGCGCTGCACGCGCTGTACAAGCCGATCCCGGGCAAATTCAAGGACTACATCGCGATCCCGAAGGCGAACGGTTACCAGTCGATCCATACCGATCTCATCGGACCCCACGGCGTGCCGGTCGAGGTCCAGGTGCGCACCGAGCCCATGCATCGCCTCGCCGAGTCGGGCGTCGCCTCGCACTGGATGTACAAGGACGACTCCGACCGGCTCTCCGAGCTGCAGAAGCAGACTCATCAGTGGCTGCAGTCGCTGCTCGAGATCCAGCACCAGTCGGGCGATCCGCAGGAGTTCCTCGAGCACGTCAAGGTCGATCTGTTCCCCGACGAGGTCTACGTGTTCACGCCGAAAGGGAAAATCCTGTCGCTGCCGCGCGGCGCGACCGCGGTCGACTTCGCCTACGCCGTGCACACCGACATCGGCAACCGCTGCGTCGCGGCCAAGGTGAACGGCGAGCTCGTCCCGCTGCGCACGGATCTGCGCAACGGCGACCGGGTCGAGATCATCACCGCGAGCCACGCCAAGCCCAATCCCGGGTGGCTCCAGTACGTGCGCACCGGCAAGGCGCGCTCGAACATCCGCCACTTCCTGAAGACCATGCAATACGAGGAGTCGGCGAGCCTCGGCGAGCGCCTGCTCGAGCAGGCGCTGAAAGGACTGAAGAGCTCGGTCGCGGAGATCGACGATGCGGGCTGGGATCGCGCGCTGCGCGATTCCGGCGCGCGCTCGCGCGGCGAGCTCCTCGCCGACATCGGCCTCGGCAAGCGCCTGCCGGCGGTCGTCGCGCGCCGGCTGCTCAAGCGAAGCGATTCCAAGGAGGACCTGAAAACCGCAGGCAGCGTCACGATCCGCGGCACCGAGGGCATGGCGGTGCAGCTCGCCTCGTGTTGCCGCCCGATTCCGGGCGACGCGATCGTCGGCTCGATGAAGAAGGGACAGGGGCTGGTGGTGCACGTGTCCGAATGCACCGTGATCGAGCGTTCGCGGAAGAAGGAGCCCGAGCAGTGGATCGACGTCGAATGGGACCCGCGCACCAACCGTCTTTTCCAGGCCGCGATCAACGTCACGGTCGAAAACCAGCGCGGAGTTTTGGCCAAGGTGGCCTCCGAAATCGCCGCCGCCTCCTCCAACATCGACGCGATCAGCATGGACGAGGACCGGGCACTTTTTACAACGATGCACCTGGTTCTAGAAGTGGCGAACCGGCAACATCTCGCGCGCGTGCTGCGCGCGCTGCGGCGGCTACCCGACGTGAAGAAGATTTCCCGAACCAGGGAATAGCCGGTTTTTGGCTTCTTGCCCTGTTACACTGTTTGAGAAGGTTTTGGTGTAGCCTGAACGCTCCGTCCGGTAGCGAACATAACAAGGAGCAGGGAATGAGGGCGTGCGTCAGCGTCATCGATGACGACGCGCTGGTCTTGAGGTCGCTCGACCGCCTGCTGCGATCGCGCGGCTTCGAGGTGCGCACCTATTGCTCGCCGCAGGCCTTCCTCGAGCGGCACGACAGCGACACCCCCGGGTGCATCGTCATGGATCTTTCCATGCCCGGCCTGAACGGTCTCGAGCTGCAGCAGGCGCTCGCGCGAGCGGCCGACCGCCGGCCGGTGGTGTTCATCAGCGGCCGCAGCAGCGTCGAGGCGAGCGTGCGCGCAATGAAGGCCGGCGCGGTCGATTTCCTCACCAAGCCCTTCGACGAAGCCGACCTCGTCGCGGCGGTCCAGGCCGCGTTGGAAAAGGACCGTGCCTCGCGCGAGGGTTTCGCCGAGCGCGCTTCGATCAACTTCCGCCTCGCCACGCTGACGCCGCGCGAGCGCGACGTCCTGAGCCGCGTCGTAGCGGGCAAGCTGAACAAGCAGATCGCGGCCGAGCTCGGGACGGCCGAAAAAACGGTGAAGGTGCACCGCGCGCGCATGATGCGGAAAATGCAGTTCGACTCGCTCGCCGAGCTGGTGCGCGCATGGACAGTCACCCAGCCTCCTCCGCCGGCGCCTCCCCAGGCCTGACGCATCCGGGCTGGCGCTTCGGCCCGGCCACGACCTGGGCCGCGCCGGCCCTGCTCGTCGCCGTCGGCTACTACTTCGCGGCGCGGGTCGGCTTCGCCTTCACGCTCCAGCCTTACCCGATCTCGACGCTCTGGCCGCCGAACGCGCTGCTCCTCGCCGCGCTGCTTCTCGCGCCCACACGCGCCTGGTGGTGGCTGCTCGCCTCGGTCCTCCCCGCCCACCTGCTGGTCGAGCTGCAAAGCGGCGTGCCGGTGGCGATGGTGCTCGGCTGGTACGCCAGCAACTGCAGCGAAGCGCTGATCGGCGCGGGCCTCGCGCGCGCCTTCGTGGCGTGGCCGCTGCGGCTCGATTCGCTGCGCAGCGCCGGCATCTTCCTTTTCTGCGGCGCGCTCGTCGGCCCGGTGGTTTCGTCCTTCCTCGATGCCGCGCTGGTGAGCCTCGTCGGCTTCGGCGAGCGCGGCTACTGGGACCTCGTGGCCACTCGCATCTTCTCGAATACCCTCGCCGCGCTCACCGTCGCGCCGCTCATCCTGACGCTCGCCTCGATCGAAATTCCGCGGCTGCGGGCGGCACGGACGGCGCGCTACGCCGAGGCGGCGGCGCTGTTCGTGGGGTTGGCCGTGACCTGCCTGATGGTCTTCAACCTGCCGCAATTCGACAACCACACGGAGCCGGCGCTCTTCTATGCGCCGCTGCCTTTCCTGGTGTGGGGGGCGCTGCGCTTCGGTCCGGCGGGCACCGCGAGCGCCATCGCGGTATTGGTTGTGGCGACGATCTTCGGCACGGTGAACGGCCTGGGGCCCTTCGCGGGCAGCACGCCGCAGGAGACGGTGCGCGAAATGCAGCTCTTCCTGACCGCGGTCGCGGTGCCGATGCTGCTCCTCGCGGTGGTGCTCGACGAGCGCGCCCGGGTGGAGCTCGACGCGCGCGAGCAGCGCCTGCAGCTCACGCACCTCTCGCGCGTCGCGATGCTGGGAGAGCTCTCCGGCGGCATCGCCCATGAGCTGAACCAGCCGCTCACCGCCATCCTCAGCAACGCCCAGGCGGCGCTGCACCTCATCGGCAACAAGTCCGCCCATCCGGACATCCTGATGGAGATCCTGCGCGACATCATCGCCGCGGACCAGAGGGCGGGCGAGGTGATCCGGCGGCTGCGGACCCTCTTCAAGCGCGGCGAAACGCAGTTCCAGCCGCTCGACGCGAACGAGCTGGTCGACGAGGTGCTCGGCATCGTGCACGGCGACCTCGTCACGCGCTCGGTCGAAGTGGTTCCGGAGCTTGCGGCAGCCTTGCCGAAAGTCCACGGCGACCGGGTCGAGCTCGAGCAGGTGATGCTCAACCTGGTGGTCAACGCCTGCGATGCCATGGCAGGAGTCCCGTCCGAGCAACGCCGGCTCGCGGTGCGCACCCGCGCGGTCGACGCGGACGCCGGAGCAGTGCAGATCAGCTTCAGCGACTGCGGCCAGGGCTTCACCACGGAGCAGTACGCCAGGTTGTTCGAGCCTTTCTATACCACCAAGCCGCGCGGCCTCGGTCTGGGGCTTTCGATCTCGCGCGCGATCATTCGTAACCACCACGGCCGCCTGTGGGGCAGCTCCGTCCCCGGGAAGGGCGCGAGCTTCCACATCGTCCTGCCGGCGCTCGCGGCGAACGGCCGATAGGCTGCCGGCCAGGCGCGGCGGCGGCGCGGGCGGCATGGGACCTTGGTCCAATTACTCCGCGCACGCCGAACTGCTCCAATGGGCAGCATCGTGCCGTACGTCGCGATCGTGGATGACGAGGAGCCGGTCCGCAAGGCGCTGAAGCGGCTGCTGCGCGCCTCGGGCCTCGACGCCGAGAGCTACGCGAGCGGCCAGGCCTTCCTCGAGGCGGCCGCGCTGCGCGAGCCCGACTGCGTGCTGCTCGACCTCCACATGCCCCGCATGAGCGGGCTGCAGGTGCTGCGCGCGCTCCAGGCTGCGCGCCGCGCGCTGCCGATCGTCGTGATCACCGCCCACGACGCGCCCGAGACGCGCGAGCAGTGCCTCGCCGCGGGCGCCAGCGCCTTTCTGCGCAAGCCGCTCGAGGAGCACGAGCTGCTCGACACGATTACCGCGGCGCTCGGCGCCAGGACGCGATAACGCCATCCCCCATGACAGGAACCGCTCGATGATCTGGAAATCACTCGTCCTCGCCCTCCTCCTCGGCGCCTTCTCCGCCGCCGCCCAGGCGCAGCGCCGCTCCGAGTTCTACGCGGCGCCGGTCTTCACCGATAGCAAGAGCTACACCTTCGAGGGTGGCACGAACGTCAAGACCGACACCGGCTGGGGCTTTCTCCTGGGCTTCGGCCATAACTTCAACAGGAAGCTGTCCGGCGCGATCGAGCTCGAATGGGGCACCATGGACTATCGCGCGACGATCCAGCCCGGGCTCGGCAACAATGTCTCGGCTAGCCTGAACAGCAGCATCGATACCGGAACGATCCGCTTCCTCGGCACATACAATTTCTCGGAGGGCCCCTTTACGCCCTTCGTGACCGGCGGTGCGGGCTGGTCGTACGTCGACACCAACATTCCTTCCGGCCTGCCGCAGAACGTGTGCTGGTTTTATCCCTGGGTCGGGCAGGTCTGCACCGGGGTCACGCCGACGTACTCCACGACGCGGTTCAGCTACAACGCCGGCGCGGGCCTGCGCTACAACTGGGGGCCCAACTACTTCGTGCGAGGGCTGATAAACGAGCAGTGGATCGACTTCGGCGGCTCGTACGGCACGGCCAACCTGACGCAGTACCGCCTCGACTTCGGAATCCGCTTCTGATCTTCAGGCTGGCCGTCGCCGCCGCGTGTTCGATTGCGCTGGCGGCGGGCGCGGGCCTGCGCTGGCTCGCGTCGGAGAAGGCGCGGGTAAACTTGAGCGTCGACATCGCGCAGGGACGCGACGGCACCCCCGCTTATGTCTACGTGAAGGAGGCGTTTTGACAAAATCGAGGTCGGATTTCGTGATTGCCGCTCTACTCGGCGCGGCCTGCGTCCTCGCCGCGCCCGGCGCCGCGGCGCAGAACTGGGTCACCCTGCTGAAGAACACGCCCGCCGAGTCTTTCGACGACGAGGACCTGCGCCTCTTCC
>Ga0207428_10002489_pt1 | contig 18394 bp, 15 predicted proteins | sample RhiMethybrSRZTD1_FD_187600 | JGI IMG/M metagenome (GOLD analysis project Ga0207428, IMG submission 187600) | Populus rhizosphere microbial communities from Tennessee, USA - Rhizosphere MetaG P. TD hybrid SRZTD1 (SPAdes) (version 3) | ecosystem: Host-associated > Plants > Roots > Rhizosphere >...
TCGCCGTCGCGAACGTCGCCGGATTGATGCTCGTGCAGATGGCACGCCGGTCGCGCGAGCTGGCGATTCGGACGGCGATTGGCGCGTCGCGGGCGGAGGTCGTCGCCAGCGCCGCGAGCGACATGGTGGTGATCGCCGTCGCCGGCGGTGCCGTTGGCGCCGGCGTCGCGGCGTGGCTGCTCCGGATCGTGCCGGCGCTCGTGCCCTCGCTGCCGCGCGTCGCCGAAATTGGACTGGACTGGCGCGCCGTCGTATTCGCATCGGTCGGCACCGCCGCGGCGGCGGCCGTGTGCGGCGTTCTGCCCGCGCTCGCCGCGACGCGTGCGGACGTCGCGGCGCGGCTGGCGTCCGGCGGGCGGGGCGCCTCGAGGCGATCTCACGGGCTCCAGCGCGCGCTCGTCATCGCGCAGGTGGCGATGAGCGTCGTCCTCGTCGGATCGGCGGTCTTGCTGTTGCGCTCCTACGTCAATCTCACGCAGGTGGACGCGGGATTCAGCGGCCAGGATGTCGTGACGTTTCGCGTCGGCGCCCGGTGGGATGAGGATCGCGCGCGGATCGGCCAGTTGCAGCAGTCGCTGGTCACGCGCCTGGGCGAGGAGCCCGGCATCAGGGCCGTCGGCTTCACGAGCTTCCTGCCGTTCAGTCAGGCGACCTTGCGATATCGCGTGACCGTGAGCGGGCTCACCGGGCCCGATGCCGGCGGCGCGCTCGCCGTCGGCGTCCGATCCGTCGGCGGGGCGTACTTCGCCGCCATTGGGGCGCGAATCGAGCAGGGCGCCGCGTGTCCCGCGCTCGGCGGGGATTTCAAGGCCCGCCGATCGGCGGTGGTGAACCGGCGGTTCGTGGACGCGTTCGGGGCGCCGGCCGCGATCATCGGCCGGGACGTCACCATCATCCAGGCTGGCGGGCCGAGCGTGATCGGCGGCGTCGTCGCCGACATCGGCGAAGACGGACCGGCCTCGCGTCCAGTGCCCTACGTCTACGTGTGCGATACCGCCGGCAGCTGGCCCGATCCGAACTACGTGGTGCGCGCCGACAACCCGGCCGTGATCGGGGCGCGGATCCGTCAGGTCGTGCGGACGCTCGACCCCGCCCGCGCGGTGTTCGGCGTGACGCCGCTCGAGACAGTGCTCGACGCCGCCGTCGAGCGGCCGCGGCTGCAGGCGGGGTTGCTCGCGGTGTTTTCTGCCGGTGCGCTCGCGCTCGCCGCCGTCGGGCTCTACAGCCTGTTCATGCTCATGGTGCGTGAGCGCACCCGGGAGATCGGTGTCCGCCTCGCGCTCGGCGCGACGCCGGCGCGCGTCACGCGTCAGGTCCTGACGGCGGCCGGTGGCGTGCTCGTCATCGGCCTGGTGGCGGGGGTCGGCATGACACTGCTGGCGGGCCGTCTCGTGACGACCCTGCTGTTTGGCATCACGCCGTACGATCCGCTGACGCTCGTCCTCGTGACGATGACGTTGGCCCTCGTGGCGCTGGCCGCCATCGCCGGACCCGCGCGGCGCGCGGCGCGGATCGATCCGACGACCGCGATCCGCGCTGACAGCTGATCGATCCTACGAAGGAATGCGCAGGCCGGATGGCGGACGGCTCACGACGGTGGAGGAAGGCTTCCCCTTGCACTTCGACAGGAAGCCGGATACTCTTCCTGTCGAAGCAGAAGGGGAGCGGGTGATGGCCGACGGTCGCCTCGATTTGCCACAGGGCACACTGGACCTGCTGATTCTCAAGACGCTCGCCCTCGAGCCGCAGCACGGCTGGGCGATCTCCGAACGGATCCGGCAGGTGTCGAGCGAGCTGCTGCAGGTGCAGCAGGGCTCGCTCTATCCGGCGCTGCACCGCCTCGAGCGGCGCGGCTGGATCAAGGCGCGCTGGGGTGCCTCCGACAACAACCGGCGCGCGAAGTACTACGAGCTGACTCGCGCCGGGCGGAAGCAGCTCGACGCCGAGTCCGCCGCCTGGCGCAAGCTCGCCGGCGCGGTCGGTCAGATTCTGGACATGGCGTAACCAGGTCTGATCTCAAAGGATCGGGATGCTGTCCAATCTTCGTGTCCGTCTGCGATCGCTGCTCCGCCGCCGAGTCGTCGAGCGCGAGCTCGAGGAGGAGTTGCAGTTCCACGTCGATCGCCAGACCGAGCGCTACCGGCGCGCCGGCGTGCCGGTCGGGGAGGCGCGGCGGCGCGCGCGCCTCGATCTCGGCGGCGTCGAACCGGTGAAGGAAGCCTGCCGGGACGAACGCGGCGTCGGCGCCATCGAGCGCGCCGCCCAGGACGTTCGCTTCGCCGCGCGGGAGCTGCGGAAGCGGCCGGCGTTCGCCACCGCCGTCATCATCACGTTCGGTCTCGGCGTCGCGGCGACGACGACGATTTTCAGCGTCGTCGACGGCGTCCTGCTCCGGCCGCTGCCCTATCCCGACTCGCAGCGGCTCGTCCAGATCGGATCCACGTTCGGGAGCGTCCAGGTCGCGGCGACGTCAGCGCCTGACGCGCTCGCCATCGCCGCGCGCGTCAAGACGATGGCTGGTGTCGCCATCGCGCGCGCGCAGCCGGTCGATCTCACGGGCGGAGGCGAGCCGGAGCGGCTGACGGCTGCGTCGGTGTCCGCGTCGTTCTTCGACGTCCTGGGCGTCCCTGCCGATCTCGGCCGCGCGCTCTCGCCCGATCACGATCGACCCGGCACCGACGCCGTCGTCGTCCTGTCGCACCGGCTCTGGCAGCGCCGGTTTGGCAGTGATCGCGCCGCGGTCAGCCGCCAGGTCGTGCTCAATGGCGCGCCGCACACCATCATCGGCGTCATGCCGGCCGGCTTCGCCGGGCCCGCGGCGATTGATCTCCACGAGGTCGATCTCTGGCTGCCGCTCGGCCGGCTGGGCGACCTGTTGCGCAACCGTGACGATGCGTCGGTGTCAACCATCGCACGTCTGGCCAGCGGCGCCGCGCTCACGACCGCACGCGCGGAGCTCGACAGCCTGGCGCAGGCGCTTGCGCTCGAAGAGCCGGGACGTGACGGCCGCCGCCTCTGGGTGAGCGCGCTCCACGAACGGACGGTCGGCACGGCGGGACAGTTGTTGTGGCTGCTCTTTGGCGCGGTCACGCTGGTGCTGCTGATCGCGTGCGCGAACGTCGCGAACCTGTTCCTGGTCCGCGCGACCGAGCGTACGCGCGAAATGGCGATCCGCGCCGCGCTCGGGGCCGGCCGCGCACGCATCGCGCGGCAATTGCTGACCGAAAGCGCTCTCTTCGCCCTGGCGGGCGGCGCGCTGGGCGTGGCGCTCGCGTACATGGGAGTCGTGCTGTTTCAGGCCCTGGGCCCGGCCGATCTGCCGCGGATGAGCGACGTCGCCATCAACGTGCGCGTGCTGGCGTTTGCGCTGGGCGTGTCGGCCATCGCCGGCGCCGCGTTCGGCCTCGTGCCGGCGCTGGATCTTTTGCGGCCGTCGTCCTCAAATTGGCTTCGCCAGCAGACATCGACGGCGACGACCGCGCGACCACGTGTCCGTCTCCGCCAGATGCTCGTCGTGACGCAGACGGCCATCGCATTCGTGCTGCTCGTCGGCGCGGGCCTGATGGCGCAGAGCGTCGTTCGTCTGTCGCGCGTCGATCCCGGGTTCAATGCGGCGAACGTGGTCTGGATGGACATCGCCTTGCCGGACCGCACGTATCCAGGCGCGGCGACGAAGCTCGCGTTTTTCGACGACGTGCTGACGCACTTGCGCGGCGTGCCCGGCGTGCAGCAGGCCGGAGGGATCCAGGGACGTCCGCTCGAGTCCGGGAACGCCGTCGCGACAATGGCGCCCGAGCGCCGGCCGCCCGCTACCGGCGAGGAGGCGCCGCGCCTGCCGTACCACGGCATCACGCCGGGCTACTTCGAGGCGCTCGGCATTCGGCGCCTCGACGGCCGAGACTTCGGTTCCGACGACGTCGCGACCGCTCCGCGCGTGGCCATCGTCAGCCGCGCGTTCGCCGATCGGTTCTGGCCGACCGAGCGCGCGGTCGGACAGCGATTCTGGATGGGCCGCGTCGGCGGCGACGCGCCGCTCACCCAGGTCGTCGGCGTCGTCGAGGACGTGCTGCAGTACGGGCTCGGCGCGCCGGCGCAGCCGGTCGCATATCGTCCGGTCGCACAGGTGCCGCGTAACCGTCTCGGTCTGGTGGTGCGCCACGACGGGCGGGCGCCGTCTGCGACGATCCTGCGCGATCTGCGGCAGGCGGTCTGGCGGATCGATGCCGCGCTTCCGCTCGATCGCAGCGGCACGATGGCGGCGCACGTGCGCGCGTCGATCGGCGAACCGCGATTCCGCGCGCTCGCCCTGTCGATCTTCAGCGCGATCGCCACCGTGCTCGCGCTGGTCGGGCTTTACGGCACGCTGGCGTGGATCGTCCGGACGCGGCGGCGCGAGCTCGGTGTGCGCATGGCACTCGGAGCGTCCTCCGGCGACGTGCACCGGCTGATCATCGGCCGCGGGATGCGGTTGGCGGCCATCGGCATCGCGCTGGGCGCGGCCGCGGCGCTGGCCGCCTCACGCGCGCTCGCCGGAATGGTGTTCGGCATCACGGTGACGGATCTGGCCACGTTCCTGGCGGTGGCCGGCGGCATGGCGGTCGTGTCGCTGGTTGCGTCGTGGCTTCCGGCGCGACGCGCGGCCGCCACCGATCCGGTGCAGATTCTTCGCGTCGAATAGCGCACCGCGGCGGCGTCAGACCGTCGTCGCGCCTGCGCCGGGCCGTCGGAACGTGTCGGCCGTCACGAGCAGGATCAGGCACTCGTCGGGGAACGGATCGACGCGCTGCTGCATGTCGCGGCGCTCGGCGGGGAAGAGCGTGATCTCCGAGAAGCCGATCGCCGCGTACGATCGTCGGGCGCGCAGGTTCTGCGGGTAGACCGCCAGGCAGACCGACGGCGAGGCCAGCTCTTCGAACGCGTGATCGACGAGCGCGGCGAGCGCGCGGCGCCCGACGCCGCGCGACTTGTCGGCGATCGCGATCCGCTTGACGTACACGCCGTATCCCGCGGCGATGACGTCGTACAGGATGACGTAGCCGACCGGCTCGTGATGGGGTCCGCGCTCGACAATCCAGTGCTCCCGGTCCGGCCGGGTCAGCGTGAGCGCATGCTCCTCGCGCGGCCACTGTCCGATGAAGGCGCGCGTGTCGGGATGCTGTTCGAGCGCCAGGACGAAGTCGAGGTCGGAGATCGCCGTGCGCCTGACGCGCAGGTCCTCCTCCCGCGCCCGCGCGGCGGCGGGTACCGCGATTACTTCTTGATGGGGGTCGCCCACGCGTCCTCGTCGACCTTCCACTCGCCGGCTTCCTTGACCATCGTCACCTTGCCGGAGGTCGCGCGGCCGTCGCCGGTCTTCGCCGTCAGTTCCAGCACGGCCTTGTTTGCATCCACCTGCTGGTTAGTGACCTTGATGTCGGTGAGCTTCTCTTTGGCGATGCTGGCCTTGAGCATCTTCTCGACTTCGGCCTTGGGCGCCTTTTGCAGCAAGGTCTTGTACTCGTTGGAGATGAACGGGAAGAGCGCTTCGGCCGTCGTGGCTTTGCTGGCCGCGGTCAGATACGCGGCGTACGCCTCGAGCGGGCTCTTCGCGCTCTGCGCCGCCAGTCGCGCGCCGCCGGCAACGAAAACCATCGCAACGGCGACCACGCCGAGGGCGCGCCAGGGACGAGCGTCGATCATGATGGCACCTCCGGAGAAGCCGCAGGGTAAGCGATCGGGCGCGTCACGACAAGCCCCACGAGCCCGGCCAGACCCGCGGCAATCGCGATCCAGTCGAGCGCGCTCCGGGCGCGGTCGCGCGTGGCGTGTTCCCGCAGTTCCGGCCGCGTTTCGGCCAGCGCAACGAGTGTCGCATCGCCGTACGCCGCGCCATGGCGGCCGTAGACGACCGTGCGCTTCGCGCGAATCGCGTCGAGGATCGCCTCCGCGGTGTTCGCGCGCGCGAACACGTACGTCCGGCACATCCCGAGCCGGCCGAGACCGTGAAAGTCGGACGATCCGATCGCGGCGACCGGCACTTGCGCCGCAAACTGCTCGAGCTCTTGCTGATAACGGTCGCCCATGTAAATCATCGGATGACAGACTTCCGTGCCGTCGAGGCGGGCGCGGGCGGCCGCGTCGAAGCCGGGCCAGAAGCTCTTCAGCGGATGGGCCGCGATGGCAATGCCGCCTTGATCGTGGACCTCATCGAGTTGCGCGGCAGCGGGCTGCCGCCAGTCCACCATCCGCTCGATGCCGAGGGCGATGATGTGGTGATGGAGCGCGTGAATCTCCTCACCAGTCAGCACGGTGGGACCGCCAATCGCGCGCGAGAACCAGCGCGCGATCTTGCTGTCGAGTACCTGGTTGTGCCCGGTGACCGCGAGCGCGTCGAGTCCCTGCCGCTCCGCTTCGAGCACCAATCCCCAGGGCGTCACGCCGTTGGCGCTCCACATCGAGCTGTGTACGTGAAAGTCGGCCGCGATCACTTGCAGGCCGCCGAGCACCAGCGGCGGTCTCCGCGTCGAGCGATCCGTCGCCGTGCCCACCACCGTGGCTGTGACGAGCAGGAGCAGCGAAAGGCGCCGCACTCGGTTCCGCATCACAGGCCCAGCCATGACGCGACGCGCGGCGCCACTTCCGACCACGCGGCGCGCCCGTCGAAATACGCGACCAGTCCGATCCACCCGATCAACCGGTGGAGGACAATCGCCTTAATCGCGCCGCCCGTGGTCCGCTCCATTACCTCGCGAAAGAAGTGGAAGTCCACGTAGATCGCCCACACCACCGGCACGAGCAGCGACAGATCGAGGGCGACGATCCAGTCTCCGAGCTCACGCGACGGGACGATCGCCGTGAACGCCGCGACGATGACGAGCCACACGAGCCAGGGACCATAGCCGGTGAAGAAGAGGTCGATGATCTCGCGGAACGATCGTGTGCGGGGCCGGCGAGACGTCACCGCGGCCAGCCCCGCGATTCCGAGCAGTGGAATGAACGCGAAGGACACGACGGCGTCGAAGAGAAGCCTCAGGCTGAACCGGCCCGTGGCCGTCACCGACATCGCGAAGGCGAGGACCGCCAGGAGGAAGACGGGCTTGTGCCACCAGCCCGACACCCTGGCCGGCCGGCTCGCGAGCTCGCGAAACACGCGGGCGGGACGGAACATCGCCCGCACTTCCGGTGACCAGGCGGAGGCCGGGGGATTCATGTGGCGCGCGGGCGCACTGTGACACAAAGTGTGACCAACTTCCCGCGCGGCCGCAGTCTTCGATCCAGAACACGGAGCGCACGGACAACCCGGAGAACACGGATTCCTTAGAGAGCGTTTCAGAACTCAGAAGGAGGGGCGGGCTTCAGCCCGCCCCTGCCGGGCCGGCTCAAGCCGGCCCCTTGTATCTTACAGAGCGTCACCGCAACCGCCGTAGCTCGTCGGCCCCTCGATCCGGCAGATCGTGCGAGGAGCAAGAGCGCGGCGGTTGAGGGACGTCGCCAGAGCTCGTACAGTTGATCGCGGCCCGACCCCGCATGACAAGGCCGAGCGCGCGCGACGTTCGGTGGCGAAAGGATGCACCGTGGCCTCGCCCCTCTTCGTTGGCATTGATGTCTCGAAAGCTCACCTCGACCTCGCGCTGCAGCCCGCCGACCGCCCGCCCTGGCGGGTCGCCAATCAGCCGGACGCGATCGCGGCGCTCGTCGGCGTCCTGCGCCCGCACCAGCCCACCTTGATCGTGCTCGAAGCGACGGGCGGCTACGAAACGCTGCTCGCCACGACCCTCGCGCTCGCCGGCTTGCCCGTCGCCGTCGTCAATCCGCGCCAGGTCCGCGCCTTCGCCAACGCGCTCGGCCAGCTCGCGAAAACCGATGCGCTCGACGCGACGCTGCTGGCCCTGTTTGCGGAGCGCGTGCGGCCCACGCCCCGGCCCTTGCCCGATGCGGCGCACACGGCGCTCAGCGCGTTGGTGACCCGGCGCCAGCAACTGCTCGACATGCTGACGGCCGAACGCCACCGCCTGCTCACCGCGCATCCGGCGATGCAGCCCAGCCTCCGCGAGCATGTGCGCTGGCTCGAGCAGCGCGTGAAGGCCACCGACCGCGAGATCGGCGCCACGCTCGTCCGCTGTCCCTGCTGGCTCGCGCGCGAGCAGTTGCTGCGCTCGGCGCCCGGCATTGGCCGGCAGACGGCCACACGGCTGCTGGTCTCGCTGCCCGAACTCGGGCGCCTCTCCCACGGGGCGATCGCCAAGCTCGTCGGCATCGCGCCCCTCAACGTCGACAGTGGCCGCCACCGCGGGGCGCGCCACATCTGGGGCGGGCGCGCCCACGTCCGAGGCACGCTCTACATGGCGACCCTCGTCGCCACCCGGTTCAACCCCGTGATTCGCGCCTACTATCGCCGCCTGCGCGCCGCCGGCAAGGCCCCGAAAGTCGCGTTAGTCGCCGCCATGCGCAAACTGCTCTGCATCCTCAACGCGATGGTCCGCCACAATTGCGCGTGGGCGCCCCCGGCTTGACAGTCAAGACAGTTGCTCCCGGGTTTGCCCCAAAGAATCCGTGTTCTCCGTGCCCCCGTGCTTTCCGTGCTTTGGATCGAAGTGTGGGCTAAGTCCGGATCCAGTCGCCCGGCACCGTCACGTACGACGCGTCGAGCTCCCGTACAGACGGGCACCCGAGCAACTTCAACGCGCGAATCAAGTCGGCGCGCAGAATCTGAATCGCGCGCGTGACGCCGGCTTCGCCGCCGGCGCCCAGACCGTAGGCATAGGCCCGGCCGATGAGGACCGCGCGCGCGCCCATGGCCAGGGCCTTGGCGACGTCGGTGCCGCGCCGGATGCCGCCGTCGAGCAGTACCTCGGTGCGACCCTTCACGGCCGCAACGACTTCCGGGAGGGCGCGCAACGTCGGATACACGGTGTCGAGCTGCCGGCCGCCGTGGTTCGACACGACGACGGCTTCGGCGCCCTCGTCCACGGCGCGACGCGCGTCGTCGGCGATGAGCAGGCCCTTGATGACGATCGGGCCCTTCCAGACGTCGCGGATCCACTTGAGGTCGTCCCAGCACACCGTGGACTTTTCGAGGGCCGCGCCGACGTCGGCGTACGACATCGGGCCGTCGGCCAGTTCGACGTTCGGGAAGTTCATCAGGCCGCCGTCGCGGAAGAAGTCGAGGAGCCAGCGCGGCCGCATCAGGAACTGGTGCACGTATGGCAGCATCGTGAACGGCTTGCGCGTGAGGAGCTCCTTCGTCCCGTTGCGAAAGTCCCGTTCGCGCAGGCCCGCAACCGCTGTGTCGATGGTCACGACGAGCGCGGAACAGCCGCACGCCTTCGCCCGCTCGATTCCGGCCGTGGCGATGTCGCGGCCACCGACGAGGTAGAGCTGGTACCAGACCGGGCCGGTCGTGCCGGCCTTCACTTCGTCCACGCGCGTCCCGGAGAGCGTGGACAGCGTATAAGCCGTCCCGGCCTTGCCGGCGGCGCGCGCCGCGACGACCTCGCCGCGCGGGTAGAACATCCGAGAGCTGCCCACCGGCGCGAGGAGAAAGGGCAGCGCCAGCTTCTGGCCGAGGACCGTCGTGCTGAGATCGATGTTCTGGATGGCGACGGCGTTGCGCGGCCGGAACATGACGTCGTCGTAGACGCGGCAGTTCTCCCGGAGCGTGACCTCGCCGTCCGCGCCGCCGTCCATGTAGTCGAATGCCACGCGTGGCAGCCGGCGCCGGGCGATCCGGCGGAGATCGGCGATGTTGAGGACGTTGGGAGAATCGACGCTGGCCATGATTCGCGAAGAAGTCGCGAAATTATAGCCGCTGATCTACGCTGAAGCCCCATTCGCTGCCTGGCGCGCCGCAGCCCGGCGCGCCCTGCGTACGATCTGAGGCTCATCTGATGCCCCCTTTCCTCTCGGATACTCGACGTTCCTGGCTGGCGATGCTGGTGATCGCGGGTGGCGGGCTCGCGGCCGCGGGCGCGATCTATCAGACGGCGAGCGTCCGTGGCGAGGCGGCGCGGTTTCCGCCTCCCGGCGTGCTCGTGGACGTCGGCGGCGGCCGGCGTCTGCACCTGCTGTGCATCGGGTCAGGTGAGCCGGCGGTGATCTTCGAGTCCAGCGGCTTCGGCAGCTCCGTCAGCTCCGAACGCGCGCGCGCCGAGATCGGCGCCCGCGCGCGCACGTGCTCGTACGATCGTATGGGGTTCGGCTGGAGCGACCCCGGTCCCGGCGTCATCTCGGCCGGCGTGCTTGCCGAGGATCTGCACGGGCTTCTTCAGCGAGCGGCCGTCAAGCCGCCGTATGTGCTCGTGCCGTCCTCGATTGGCGGGCTGACGGTCGAACTGTTCGCGCGGCGATATCCAGGCGAGGTGGCCGGGCTCGTGTTTCTCGACGCCGTGGACAGCGGCGTGCTTGAGCTGATGTACGGGATCCGCGGCGCGGAAGGCCTGCAGCAGCGGCTTCGCCAGGTCGTCTGCGCGCTGCCGCTGGCCGCGCGTGTCGGACTCGTCCGGCTCGCGGATCCGTTCAAGCTGCGGCGCGACGCATCGGACGGCGCCGCACGGGGCGCCGCGCTCCTCTATCGTCCCCAGCCCTGGGGCACGCTCTGCGCGATTCAGCGCGGCCGGCACACGACGATCGAAGAATTCCGCGCCGCGCCGCCGCTGCCGCCCGACGTGCCGCTCGTCGTCCTCAGCCGCGAGCGGCCGACCGAGATCCTGCCGCCGGCGCTGCCATTCGATGTCACCGGCATCGAACCGCTGTGGCGGGTCCTGCAGCAGCAGCTTTCCCGGCGATCGTCGCGCGGGACATGGCGCATCGTGCCCGGTAGCGGCCACCTGATCGCCTCCAGCCAGCCGCATGCCGTCGCCGAGGAAGTGCTGGCGCTTGTCGCGCGTTCTGGCCCGGGCCGGTGACCCGTCGCACCTTCCACCCGCCGCTTGGTGTTTAATCTCCGCTGAGGTCTTCCTCGCCAGCATGGCACCCGCGCTCAGTTTCATCATCCCGCTCTACCAGAGCGCCGAGACCATCGCGGGCGTCGTCCGCGACATCGAAGCGCTCTCGATTGAAGGCGGACACGAAGTCGTGCTGGTGAACGACGGCAGCACCGACCGCACAAGCGAGGTCGCGCGCGAGCTCGTTCGGAACGCCCGCATCCCAATCACACTCGTCGAGCACGCGCGCAACTTCGGCGAGCACAACGCGGTGTTGACCGGCTGGCGGCATGCCAGCGGCGCGCACTTCGTCAATCTCGACGACGACGGGCAGAATCCGCCGGGCGAGGCGGTCCGCCTCTGGCGGCACGCGACGGAGACCGGATTCGACGTGGTCTTCGGGCATTACACGGCCAAACAGCATTCAGCCTTCCGCAACCTGGGCAGCTGGTTCACCAACCGGATGACCGATTGGGCGGTGGACAAGCCGCCGGGTTTCTATCTTTCCAGCTTCCGGTGCGTGTCCGCGTTCGTCGCGCGACGCGTGACCGAGTACGCCGGTCCGTTGCCGTACATCGACGGGCTCCTGCTCCAGGTCACGCAGCGCATCGGGTCGATCGAGGTCCGGCACGAGCCGCGGCGTGCAGGCAAGAGCACGTATACGCTTCGGCCGCTGATCCGGTTGTGGCTGAGCGCCTGGGTGAATTTCTCGCTGCTGCCGCTGCGCATCGCGACCGCGCTCGGGTTGACGATGGCGTTCGGCGGCCTCGTCGGCTTCGGCTGGGTGGTCTACTGGCGTCTCACGGATCAGGGACCAAGCTTCGGCTGGGGGTCGATCATGGCCGCGCTGCTGGTGTTCTCCGGCACCCAGCTCGTGCTGCTCGGCCTCATCGGCGAGTACGTGGGGCGCATGTTCCTGACGATCAATCAGCGGCCGCAGGCCGTCGTCCGGGATGTCGTCAAACGCGAGCGCCCGGCAACTAAGCCTTGACAACCTTCGCCCCGGAGCGAAGGATGCTGCCGTCGTTGTGGCGACCGTTCCGTTCTCTCCCGTAGATCCGGCGGCCTCCGCCGATTATCTGACGACGCTGCGGACCCGCGAGCTCCAGCAGATCATGCGGGACACACCGAGCTTGCCGCTCGACGTCCTGCTCAACCATCACAGCGTCCGCGTGGATCTCGCGCATCGCCGGATCTGGCGCGATTCGTTCTGGAAAGGGTCATTCTCCCGAAGCCACGTGCTGGGCTGGGACGAACGGCTGCTCACGCCGCGGCCAGCCGACGGCAGCCCGTATGCCGGTGGCCGGTTCTGGAAGCGTTTCGACGCCGTCCAGAACGACGGGCTGGTCGGTCACATCGTCAACTACAACCTGCACCTGCTCCCCGGCAAGCCGATCGTGAAGGAGGTATCGTACCCCGACGATCGGCGACGGTACTTCAAGGCCGGCGATCGGGTGCTCCTCCTCACGTACACGAATCAGCCGTACCGGATCGTCTACGATGCCATCAAGGCGGTGGGGCCGGACACCTGCATCGGCGTGATGCATCTCGGCACGTTCCCGCGCGGTCTCGAGTTCGCGACGTTCGTGATGTCGCGCAACAACTACCCGTTCGACAACATGACCGTGCCGGATCACGATCGCCTGTTCGAGGACGCCGCCGGGACAGCCGGCACGGCCGAGACGATGGAGGGGCGATGGAAGGGCCGGCTCGTCTGGGTCAAGCGGCCGGATCTGACCCTGCACAACCAGTTCAACCCGCCCGTGGTGGCGGCCCATTTTCATCCGCGCGCGCAGCCGGCCGGGGAGATTCGCGTGGGCTGGTCACGCAAGCCGCTGACGCCGATGCCGAACAGCCCCGTGGGCGTGCGTTTCGATGCAGGCCGGGGAGTCATTCACGAGCTGCGGCTGATCGACCATGACATGTTGATCGGACGCCGGCACGACAGTCAGGCGTCGGGGTCGCCGATCAGCCTTCGGTATGTTCTCAGTCGGCGCTAGTCCTGCACCCGCACCGCACCCTGCAATTCGCACCTTGCACCCTGCACCTTGCACCCCGCACCGGCACGGTGCACAGTGCACTGTGCACCGTGCACCGGTGCCCCGGAGGTCTCCATGTCCGTCAGGCGTTTTATTGCCCTCACATTGGCCTGTGGTGCTGTGGCTGCCGGCGCTGTGGCGACGGCGCAGCGCATCGCGCCGGACGGCGTGGCGCTGAACGAAGAAGGACTGCCTCAGTACTCGACCTTCTCGCTCTGCGCCATCGACCCCGAGACCGGGCAGTCCGGCGCCGCGGTCACGACGCGGGTGCCGTTCGTCGGGCGGGCGGTCCCGCACGTGCGCGCCGGCGTCGGCGCGGTCTGCACGCAGGCCTCGACGATGGTCGAGTACGGCCCTCGCGGACTCGACCTGCTTGCCAAGGGCGTCGCGCCGGCTGATGTGTTGCAACAGTTGCTCGCCGGCGATCAGCAGCGCGAGTCGCGCCAGGTCGGCGTCATCGACATGAAAGGGCAGTCGGCGGCGCACACCGGCAAGAACAACGGCAACTGGGCCGGGAGCAAGCAGGGCAAGCACTACACCGTCCAGGCCAACATCATGGTCGGGCCCGAAGTGATCGAGGCGGTGGCCGCGAGTTTCGAAGCGACCGACGGATCGGGCTGGCCGCTCGCCGAGCGGATGATCCTGGCGCTCGAGGCGGGGCACGCGAAGGGCGGCGACCGTCGCTGGGGCAGCCTGCAATCGGCCGCGATCAAGATCGCCGATCCGAACAACCCGGGCCGCGGCGGTGACTACATCGCGCTGGCGATCGAGGTGGGCGAGCATCCCGAGCCGGTCGCCGAGATGAAGCGGATCTACTACACCACGGCCCGCCGTCTCGGGTACCGATCGTTCTCTCGCGTCGAGGGCGCCGACGTCATCGAGTTGAAGCGCATGCTTCACGCAGTGGGCTTCTGGCGATCGGCGGACACGCCTTTCCCCGAAACCTCCGTCGACACCGAGGCGATGCGCGCGCTGCAGAAGACCGACCGCGCGCAGTACGACAAGCTCGTCGCCGAGACGCGCAAGATCGCCGCGGCGCTGTCGCTCTACGACGAGGAGGCGATCGCCGCCGTGGACAAGTTCCGTGCGGCGTCCAACCTGAGCTACCAGGGCAATCCGCCCGGGCTCGTTGACGCGCGTCTCGTCGACGCGCTGCGCGCCGCCTATCTCAAGAAGAAGAAGGGGCAGCCATGACCCGGCGCGATTTCCTGACGGCCACGGCGGCCGCGGTGACGGCGGCCACCGTGCGCGATGTCCTGTCGGCGATGGACGCCCAGGGCGCCACCTGGCCGATTGGCTGCTTCAATCGCCCGTGGACGCGATGGAGTTACGACGAAGGACTCGACGGCATCAACGCCGCGGGTTATCGGATCACGGGCCTCTTGAGCACGCATCGCGGCGAGGCGTTCACGTCGGCTGCGGCGACGCCGGACTATCTCGACGGTCTCAAGAAGCGAATCGCCGCGCACGGCTTGACCGTCAACATGACCGCGATTCGTCTCAACGCGTCGTCGCCGGCCGATGAGCAGATCAGAGATCTCCGAATCCAGATCGACAATGCCGGCCGCCTCGACCTCGAGTACATGCTGACGTTCGGCGTGGACCGGCCCGAGGACTACGAGAACTTCTACCGGACCATGGCTGACGGCGCGGCGTATGCGGACAAGCGCAAAATCAAAGTGGTGCTGAAGCCGCACGGCGGCGGCAGCGGCGCCTCGGAGGAAATCCTGCGCTGCATGGAGAAAGTGGGCCACGCAAACTTCAAGGTCTGGTACGACGCGGGCAACATCATCTACTACACCGGGAAGGACCCGCTCGCCGAGCTCGAACCGGTCGTGAAGTACGTGACCGGTTTTTGTGCGAAGGACTGTCCGGCGCCGAAAGGCGAAGTGATGTCGCAGTTCGGCACCGGTAAAGTGGACTTCAAGGCGATCTTCGCGCGTCTCAAAGCGGCGGGATTCAACGGTCCAATCATGGTCGAGGGCGTCGCGGTCGGCGCGACGCCCGACGAGACGACATCGAACGCGCGCGCCAACCGCGAGTTCCTCGAACGTCTCATCCGCGCGTAGCGGCTTACTTGCACTCCGTCGAGACGACCTTGAGGGAGACGATCTTGAGGACGGACAGCCGCGGCGGCGCCGGCGGCTTCTGCGGCTCGCCACGCGCGGGCTGTGGCGGAGCCGCCTCGGGAATCGCGCTCAGCGTGCCTGTCGCCTCCACGCGCTGGTTCTGATAGTCGCTCAGTTTGATCGCCTCCGGCGCGGCCAGCAGATATTCCTTCTCGACGACCATCGGGGGCTGTCTTGCCGGCGGTGGGGTCGCCGGTGGCGTGCCCGCGCGCCCGACCACCGGCGAGCCGCCGCCTGGCTGCACGTCGATCAGTTTGAACGCGGGCGCCACGGCCGGCGCCTTGCTGCCCGCCGGCGTCGCGGGCGGTGCCACGCTCTCGACGCACCCGATCAATGCGACGGCCGGCGCCGGCGGCGGCGGATTCTGTTCGCCGCGAGCCGGCGGGCCACCCTGAGCGAGGAGGACGCCGCCGAGCCCCGTCGTGGCCACCGCAAGCGCCGCCGCGAAGTTCGTCAGTCTTCTCATGTCACACCTCACTGGATACGAGCGATGAAATGCAGGAATCGTTCCGCCGCCGCCGCGTCCCGGCCGCGCGGACTTGGTTACCGCTGACCGAAGGTGGGTGGGCGGTGGGACACGGTGGGCGCTGCGAGGATTTGATGGCGCACGCCCGGCCGGACTCCATACAATGCCCCGACCAGCTCGGGCGGCTTCATCCGTTTCGAAAGGACCACTCATGTCCAGCCTCGACGACACCCGGCGCCGCTTCATGGCGCACTTTGCGGGTATTGGCCTCGGGTCGACCCTTGTTCCCGGCATCGTCTGGGCGCGCATGCAGGACCAGGGCACGCAGCGGGTGACGCTGGCGATGGTGACCGAGGCGTTGAAGCTGCAGGGCATTGATCTTCCGGAGGCCGATCGCCAGGCGATGGTCAACTCGGCGAACCAGAACCTCACCCGATACGAGGAAGTGCGAAAGATTCACATTCCGCTCGACGTGTCGCCGCCGTTCCACTTCAGCGCGCTCGCGCCGGGCATCACCGTCAACCGGACGCGCCAGCCGTTCCGGTTGAGCACCGCGCCGCTCGTCAAGCGGCCGGCGAATCTCGAGGACGCGGCGTTCTGGCCCGTTCGGCACCTGGCGGAGTTGATCCGAACGCGGCAGGTGACTTCGCTGCAATTGACCGAGATGTACCTGGCGCGGCTCCACCGCTACAACGCGAAGCTCAACAACGTCGTCACCTTCCTGGACGATCTCGGACTCGCGCAGGCGAAGCAGGCCGACGCGGAAATTGCCGCAGGCAAGTACAAGGGGCCGCTGCACGGGATTCCCTGGGGGGCGAAGGACATCATCTCGGTCAAGGGTTACAAGACGACGTGGGGATCGGCGCCGTTCAAGGATCAGGTGTTCGACTACGACGCCAGCGTCGTCGAGATGCTGCGCGAGGCCGGCGCGGTGTTGATCGCCAAGCTCACCACCGGCGAACTGGCGCAGGGCGATCAGTGGTTCGGCGGCCGCACGAACAGCCCGTGGGATCCGGCACAGGGATCGAGCGGATCCTCGGCCGGACCGTCGTCGGCGACGGCGGCCGGCTGCGTCGGGTTCGGCATCGGAACCGAGACGAGCGGATCGATCCTCAGCCCGGCCGCGCGCTGCGGCCTGGCCGGGCTGCGGCCGACGTTCGGCCGCATCAGCCGCTACGGCGTGATGGCGCTGTCGTGGACGCAGGATCGCCTTGGTCCGATCTGCCGGTACGCCGAAGACTGCGCGATCGTGATGCAGGCCATCGCCAAGCCGGATGGCCGGGACATGAGCGTCTCGGATATTCCGTTCAACTGGAACGGGCTGCTCGACATCAGGAAACTGCGCGTCGGCTACATCAAGGAGTCGTTCGACGACATCACCAATCCCGGAGTGAAGGCGAACGCACAGCACGTGCTCGACACGCTGCGGTCGCTCGGCGTCGCGAAGTTCATCCCGATGACCATCCCGGTGTCGCAGACGAACGTCGGCGCGCTCGGCGTGGAGTCGGCGGTGTACTTCGACGAGCTCACGCGCGCGGGCAAGATGGCCGGAACCCGCATGAGCCGCCAGACGAGCCGGCTCGTGCCCGCCGTCGAGTTCCTTCAGTCACAGCGGCTTCGCATGATGATGATGACGGACCTCGCGGCAGCGACGGCCGGCGTGGATGTGTACCTCGTCGCGTCGAACGCCGGCGGCGCTGGCGCCGGACGCGGGCGCGGCGCCGATCCGGCCGACCCGTCGGCCGCCGGCGATCCTGCCGCTGCTGCAGCGGCCGGCGCACGCGCAGGGGCTGCGGCGGCGACGGGCGCGGCGGGCGGGGGAGCGGGCGCGGGTGCACCAGGCGCCGGTCGCGGCCGCGGCGCCGGCGGCGGACAACCGCAGGGCCCGGCGCAACGCCACTCGACGATGGCCAATCTCGCGTGCTATCCCGCGATCAACGTGCCGAACGGATTCACCGACGCGGGCACGCCGACCAACGTGACGTTTTTCGCGCGGCCATTCGGCGAAGGCGAGCTGCTCGCGCTCGCCAGGGCGTACCAGGACGCGGCGGGACATCATCTGAAGAAACCGACGAAACTCGACGCGTAGACGAGGGGCACGTCGTGCCCCTCGGCCCCGTCGTGTTATTTCTTGACGACCTTGCCGTCCAACGCGACGCGCAACTCGAACTTGTCCGAGCGGCCGGCCACGTCGAACCCGCCGATGAAGATCAGCCAGTTGCCAGCCGCAGGGTTGCTCACGGCGACGTGCTCCGGGCTGTTGCTGGTGGCGCCGCCAAAGTCCAGCGTGCCGTTCGGCCGGATGAGAATGAAGTCGAGGTCGCTGGCCGGATATTGACCCCAGTTCTCGCGCCAGCCGAGACGGAAATCGGCGACCGCCGTCCCCGCCGGAATGGTCAGCGGGACGAGGAGCGTGTCTCCGGTGCCGATCTGTCCCTGCATCGTCAACCCTGGCACCGGATCCAGAATCGAAAAAACGTGGACCGACGCGCCGATCGGGCCCGCATTCGTCCAGTCGCCGTTGACGGTGATGCGCATGATCCCTTCTTCGGGATCGGCGATGACGAACGTGCCACCGAGGGTGAATGTGAAGACCTTGTAGTCCCCCTCGCCGAACGCTGACGTCTTCGCCGAGTGCACCGTCAGCAGGATGTCATCTCCAAACAGCTGGTTCTGCTCGTCCGGGGGAAGCACCGGCGTCACGCCAGTGAGCGCGATCACGACCTGCCGCACGTTCGGAAGTACGCGATAGAGGAGGTCGAATCGCTGACCCGGCTTCAGGCCGCTGACGGTCTCGCTCACCGCGCCATCACGGACGTTGAGATCGGTGTTGTTCTCGACGTTGACCTTGACCGAGCT
>Ga0207428_10002490_pt1 | contig 18393 bp, 12 predicted proteins | sample RhiMethybrSRZTD1_FD_187600 | JGI IMG/M metagenome (GOLD analysis project Ga0207428, IMG submission 187600) | Populus rhizosphere microbial communities from Tennessee, USA - Rhizosphere MetaG P. TD hybrid SRZTD1 (SPAdes) (version 3) | ecosystem: Host-associated > Plants > Roots > Rhizosphere >...
TCCGCGAGTTGATCGCGACGAACACGAAGTTGACGATCGTTCCCGCGAATCCGAACAAGATTCCGAAAGTGTGGGACGTCAGCGCGCTCGACATGACGAACCTCCGAGCGGGTGAACCGGCGACCTTCACAGCGTCGGTGAACAATCCGATTCCTGAGGGCAAGATCGAAGCGTCCGGAAAGTTCGGGCCGTGGCAGAAGCAGGACCCCGGCACCACCGCCTTCAGCGGCGAATACACGTTCGAGGCCGACCTCGGAACGATCGATGGCCTGGCCGGACGGCTCGGCGCGATCGGCACCATGAACGGAACGATCGAGCAAATCGCGACGAAGGGTCAGACGAAGACACCCGATTTTCGCTTGACCGAGCTCGAGGGCCGGAGTCTGCCGCTGCAGACCGCCTATGAGGCCGTTGTCGACGGCACCAAAGGCGACGTGGAGCTGAGGCGCGTCGACGTGACGCTGGGCAAATCGCAGTTCATTGCGCGAGGCGTGGTCGAGGGCACGAAGGGCGTGAAAGGCAAGCGCGTGGTCGTGAACGTGAAGAGCAGCAACGCGAGCCTGGGCGAGCTGCTTCGCTTCGTGAGCAAGGGAACGGCGCCCGCCGACGGAACGCTGGTGATCGATGCGGCACTGGATCTGCCGCAAGGCAAAGAGCGCGTCCTCGAACGCGTGTCGCTCGAAGGCTCGGTGCGCGCCGACCGCGTCAAGTTCACCAACGACGTGGTGCAGGACAAGATCGATGACTTGAGCCGCAAGGCGCAGGGCCGTCCGACCGACCAGTCGATCGACGAGGTCGCGTCGCAGATGGCGACGAAGTTCGTGCTGCGCGACGGTGTGTTCACCTACCAGGGACTCTCGTTCGACGTGCAAGGCGCATCGGTGAAGCTCGATGGCACGCACTCACTGCGAGCGAAGACGGTGGACCTTTCGGGCGTGGTGTTATTGAACGCGACCGTGTCGCAAACGCAAACCGGCTTCAGGAGCTGGTTGCTCAAGCCGTTCGATCCCCTGTTCAAGAAGAATGGCGCCGGCACCCGATTGGTCATCACGGTTGCCGGCACCCAGGATCAGCCGAAGATCGCTCTTCAGCTCGGACCTACGCTCAAAGGCGAAGCGCCCGTTACCGACCGCGGCGAACCGAGACGATGAATTCGCCCGCGTTGTCCGAGCGCTCGTCATCATTCACCGCGAGATAGAGAATGCCGTCGAACGGCATCGGCACCGCGACCTGATCGCCAATGCCGAACGGCTGGCTGTTGCCGACCCGCCCGATCAACGCTCCGGCGTTGGCGTTCGGCAGCGGCGCACCAGGAGCGATTCGCGGCGTGCCGGCGGCGCCGGCGCGATCAGCGCCGTTGTCCGAGAGCTGCACCTGCCCGGACGTGCTGAACGAGATCCACTCACCTTTGCGCACGCGCAGTCCCGTGTTGACCCAGCCGCCGCGCGCCGCGATGTGCAGCGCGCCCGGAACATCGAGGCCGGCCGCCAAATCGTTCGCGGCGCTCACACCGCCTGAGATTGCGGCGAAGGGATACGTCCCCAAGTACACGCGAGACACCTGCTCGGGCCCGTACGCGAGCTCGCGGCCATCGTTGGCGCGGAACACATACGTGCGCGGCATGTTCTCGTTGGCGGATCCTTCCCCGCCGCGAATCGCGACGAGATGGCCTTTCACGCTCGAGCCGTTGGTCAACAGCAGCAGGTGCTGCGAGCCGGCCGCTTCGCGCAGCTCGGTGTCGGGCAGTCCACTGGCGCCGCCGACCTTGTCGATCAGCGCCACGCTCGTCACCGGCACGCGGCGTTGATCGTGCAGCGAGACGCGCACGAACAATTCGCCGTTGGCCGTGAGTTCTTCAATTCGTCCTTCGAACTTGGATCCGTCGCGCATCTGCACGGTCGCGCGGTCCTGCGCGGCCGCGAACGCGCCGAGGCTCAGAAACAGTGCCGTCAAGGCACACACCGATCGTTGAAACATTGACGTTCTCCTGACTCATCACGTAGCAAGGGCCTCGCCAAGCACGCCGTGCTACGGCTGACCTCGATGGCCTGGCGGTACGCGCGATGCAGTGTTTCAAGGCATGTTCAACGGATTTCGCCTGGGGGTGAGCCCCATCGAGCTCGTGAAGCGGACGGCCAAGGAAGTGGTGGATGACGATTGCGCGAGCATTGCGGCCCAGCTCGCCTATTACTTCGCGCTGGCGCTGTTCCCTGCCCTGCTGTTCGTGGTTGCGCTGGCGAGTTACCTCCCCTACAACGTCGTCAACGACGTCGTCGCGGCGCTCGATCCAATTGCGCCGCCGGAAGTGCTGACGATCATCCGCAAACAGCTGGAGAGCATCGTGTCCGGCGACGCGACGAGCCTGGTCACGATCGGCATCCTCGGCGCGCTGTGGAGCAGCTCGGGCGCCATGACGTCCATCGTGTCGGCGTTGAATCGCGCGTATGACATTCCGGAAACGCGCCCGTGGTGGAAGGTTCGCCTTGTTGCGGTTGCGCTCACGATCGGCCTGGTGGTGTTCGTGCTGCTCGCGTTCACGCTGATCGTCGCCGGGCCCAACGCCGGACACTGGCTCGCCAACTGGTTCGGTCTGTCGGACGTCTTCGACACCGCATGGACCTACCTGCGGTGGCCGCTCACCTTCGCGCTCGCGACATCGGGCATTGCGATCGTCTTCTACTATGCGCCCGACGCCGATCAGGACTGGGTCTGGATCACGCCAGGGTCGATCATGACAACGATCCTGTGGGTGCTGTTCTCGATGGCGTTCCGTCTCTACGTCACTCGCGTCGGTGACTACGCCGCAACGTACGGCGCGCTCGCTGGAGCCGCGATACTACTGCTGTGGCTGTACGTGTCGGGCCTCGCGTTGCTGATTGGCGGCGAGCTCAATAGCGAAATTGAACATGCGGCCAACCCAACCTTGAAAACACAGACGTCTGGAAGAAGACGCTTCATCGCATTCCAAAGATCGGTAAAAGATCACCGATCGTTGGTTAGGAGTTCACTCGAATCATCGTAGGGTTTTTTCCTTAGTCACGAAAACGGCGGATATTTGTCAACCTTCCGTGGCATCCGAAATGCAAGACTTCGGGCCCGGAGCACTCTCGATGATGAACCCGACTGAACACACCCACGAAGATCTCACCATGCGAGCTCGAGCGGAGTTCCGTGAGATGCCTGGGATGTGCCTGACCACTGCTCAGGCAGCCAGGCTCTGGCAGTTGAGCCCAGCTCGCGCGGAGGAACTCCTCAGCGAACTCGTGCAATCCGGCTTCCTGGTCCGCCGTGAAGGCCAGCGCTATCGGCTTCCCTCGTCCGTGTAAGTCCCCACACCTATGAACGAGGGGCGGCGGTTGCCGCCCCTCGCTTCCCTCCGCTATTTCCAATCTGCTTATCGGCGGCCGCCGCGCTGACGCGTTGCGCTCTTCGCGCCGCTCGAGGATCGGGATGCGCTCGCTGAACGGGCCGACGCTTCCGCCGGCTCCGCACTCTTCGAACGCGATTTCGATTCGTCGTCGTCCTCTTCCATCTCGTCTTCGGACTCGCCTGCCGTCGCGGCTTCGTTGATGCCCGATTCGGCCAGGGCCGAGAGCTTTTGATCGGCGGCCTTTTCTTCGGCCAGCGATTCGCCGAGCAGCTCGGCGACTTCCGTCAATTCGAGCGCCTCGGCCCACGCGATGGCGGTGCCGTAGGCGGTGATTTCGTAATGCTCGACGCGCTGCGCGCCGGCGATCAACATGGCATCCATCAAACAGTCTTCGGCGTCCTCCTGCAGCGTCTCACTGCCTTCCTCGAGAATCCCGGCCATGCCGGCGCAGTGCTTGCCGCGCACCTTCTCGTCGAGCAACTCGAACACGCGCTCGAGCCGCGATACCTGGTTCTCGGTCTCTTCAAGATGCGATTCGAACGCTTCGCGGAGCTCGTCACTGGCGGCGCCCTTCGCCATCTTCGGCAGCGCCTTTACGATTTGCTTCTCAGCGTTGTAGATGTCCCTGATCTCATCCACGAGGGCTTCGCGGAGGTTTGTTGGCATTGCTGTTCTCCTTCATTTGTGCGGCGACGTGCCGCGGTTGCGTAACTCGGTCAATGAATCGGAGCGAACGAACCGGGCGACTGGGCCTCGATCCGTTGCTTGAGCGCGAGGAGTCCGTCGCGTGTCAGCCGCGCGGGATCCTCCCCGGCCATGCGCGCGAGCCAGCTCGCGGCCTTGCCGCCGGGAGCGGCGTACTGCAAATGCACGCGCACTTCGGTGCCGCCGTTGCCGGGCACCGGTCTGAACGTCACCGACCCGGCATTCTGAATCGCCTCGCCCGGCAGCGTCTTCCAGCCAATCGTCTCGAACGGCACCTCGTTGATGATCTCGGCGTTCCACGTGATCGGAACGTGATCGAAGGCCTTCGCGGTCCATCGCGATCGCTTGTTGTCGATCTGTTCCACCTTCTCGAGGTGCGGCATCACTTCGGGCAGCCGATCGAGCTGGCGCCAGAATCGATAGATCTGATCGGGCGGCGCGTTGATCGTCACCGCTTCGCGGATGTGGACGCCGCGGCCGCCCGACAGCGCCTGCCGCGTATCGGCGTGATTGACGCCGATTGCCGCATAGCCGGGACAGTAGCCGGTTGCTCCACGCGCCAGCAGACCCGCGGACGCCAGGCCCAGGCGCTTCGAGCCGTTCTTCCACGCGTAGCCCAGCAAGGCGGCTCCGGCGATGAGCGTGAGAAGCCGCTCAGTACTGCCGACGTTGGCAGGCGGCAAGCGGGACGCAAGCTGCTGCGCGCTCGGTAATGTGTAGATGGATTCCATGTGCAGTCCTCGTGGGCGATCGACTGCAATGGATGTGCCCTTATCGATCGCTTAACAGTTCGCTCAGGCTCTTCAGCGATTCGATGTGATCGGCCACCGTCTTGATAATCATCAGCACGGGCACGGCGAGGATCAGACCAATCGGTCCCCACATCCATCCGCCGAACATCACGGCGACGAAGATGGCGACGGAATTGACGCTCGCGGCGCGGCCCAAGGCGATCGGCGCGAGCAGGAACCCCTCGAGTGAGGTGACGGCGACCGAACTGGCGGCGACGAGCGCCACCATCGAGGCCGACTTGAACTGCAGCAGCGCGGCGAGCGCGGACGCGCCCATGATGATCGTGGGGCCGAAATACGGAATGCAGTTCAGCACGCCGGCCGCGACACCCCATAGTCCGGCGTAGCGCACGCCGAGCCACATGAACAGCAGCCAGGTGGCGACGCCGACGAGCACCCCGCTCCAAAACTGGTAGAAGACGAACCGTCCGATCTGCGCGGTGATCTCGTCGATCATCTGGACGGTCACTTTTTTTTGCGACAGCCGCTCACCACTCAGCTTGACCAGCTTCTGCTTGAACATCTCGCCCTGCGCCAGCAGGAAGTAGATCAGAAACAACAACAGGATCGCCGTTGACAGATATGAGCCGGCCGATCTCGCGCCGTTCATCATCTGGCGTTGCACGTCGACGGTCTCGACGACCGTGACCGGCGTCGCGTCGGTGGTCTTCACCGGGCTCGCCGTCTGTTCGAGCTCGGTGACCGCTTGCTGCAGTTGTCGAATGAGACTCTGGCGCGGCGACGCGGATTGGATCGCGGTGCGCACTTCCCTGACCAGGCTGGGCAGACGCCGGCTGAACGCCGCGACTTCGTCGGACAGCGCCCACGCCGTGACACCAAATGCACCGGCAATCGCAATCACGACGACCGCTGCAGCGATCCAGCGCGGAATGAGGCGCGCCAGCCCGCGCACGAGCGGCGCGAGCGCGACAGCGGCCAGCACGCCGAGCAACAGCGGCGCCAGCACGTCGCGCGCGGATCGAAAAGCGACCAGGCACAGAATGACCGCGATGATCTGCGTCGCGGTGATGGACGTCGGCATTTGCGGAATGACGACGGTCTTCTCGCCCTCTTCGCGAGGCTCAGCCATATCGATATCGGAACCACAATCCGTGCCACCTCGACAGCTCGAGCCGGAGATTCTGGTCTTGTTCTGTGTTATTTGGAATTCGTAATTTCGAAGGTGACGGTCTTGATGGCGCGGATCAGGTCCGCAGGCGCGACCGGTTTCGGCAGATGGCAGTCGTAGCCGGCGTCCAACGCCATTTCGGCATCCTGTTGCCGCGCGTAGGCCGTGAGCGCGATCGCCGGCAGCTTCCGCTCGCCACCCATCTGGCGCACGCGCCGGATCAACGAATAGCCGTCTTCCTCGGGCATCCCGATATCGCTGACGAGCACGTCGGGCCGGCGATGGCTGACGCGATCGTAGGCTTCCTTCGCGGACGACACCGCTTCGACCAGCGCGCCGAGCCGTTGCAACAACACCGCAAGAACGTTGCGTGAGTCGGTGTCGTCCTCGACGATGAGCACGTGCACGCCGTTGAGATGCTCCAATTCCGCTTCCGCGCTCGCGTCGGCGAACTGCTGGAGCGGCGTGTCGGGCAGCGTCTGGGGCGCCGCGCCGGTGTGGCGCGACAGGCGTAGCCGGAACGTCGTGCCCTGATTCTCTCCCGCGCTCTCGACGCTGACGGTGCCGCCATGCAATTCGATCAGGTGGCGGACAATCGCCATGCCCAGGCCGAGGCCGCTGTGACGCCGGCTCATCGAGCTGTCGGCCTGGCGGAAGCGATCGAACACGAACGGCAGGAACTCCGCCGAAATACCGATGCCGGTGTCGATCACCTCGATCTGCGCTTCGCCATCGACGTCCGACAATCTCACTTCGACGCGGCCGCCCTTGGGCGTGAACTTGAAGGCGTTCGACACGAGGTTCCACACCACCTGTTGAAGGCGGTCGCGATCACCGATCACATTGATGGTCGGATCCAGATTCCGCACCACCTGGATCGACTTCGCCGCCGCGGCCGGCATCAACGAGTCGATCGCGTCTTCGATCACCGACTTCAGGGTGACCAGCTGTGTATCGAGCGTGAGCCTGCCGCCGACAATCCGCGACACATCGAGGATGTCGTCGATCAGCTGCGACTGCGCGCCGGCGTTCTGCCGGATCACCGCGGACGCGCGCGCCACGGTGTCGCGATCGTGGCTGCTCTGGCCGAGGACATGCGCCCAGCCCATGATTGCGTTGAGCGGCGTGCGCAGCTCGTGCGACAGCGTGGCCAGGAATTCATCCTTGAGCCGGTTGGCGCGCTCGGCCTCGAGCCGGGCAGACTGCTCGCGCTTCAACAGTTGCACGCGCTCCTTTTCGATCTTCGCGCGCTCTTCGATTTCGGCCGACAGCGCAACGTTGGTCTCGGCGAGCTCGCGTGTCCGCTCGGCGATGGTGCGCTCGAGCTCTTCCTGCCCGATGCGCAGCGCTTCCTGGCGGTTGAACAGCTCCACGAACACCGCGACCTTGGATCGCAGCACGTCGGCCGGCACCGGCTTGACGAGATAATCAACGGCGCCGACGGTATAGCCGCGGAACACGTGCTGGGCGCCCCAGTCGTTGGCGGTCAGGAAGATGATCGGCGTCTGGCGCGATCGCGGCCGCTCGCGAATGAGCGTCGCCGTCTCGTAGCCGTCGACCCCGGGCATGACGACGTCGAGCAGGATCAGCGCGAAGTCCTGGTCGAGGACTTCCTTCAAGGCCTCGCGGCCCGACCTGGCCCGGACGAGGCGGTAGCCGGGGTCGTTGAGGACCGCCTCGACCGCCATCAGGTTTTCATCGCGGTCATCGACGACGAGAATGTTGACTGGTCGTCGTCTCACCGTGACAGCCATACCCTCAGCAATGAAATCAGTTGATCGGAGTCAACCGGTTTCGTGACGTAGTCCGATGCGCCCGCGTTGATGCATTTCTCGCGGTCGCCCTTCATCGCCTTTGCGGTAATGGCGATGATCGGCAGGTCCTCGAACGTCGAGTTGTCGCGTATGCGGCGCGTCGCCTCGTAGCCGTCCATTTCCGGCATCATCACGTCCATCAGCACGACGTCGATGTCGGGATTCTCGTTGAGCATCTTGAGCGCGTCGTGCCCGTTCTCCGCATACTGCACGTCCATCTCGTAGCGCTCGAGAATGCTGGTGAGCGCGAAGATGTTGCGGATGTCGTCGTCGACGACCAGCGCCTTCTTGCCGGTCAGCGTCGGATCGCTCCGGTGCAGCTGATCGAGCAGGCGCTGTTTCTCCGGCGGCAGCGCGCTCTCGACGCGATGCAGGAACAGCGTGGTTTCGTCGAGCAGCCGTTCCGGCGACTTGACGTCCTTGATGATGATGGTCTGCGCGAGCTGGCGCAGCTCGGCTTCCTCGGTCTTGGTCAACTCCTTGCCGGTGTAGATGATCACCGGGACCTGCGACATCGCCTTGTCGGCGCGCATCCGCTCCAGCAACTGCAGGCCGCTCATGTCGTTGAGGCCGAGATCGAGGACGATGCAGTCGAAGGGTTTCTTTTCGAGCAGATCGAGCGCCTCCTGCCCGGTGCCGACCGCGGTGATCTGCACGTCGCGATCGCCGATCAACTCGACCAGCGTGTTGCGCTGCACGTCGTCGTCCTCGATGATCAGCAGCGTGCGCAGCCGGCGATCGCTGAATTCCTTGATCGCATCGAAGGCGGCGTTGAGCGACTCCTTCTCCGACGGTTTGGCCCAGAAGGTCTTGGCGCCGAGACGCATGCCGCGATGCGGATCGTCGGTCACCGAGATGACGTGCACCGGAATGTGCCGCGTGCTGGCATCGTGCTTCAGGCGATCGAGCACGTTCCAGCCGTCGAGGCCGGGCAGATCGAGATCGAGCGTGATCGCATCCGGACGATGCTGGCGGGCCATCTGCAGGCCGATGTCGCCGCGCACCGCGGCGAGGACGCGGAAGTCGTGCTCGCGGCCGAGATCCATGAGGATGCGCGCGAACGCGTGATCGTTTTCGATGATCAGCAACACCCGGTCGCCGGGCTGGACGCGCTGGCGATCGTCGTTGAGCGGGTTGTCGTCGACGGGGATCTCGTCGGCGGCGAGCGCGCGATCGACGGCGATGCGGGTCTCGACGGGCACTTCGGCGACACGTTCCGCGCCGGTGAGCGCCGACACATAGACGGACGGCAGATACAGCGTGAAGGTGCTGCCGTGACCGACCGAGCTGGTGAGCCTGATCTCGCCGCCGAGCAGCTTCGCAATCTCGCGGCTGATCGACAGGCCGAGGCCGGTGCCGCCGTACTTGCGGCTCGTGGTGCCGTCGGCCTGCTGGAACGCCTCGAAGATGACCTGGTGCTTGTCCGGCGCGATGCCGATGCCGGTGTCCTCGACCTTGAAGGCCACGACGTTGGTGGCGCGATCGAGGCCGGCGTGGCCGCGCGTCCAGCCCTGCGTCGCCGGCTCGATGCACAACGTCACCGAGCCGGTCTCGGTGAACTTGATCGCGTTCGAAATCAGGTTCTTGAGCACCTGCTGAACGCGCTTCTGGTCGGTGATGATCGAACCAATCGTGTCCGGATTGAGCTCGACCTTGAAGGTCAGGCCCTTGCTGCCGGCGACCTCGCGGAAGGTGCGATCGACGTACGACTGGACGTCGGCCAGCGAGACCGGCACGGCGTCCACGTCCATCATGCCCGACTCGATCTTCGACAGATCGAGAATCTCGTTGATCAGCTCGAGCAGGTCAGAGCCGGAGGCGTGAATCGTCTTCGCGAATTCGACCTGTTTCTCGGTGAGCGTGCCTTCCGAGTTTTGCGCGAGGAGGCGCGACAGAATCAGCAGCGAGTTGAGCGGAGTACGGAGCTCGTGGCTCATGTTGGCCAGGAACTCCGACTTGTAGCGGCTGGTCAGGGCGAGCTGCGCGGCCTTGTCTTCCAGTGAGAGGCGGGCCTGATCGATTTCGCGGTTCTTCTGTTCCACTTCGGCGTTCTGCTTGGCCAGCAGCTCGGCCTTCTCTTCGAGCTCCTCGTTCGTCTTCTGCAGCTCGGTCGCCAGCGACTGTGACTGCTTCAGCAGCTCCTCGGTTCTCATCGTCGCGGTGATCGTGTTGAGCACGATGCCGATCGATTCGGTGAGCTGGCCGAGGAAGTTCAAGTGGGTTTCGTTGAAGCGGTAGAACGACGCCAGCTCGATGACCGCCTTGACCTGGCCTTCGAACAACACCGGGACGACGAAGATGTTGGTCGGCGCGGCGGAACCCAGGCCCGAGCTGATCTGGACGTAGCTGGTCGGCACGTCGGTCAGGAGGATCGGTTCCTTCTCGACGGCGGCCTGCCCGACCAGTCCTTCACCGGCGCGGAACCGTGTCTTCAGCTGCTCGCCTTCGGTATAGGCATAGCTGGCGAGCAGCCGAAGATCCGGTTCTTCCGTCGCCGACTCATTGAAGTAGATGACGCCGTGCTGCATCGGCACGAGCGGCGCCAGCTCCGACAGAATCGTGCGCGACACGGTTGCGAGATCGCGCTGGCCCTGCAGCAGGCGCGTGAACTTCGCGAGGTTGGTCTTCAGCCAGTCCTGCGCGGTGTTCTTCTCGGTCGTATCGCGCAGGTTGACGATCATTTCGTTGATGTTGTCCTTGAGGGCGGCGACTTCGCCGGCCGCTTCGACGTTGATCGACTGCGAGAGGTCGCCCTTGGTCACGGCGGTCGCGACTTCGGCGATCGCGCGCACCTGCGTGGTGAGGTTCGCGGCGAGGCGGTTGACGTTGTCGGTGAGGTCCTTCCACGTGCCGGCGACGCCGCGCACGTCGGCCTGGCCGCCGAGCTGACCTTCGGTGCCGACTTCCTTCGCGACGCGCGTCACTTCGGCCGCGAACGAGCTGAGCTGGTCCACCATCGTGTTGACGGTGTCCTTCAGCTCGAGAATTTCGCCGCGGGCGTCAACGGTGATCTTCTTGGACAGGTCGCCGCGCGCGACGGCGGTGGTGACGTCGGCGATGTTGCGCACCTGGTTCGTCAGGTTGCTGGCCATCGCGTTGACGTTGTCGGTGAGGTCCTTCCACGTGCCGCCGACGCCGGGCACGTCGGCCTGGCCGCCGAGCTGACCCTGCGTGCCGACTTCGCGCGCCACGCGCGTGACTTCCGAGGCGAACGCGCTCAGCTGGTCCACCATCGTGTTGATCGTGTTCTTCAGCTCGAGGATTTCGCCGCGGACCGCGACGGTGATCTTCTTCGACAGGTCGCCCCTCGCCACCGCGGTGGTCACGTCGGCGATGTTGCGGACCTGGCCGGTCAGGTTGCCGGCCATCGAGTTCACCGAGTCGGTGAGGTCGCGCCACGTGCCGGCGACGCCGCGCACGTCGGCCTGGCCGCCCAGCTTGCCTTCCGTGCCGACTTCGCGCGCCACGCGCGTGACTTCCGACGCGAACGCGTTGAGCTGGTCGGTCATCGTGTTGATGACGTTCTTGATCTGCAGAATTTCACCCTGCGCCTGCACCGTGATCTTCTGGTTCAAGTCGCCGCTGGCGATCGCGGTGGCGACCTTCGACACGTCGCGCAGCTGCACGGTCAGGTTGCCGGCGAGCTCGTTGACGTTGTCGGTGAGGTCCTTCCACGTGCCGGCGACGCCGCGCACGTCGGCCTGGCCGCCCAGCTTGCCTTCGGTGCCGACTTCCTTCGCGACGCGCGTCACTTCCGATGCGAACGACGACAGCTGGTCCACCATCGTGTTGACGGTGTTCTTCAGCTCGAGAATTTCACCGCGCGCATCGACCGTAATCTTCTTCGAGAGGTCGCCGCGCGCGACGGCGGTGGTCACGTCGGCGATGTTGCGCACCTGGTTGGTCAGGTTGCTCGCCATCGCGTTGACGTTGTCGGTGAGGTCTTCCCACGTGCCGGCCACGCCGGGCACTTCGGCCTGGCCGCCCAGCTTGCCTTCCGTGCCGACTTCCTTCGCGACGCGCGTCACTTCCGACGCGAACGCGCTCAGCTGATCGACCATCGTGTTGATGACGTTCTTGATCTGCAGAATTTCGCCGCGCGCCTGCACGGTGATCTTCTGATTGAGGTCGCCGCTGGCGATCGCGGTGGCGACCTTCGACACGTCGCGCAGCTGCACGGTCAGGTTCGAGGCCAGCTCGTTGACGTTGTCGGTGAGGTCCTTCCACGTGCCGGCGACGCCGCGCACGTCGGCCTGGCCGCCGAGCTGACCTTCGGTGCCGACTTCCTTCGCAACGCGCGTGACTTCCGAGGCGAACGACGACAGCTGGTCCACCATCGTGTTGACGGTGTTCTTCAGCTCGAGGATTTCGCCCTTGACGTCGACGGTGACCTTCTTCGACAGATCGCCCTTCGCCACCGCGGTCGTCACGTCGGCGATGTTGCGCACCTGCGAGGTCAGGTTGCTCGCCATCGCGTTGACGTTGTCGGTGAGGTCCTTCCACGTGCCGGCGACGCCGCGCACATCCGCCTGGCCGCCCAGCTTGCCGTCGGTGCCGACTTCCTTCGCGACGCGCGTCACTTCCGATGCGAATGAACCGAGCTGGTCCACCATCGTGTTGATGACGTTCTTGATCTGCAGAATTTCACCCTGCGCCTGCACGGTGATCTTCTGATTGAGGTCGCCGCTGGCGATCGCGGTGGCGACCTTCGACACGTCGCGCAGCTGCACGGTCAGGTTCGAGGCGAGCTCGTTGACGTTGTCGGTGAGGTCCTTCCACGTGCCGGCGACGCCGCGCACGTCGGCCTGGCCGCCCAGCTGTCCTTCGGTGCCGACTTCCTTCGCGACGCGCGTCACCTCGGCCGCGAACGAGCTGAGCTGATCCACCATCGTGTTGACGGTGTTCTTCAGCTCGAGGATTTCGCCTTTGACGTCGACGGTGACCTTCTTCGACAGATCGCCCTTCGCGACGGCGGTCGTGACTTCGGCGATGTTGCGGACCTGCGAGGTCAGGTTCGCGGCCATCAGGTTGACGTTGTCGGTGAGGTCTTTCCAGGTGCCGGCCACGCCCTTCACGACGGCCTGGCCGCCGAGCTTGCCTTCCGTGCCGACTTCGCGCGCCACGCGCGTGACTTCCGATGAGAAGGTGCCGAGCTGCGCCACCATCGTGTTCACGACTTTCGCGGTGCGCAGGAATTCGCCCGTGAGCGGGCGATCTTCGATTTCGAGGGACATCGTCTGCGTCAGGTCGCCTTTGGCAACCGCGCCGATGACGCGCGCGACTTCGGTGGTGGGCTGGACGAGGTCGGAGATGAGCGTGTTGACCGATTCGACCGCGGTGCTCCACGCCCCTTCGGCCGACGGCAGCTGCGCGCGCTGTTTCACGTTGCCGGCCTTGCCGACCACCGTGCTCAGGCGCTCCAGCTCCTTGACCAGCCGCTCGTTGCGCTCGATGGTGGAATTGAGCGCGTCACAAATCTTGCCGGCCAGGCCTGTGCGATCGTCGGGCATCCGGACGGTGAAGTTGCCGCGCTGATAGTCGGCAAGCACGCCGTAGAGGACCCGAAGGTCCAGCGTGTCCGTTCCGGCGCCGCCGGTCATGGACGCGCGTACTTTGCTTTTGGCGAGCTTGGTACGGGCCAAGTGCATAGTGTGTAACCTCGTCTGGATCGAAACTCGGCCTTTGAATGCAAGGACTAGTCCCAACAAATCCGTGGTTTTCTGCCCAGATGCTACCCGGAATGGGTAACCAGTTACCCACGAATCTGATGGGGTGGGTAACAAACAGGGATCAGGGATCGGGGATCAGGGATCCGGAGCGTGAAGTGGAGGGTCGCAAATGTGTCACGAGATTCCCGAATCTGCCCTGATCCCCGATCCCCGATTCCCGATTTTCCGGCAGGCTTTTTGAAGTGTCGTTCAATTGTCGGGCACGTGGCCCGTAGGAGGACCGATGAGCTTGAAGAACGCATATCTGGCAATCGCTCTGTTGAGCGGCCTCTCACTCGCCGCATGCTCGAACACAGCTGCCGGCGCGAAGAAGGATGCTGAGATCAACGCCGACAAGGCGGCCACCGCCGCCGACAAGGCTGAAGACAAGGCACAGGCTGCTGGTGAGAAGGCTGCGGCAGAGGGCAAGGAAGCCGCTGCCGAGACGAAGGAAGCGACCCGCGACGCAACGGGCGCCGTGAAGGCGGCGATTGAAACGATCGATGTGAAGTCGGCGCTGATGGCCGATCGCACGGTCGACGCCAGCCACATCAACGTCGACACGTTCCACGAGACGAAGACCGTGGTGTTGAAGGGTTCGGTCAAGACCGCGACGCAGCGCGACGAAGCGGCGCGCATCGCCGCCGCCGAAGCGCCGGGCTATCGCATCGACAACCAGCTGCAGATCGTCCCGAATCCATAGGGACCTGGGCTTGGGACCTGGAGACGCGAAATGAACGATGACATTCTGAAAGGCAAATGGGCCCAGCTGAAAGGCCGGGTCAAGGAGCAGTGGGGCAAGTTGACCGACGACGAAATCGATCAGCTCGATGGCCGTCGCGATCAACTGGTTGGCAAAGTGCAGGAGCGGTACGGCATCGCCAAGGAGCAAGCGTCGCGCGATGTCGATAACTGGCTCAACAACACCGCTGCCCAGTACTAAATCCGCAATCTGAGATCCGAGATCTCAGATCCCTTTTCTGGGGGTAGCCGAAGGTGAGCGTCTTAGACGTTCCCTTCGGCCTTTTTTTTGCAAGCTCAACGAATCGCCGGCGCCTGGGTTCGCGCGGGACGGTGATAACGTTGGGACCCCTCCACATGCCGCTCCTCGTTGCGCTCGTGTTTTTCTTCCTGTCACTGACGGGCAGCGCCCTCGCGCAGACGCCCCGCTCCGGCCAGCTCGAAGAACTCAAGCAGCTTTCGATCGAAGAACTGGCCGACACGGACGTGACGACGGCGTCGCGACGCATCGAGCGTCTCGCCGACGTGGCCTCGGCCGTGACGGTGATCACCGGCGAAGACTTGCGGCGTATGGGCGTCATGAACCTCGCCCAGGCGCTGCGCCTGGCCGGTCACATGCACGTCTCGCAAATCTCGGGACCGCAATACGGCATTACCACCAGGGGATTTGCGATCAGCACATCGAACAAGATGCTCGTGCTGATCGACGGGCGCACCGTCTACTCCCCCGTCTTCGCCGGCGTGTTCTGGGAAACGCAGGACGTCGTGATTGCCGATGTCGAGCGCATCGAAGTGACACGTGGACCTGGCGGCAGCGTGTGGGGCGCCAACGCGGTCAACGGCGTCATCAGCGTCATTACCAAGCGATCGCACGACACCAAGGGCACGTTCGCGAACGTGTCGGTGGGATCGAGCGTGCTCGGGCCCTACGCCGTCCGCTACGGCGGCCGCGTCGGCAACGCCGGAGCGTATCGCGCCTATGCGAAGGTGCGATTCGAGGATGCTCACCAGCTGGTGAGCGGCGCGGACGCGCACGACGATTTCGACTTCGGCCAGGTCGGCTTCAGGCTGGACTCCGATCCATCGCGGCGATCGCAGGTCACGCTCCAGGGCGATGCCTACACCGGGACGACGGGACTCTCGGCGACGGCCGAGACCAATCTTGCCGGCGGCAACCTGCTTGGACGATGGATGGTGGCCGGCGCGAATCACGCCACCACCGTCCAGGCATATTTCGATCACACCTATCGCCGCGTGCCCAATCAGTACCGCGGCGTGCTCAACACGATCGACCTCGACGCGCAGCATCACTGGACCGCCGCGCGCCACAACATCGTCTTTGGCGGCGGCTATCGCCGCTACGACGGCGACGATCTCGGCGATGGGCCGGGGTTCTTCTTCGAGCCGCGCGAGCGCACGTCGCATCGCGTGAATCTGTTCGCGCAGGACGAGATCAGGGTCGCCCGGCAATTCTTCGTCACGATCGGATCGAAATTCGAGCGCAACGAATTCACGGGGTTTGAAATCCAGCCGACGATCCGCGCGCGCTGGAGCCGCATGCACCAGAGCGCGTGGGGCGCGGTGTCGCGCGCCGTCAGGGTGCCGACCCGTTTCGATACCGATCTTCGCATCCGGATTCCGAACAGCTCGAACCTGCTGCTCACCGGTTCCGACGCGTTCCTGTCCGAAAACGTGATCGCCTACGAGGCCGGATACCGGCACCTGTTCGCGGAGCGGCTCTCGATCGATGTGGCGACCTACGTCAACCGTTACGACGATCTGCGCACGCAGGAATTTGCGCCGGGGCGACCGATCCTGCTGGCGAACATGATGAATGCCCTCACCCGCGGGATCGAGAGCACCGTCTCGCTCCAGGTGATGCCGCGGTGGCAGCTGCATGCCTCGCACGCCTACCTGTGGAAAGAGCTGACCTTCGATCCGGGCAGCAACGATCCGACGCACGGCACGTCGGAAGGCAACGATCCGGACAACATCTTCAAGCTGCGTTCGTACATCAACGCGACCAAGCGGATCGAGATCGATGCGTTCTTTCGCTACATCGGCGAACTGCCGCAGCCCCCGGTCGATGCCTACGCCGAGCTCGACGCGCGGCTGGGATACCACGTGCGTCCGGGATGGGATCTGTCGCTGATCGGCACCAGTCTGCTTCATGACCGTCATGTTGAATTTCGTGCGGGAACCGCTCCGGAGACCTACGAGCGTTCCGTGAGCTTGCGCTCCGTATGGCGTTTCTAAGAATGCGCTGGACGTGTTCGATGGCCATCGCGGCCGCCGTGTGCCTGTCGATCACGCGCACGGTGGGCGCGCAATCCAACCCGGCCGCGATCGAAGCGAACGTCAAGGCGGTCTTTCTTTTCAATTTCGCCAAGTACGTGACCTGGCCGCCGGTCGCGCTGGGTGAACGCTCGCCGGCCGAAGTGCGGATCTGCGTGACCGCGAACGACAGCTTCTTCACCTTGCTGAAAGCGGCGGTCCAGGGCGAGGACATCGACGGCAAGCCACTGCAACCGGTCGCCCTCGAAGGACTGGACGAGGCCCGGGGCTGCCAGATCCTGTACGTCGGCGACGCGCAAAGCGCCGATGCGAAGGCGTGGCTCACCGCCGTGCGCGGCCAGCAGGTGTTGACCGTGGCCGACGGCGCGCTCAACGACGACACGGTGATCACGTTCGTGCGCGACAGCAATCGCATCCGCTTCGACATCAATCGCGCGGCCGCGTCACGCCGCAACTTGAACATCAGCTCGAAGCTGCTCCGGCTGGCGCGGCAAGTGAGAGACCGGTGATGTTCAGCCAACTCTCCATCCGCCAGCGGTTGACCGCAATGCTGATGCTGCTCAGCGGCGCTGTGCTCGGCCTGGCGGCCATCGCGTTCGTGACGTGGGATTTCTATCGCTACCGCGCCGACATGCAGTCGGACCTGACCACACAAGCGCAGCTCGTGCTCGAGAACACCGCCGCCGCGGTGACGTTCCACGATCCGGACGCCGCCGGCGAAACGCTGGAGATGCTGCAGATTCACCCGCACATGCAGGTCGCCTGCTTGTACTCGGGCGGAGAGCTCTTCGCCTCACGCACGTTTCCGAACCGGGATACTGCCGACCGCTGCCCGGCCAGCGTCACTACGGGCGTCCGGGTCGCCGGCAATCGCATGTTCGTCACCGAGCAACTCGCGCGCGGGCGCGAGCCCCGCACGATGCTGCTCATCGGCGTCGACCTCGACGGGCACCGCGCGCGGATCCGCACGCAGGCCACCGCCGTCGCAGGCATCATGGTCGCGGGATTGCTGGTGTCGCTGCTGCTCGCCAACATCCTCCAGCGAATGGTGGCGCGGCCGATCGGCGCGCTCGCCGCCACGGCGCGCAGCATTGCCGACGGCGGCGACTACTCGATCCGCGCCGCGAATCCGACGAGGGACGAGATCGGCGTGCTGGTGCAGGCGTTCAATCGCATGCTCGACGAAATTCAGGCCTCGCAGAAAGAGCGCGCCGAGCTGCTCAATCGCGAGCAGCAGGCCAACCGCCTGAAAGACGAATTCCTCGCCACGCTGTCGCACGAGCTGCGCACGCCGCTCAACGCGATCGTCGGCTGGGTGCACCTGCTCCGCCGCGGCCAGCTTCCCGGCGACGAGGCGAAGCACGCGCTCGAGCGCATCGATCGCAATGCTCACGCGCAGGCCAGGCTGGTGCAGGACCTCCTCGACGTGTCACGCATCACCAGCGGCAAGCTGCTGCTCGATGTGCGCGAAATGGATCTGGCAGCGGTGGCGTTGAATGCGGTCGACGCCTGCCGGCCCGCCGCCGAGGCGCGGCAGGTGTCGCTGGTGACGCGGTTCACCGGCGCGTTCCCGACGATGGGCGATCCGGATCGGCTGCAGCAGGTGTTCTGGAACCTGATCACGAACGCGGTGCGCTTCACGCCGGCGAACGGCACCGTCACGGTGTCGATTACGCGGGCGGATCAAACAGACAGCATCGAGGTGCAAGATACGGGCGCCGGCATCGAGCCGCAGTTCATCCCGTTCATGTTCGAGCCGTTCCGGCAGGCTGATGCGGCGAGCACTCGCTTGCACGGCGGGCTCGGCCTCGGCCTGACGATCGTGCGGCGCCTTGCCGAG
>Ga0207428_10002491_pt1 | contig 18389 bp, 10 predicted proteins | sample RhiMethybrSRZTD1_FD_187600 | JGI IMG/M metagenome (GOLD analysis project Ga0207428, IMG submission 187600) | Populus rhizosphere microbial communities from Tennessee, USA - Rhizosphere MetaG P. TD hybrid SRZTD1 (SPAdes) (version 3) | ecosystem: Host-associated > Plants > Roots > Rhizosphere >...
CGATTCCGAGCGAACCCCGCGACGGCAGTCGTCGCAGGTCGCTCACCGCTCCGCTGAACAGGCTTCCCGTGCTTTGCGGCGTACCGCACCGCGACGTCTCGAGGTTCCCAACCTGCGCAACCGCCGGTGCCGCCGTGGCAACCATCGCCACCACTACGGCCGCGCACCTGCACAACATCCTGACCATTGAGCTGCTCGTCATCACTGTCCTTCCGGCATCCGCTCGAAGCCCACAAGACGCCACTCGCCACCGCGGAGGCGGAAATATGCATCCACGGGCCTCTCCCATGACTCGAACTCCGCGTCGGCTGCGCGCAGTTGAACTTTGATAAAGACGCCGTCCTGTGCTGGAAGGCCTGCTGGCGCGGTCAACGACGTCGTGGCGCCCGACGTTTCGGCGATTCTGTCCGTGTCGCCGGTGGCGTTGTCGTACGTCCACCAGGACGCGCGATATGAGCGCGGCGCGCGCGCAACATCGGCATCGACCGCCGCGTTGGTGAAACTCAGTGTCCCGTCGGCAAGACGTGGATCCGCGATTGGGTTTACCGCGGTGAGATAGGCGCGAGCGATCGCGTCGCGGCGCTGCGCCAGCGCGCGGACCAGAAAATCCTCGGCAGCAGGATCACCAAAGTCACCCCCGCGAACCGCCGCGCGCAGCAGCGGTGTGCTGAGCGCCGCCAGCTTCCGCGCCGCCCAGAACTTGTCATCGGCTCGAGCGTTCAGGAACGCTCGATTGCGGACGCGCGGCTTCCACGCTTCGGGATCGAAGTCGGTGTTGTCCTCGGGCAAGCGTCCGATCGACGACGATTCGTAATACGGGTCCGTGTGCCACTTCGGGAACGAGAACCCGAACCCGACGAGCTGCTTGCCGACGCTGGCCGGTTCGATCAGGTATTCCTCGCCTGCCCAGAAATCCGCGGGGCCCACGCCTCCGCTGCCAAGGGCGGAGCCGAAATCAATGAGGTTGTGGCGGACGTGCGCGCGTCCGTTTTCGGTCACCAGCGTATCGAGCGAGTTGATCGACTTGGCATCGACGTGATTGACCCACGCGGCAAACACGCCGTATCCCCGCAGTTCGCGACGGTCCTCGTGGGCGACGATGTCGTTCGGGTCGTCCGGCCTCGTGCCGGAGAACCGCAGCCGGCCAATCGGCTTTCCGGGCAGCGCGCGGCTCGCGACGACGCGATAACGGCCGTCGGGTTCCTGATTCGCGCGCTCCAGCAGATCGACCACGTCGTCAGCGCGCATCGCGCGGCGCTTGCCGCCCGGCGGCGTGAACGTTGCGCCATTTCCCACCACGAGCTGCTCGGCGCGCATGTAGGCGATGTGGTTCTCGGGGACGTTGTAACCCAGTGCCCACATCAGTTTGGTCACCGTCACCTCGGTGCCTGTGGACATTGCGCGATAGCCAGGTGGGTCGAATTTCAGAAACCACCGCTCGCCATTCACGTCCTTGACCGTGAAACCCGGTGTCACGCCATCGCTCTTTGATGACGTGATGGTCCAGGGGCCAGCCGCGGGGCCGGCGCTCGTGTTTGGCCCCCTCTCGATGTCGTCAGCTGTCAACGGGGTGTGGCCCGCTCGATTGGTGAACCAGCTCGAATCCGGCACCTCGTCGATCGAGTTGAGATTCTGAGCACGCCGGGGCGCCTCGATAGCGGTACGCCGGAACGCGTTCGAGGCGATGTCGATGAACAGACTCGTCTCTACCGGCTTCATTGCCGACGCGTCCTGGGTGTCACGCTCGACCCAGATCGGGTCATCGTCGAAGAACCGTGAAGTGGCCGCGGAGCCGATGGCCGTGAACGCCGACGCAGCCAATACAACCGCCACCGCAGCCGCTTGCTTCATTGAAAGGAGTGTCATGAGCGGATCCTCTTGATTGCGGTTAGAAGCGCGGGCTGAAGGAGAACACCACGCTGTTCCCCTCGGGTGTGCGCGCCAGATGAATACGTGTCACCGAAGCCGTCATCGTGTGCAGCGTCAGGCCGACGCCATAGGTCTTCTTGAACCGGCTGATCTCGAAGTCCGCGGCGCGCGGCGCCACCTGTCCGGCATCGAGGAAGATCGCCATGTCGGCAAACGGGCCGGCGGTCCAGCGATATTCGCCGCTGAGGAGAAGCCGGTTACGGTCCCTGAACCGCCACGACGGATAACCGCGGAGCGTGTCGCTGCCACCGAGATCTGGCATCAGGAAGTACGGCACGTCGCTGGCGGTGGCGCTGTGTGAGATCGACGTCATCGCGCGCAGCGCGATGACCCAGTTCTCGCGCAGCAGCGGCACGAACTGCTGGACCTCGCTGTCGGTGCGCTGAAAGCTGCTGCCGCCGTTGGTCGCTCGATAGTCGGACCACTCGACGCGGTAGAGCCCTCCACGGCGCGTGTAGCCGGGCGAGGTGCGCGAGTCGATCTCGGCAAACACGCGCGTTCGCCGGTACTCCGGATTCAACCCGGCGTTCGCCAACTTCGTGTCGAACTGCAGCGAGTCCAGTCCGCTGCCCAGTGCCAGCAGGCTGGTCGGTTGGACGGTGGCCGCGACGCCGAGGGTCGTTGACGCGTAGGAGAAGTTGCGGCGGTCATCGGTGCGAGAGTCGCCGCCGATCCCATAGAAGGCGAGGCGCGGCGCATCCAGCCGTTTCGCAGCAACGCTGACGCGAACCTTTCCGTCGGCAAGGGCGGGCAACTGCATCGCGGCGTCAACCGCCCTGAAATTCCGGAACGACCATGCGCCGTGCACGTCCCAGGTGCCGCTGTCCGCGTATCGACCGCGATAGCCCGGACCGACGGCCAGTCCGCCACCGGACATCACACCACCGACGAAGGGATACAACCCATCACGGCTGAAGGTGTTCATCGCGGATTCGACCTTGCCGAGACGACGCTCGACGGGATCCGGCTTGTACTCCGCCAGGTGCTGGCTCTTCTCTTCACGCTGTGCCGCGAGATGTTCTTCGCGTGACTGCTGCGCAGAAGCCGGCACTGCGACGAGCAGCAGCGCGATGGCCGCGGCGGCGGGCACCAGTGGCCGGAGGACTGGCCTGGACACGCGCTCCGGCCGCAGAATCAGCAGCGCGACGCCGAGCCATACGACGGTGAGCGCAATGTTTGCGACGGCGAACTGCTGGATGTCCAGGTGCAATTGCCGCGTGCCGATGAACACCACGCCTGCCGAAATCACGTCGCCAACGCGGACAAAGAACGTGTCGATTGCTTGCTTTGCCTTGTACTTCTCTTCCCGGTTCGTCGGCACCCAGAGCAGCTGCCGCGCCGTGTTCATCACCGAGTAGTCGGTCGCGTTCTCCGCCGTCTTGATCCAGCGCACCGCCGAGAAACCGACGCCCGCCGCGATAATCGCGTAGCCGCCGAGCGCGATGAGCGGCAGCGCCAGCAGTACGCCTGCAAGACCGCGATACTTCAGCAGCCGCGACGTGAAGAACGCCTGAAGAAGCAGAGCCACCACGTTGACCGAGAACTGATAACTCCCGCTGAACGCTCCAATGAACGCCTGCTTGTTGAAGGTGGGATCGGCCAGCGCGAGCTGGCCGACATGGTTGGTGAGCATGCGAGCAACGAGGTACTCGCCGGTCGTATTGACCACATTCAGCAGGACGACAAGGAGGGCAACGAGGCGTAGATATTTGTTTCCGAGGACGAGCGTGAAGCCGCCGTGCAGCGACGACATCGGTTCACGAGCCTCCGCCGCACGGCCGTCACGCCGGTGCATCCAGAGATAGAACCCGACGCTCGGCACGAGCAGTGCGGCAGCGATCTGGAGGATTACCTGCGGCGCCATTCCCAATCCGAACAGCCGCCCTGCGACGAACGACCCCAGCGGCGCGCCTGCCGTCATCCCGATCACGATCACGGGGAACAGCCGATCCGCGGTGTCCTTGGTATAGATGTCGTTGGCGAATGACCAGAATTGCGCGACCAGCGAGATGTTGAAAATCCCGACCCAGATGAAGAACGCGACACCCACGTAAGGGACGTGTTGCGTCACCGCGACGGCAAACAGCTCGATACAGGCAACGAAGAACAGCGTGACGCCGACCAGCAGCTTCGTGCGATCGACGCGCGACGCCAGCCAGCTATAGAGCGGAACGAAGCCGATGAGCACGAGCGCCTGACCAGCCGCGGCGTAGGAACGCAACTCCGCGCCGCCGCCCAGGAGGATGAGGGGCTCGCGCACCGTCTTGATCACCGAGTAGCAGATAAGCAGAAGAAAGACGTTCAGGAGCATCAGCAGCGCCAGCGCTCCCTCACCGTTCCGAACCTCGGTGAAGAGCGATAGCGCGCGATCAATTCGTGAGCGGGTCGGCTGGCTGTCTGCGGTAAACGGGATCCGTCGCATCGCTCAAGCTCCTGGATTGGGGTGTCTGGCTTCTAACGCGTCAGGCGCGGCCAAACCCCGCAATGCGGCGGTATTCCAGGTCCCGGGCGATGCTCCTGACCGTCACCGAGGCGCTCGATGACTGGAGAAGGCTGGCGATGGTCCGCTCATGCTGCTGTCTACCGACCGGGGTGGCCGACGGCATGAGGTAGGGCCACAGCGCCTGCTTCACGCCGGCCGGCAGCACGTTTTCGAGATATTCGAGCGCCGTCCCCCGCAGCTGCGTATCCCCGGTCGTCAAGCTGCCGAAGGCGATATTGAGCGGCTGTCGCGGAAGAACCAGCGAGAGGAGGGTGAATACGTGGGCCAGGCTCTGGCCCGCTCGGTCACGGACGAATTCGTCCAGCGGCGATTCGCTGACGAAGCCATCGAGCAGCCGGCGGCTTTCCCACACCGGCCGGCCGACGGCAAGTTCGGCCTGAACAACCTGGTAGACACGCTCGGCGTTCAGGCGAATGCCCGCGTTGGATTCGACGATCGCAACCAGGGAACGCGCCACCTGGAAACGGACGTCGAAACGGGAATCGTCCAGGGCCAGCAGCAGGCCGTCGGCGGCGCGTTGAGAGACCGCCACTGAGAAAACCCGGGCGAGCCGGCGCCGAACCATGTCGTCCTGGTTCGGATCGAGCAGAGCGTCGGTGAGCTCGCCGATCCGCTCCTCGGCCACTTTCCGGAGCGCAACCAGTGCGTAGTCGGCAACCGGGTCCCACGCAAGCAGCGGAATTACGTGCGGCACGAGCGCGGCGCCCAGGTTGCTTTCCCTCGAGAGCACCGCCAGTACCCGATTGCGGTCGCGGGACCGAAGCGCCACGATGTCGTCGAGCTCTGGGTCGAGAGCCCGGGTCGTCGCCGCCGTTCCAACGTCACTTCGTACCGTGCGGGCTGCGGCGCGCACCTCCCTCATCGCCGCCACCACGGCGTGCATCGAGTAATCCTCGGTATAAGGGAGGTCGAAGCCACCGCCCCGCTCGACGAGGCTGTTCTCGAGGGCGTGGACGTACCAGCGATTCAGGCGGCTGGCGACGATGATGGCGCACAGCGAGATGAACATGGCGACGGCCAGAATCGTGGTGGACGGTGCAGCGGGCAGAAAAACGATGGCCAGACGGACAATGCCGCCGCCAACGGCGTCGCCCAGGCGATCCACGGCGACGTCGATGATCGGCTTGCTTCCCCGCTTTTCCGCGGACGAAACCGGCGTGTAGAACAGTTCGTATCCCGTCCGGAACCACGAGCTGCGGAAAACCGCTTCGGCCGCGCGCGCCACGACCATCGCGCCGAAGCCCGGGACGATCAGGCCGCCGAGGCTGCCCGCGAGAATCGCGATCGACGGCGTGCTCGTCGTCAACCCAAGGCCGAAGCGCTGCAGTGCGGCGGTGGTGGACGATGTCTGAAGGAGAAACGTCACCAGGCTGGTGACCGCGTAGTAGGCGGCGAAGAACCGGAGCAGGTGATCGCCGGGGCCGAAGGTCTCCACCGCCTTCACCTTGAAGAGGTATTCGAGGAGTGCGGCGCTCGTGGTGCCGAGGAGCACAAGCGCCGCGAGGTTGCGGAGGTGCGGCTGCTCGGCGATGGTCATCAATCCGGAGCGCGACGGCGCGACGTTGAGATCCGCGGTGGCTTCGCGGGCCGGGAAAGTCGCTTCAGAAGCGAGCGCGAGTCTCCGGACCGCCAACGCCGTCACGATCTGGAGCCCGGCGAGCACGAGGAGCATCGCCGGGACGCCGAACAGCGTCGCCACCCGCTCCGAGAGGACGGCCCCGGCAAGTCCGCCGAGTGTTCCGGCCCCGCCGATTCGACCGAAGTCCTGCTTCGCCGTCCGGGGATCGAACAGTTCGCTGGCGATCAGCCAGAAGCCCGACGCCAGCAGCGGCCCGACGCCGGACACGTGCAGGTAAACCACAACCGCCGTCGCGGATGGCGCGAGGGAGCGAACCGCAAATTCACAGATGTATAAGAGGGCACTTGCCAGAAAGGCGCCTGGAACAAACACCGCCGGCCGGATCCGCCGCGACCAGCGGGTGGAGGCGCCTACCAAGAGCATCGAAAAGACGGAGGTGACGATGAGCATCATCGGCAGCGCCGTCGCGTCGAGAGAGGTGAGAAATAGCGCGTCGCGCGTCGCCTTCCCGCTGATGAATTGCGCGATCACGGCGGCCGCGGAACACATGGCAATGAACGTCGAATGGGACCTGGTTTTCATGACCTTTTGCTCTGTAACGCGTCAGTAGGGCGAAACTCCCGCAACCTTGAGTCGCCCCATCACCAGACTCGGACCAGGGCGCCAGCCATCACCGGGGTCTGACCCCCGCGCCGACTCGACTCACGGGACCGCGGCCGGTAGACTCGCGGGCGATGTCCTCGATTCCGGCGCCGTCTGAGGCACCTCGCTTCGTCAGCGGCGACGTGTTTGCCGGCCGCTACCGGATGGTCGCGAGGCTCGGCTTTGCGGCGATGGGCGAGGTCTGGCGGGCCGAGGACATGGTGCTCGGGACCTCGGTTGCGCTGAAGATCATCCTTGCGCCGTCAGCCGAAACGCGGCGGCAGATCCTCAACGAAGTCCGACTGGCACGACAGATTACCGATCCCAACGTGCGCAGGGTCTTCGACGTCGGCGAGGCTGGCGACGATGTGTTCTGCACGATGGAGTTGATTGACGGGGAGGACCTCGGCACGCTTCTGAAACGCGTCGGCCGGCTTCCTCCCGAAAAGGTCAGCGACATCGGACGGCAGGTCCTCTCCGGGCTGGCGGCCGCCCACGCACATGGGGTGCTGCACCGCGACGTGCGCCCCGCGAACATCCTGATTGATCAATACGGCGCGGTGTGTATCACCGACTTCGCGATCGGCATTCCCGAGTCGGAACAGGCGGGGCCCGCGGCGCTCGTCTACCTGGCGCCCGAGCAGCTGAAACCTGGGACGCCGGTGTCCGAGCGCACGGATCTCTACGGCGTCGGCGTTGTTCTGTACGAGTTGCTGGTCGGCGAAGCGCCGCCGAGATCCACCCCGTTAACGTCCGCGCTCTTACCGTCGCATCGAATCGGCGAGTTCGATCCGGACCTCGAGAACGTGATTGTTGAAGCGATGTCGTCGGATCCCCGCCGGCGCCCGCCGTCCGCAGCCGCCATGCGTGCGGCTCTCGAGCCGAGGCCGCGAACGCGCGGCGCCTCGCGACTGAGTCCGTGGGTCGCCGGCGCAGTGCTCGCGGCTGTCATCGGCGCGCTCGCGGTTATCTCCTCGCGGCTGCTGCCGCGTGCAGCAGTGCTGAGTGACCGCGACACGATCGTTCTGGCTGACTTCGCCAACAGCACCGGCGATCCCGTCTTCGATGGCACCCTGAAGGTGGCGCTGTCGGTCGCGCTCGAGCAATCGCCGTTTCTCAAGGTGTATCCGGACAGCGCGATGCGCGACACGCTGCGTCTCATGCAACAGGCGACCGACGTCCCGGTCACGCGCGCGCTCGCCCGCGACATCGCACGACGGGAACAACTGAAGGCACTTGTCGTCGGATCGATCGCAAGCCTCGGCGCCAACTACGTCATCGGTCTGGAAGCGGTCGACGCTGAGACGGGCGACGTCATGGCGCGCGAACAGCTCGAGGTCCCGCAGAAGGAAGAAGTCATTACGGCACTCGGCACGGCCACGTCGAGCTTTCGCGAAAAGCTTGGAGAGTCGCTCGCGTCGGTACGGCGGTTCGATGCTCCGCTCCCCCGCGCAACCACCCCTTCACTCGAGGCGTTGCATGCCTACGCTCTCGCGCTCGACGAGGGACGCGTGGTTCCGCGCGTGGACGCTGTTCCGCACCTGCAGCGCGCACTGGAGCTCGACCCGAATTTCGCCATGGCACACGCGCTGCTGTCAGCCGTCTACGCGAACACCGGACGGATGACGGAGGCGCCGCGATATGCGCAGCGCGCATTCGAGCTGCGCGACCGCGTGAGCGAACGCGAGCGGTTCTTCATCTCGTGGCGCTACCTCGTGGATGCCGAACAGGCGTGGGACAAAGCGCTGGATCTTGCCGTCACGTGGACGCAGACGTATCCGAGGGAAGCGTTCGCCTTCAATAGCCTTGGACTCGCGTCGGGAACGCTCGGCCAGCACGATCGCGCCGCGAGTGCGTTTCGTCAGGCGCTCGCTCTTGACGACAAGTTCGTTCCCCCGTACGGCAATCTGGCAGGCTCATTAATGGGGCTCAACCGCCTCGACGAGGTGGCCGCGGCGCTGCAGCTGGCGCGCACCAACGGAATCAACACCAACGGAATCCAGCGGACCACGTATCTGCTCGGTTACCTCACGAATGACCGCGCCGCAATGGACGGCGCGACCGCCATGGCGCGCAGGACACCAGACGCCCTATCGGCGACGACATGGGAGGCGCGCGCTGCGGCGGGATCTGGTCGTTTTCGTGCCGCTCACGAGCTGTATCAGCGCGCGGCGGAAGAAGCAGTCCGTGATGATTCGCGTGAACTCGCTGCACAGTGGACGGCGGAGGACGCCGAAGCGATGGCCGTCGCGGGATCGTGTGGCGATGCCGCACGTCAGAGTGGACGTGCGCTGGAGCTCTCCCGCGACAACTTCACCGTGGAGCGCGCCAGCCGCGCACTCGCCTTATGCGGTGCGGTAGATGCGGCAACCGGTCTGACGCGCGAGCTGACCAGCCGATTTTCATCGGCCACGTTGACGACGAACCTGCAGGTGAAGGTGACCGCCGCCGTCGGAGCTATGCGGCGCGGCGAGTCGGCGCGCGCGCTTCAGCTCCTGGAAGCGGTCGAGCCGTACGACCACGTCCCGGCCGCCGAGTTCTGGCCCTCCTACGTCCGGGGACAGGCCTACCTGGATCTCAAACAGCCACGCGAAGCCCTCGCACAGTTCGGTCACACCGCAGACCATCGCGGTGAAGCCCCCACGTCACCGCTCTACTCCCTCTCACTCCTAGGAAGCGCCCGCGCCTCCGCTCTGGCCGGCGAGGTCGATGCCGCGCGAGAGCGCTACCAACGGTTCTTTGAATCGTGGGAGGACGCCGACGCCAACCTTGCCATCTTGAAGGAAGCCCGCGAGGAATACGCTCGGATCAGGTAGTAAACTCGTAGTCTCCAACCATGTCGTCGCTGCACCAGCGCGCGAAGGACGTGTTCCTCGTGGCGCTCGCCCAAGCCGGGCCGGATCGAAGCGCGTTCCTGGCGGACGCCTGCGGCGACGACACCGCCCTTCGCGCCGAAGTCGAGTCGCTGCTTCACTTTCACGAGACCACGGCTTCGTCAGAGCCCCAGGAGTCCGCCGAGCCCGCGCAGTTCCAGCCGGGCCAGATGTTCGCGGGGCGTTACCGGATGGTGGCGCGAATCGGCCGCGGCGGCATGGGCGACGTCTGGCGCGCTGACGACGTGATCCTGCAGACGCCCGTCGCGTTGAAGCTGATCGCGTCAACCGCGAACGAGCAGGCCGGGCGGATTCTGAATGAAGTTCGCGTCGCCCGGCAGATTACCCATCCCGCGGTCTGCCGGGTGTTCGATGTCGGCAACGCCGACGGTGTGGTCTTCTTCACGATGGAGCTGGTCGATGGCGAAGACCTCGCGGCGTTGGTTCGGCGCGCGGGTCGTCTGCCGTCTGAGAAGGTCAACGACATCGCACGACAGCTCTGCGGTGGTCTGGCGGCCGCCCATGCCCAGGGCGTGTTGCACCGCGATCTCAAGCCCGGCAACGTGCTGATCGACAACCACGGCCAGGTCCGCATCACCGACTTCGGCATCGCGATCTGGCACGCTCAGCCCGTCTCGCATTCGCTCACGGGAACGCCTGCCTATATGGCTCCCGAGCAGCGAACACTCGGAGCGACGCTGTCGCCGCAAACCGATATCTACGCGCTTGGCCTGGTGCTTTATGAGCTGCTCGTCGGGCAGCATCCGTTCAAACATGGCGGCGCCGCCGCGGCGCCGGCGCGCCCCTCCTCCGTGGTGGCGAACGTCGATCCGCAGCTCGAACGGGTGGTCATGGATGCGCTGTCGATCGATCCCATCGGACGGCCGGCATCGGCAACGGAGTTTGCCGCCCGTCTCGCGCAGCCTGCCGTTCGGCCGGCGACCGACACGAACCGCACCGCCACAGTCGTCAGCGGCCGCCGCCCCTCGTGGTGGGTCATCGGACCGGCCATCGCCGCGGTGGCCGGCATCATTGCCGTCGCACTGACGTTCTTCGTGTCGCCCCGTGCGGGCGCACGAACGCTGACCGCCCAGGACACGATTGTCATCGCCGACTTCGAGAACACGACAAACGAGCCGGTGTTCGACGGGGCGCTCAAGGTCGCGCTGGCGGTCGCGCTCGAACAGTCGCCGTTTCTCAGGGTTTTTCCAGACGATCGGGCACGCGACACGCTGCGCCTGATGGAGCGATCGCCCGATGAGCGCATCACACGCGCCCTTGCGCGCGACATCGCGCGGCGCGAACAGCTGAAGGCGTTGATCAGCGGATCGATCGCGAGTCTCGGACGCAACTACGTCATCGCGCTCGAGGCGGTCAACGCCGACACCGGCGACGTGATGGCGCGCGAACAGGCGGAGGCCACGAGCAAGGAACAGGTGCTGACCTCGCTTGGCGCCGCGTCCGCACGGCTCCGCGAGCGGCTGGGCGAATCGCTCGCGTCGGTCCAGAAGTTCGACACTCCCCTGCCACGCGCGACGACACCGTCACTCGATGCGCTGCACGCCTACTCGCTGGCGCTCTCCGATGGCCGTGAAGTCCCCAGGCTCGAATCGATACCGCAGCTGAAGCGCGCCATCGAGCTGGACCCGACCTTTGCCATGGCGCACGCGCAGCTGTCAGCCGTGTACGCGAACACGTATCAGTCCGCCCTCGCTCCGGAGTACTCGAAGCGCGCCTTCGAGCTTCGCGACCGCGTCAGCGAACGCGAACGGTTCTTTATTTCCTGGCGGTATTACCGCGACGCGGTGCAGGCTTGGGACAAGGCGCTGGAGCTCGCCCGTTCGTGGACGGCCGCGTATCCACGCGAGGCGTTCGCGTTCAACAGCCTCGGCGCCGCGTTGATTCGATTCGGCGACTTTGAGGCTTCGGTCGAGCCGTTCCAGCAGGCGATCCGGTTGGACCCGAAATTCGTACCCGCGTACGGAAACCTGGCGGCCTCGCTGCTTGCCCTCAATCGGCTGACTGAAGCACGTGCCGTGCTGCAGGACGCCGCTGCCAAGCAGCTCGATTTCGCCGGCGCGCGTCGTCTATCGTATCTGCTCGCGTTCGTGCAGGGCGACTCGGCGACGATGACACGCGAGCTCGACGCGTCGCTCGGTGTGGGCGAAACCAACGCGGCGTTCGGCTGGCGCGCTCAGGCGTCCGCGTTCGAGGGACGCGTGCGACAGGCGCACGATGAATTCGCCCAGGGTATTGAGACGTTGCGGCGGGGGAACTTCAACGAGATCGCGGCGCAGTTAAACAACGAAGACGCCGAAGCGCATGCGATCGTCGGCCAATGCGGCGAGGCGCGTACCGAGGTGTCCGCGGGGCTCGCGCTGAGCCGCGATAATGGCACGCTGGAGCACGCAAGCCGCGTGTTGGCGCTGTGCGGAGCGGAACGCGAGGCGCTGGAGTTGTCGAGCGAGCTGACGAAGGGGTTCCCTGAAGCGGTCTTCACGAATCGTCTGCAGATTCCGCTCACGGCGGCTGCCGTCGCGCTTCAGCGCGGAGACGCGGCCCGCACGATCGAGCTGCTCGAACCCGTGCGGAGGTACGACCATGTCCCGTCAGCCGAGTTCTGGCCTGCGTACCTCCGCGGCCAGGCGTATCTGCGGCTGAAAAATGGCCGCGCCGCAGCGGCCGAGTTCCGCAACATCATCGCGCATCGCGGCGAGGTGCCGACTTCGATGCTCTATCCACTTTCCCATCTCGGACTGGCACGTGCCCTGGCGTTATCGCAGGACACCGCGACGGCACGGCAGTCATACGAACAGTTCCTGACGTTGTGGAAGAACGCCGACGCCGGACTCCGTGCCGTCAGCGAAGGCCGGAGCGAGCAAGCCGCATCGGGATCACGTTGAACGCGTCGAGACGCTCATGACGAAGTCCTGGTCGCCCGACGAATTGCGCCAGACGATGTACGGCGAGCTGCGGCGCGTCGCGCGCCGGTATCTCGGGCGCGAGCGGAAGAACCATACGCTGCAGCCGACGGCGCTCGTGCACGAAGCGTGGCTGCGGCTCCAGAACGAACGCGGTGGTCCGTGGCATGGGCGCACGCATGGTCTTGCGCTCGGGGCGCAGGCCATGCGGCGGCTGCTGGTGGATCACGGGCGCCATCAGAAGCGCCAGAAGCGCGGCGGCGGCGCGCAACCCGTCGCGCTCGACGACCTGATGCAGGCGGCGGCGACGCACGAAGTGCCGGTCGAGGATCTCCTGACGCTGGAAGAGGCGCTCACCCGCCTCGAGACCATCGATCCGCGGGCGGCACAGGTGATCTCGCTTCGCTTCTTCTCGGGGATGTCGAGCCCCGAAGTCGCCGAGCACCTTGGCGTCTCGGTGCGGACGGTGGAAGGCGACTGGGCGCATGCCCGTGCCTGGCTCAAGCGCGAGCTCGCGCGCGAGTCACCCGGGCAGGAAGACGGCGAGGACAAGTAATCACGACGACGGTGTCGAGTACGTCGTCGAGGTATCGACGGTGAACTTTCGATAGCCTGAGAAGTCCGAGATGCCGCGAATGCGCAGGCGCCTGACGAGGAGCACGCGCGCGCCGGCCGTCCATGTGACCTGCGCCGGCAGCCAGGTCTCGTTGTTCACTTTGCGGCGCTGGTACGTCGCGGTCGTCCCCTTGTGGATGCGCGCCAACAGCCCCAATCCGATCGACAGGTCGTCGATCGCTTCGATTTCCACGCGCACCAGCTCGTAGTCCGACTCGCTCACCCATGCGCGCGCCTTGAAATGCCGCATGATGTCGCCGTCCTTCGTCTGCGGCTTGACGGATGGTCTCGGCGTCAGCGTCGCGAAGATCGTGTCGTGTCCCTCAATCGGTTCACGACGCACCATCTGAATGTCGTAGATGCGAAACAGATCGTCGATCGCGGCGCTGTAGCGGCTGCGTGCCTTGTCAAGCTGCTGCTCCTGCTTGCGCCGATCCGATGCGTCGGCCATTTTCTTCGCGTAGGCCTCGACGTCCCGCCGGCGCTCGCGATCCGTTTCCGCAAGCTTCTGCTCCGGCACACGTTTACCGTCTTGCTCGATGAGACGTCGATACCGGTCCTGGCCTGGAAGTCCCGGGTACACCTCGAACACCTTCACCGATTCGCTGGTGGGCCGGCCGGACCCATCCAGCTTTTGCTCCGTACGCCGTTCCATGAACATGTACCCGCTCTGCCGCTCTTCGTCGGTCGCAAGCGTCTTTTTCACGTGTGCGGCAAAGGTGGCGAAATCCGGCAGCGGCCTGTCCTGCGCGGCAGGCACGGCCAGCATCGGGACGAGCAGCGCGACGGCAACCAGTCGGGTCACGCGTACAACGATACCAAGACCGGCGCCACTAGGTGAGGCGCGAAGGCACCGGCAGCTTCGGACCGGTGGCGAACTTCGCGATCGTCGGGCGCGATAGTCGGTCGAACTCGCGATATGGCATTCGAATCGCGTCGCCGTGCGACCCACCGCTGAACACGATCTCCGGATCGCGGGCGAGCGCCGCGTCGACCATGACGCGCTGTCCAAACAACTGCCCGAACGGCGGCATCGCGCCGGGCTCACAGTCACGATAGGCCGGTGCGAACTCGGACTCGAGCGCGAGCCGCACGTCCGCATCGATGGCGCGCTTGAGCCGCTCGAAATCGACCGTGTATGGCGCCGGTACAACCGCAAGAAACAGCTCATCGTTCGCCGTGCACACGACTGACTTGGCCCACGCCGCACCTGGAACGTGTGCGGCGGCCGCTTCCTCCTGAGCCGTGTAGGCCGGCCGATGCGGGATCACCGAATAGCGAGCATGGTTCTGCTCCAAATAGTTCGTAATCGATGCGGGAATCATGGCCGCCTCCGTTCAACACTGCTGCACATGATGTGCCTCGATGTAACGGCGCTGGACGCGGGTAACCACCAGACCGGCGCCCGATGATCGGCAACATGCCGAGACCCTCGTCGGCCTCGCGCTTGCAATTGAAGAACGACACAGCAGCTCGAACATACGGAGGCTGAGATGCGAAAAGAAGACCGTATCCGCCAACAACACGATCGCGAGCAGCAATCGAATCCGCAATCCTCAACCCCGCCGAAAAAGCAGGAAAAAGTGAGAGCGAGCGCCGAGGGCGATCAGCCGTCCAGGCCACCGCGGCAATCGGGAAAACTTCCGTTGCCTGACTAGCACGGCGGAGCCGGCGGCGCGGCTGTGGGGTCGCGTCGCCGGCGCGTCTTATTTCATCGCGACCACTTCCAGATGTCCGTCGCGCCGCTGCACCGTAATCCCGACATCGTGGGCGTGTTGCGTCAACAGAAGATCGACCGTCGCATCACCGACGTGGAGGTTGACGATACGCAGCCATTCAATCGAGTCGGGCAGCATCGCGCAGGTAAATGACACGCGGCGGTTCACCGCATCGACCGCCAGGCCAAGGCACGCCTGCAGCAGCAGGAACACGGCACCAGCCGCCCATGTCTGTGGCGCGCAGGCGACGGGATACAACGTGGGAAAACCGTCCTGGCGCCGGTGGAAGCCGCAGATCAGTTCCGGCAGCCGGTAGAGATCGACCACCTGGCTCAAATCGAACATGGCCTCGAGCACACGCGAGGCTTCGCGCATCAGCCCATATCGCGCAAAACCGGCGGCGATGAGAGCATTGTCATGCGGCCATATCGATCCGTTGTGGTACGACATCGGGTTGTAACGCGCTCCCGCCGCACTCACCGTGCGGATGCCCCAGCCGCTGAACGACGCGTCGCACATCAGCGTGTCGGCAACCCGCCGTGCGTGCGGCTCGCTAACGATCCCCGTGAAGAGGCAGTGACCCGCATTCGAAGTACGAACGCGGCACGGCGCTTTGTTCGCGTCAAGCGCCAACGCATAGGTACCCAGGTCCTCGCACCAGAATGCGCGTTCGAATTCGCGCTTCAAGGTCAGCGCGCGCTCGGTCCACTGCTGCGCGCGCTCGGGTTCGCCGCGTTCTGCGGCGAGTCGCGCGGCGCCGGTCCACGCCGCGTACGCGTAGCCCTGGACTTCACACAGCGCGATCGGGGGTTCCGCCAGGCGGCCGTCGGCGTGAAACATCGAATCCCACGAGTCCTTCCATCCCTGCTGGATCAGGCCCGTCTCGCTGCGGCGTGCATATTCGATGAACCCGTCGCCATCCGCGTCGCCGTACCGGTCCATCCACTCGAGCGCCGCAAGAATGTGCGGCCACAGATGATCGATGAACGGCAGATCTCCCGTACGCTGGAAGTACGCATGCGCCAGCATCACGAACAGGGGCGTGGCATCGACGCTGCCGTAGTAGCGTCCGAACGGGATCTCCCGCAGCGCCGCCATTTCACCGTCGCGCATCTCGTGAAGAATCTTTCCGGGCTGCGCATCCTGATGGTCGTTGACCGTGGTCGCCTGTGTTTCCGCAAGAAAGCTGAGCACGCCTCGAGCGACCGCGGGCTGCCTCCATAACAGCTCGAGCGCCGTGATGATCCCGTCGCGCCCGAACGGGGTGCTGAACCACGGAATTCCCGCGTACGGATACGGGCCGAACGAGGTGGACGTCATCATCATCCGAAGGTCGGCTGACGACCGCCGGAGCCAGCGATCGAAGCCGCCGTTCGACGTGACGATGTCGCAGGCGTCATCGGGAACCGCCGATCGGCTGGCCGCCATCACCTTGAATGCCGCCGGCGAGCGCGTCTCCTCACCAATTTCACACGTGGCGGCGACCTCGATCTCGGAGAATTCGTGCGGCTGGAGCGGGATGAGAAAGAACCACGAGTTCTCGTCCACGCGGTCCGGCGTGCGACCGCATTGGATCCGTGTGCGGCGTTCGACGCCGTCGAGACCGCGGTAACGGAGGATCACTGAACTGCCGCCGGACGTGTTCGCGAGCCTGTGGCCACGGTCCGATCGTCGTGTCCCGCGCACTTCGAAGACGTCGGCGAAATCGGAATCGAATCGAACCGTGAGCGGCACTTCGATTGAGTGAAGGTCGTGGTTGGCGACGCGGATCCGTTCGATCGATCCGCCATTGGACAGGACCCGGGACCGGAATACGTGCAGCGCGCCGCGACTCAAGATCACTTTCCCGTCGCGCACGACATCGGGGTTTGTCAGATCGGCCGTGAAGGAGCTGTTGTCTTCCGCCACCGTCGAACTGAGCAACAGCGGTTGACGGCGGCCGAGTCGCAGCTCGAAGCACGAAAGAAATCGTGTGCCTGCGTGGTAAAGCCCATATGGGCTCCCCGGGCCGGGAATGACGTCGCCGTGCGGATCGTAGACAGCAAACGTGTCGTCCTGCTTCAGAACGCGGACCGTCGCGGCGGGGCGTTCCGCCTCGCTGACGATCGCAAACTGCTCCTCCAGCTTCAGCATCTCGGCCATCACACAACTCCGGTCAGCGCGTGCCCCGACGACCGCCGCTCGAGCAGTTGCTCGTAGAGCGCGACATGATGCTGCGCCATCCGCGTCACGTTGAAGCGCCGCTCGAACACCTCCCGGCACCGGTACCGGTCCAGATGGTGGACATTCTGTGTGGCCGCGATCGCGTCCTCGACAGAATCGACGATGAATCCCGTCACGCCATCGTCGATCACCTCCGGAACGGAGCCGCCGCGAAATGCGACGACGGGCACGCCGCACGCGAGCGCTTCGATCATGACGAGACCGAACGGTTCCGGCCAGTCGATGGGAAAGAGCAAAGCGGTCGCCTGACCGAGAAACGCACCTTTCTCCTGTTCATTAATCTCTCCGATGAAGTCCACCAGCGGATTGTCCAGAAGCGGACGAATCTCGTGCTCGAAATAGTCGCGATCCGCGGGATCGACTTTGGCGGCGATGCGTAGCCGCTGACCCAACGCCGTCGCGATGGCGATGGCGCGATCGACTCGTTTTTCACGGGCAATCCGTCCGAGAAACGCCAGGTACTTGCCGGGCCCGGGATCGAACTCGAGGAGATCGACAGGGAGACCGTGAGGGATCGTTTCGATCCAGCCTGCTTCGGGCAGCGGGTCGCGTTGAGCATCCGAAATGGAGACGAGCGGGACATCGTGGAACTCGGCGAAGAGCGGCGCCAGTTCGGGCATGTCGAGACGGCCATGCATGGTCGTGACGTGTGCGACTGGCAGACGGCGCACCACCGGCAGATGAAACTGCGAGATGTGAAAGTGGATGACGTCGAATTCTTGGGCGCGCTGGGCGACCTCCTCGAGCATCAGCACGTGGGGTGCGAGCGGGTCCCGACAGGTGGCGTCGAGGCGCAACGCGTTTGGCCATACCGGGACCAAACGGGCCTGTGTCTCGGAATCGCCGCTGGCGAAGAGGGTCACCTCGTGGCCGAGCCTGACGAGCTCGTCTGTCAGGAATGCGACAACCCGCTCAGTGCCTCCGTACAGACGCGGAGGAACGCTTTCGAATAAGGGTGAAACTTGCGCAATTCTCACAGCTATGTGGTTTCAAGTGTTCCAGTTTGGTGCTCTATACATTCGCCGTGCCCCGGCCAGGCCCGAGCACACGTTTTGTGAACGAACGAATCGGCCATCTCGTGAGACCATACGCTCGGCTGAGTTGCAAAGGGGTACACGGCTGAGTTTTCGATGGTGTCTCCGGATCGTCGCCGCCGTGGGGGTGCTGACGGCTCCCCTGTCTGCGCAGGAACAGCAACTGTCTCGCGTGCAGTCGCCGGCAGGCTCGCCGTGGCAACCCACGCGCTTGTCGGACGGGCAGCCGGACGTCCAGGGCGTCTGGGGCGCTGTTCTTGCCGGCGCGTTCTCGCTCACCAATCCGATGACCGGCGGAGACGATTTCGCACAGCGACTCGGCGGACCGCCAATCCGTCGTCCGAGCCGGATC
>Ga0207428_10002492_pt1 | contig 18387 bp, 28 predicted proteins | sample RhiMethybrSRZTD1_FD_187600 | JGI IMG/M metagenome (GOLD analysis project Ga0207428, IMG submission 187600) | Populus rhizosphere microbial communities from Tennessee, USA - Rhizosphere MetaG P. TD hybrid SRZTD1 (SPAdes) (version 3) | ecosystem: Host-associated > Plants > Roots > Rhizosphere >...
GCCCCTCAACATAACCAAGCTCGCGAAGTCCTTGCCGAAAAGCGTCAAGAAATCCAGGGGGTGGGAGTTCCGGAGATAGAATGCCAATGCGGTAAAGTTTAGCGGCTTGCTGCGCATGCGCTGCGAGCGGCCATAAGGCCGCAACACCACCGAGAAGGGCAATGAAATGTCGTCGTTGCATGTGTCCCCCCGTGAGGACCACACCATCTGCGATGACTAGATTGTAAGAGGTCACTACCAATCGGTGTGTGAAGTATTGCACACAAACCGGACCGAGATGCTGATCAGGGCCGATGTCCGCTTTGGGTCAAAAGCAGACATATGCGCCGCACAAAACCATGTCCGCTTTGCCCCAAGAGCGGACATGTGCGCTGCAACTGGTGATGTCCGCTAAGGGCAAGAAGCGGACATTCCAGCGAACTGCCGCGCAAAGTTTAGGCGGCGCGTGCAACGCGTGTATCGATTTCGCTACGAAGCGCCCCGAAATCGATGGGCTTGGTAAAGAGCGCTTCGGCGCCAGCCTCCAACGCCTTGCTCTTGGTCTCGGCATCGCCATAAGCGGTGATCATGATGACCGGCACATCGGGTCGAGCGGCCTTCGCTTTAGGCAAGAGTTCAAGACCCGTCATCCCAGGCATATTGATGTCGGACAGAATGAGTATGAGCGACACGTCCATTGCATCAGTGATGCGCTGGAGCGCCATGCCGCCGGATTGAGCAAAATCCATCCTGAAACGACCCTGGCGCAGATCGCGCCGGAATTGCTGCCGAAACAGCATCTCGACATCCGGTTCATCGTCGACCACGAGGATGAGAAGGTTCATCGATGTGTCCCCATTGGGTCAAAGACCAAGACTGCGGACGCATTGCAGCGTCTTTCCCCTCGTTGAACGACCTGAATCAAAAATTTCCGCACATCAAAGTCCGGCTTTTTGCTCAAGACAACCCGCTTGCCATCTTGGGCCGCACCACCAAGGCCATGCGCGACGCTGGCGTCCGGCAAGACGAGATAGACACCTACATCACGCAAGCGACGAGCGGCGGCAATTTTAAAAACCTGCTCGCCGTCACAGCGCAGTGGGTATCGACCTACTGAGGCCGCGCCATGACGCGAGACGTGCAAACGCTGACAAAGCTCGACCTGCTGCATAGAACGATCACGCTACACACCGTTTTCGGCGTCACCCCTCACGATCGCGAGCGACTGTTACACATCGCCCATGAACTGACGGGCGTTAGAAATGAAACGCTGACAGCGGCGCTCGGGCAAATCGACATCAAAATTGAAAAATTGCGTGGCGCCTAGCGATGTCCGCTTTGGGCCAAAAGCAGACATGGGTCGACCGTGGAGCTAACCTTTCCAAGTCGGCTGGCGTGGATGCATGACATCCTTAAAATCATCGAAACTCTAGTCCTTGAAGCAGGCGCTGCCGATCTTGCTAGGGACATGACCTTGTGCGGAAATCCGCTTTCGCGGTCGCTATTGGGTGTAAAGCGGACATGGCTTGTTGCAGCGCATATGTCGGCTTTTGACCCAAAGCGGACATTGTCTCTAGAATTGCTGCTTCACAAAACGGACAGTGTTGCATTTTGCAGGAGCCAAAATTCGCGCTTGAATAAGCGCTAGGTGCAATGTCTTCTCACTTTGATTTGGCTCAAAAAAAATAGTCACTTTTTGCAGTATCGTTTATGGTTCGTTGTGGTGGATGTTGCTCGGAGGCCGTCTAGTGCGATGAAATCGAAGAAGCCGGCAAGCAACCGTCGTAAGCGCCACGCTGTTCTGGAGCCAGAACTGGCTCTTCGAAATATAGCCATGCCACTACACGCCAATTCGTCCGGAGACATTTTTGGCGGTTGGCTATTGTCTCAAATGGACCTTGCAGGCGGGTCGGTTGCTACACGCCTCGCTAAAGGCAGAGTAGCCACGATTGCGATCACCGAAATGATGTTTCGCCGACCAGTCTATGTCGGCGATGAAGTCAGTTGTTACGCGCAGATCGTGAAGGTCGGACGCACCTCAGCAACAGTAAGAGTCGAGGTTTATGCCCGACGGGGGCGTACGGGCGAGAGAATAGCAGTCACTGAGGGCGTGTTTACTTATGTTGCTTTGGATGCAAAGCAAAAGCCGCGACATATCAAGCGCGCCTATCAATGATAATACCTGCTCATGATTACGCTGTGACCCAAAATGCACCATTGCACCGCACATGTCCGCTCTTGGGAGTAAAGCGGACATCGGGTCACACTCGCCCGCTCGCCATGAATCGGAAATCCCGGGGCGGGATCGTTTTTTAATGGCAGGGAAGAAAGCGCGGACCGCAAACTTTTAGGACGTTCAGCGTTCACTAGGTCGGCTGGAATTTATGACCATTTTATTCGCTGCCGCAGCGCGCCGGGTGTTCGCTGATGGCGCTACAATCGCACACTCCTCACAGGAGGGTCATATGATCGGAATGCGCCTTGTTCTTGCGATTGCGCTGACATTCGCGGCAATCGCGAGCGCGAATGCCGATAAAAAAAAGAACACGATCGAAGTCGTAAGCCCGTCATTTGGCGACACAAGCCCCACCTTCAGTTCAGGAAGCGGCAGGTCAAAGCGGACTACGCAATCGCCTAAACAAAACGTTGGCACTTCTGGGGCAAGACACAAGTAGCGAAACAAATCACAACAGGGAAGTTGATTCCCGGATCAAACGGATAGCGCGAAGTACCCTTGGGATCGTATGCCCTGGCACACGCGACGAATAGGATACGACACCACGGTCTTTCTTCACCGAAGCTTGGGCAGGTACGCAGTACAGGGCATATGGTTGAGGAAGGTAGGGGCAGGATGCTTTGCTTATCACGCCGTCCCTACCGATACAGCAGGAGTCTGCCATCGCTTTCGCGGGTTCACCCGCGTTTGCTGAGGAAGCCCAAGCTCCAGTTCCGGCGGTAGCTAGGGTCAATCCGGCGACAACCAAACCGATCTTGCGCATGTCAAGCCTCCTGTTCGCTTCAGCCACCATACGTTCTCTCTGTATTGCCACGATGTCGCCTGCGATCGATTTGGTATCGTTTGTATCGGCCCGCAGGTCGGCGAAGCAGGCTGTACACGCCTGACACGATTATTTGGAACGTGATGCGAACGGAAAGCTGATTTGGTTTTTGCAGATCGCCTGCCGATCCGCCTCCAACGTCAAGGCGCGGGCTTGGTGATACAGCCAATGCGCCACGATGCGCGGGCCATGCTGCTGGGTCAGCCGATGCACGACATGGGCCAATGTGATCCGGTCATCGGGTTCTGACTTCGCGACCTTCATGCTTCCCATTTATAGCGGAATTTCTTCGGCTTGCCTTTCGCCTTCGATGCGGCTTCCAGCAAATCAAATCGCGCCAAATCCGACGGGAATGGCCGATTGTATTCCCACGCCGGGTCTTCGTAGACCACCATGCCGCCGAACAGTCCGAAGCAATCGGCCAGCTTGGCGTTCATGGCCCACCATTCCTTACCGCCGGGACCGTGCTGGCGTTCGTACCGTCTCATGCGGCGATAAATCGCAATCGCTTGCGGCGTGATGTTGATCGACTCCCGGTCGTCGATAGGACGCGCCCGGATTGGCCGGGTATTAACGTTCGGTCCACGCAGTCCCAATGCCGCCTCCTGTTAGGACTGTTTTGATAACAAACTCATTTTTACGCAGCCCCAGCGGTCTTGAAATCGATGAGCGATTCAACATTTGTCGGCCCCCCACCTGAACGTGATAAGTTCAATCCGGCCGTCTGATGACGCGCCATGCTCTTGGAGAGACAATGAACGAATTCTCGCTACTCATCGCACGGGGTAATCCTCATGCAAACTGCTCATAAAAATGAGACTGCTCATAAAAGTCCGGAACTTGAAGTTCCCGCGTTGCAAGATGTCCTAACTAAAAGTCCGGAACTTGAAGTTACCCCGTTGCAGCATGTCCTAGCGTGCTTGAGCATTTTGTTGGTAGTAGCGTGGCTTGTTCACACTAGCGGTTGGTAGCGATACTCGACGGCACCGTGTACCACTGACATGCCTCGTGCGTGATGCGTACTACAACAGCCGTCACCCACTGACATCAATCTTTTATTTTTTTCTTTTTGGAAGGCGGCGAGGCACAAGCTAGGAGTCTCATGCCTCGCTATGCGCGCGCATATCACAACGGGGAGGATAACCGCGCGCAACTCAGTGCATCGTTGGCGCATTGCCTTTCGCATTGAAGAACGTTGCATTCACCTCGGCCATTGTTTCGGATTCCCATTGCTGTGCCAATTCACTTTGTACCGCGATTGATTGTTCGATTTCATCGGGCGACAAACCACTTTGCCGCAGGTCGCGCACGTATGCGCTGAGCTGTTGATCGATCAGCATATCGAGCAAAGTCTCGACTTCCGCGTGCGTGACGTTACGTCGCGCGTTCAACCGGGCGACCAGCGCGTGGATCGGATTGACGCTTGCTGACATCGCTAGCCGTGTCGCGCCATAGTCGGACGGCGACCTGCATCAAGTCCGTCTTTGCCATCGCGTCCATTCTGGCCGCGCTTGATCGCGAGCGTCCAATCCGGACCGGTACCCGGACGTTGTTCTGTCCCGTCAACATTGCAATGCCACATCGATCCATCGAAGGTGCAAAGCTGGCCCTCGAAATATTTTCCAGTCGCCCAAACGCCGCAATATTTGCGCTGCTCGATTTTCTCAAGTTGTTTCTCAAGTGCTTGGATGTGCTCTTGCAGCGGTCCGCAAGCCTTTTTGATTTCGTCGGCGACAAACTTGCCGATCAGGCGAAACGTCGCTGCTTCGCTCGACTGTTTCGGTGGCACAGGCCGTTCGCGCGCCGGGGGCGCGAAGTGCTGGTTCAATTCTTCTGGCGTAAGTGGGCGGTCCATTGTTGCAGTGTCCATTGATTATGGCCCCGGTGAATCGCCGGTATAGTTCACGGACGTAATCACGCATACACCTGTTGTCGAAAGCTTGACTGCACCGAAGTAGCGTTCAGCCCGCAGCGCAGTTTGGTTCATCTGCCAGAGCGAAATGTAAGCCGACGACGCAGTTGGCGGGCTGTCCGGCGTGGTGTTCATGTGGATCGATGCTTGAGTGCTGGCGCTCAATGCAATGCCTTCCGACCCTGCTGCAACTTGCGTCGCATCGACAAGCACCATGCTGGTGCTGGCAATGCCATCGGACACCAAGACGGTGATGCCGCCGATGTCGCCGCCGTCATAACGCAAGCCATCGAACGCGCCGGTGCCCGTGCTGGAGTGTAGAACCGGCAATGTCTTGGCAATGGCGCTCGACGTAATCAAAAATAGTTTGCTGCGCTTGCTGGTCGTGATGGCCTGTAGCGCCGCGCGCAAATCATTGCGGACACCTTCGGCGGTGCTTCCTGTGCTCGGGAAGCTGGTCGCACCTGTCGTCAAAATCGAAATGAATTCTTCGTCCGTTTCGGCCCCGAGCGCATTCTGAAGCTCGGTTAAAAAAAGTCCGCCGTCCGCGTTCTCCATCGAATAGCGCATCAACTCGCTGGTGAGGACAGCAATCACCACCGCCTTGCGTTCGTCAATCGTGGTTCCGGTAATCGACAGACTGCTAATTGGCTTCGGCGCATGTTGGGGAACGGTTGCGCCGCTGTAGCCAGCGGTGGACATGCCGACGCGTTGGGGAAGTTCTTCGGCCAGATCACCAAGGAACGCGCCCGGGCCCGCGTTGTTGTCCACCGCATCATTGCCGTCGGCGACTATGTGTGGGCACACGTGAATTTTCTAAATTTATTCAACGACGATCCACAGGATCAGGGGATCGCCGGTGTCGACATCTACAAAATGGACGCCGACGGAAGAGCGATAGAGCATTGGGACACCTTGCAGGTAGTCGGCGACCCGAAAAACTCGGCTCCGTGGCTCGCGCCGAACGTACCCCGCGCCAATCCAAACGACATGTTCTGAAAAGGACGCCGGTCATGAGCGACACACTCGATGGCTTGATGGAAGATCGAAGTATTCGGGCAGCGGGATTTCGCGCGCCGCGAGACAGCGATCGCCGAGATCTACACCGCGGACTGCACATCGGCCCTCACTTCGCCGCCGCGGCGAGGTGAGGCCATTCTTCCATCTGTACTCGGGCGATGAGCTTGTAGCTACCGTTCTCGGGGCGGAAGATTGAGGCCTCGCCTTCTTTGACGTCAAACCAATCCTTGCCGAGCGCATCGACGATGTTCGGTTTGTGCGTAATGAGAATCGTGTTGGTGCCAGGCGTCGGTGCGGTGCTGAGCAGCTTGCGAAAGGCGTCGATGCGGCGGTTGTTCTCGTTCGGCGACACCACGAGACCGCCCTCGGTAATATCTGCGGTCTTCTCGATATCCTTGAAACCAGCGACGACCGCAGTCTCGTAGGCTCGGTTGTACTTGCTGGTAAAGACTTTGCCGACCGGGACCCCGGCCTGACGGATGGCGTCGCCGAACGCTTTTGCCAAGGCTTTGCCTTTGTCATTGAGATTTCGCTGGGCCGCAATGTTGTCGAAGTTGAGTGGATCGGTATCCGCCTGATCCGGGAATGTCGCGCCGTGGCGGACGACGATGACCGATCCTCCGGCACGCAGCGCCTGCACGACATTGTTGTCGTCCGTGGCCGCGCGACTCTGCACCGCGAAGCCGAGCACTCCAAGCAGGCCAAGGGATACTGCAAGCGCGGCAACGGTTCGTCTTGACAGAACAGGCATTGTACGACTCCTCAAAAGTGATGACTGGGAGATGCCGGACGTATCCGGCATATCGTGGCGCTTCGCCGGCTTGTCGCCGTTGCCGCGTCTCGTGAGCAAGACCGCAAGGGGGTTGCTTTTATTCCCTAAAGCGTTTCGGGAATAATGTCATTGCAATCGTGGGGGCCATGGACTCGAGTACATCGTCGCGAAGCACGGAATGCTCACAATTCGAAGCAGCGTCAGTGACATCTTTGTGATGTTACATTGTGCAGGAATAAATCGTCGTCATGACTAGTCTCGCCTGTGCGCCCAGCAAGAAATCATTCTTGCGTCAACCTAACGGAGTTAACCGATGAAGACCGCCACTCAAGTTATCTTCGCTTCCGCCCTAATGCTATCGGTCGTCGCGCCGAGCCTCTCGCACGCACGAGTCGTCGCGCCGAGCCTCTCTCACGCACGAGATGTCATGCAAGTTCCAAGGGACATCTTTGAATTTTATGGCACCGGCAACACGTCGGTGCCCGGAATCGGTGTTGACAAGGACGACAGCCGGTACCAGAAGTCCAGATAATCAACGCGACAGGCAGCGCTTTTTGGCACGAGGCGCTGCCATTCTTTTAAGCCACGCAACGCGTTTTCGCTTCCTTCTCCACCCGAGCAGATCCCGCCGCTGGCTAATTGCCTTGGCTATTGCCATCACCTTGTTTGCCATAGGCATGGCAATGTCGGTCTTGCATTTGATTTAAGACTTGGTGTCCGCTTTCGGGGGTAAAGCGGACATGACATTTGCGGAATTTTGCGTTGCGCCGGACGATCTACCTAGCTCCAATCCGCGCTCAAGAAAAGGTGACCCGGAATGCGGCGGCGATCATTGGCCGCTGGGAATAATCGCAAGAGGTTTGCAATCTTCCCACTAGCAGATTGGCAATTGTGCTCTGCGCCCAATTGGAGGTGACGTCACCCCTTTTTGGCAATCACACCTGTCCGGCAATAGGGCTCACGCTATGAAGAAATTTGCTGCTCCACTTACGCTTGCTTTAGCTTGCATCGCTTACGGCCTCGTTGTCGTTTGCGAGTTCTACTTCGCTGCTCAAGCACAAGGTGCGACTAACGTCTGCAATACCGACTGCCTTTTGCAGAGAATGGATGCGCTCAATCAAAAGGCCCAAGCGTTGGAGCATACAGTCGGTGACCTGGCACTTCAGATCAATAAATCCGTAAAAACAGGACAAACTGTAACCCTTCACACGCAAGGAGGACATGGAGGGGGATGCCTTACCTACTTTGGTCCGAGTGGAGATCAGGGCGGCTTCGTTTCTTGGAGTGTCAGCTGTTCCCGCGGCGCTTTGTGGACCATCAATTAGCAAGCGTGGCTGACGCGAGTGCTCGAAAAGCACCAGACTTTTTTCGCGGATAGGTTGATGGAAAGAATATCGCCGTCAAGTGCCGCTAGCCTTCCAGGAATAACCCGCAATGTCATCGAGTCAGGTCAGTATGACCGGCCGTGCTGTCGTCGGCGCAAAGCAGAAAATCTGCGATGAGGTCATGGGATACTCGCTGCATGCTTGATAGACGATCCTTGCTGACCGGGGTGACCGCGTCCGCCGCGACGGGGATCATTTCTGCGGCCATGGGCGCTACCGGTCCACTTCGTCTAGTTCTGGTGCATGGACGAAGTCAGCAACGTCTTCATCCTACCGAGCTAATGTCGAATTGGCTAAACGCTCTTCGTCGCGGTGCACAGAAGATTGGGCGCGCACTCCCCGACACAATAGACGTGGCCTTTCCATACTATGGCGATGCGCTTGATAGATTCATTCGGAATTACAACATTCCGTTGACCTCGGACATCCAGATAAGGGGTAGCAAGGTCGACGACGAGTTCCTGGCTTTCCAGGCTGAATGCGCCGAAGCTTTTCGCAAAGGTAGTGGCGTCACTGAGGCGCAAGTAGATGCGGAATACGGTGCTAACCCCAATCCGAAAGGTCCGCTCAATTGGGAATGGGTACAAGCGACCTTGCGCGCGCTCGACAAGTACGGTGGGGGGATCAGTAGAGCCGCCATCGAGAGCTTTAGCCGTGACGTTTTCCTCTATACCACTCGCGCTGATGTCCGCGAGGAGATTGACCGGATTGTTGCGAACTCATTGACTGAAAAGCCGACTGTGATGGTTGGTCATTCCTTAGGGTCGGTCGTCGGTTACAGCGTTCTACGATCGGATCGCCGGTTGCTCCATATACCCCTGTATTTAACTGTCGGCTGTCCACTTGGAATACGGGCCATCCGCGACCAATTTCGACCACTACAGTATCCCTTGCCAGTGAAGGAATGGTTCAATGCGTTTGATACTCGCGACGTTGTAGCCTTGCATCCGCTCGACCGGGCCAACTTTCCGGTCACCCCAGAAATTGAAAATTATGCCGCAGTAAAAAATTCAACTGGCAATCGTCATGGAATAGTAGGCTACCTCGATGACCCCCAGGTGGCACAGCACCTCTTAGGCGCGCTTGGTGTTTAGCCGCGTAGGGAAATTAAAAATTCTAGTTAAGAACCGCCGCTCTATTTTGCTGTGTACTGATCATGAACCTGAATGTCTGCTTCTGGCGCAAAGCGGGGCCTAGCGAGGAGCGTCAAGCGAGATTTATTCCCAGGTGGTCTTCGCGATCTCGTTATCCAGAAGTGAAGTATTGACCCCCAACAATCCGGAATAGCGCAAGCCGTTCGGCAGTCTAGTTCTGCGTGGGTTCCAACCGCAGAAGAAGCAACATGATGACGTTTTAAGCACCTTGAACAAAGAAGACGACCTTCGCACTTTTGAAATCCCGCGCGATTGCTGCTCCTAAGCGCTCGGCTCGAATTCAGAGACATATTTATGATGGATGTGTTTCGCTTTTTCACGCTTAGGCGACTGCGCCTGCTGTCAGGCATCGTCATGTTTGCCTACATCGCGATCCATCTTATCAACCACGGTCTCGGCATGATTTCGCTCGCCGTTGCGGAAACTGGCCTGCGCTTTGAAATGGTGTTCTGGCGGACCCCAATAGTGACACTTCTTCTGTATGGAGCAGTGGCGCTACATTTTTTGCTCGCACTTTGGACCCTGTACAGTCGTCTTTCTTGGAGGCTGCCGTGGGTCGAGGTTATCCGGCTAGCCTCTGGCTTTAGTTTTCCGCTGCTGCTCATCAACCATGCCGTGACAACGCGGCTGGGCGACGCGCTCTTTGGGATAACGCCGTCATACTCGCTCATCATTGCTAATCTACTTGCGGCAGGCAGGCAGGGTATGCAACTCGCGCTTTTGGCTCCCGGTTGGCTTCACGGATGTCTCGGGCTCTGGATTACGCTCCGGAGGTTCAGCGCTATGCAAAGAATTAAGCCCTTACTTGTCGCGCTAGTCATTCTAATTCCATTGTTTGCCGCTGCCGGATTCCTCCGAATGACATCGGAAGTCTTAGCTATCGGGCCACGACTTCCGACAGGCTCCGATGCTTTGCTTCAAAAAACGGTACTCGCGAGTTGGAATGCCTATCTGGTGAAAATTTATCTCGGTGCCATTTTCTTGGCTTTCCTGTTTGGTCGTCTGCACTCCCGATTTTTCCGAGCTTTTCCGGGTGTCAAAAACGGCTGAGTGGACGGGACCAAGCCTCCACACTTCGCACCCGACGTCAGTCCTGCGTCTGCTTACAGTTTGTCAATGAGTCTCACTGATATGTCCGCTTTTGGCCCAAAGCGGACATTTGTTTTTGCGCCGCACATGTCCGCTTTCGGGGGTAAAGCGGACACGACCGTTTGCGCGAATCCGCTTTCGCGGTCGCTATTGGGGGCAAAGCGGACGTGTCCTTTTGCATTGCATATGTCCGCTTATGACCCAGCAGCGACATTGTCTGGCGTTTTATGTTGCAGCGCGAAGCGAGTCTCAGCTCTATCAAAACATTTGCTTGAGCCGGTACGATGCAGTCTCCTCGGCAGCTGGAGGGTGGCCCGTTAACGGTGCCCCTCCGTTTTCCCTCCCGGACGCCGGCGACAGCACCGCGGTTCGTCTGTCAGCCCCCGGGGCCGTCCGTCATGATGTAGCCAATCAGGTCGCCCACGTTGTGCTCCAAATTTCGGATGATGTCCTTGACGACGTCTCCGATCGAGATCACGCCCACGACCTTGCCCGCGTCCAGCACCGGTAGATGGCGAAAGCCGCGCGCAGACATCATTGCCATGCAGCCTTCCAGTTGGTCGTCCGGCTTGACCGTCACCGGGTCGCCCGTCATCACTTGGCCCACCGGAGTCTGCTTCGCATCGAGCCCGGGCAGCAGCACTTTTATGGCGCAGTCACCCTGGGTCACGATACCGACCAGTACGTCGTCGTCGATGACCAGCACCGACCGGACCCGGTTGTCGTGCATCTGGCGCAAGGCTTCGACGACCATGTCGCCGGAACGAACATGGATCAGGGCGCCACTCTTCTGGGCCAGAGCGTCTTTGACTGTGTTCATCGAGTTCCTCTCGTGAGCCCTGTCCTGGCCCGCCTAAGTGGTACGCATTGAAGGTTAGAGGCGGCTCGTCTACGCGGAGGCTCCCAATATGCCGAGAATATCGCAAGTCCTCGCATTTCAACATCTCAAACGGCTTCAGGTCGGAGGCTGATAGGAATGTCCGCTATTGGCCCAAAGCGGACGTTCCTAGTTGCACCGCACATGTCCGCTTTCGGGGCTAAAGCGGACATGACTTGTTGCGCCGCATATGTCTGCTTTTGACCCAAAGCGGACATTGCGTCGCGACCTAATTGGTGCGCGTTTTGATGTCGTAATTGACTACTTTGTAATCGTGCGTCTGGCTGATGGGGGAGCCTCCCCGGGAGCTGCCGGTGAAATGACGAACGTGAGCCAGGCGTTCCAACCTTCGGCCCTGTTCTGCGCGGCAAATTCCCCGTAGCCCTTGAGGTTGATGTATCCCTGCCATTCTTTGCTGATTGGAAAGATATAGCCGATCTGTGGTCCAATTCCGACCACGCGCGACTCAAAGCACCCGACGCGGTTGCCTGAGCCGCTGTCGCAGGAAAGCTGCTGGTACCAATAGCCAACGAGTCCGACCTGCCACTGTTTGGTCAGGAATTGCGATGCACCCCAATCCAGATGCATATTGATGCCGTTCTGGTAGTTCGTGTGCTCGTGCAGCGTGGTAACCTGCCAAGGCATCGCCGGAACCCCTTTCGTCTTCATGCGAAGGGGCGTAGCCTCCCAACAGCTGCCTTTTTAAAATGGGACGCGCCGACGTCTCAATCAAACGGGCAGCATCAGGCCGTCGGCAGGCACTGCATCCTTAACCGAGCGCTACATTTTTTCGGCGCGCTTTTTTCATCGCGCAAGTTGCTGCACCGTTTTGTGGTGCGAGCAACCTGCTTGTTCGATAAAGGGTGGGAGTCATGACGCGATACAACGCACTGCTGCTAGTCATGGGATTACTCATTGGCGCGAATGGAGCCTTCGCTCAGGAGAAATCTCAACTTGTCGGAACCTGGACGTTTGTTTCCTCCACAAGCAAAAACCCCGATGGAAGCCCTGCGTGGGGAACCAACCCGAAAGGCATCGTGATCTTTACGGAAAACGGTCGCTACTCCTCGCACGTTATGCGGTCGGACCGTCCGAAGTTCGCCGCCAATAGCCGAGTTCAAGGCACGCCAGATGAAAACAAGGCGGCCGTGCATGGAGGAGTTGCAAGCTTCGGCACGTATACCGTCAATCAAGCAAACCAAACCTTCACTATTCGATACGAGGGCAGTAGCTATCCCAATCTGGAAGGAACCGAGCAGACACGCTCCTTTACGATTTCTGGGGACGAGTTGAGGGTCACCAATCCGGCTCCGTCAGTCGGAGGACCACCTTCTAACATCGTCTACCGACGCGCCAAGTAACCCGCTAGCTCGCTGTTCCTACGCGTTTCGTCTGCCGCCAATGTCCTCTTTGGGGTAAAGCGGACATCGGTCGGATACGTGTAAATGTCCGCTTATGGCCCTTAGCGGACATGCCGAAACGCGCAATCGATGTCGCTAAGGGGTAAAGCAGCATGACCTATTGCGGTGCAAATGTCTGCTTTTGACCCAAAGCGGACATGAACCCCCTTCCTAGGCACGCGTAAAAGTTGCTACGATTTTGCTGTCCGAGCCTCGGGGGCAAGAACATGAGGCGGCGGGAATTCATTAGTCTTGTTGCCTGCAGCCCGGCACTGACGTGGCCATTTTGGGCTCGTGCACAGCAAGCTGAAAAGCTCCCTCGAATAGGATTTCTTGGTCCGGCGCGCAGCTCGGCGCAAATGCAGTTCTATCGTGCGTTTTCTTCGCAATTGGAAAAGAACGGTCTTCGCGAAGGACAAAACATTATCGTTGAATATCGCGCCATCGACGATCCGCGCGGCCCATTTGTCAGCGCGGCGGAATTGCTGCGTGCTAAACCCGATTTGCTGGTGATCGCTGGCGGCGAGGTCGCCCTGCAAGCAGTCATAGGCGCGAGCGGCCATATTCCAATTGTCATGTTGGCCTCAAATTTCGATCCTATTGAACGCGGCTATGTGACGAGCCTGGCGCAGCCAACCGGCATAACTCTGACGGGCTTTTATGTCCGCTTATGACCGAAAGCAGACATCGGGCGCGGTTTCCAAGCCCGCTTGAGACGCCTCTTCCATGGCGCGAAACCCAAGTTTTGCATAGGATTGGGTATCGTCCTGAACCACTGGAAGGCGCGAGATGCAGCGACGCGGTGGAAGCGGACAGCCGGTGAAGGGCCAACGCACGCTTAGGCCCAAGGCTCGCGACGCGCCGACCGCACAGGTATCCAGTGTCGACCTGCAGGAACAACTCGACCGCCGAACGCGCGAGCGCGACGAGGCGCTGGAGCAGCTGGCGGCGACCTCAGAGGTGCTGAAGGTCATCTCCAGTTCACCGGGCGAGCTTGAGTTGGTATTCAATGCGTTGTTATCGAATGCAACACGCATCTGTGAGGCTACGACCGGCACATTGTATATGTACGAGGGAACACAGTTTCGGGGTGTGGCAACCCACCATAGCGAACAAAACTATGTTGATTATTGGCGGCTTAACACTGTTGTCGAATTGAAAAAGCATTCCGGAGCCCCTCTAGTTCGTCTCGCCACGACAAAACGAGTAGTCCACATACACGACCTCCGCAGTGATCAGTCCTATCTCGAAAAAATGGGTCGGATCGTGGCCTTGGTCGAAGCCGCCGGCGTTCGGACCCTTGTATTGGTGCCAATGATCAAGGAGGGCGAGCTTATCGGTGCCATCAATCTATATCGGCGGGAAGTCCGGCCATTTACCGACAAGCAGATCGAACTAGTCCAGAGTTTCGCCGCGCAAGCCGTCATCGCCATCGAGAACGCGCGGCTGCTCAGTGAACTGCGCCAGCGCACTGACGATCTCTCCGAGGCACTAGAGCAGCAGACAGCGACTTCAGAGGTGCTTGGGGTCATCAGCAGTTCACCCGGCGATCTGCGGCCGGTGTTCGAGACCATGCTGGCGAAAGCGGTGGGCATCTGCGAAGCAAAGTTTGGCACGATGAATCTGTATGATGCAGGTGCCTTCCGTACCGTTGCAATGCATAACGTGCCGCCGGCGTTTGCTGAGATGCGGCGAAGCAATCCTATATTTAATCCAAGCCCGGGGACGGGGATTGGTCGCGCGGCACACACGAAGCAAGTGGTGCATATCCTGGATCTCAAGACAGAACAGACATATCGGGAGCGCGAACCTGCTTCCGTCAACATGGTCGAGCTTGCTGGCGCTCGTACGCTTCTTGTCGTGCCGATGCTTAAGAAGGGCGAGTTCATTGGGGGCATCGCCATCTACCGCCAAGAGGTTCGGCCATTCACGGACAAGCAGATTGAGTTGGTGAAAAACTTCGCTGCTCAGGCCGTCATCGCCATTGAGAACACCCGGCTGCTCAGCGAGTTGCGCGAATCCCTACAGCAACAGACCGCTACCGCCGACGTGCTCAAGGTCATCAGCCGCTCCACTTTCGATCTGCAAACTGTGCTCGATACCTTGCTCAGGTCGGCAGCCCGTCTCTGCCAAGCTGATCACTCATTTATCTTCTTACGAGAGGGCGATGCTTATCGTTGCGCTGCCGGCAGCGGTGACATACCCGAATGGATTGATTATCTGAAACAGCAGACGATCCGACCAGGCCGTGAGACGGTCGCAGCACGTACCGCGCTCGAAGGGCGCACCGTCCACATTCCGGACGTTCTTGCTGATCCTGAATATACATTCCTTGAGGCTCAGAGGCGGGGCGGATATCGGACGGCTCTTGGTGTTCCCCTTCTGCGCGAAGGCGTTCCAATCGGCGTCATCGTATTGACGCGTCCGACCGTCCGGCCGTTTGATCCCAGCCACATTGCGTTGGTCACAACTTTCGCTGACCAAGCTGTGATTGCTATTGAAAACATAAGACTGTTCCAAAGCGTAGAGGCGCGAACCCGCGAACTGGCCGCCTCACTGGAGAATTTACGAAGTACACAAGATCGCCTGGTCCAGACCCAGAAGCTCGCGTTACTCGGTCAACTGACGGCGGGCATCGCGCACGAGATCAAGAACCCGCTCAATTTTGTCAATAATTTCTCAGGGATCTCTGCCGAAATGATCGATGAGTTGCGGGAGACGCTTGGGGACGTGAGTCTCACTGAAAAGAAACGCCGTGAGATCACTGAACTGATGGATACGTTACGGGGCAACTTCGACAAGGTTGTGCAGCACGGCAAGCGGGCGGATGCCATCGTCAAGAACATGCTGCAGCACTCGCGCGAGGGCTCGGGTGAGCATCGGCCGGTCGATGTCAATGCTCTTGTTGAGGAAAGCCTTAATCTTGCCTGGCACGGGGCGCGGGCGGAGAAGCAGGGCTTTGAGATCGCCCTCAAGCAATCCTTTGACCCCTCTGCTGGGGAGATCGATGTCTTCCCGCAGGATATTAGGCGGGCTCTCCTGAATGTGGTTTCAAACGGCTTTTATGCAGCGACCAAGCGCGGAGTGGAAATAGACGACGGCGACTACGAGCCGACCCTCACTGCCTCGACCAAAAACCTTGGCGATCGCGTGGAAATCAGGATTCGCGATAACGGCACTGGCATCGCGCCGGACGTGAGAGAAAAGATGTTCAACCCGTTTTTCACCACCAAGCCGACCGGAGAGGGCACCGGCCTTGGCCTCTCCATCAGCCACGACATCATCGTCAAACAACATGCGGGCGCAATCGAAGTCGATACGCAGCTGGGCGAGTTCACCGAAATCAGGGTTATTCTGCCCCGCAGTGCTGTATTCGTTTGAAGTCCTAAACGGAGCCGCTTCATTGCAAGCCTGAATGTCCGCTATTGACCCAAGCAGACATGGCCGCGTGCACTGCATATGTCCGCTTTCGGGGGGAAAGCGGACATGACTTTTTGCGGCGCGAACGCGGACATCGGGCCTACTGAGACAAAGGCGCTCGGTTGTGTACCGTTTCTCACTCGCCGCCCGGTCGCAAAGTGCTAGGCTTTAGCCACGGCACACGGCGGCGGGCAGATGCAACGGCGCGAGTTCATGCAACGGCGCGAGTTCATCACGCTTCTCGGTGGTGCGGTAGCGCTGCCGCTCGCCGCGCGCGCGCAGGACAGCGAGCGGATGCGGCGCATCGGCGTGCTTATGCCCGGCACCGCCGACGACGCCGAATATCAGGCCCGCATGGCGGCGTTCCTGCAGGGGCTGCAGCAATTGGGCTGGAGCGACGGCCGCAACGTGCGGATCGACATCCGCTACGCCGCAGGCGATGCCAATCTTATTCGCAAATATGCGGCCGAACTGATCGCGCTCGCGCCCGACGTCATCCTGGCCAGTAGCAGCGTGGCAGTCGTGGCATTGCAACAGGCGACCCGTTCCGCACCGATCGTGTTCGTGGCGGTAGTCGATCCGGTCGGCTCCGGCTTCGTCGCGAGCCTGGCGCGCCCAGGTGGAAACACCACCGGGTTTACGAATTTCGAATACGGCCTGAGTGGAAAATGGCTGGAGTTGTTGAAAGAGATCGCACCGGGCATGACGCGAGCAGCGGTCCTTCGGGATGCTGCCTCACCCGCCGAGATTGGCATGTTGGCTGCTCTTCAATCGGCGGCGCCATCGTTTGGGGTGGACTTGAGCCCGATCGGGATGCGCGACGCTGGCGAGATCGAGCGCGAGATCACGGCATTCACACGTGGGTCGAATGGCGGCTTGATTGTGCTGGGGAGTGCATTGGCGAACACTCATCGCGAGCTGATCATCGTGCTAACAGCCCAACGTCGATTACCTGCGGTCTACCCCGACCGTATCTTCGTCACCAGCGGCGGCCTGATCTCCTACGGGCCTGACCGGACCGACCAGATCCGGCGCGCGGCGGCTTACGTCGATCGCATTCTCAAGGGGGAGAAGCCGGCCGATCTTCCAGTGCAGGCGCCGACCAAGTACGAACTGGCCGTCAATCTCAAGACCGCCAAGGCTATCGGCCTCACAATTCCGCAGGCGGTGCTAGCCCGCGCCGACGAAGTAATCGAATGAATGGCGGAATGTCCGCTTTTGGCCCAAAGCGGACATCCCTAGTTGCACTGCACATGTCCGCTTTTGGGGGTAAAGCGGACATCACCACTCAATGAGACATGCAGTCACGTATGAAGCGCCGGCGCTTCATTAAAGAAACCTTTTGCGTCTTAGCCTGTTTTCTGCATTCAGAGCGTTTTTGCTTTAGTGCCGCCCGTTTTTCACGCATCGCCTTCCGCCTCGCTTCATCGGCAATTGTGCGGTCCGGCTTCATTCCCGTCATTGGCGTCTCAGTACGTGACGGCGGCGTCTGAGCGAAGACCGGGTTATTAAGAATTATTGATGCTGCGACGATAGTGACTACGACTACAAGATGCATCATCGCTAGAGCCCTCCACTAGCCTGTTCTGTCGGTAACACTCTAAAGGCACATGCATAGCGAAGCGACCCGAACAACGCGGCAATGTCCGCTTTTGGCCCAAAGCGGACAATCCAGTTGCGCTTGAGTTTGTCCGCTTTTGGACCAAAGCGGACATGACCGCGCCGCTGGCGGTCAACGATCAGGCCATCGGCATCACCGCGAGCTGCTACGACGACCGCCGCACAGGGCTTTCCGGCGTTGACATCAGCCATATGGCACCAAACCGCTAAACTTTAGCGATATCGTCAGTCCTGCTGATCAAGCGGCGGCTCGCCGCGCGATCCTCAAATTCCGCACCGTGTCGGATTTGCGACCGACCGCACCGGCATTGCAACAGCAAATTACGCGAGGGCAAATACGTTTGAAGCCCGCCGTCACGCGGCCCCCCCGGTTTAGGCGATTTCTTGTAGGACCCGAACGACCCGCACCCTCGAATGTCCGCTTTGGGGGTAAAGCGGACATGGTGATTGCACCGCGCAATGTGTGTCTGCTTATGACTGGAAGGGCCACGGCTAGGGCGATGCGGCTGCTGTTAGCCTCTTGTTAGCCCGCTGTCCGCCGGAGCTTTGTCTTTTTCAAGAAGTGCTTGATTTTATTGGTGGGCGCAGCAGGACTCGAACCTGCGACCCGCTGATTAAGAGTCAGCTGCTCTACCAACTGAGCTATGCGCCCGGATTGCTGCGGCTCGTTATCGCCAAGCGGCGTGGCTTAGCAAAGGCG
>Ga0207428_10002494_pt1 | contig 18380 bp, 13 predicted proteins | sample RhiMethybrSRZTD1_FD_187600 | JGI IMG/M metagenome (GOLD analysis project Ga0207428, IMG submission 187600) | Populus rhizosphere microbial communities from Tennessee, USA - Rhizosphere MetaG P. TD hybrid SRZTD1 (SPAdes) (version 3) | ecosystem: Host-associated > Plants > Roots > Rhizosphere >...
GATGCCGGATGCACCACCCGTGATCACAACGACTTTTCCGATCATGAGCTCTGACATTCCAATTCCCTCCACGTGCGAGATACCAATCGTCGGAGCAGCGAGCAATCGCGGAGATCAGAACGGCCGCCAGTAGTCGGCGGGCGAATCGCTTCCAGGGCTGCGGCGAGAGAACGCGATCCCACGGACCATCGGAAGACTCGATGGTGTTCTCTCTGTGTTGCACAGCAGGGGGGACACATGGGATCGCAGCGGGAGTGTACTCGGATTCTGGGTCTTGCGAGTTTTCGGGTCGAGACGGTCGAGTGGGAAGCAGACGGCTCGAGAGCGCGAATTCGTGTCTGGATTGAGCGACGCGGCACCCGCGGCTATGAATGTTCCGGCTGTCGACGACGGACCTGGCGCGTGCGAGATCACGCGGAGCGGACGTGGGACGACTTGCCGTGGGCCGAGCACCGCGTGACCCTCGTGTATCGGCAACGGCGTGTGTACTGTCGGATGTGCGGCATTCGGACCGAACGGGTCGCCTTTGCTGATCCGAAGGCCCGTATCACCAAGCGGTTGCGACAGGTGATTGGACTCGATTGTCAATCGATGCCGACGTCGCACGCAGCGGTGCGACACGGCGTCAGTTGGAGCAAAGCGCGGCGCGCGGAGCAGGCGTTTCTCGCCGAGTGGGACTGCACCAGACCGAAGCGCCGGCCACGACACCTCGGGGCGGACGAGATCCATCGGGGCAAAACCCAGAAGTTCTATACCGTGCTCTCGGATCTCGTACACGGCGAGGTGATCGGCTTAGCGAAAGACCGCACGGAAGCCAGCTTGACGGGCTTGCTGAACACCTGCCTCGATCCGCGGCAACGCGCGGCTGTCAAGGCCGTCTGCACCGACATGCATCAGCCCTATCTGAATGCGGTCAGCGAGGTGCTGAAGAAGGCCGAACTCGTCTTCGACAAATTCCATGTCCTGCAGCACGCCTCCGCCGCGCTCGACGAGGTCCGCCGGCAGGAGTTCTTTCGGGCGGGCGCCGTGATGCGTGCTTATGGGCGCGGTAAGCGCTGGCTGCTCCTGCGCCGCTGGAAGACCGTGCGCGGGTCGAAGCGGACCGAGCTACAGCAACTGTTTGCCGTCAACCGCCGGTTGTTTAAGGCATACGTTCTCCGCGAGCAGCTCGATCGGCTGTGGATGTACAAGACTCGTGAGGGCGTCGCACGATTTCTTTTCGGCTGGCTGAAGGCCTTGCGGTGGCAACGGCTGCCCGAAATGGAGAAGCTGGGCGACACGCTCGTGAATCACTTCGACGGCATCGCCGCGTACTGCGATCACCCGATTCGCTTCGGCGTTGTCGAGTCGTTGAACACGACCATCAAGGGCGTCCTGCGTCGTGCGCGCGGCATGCGCGATGAAACCATGCTCCTGCTGAAACTCAAATGGGCCTCCGCACGACCGATTCGATCATCCCGGGACGTCACGCGTTTCCTTCAGGTGATCTGAGTTGCTTTACGATGCACACAAAGCGGTGAAGATCGGATTTTCTTTGGTCTCTGCCACTCAGCGATTTCTGCGTGATGGCTTTCTCAGCGTTCTCGGCTGCCCCTGCGATCGACGCTATCGTTTCAACCCGGCTTCCCAATTCAACACGATCGTGACGGGTGAAGCGGAAGGAGGCGCGCTCTCGCTAACGGTGTTCAAGAGAAACCGCCCATTCGGGCTCACGTCGTACGGTGTGAACGCGGTCACGTTCGTCTCGAACAACGAGACCGCAAGGCCGGGCTCGAAAGTCGGCGTGAGTTTCACAGGCACGGCCATCATCGTGCGATCGAGCGCGATGTAATAGAGCTCTTTTCCATCGGCGCTCCATCGTGGCTTGTCGCCGCCAGCTGTTGAAATCGTCCACTTCCTGACTGCCGCGGCGGGACTCTTGTCTGGCGCGAACCCCTGCACGTACACCTCGCGTCGTCCAGTTTCATCCGAGCTGTAGGCGATCCACTTGCCATCCGGCGAGAACTGGCCGAATGTCTCATCAAACCCTGTCACGACGAAGGGAATCGGCTTTCTCTCCCCACTCGCTGGTGGGTCGAGCGGCAGGATGAAAAGATCCTGACGCATTGCGGTGTGATCGTCATAGATAAGGAATCGACCATCGGGCGAGATGTCGTTTGGATGCTTGACCGTTTGCGACTTGAGCAGCAACGGTTCCGGTGATCCGACGCCACTGTCTACGACCCAGTAGAGATCGCCAACGGCGCCATTCATAGAAGAACTGAAGGCCACACGGCCATTCGGAGAGATTGCTGGTGCACCGTCACTGGCATCGCCGGACGTCAGCCGGCTGAAAATGCCCCTCGAGACGTCGGCGCCCCAGATATGCGCTTCTGTGAAGTCGGCTCTCGACGCCGTCCTCGTAACAGTCACGCGTTTTCCGTCTGGCGAGAGCTGCACGCCGCCAGCGCCCAGTTCCATGGACGGCCCGAGCTGCCCCAGCCGCGTGCCCCGGCGATCGAACCACACCAGCTGGTTCAAAGCGGCGCGCGCGCGGCCGGTGCGAAACGCGAGATGGCCGCGAGCAGACGCTGAAAACCAGCCGGAGGTCCCGAAACTTCCGACGTCCTCGACGAGTGGAATCGCGTTACCTGCTGGCCGGGCCTGTTCATCGAGCGGTTGAGAGAGCAGTATCCCCTCACGAAGAAACAGAACCGACCCACCTGTTGACGGCCCGCGAACGTAGACGGGATTCGATTCGGCCGCCAGAAGTCGGGTGTTGCTCTGCTGCTCCGGCTTCGCATCGAGCGATCCGGTATAGATGCCGGTGTATTGCGATGTGCTGAAGCCACCCGAACCGCGGTGGTACAAGAACGTTCGGCCATCGGACATGAAGACGGGGCCCGAGTGTTGACTCTCTCGACGCACGAGATCGAGCTTGGTCACAGGGGTGGGCGTGCCGCCGCTGTCTGATACTTGCCACAGGCCCGTCGGCCCAACTGCGAAGAGAATGACTCCCACAGCGCTCCAGTCCCCGCCCCGAAATCCGCCGGTGAATTCACACACTGGCTGCGGCGGACCGCCGGCTACTTCCACTTTCCTCAAGCGACCGGGAAAGCCGTTGACGGCGAAGGCAAGGTATCGACTGTCGGGGGACCAGAAGAAACCGGTCGTGACGCCCTCAGTTCCCGTCAGCGCACGCACCGCGTCCGAGTCGAAGGAACGCACCCACAGCATCGAACGGCCATCCGGTCCTGGACCTTCGAACGCGTAGCTGCGCCCATCGGGCGATAAGACGATCGAGTTGATGAACGCGGTCTGCTCGGGTGCCAGGATCTGAAAGCGCATCGTTTCGGCGACTGGCGGACGCTCCCCGAAGTGTACGAATGCGAGCGTCCCGGCCAGAGCGATCGCAGCGGCCGCGCTCCCCCACGCTACCGCACTTCGATGTCGCGCGGCCTCTGTTGGACGCGGTGCCGCGACGTCCTCGCGATTCGCGAGAGCTCGCTGAATCGCGACGCGCGCTTCGCCGATGTCGCGCAGCCGCGTCTTCACGTCGCGATCGAGACAGCGCTGGAGCAACGCACGAATTGCGCGAGGCGTCGTCGACGGCAGTTTCGTGAAGTCGATTTCCGCACGCAGTACATCGGCCAGCGTGTGCGAGATCGTCTCGGCCTCGAACAGGCGCGTGCCGACGAGCATCTCCCATAGCACCACGCCGAACGACCAGATGTCGCCGCGCTTGTCCACGGCCTGGCCAGCGGCCTGCTCCGGCGACATGTATGCGGCCGTGCCGAGAATGATCCCGGCTTGTGTTGCCGCAATCGTCAGCGTCGGTGACTGCGTCACGTCGGCACCGGCAGCGGATCCCTGCTGCGCGACGGCTGCCAGGCCGAAATCGAGGACCTTGGCGAGCCCGTCCGCCGTCAGCATCACGTTGGCGGGCTTCAGATCGCGATGGATGATGCCCTTCTCGTGCGCGGCCTCGAGCGCGTCGGCGATCTGACGGGCAATGGGAAGCGATTGTTCCCATGACATCGCACCGCGCGTCATCCGCTCGGCCAGCGTCGACCCCTCCACCAGCTCCATGACGAGCGCGCGAACGACGGTGCCCGCAATTGTGCTGTCCTCGACGCCGTAAATCTGCGCGATGTTCTGGTGATTGAGCGACGCCAACACCTGCGCTTCACGTTCGAACCGCGCCACACGCTCGGCGTCCGCGGCGAACGCGGCGGGCAGCAGCTTGAGCGCGACGGATCGGCCGAGCCTGGTGTCGCGGGCACGATAGACCTCGCCCATTCCACCGGCTCCAAGGGCGCCTTCGATATCGAACGACCCGAAGCGCGTTCCGGCCGTCAGTGACATGAGGTCGGCAGTATATTGCCACCGACTCGCGGAGAGAGCTGAGCGCTTTTCCCCGCGATCTCTGCTCCCTCTGCGATCGCTCGACTTGCGCCACGCATGGTAGTAGATTGTCTCCCACCATGTGGCTGCGTCATCTCAGGCTCCTGGTCGAACGAGTGTTGCTCCGTCGCGCCCAGCGCGACCGCGACATCGACGACGAGATCCGCTTCCATCTCGAACAGGAGGCGCAGCGTCGCGTCGAGCGCGGCACCTCGCCGGAGCAGGCGCGCCGCGACGCGCTGCTCGCCTTTGGCAATCGCACGCTGAGCACGGAGCTGACGCGCAGCGTGTGGGTGTCGACCCGACTCGAACAGCTGGCTCAGGACCTTCGGCTCGGCGGCCGCATCCTCGTCAACGCGCCGGGGCTCAGCGCAACCGCTGTTCTACTCCTGATGCTGGTGATCGGAGGCAACACCACCGTCTTCTCGATCGCCAACGGCATTTTGAAGAAGCCGGCACCGGGCGTTCGCAGCGATCGGCTCGTCACCCTCAACTGGGTGGCCGACAACGGTTTCGTCGAGCCGGGTAACAGCTACGCCAACTACGTCGACCTGGCCGCGCAGAGCACGGCGTTCCGACCATTGATCGCCTTCCGTGCCTACGTCCGGTTCGCGCTGGCGCACGAACGGGGAACGCAGGCGATCAACGGCACGCTCATCTCCGCGAACTACTTCGAAGCCTTCGGTGTAACCCTGGCAAGAGGGCGGTCGTTCTCGCGAGCGGAGCACGAAGGCGCCGCCGGCCTCGCGGCGATCGTCAGCCATCGGTTCTGGCAGGAGACGCTCCAGGGTCGGACCGATGTCGTCGGCCTGTCGATCGCATTGAACGGCACGCCGGCGACGATCGTCGGGGTCGTCGAGCCGGGGTTCGAAGGGACGCGCATCGCCGAAGCCGTCCATGTCTGGGTGCCGCTGCTTGGCTATTCGCGTCTGACCGGAAGCGAGCCGATGCTGTGGAACCGCGCAGACTTCACGATCGTCATGGGCGGGCGTCTGGCAGACGAGGTGTCGATGGCCCAGGCGACCGCACAGACCGACGCGATCTGGTCGCGACTGCAGACGACGTACGCCGCGACGGACCGGTCGAAGGTGCGACTGGTGCCGTACTCGGCGGCGGCTGGTACCGGCACCGGCCTCGGCGACCTCGGCGATCGGATGCTGGCGTTGTTTTCAGTGATCACGCTGATGACGCTCGTCGTCGTGTGCGCGAACGTGGCCAACCTGCTGCTCGCGCGCGCCGTGACGCGTCAGCGAGAGGTCGCGGTGCGGCAGTCGTTGGGCGCCTCGCAGGGGCGAGTTCTGCGGATGCTCGTCGCAGAAGGACTCCTGATTTCGGCGATCGCGACGATGGCCGCGTTGGCGGGCGCCTGGTGGGTGGCGCGTTTGGTCGTGCACCTCTTTCCCACTGACGGCCCGTGGAGCGCCGTTGCGGCCATGGACATTTCGCCCGACTGGAAAGTGGCGCTGTATGCGGTGCTGCTGGCGATGATTGCGGTCGTGTCGTTTACCGTTGCCCCGGCGCTCCGAACGTGGCGCGTCCAAATCCTGCCGTGGCTCAAGGCCGGTGAACAGGGACTCGTGCAGGGACGATCACGCGCATCGCGGGTGTTGGTCGTCGTGCAGTTGGCACTGGCAGTCGTGCTCCTCACCAATGCCGGTCTCGTGTACCGCTCCCTGTTCCTGATGGGCAACACCGACCCTGGCTTTGAGCCACAACGTCTGCTCCGGGTCACCGTCAACACATCAGCAAGCGCGGCGACGGCAGACGCAAACAGCGTGCTGCTCGAGCGAATCCGCGAGCGTCTGGACGGCGCGTCCGGCGTCGTCGACGTCACCTATTCGCGGTGGCCGCTCTTCCGAGACGGCGGCTGGTATCACGCCCGTGTTCGCCCGTCGGGATCGGACGTCGAGGCCGTCGACGTGCAGCGCAATCACGTCGGTCCCGATTTCTTCCGAACGCTGGCGATCAAGTCGCCGGTGGCGCGGGAGTTCGGGCTGCGAGAACTCGGCGGCGCCGCGCGCGGGGTCGTCATCAGTCAGAACCTCGCTGCCGCGCTCTGGCCAGGTCAATCTCCGCTCGGGCGCGCGATGACGATCGATCCGGGAGTTGAATGGGTCGATAACGCGCAGACGAACATTCCGCCGTTTCAGGCCGATGTGGTCGGTGTGTCGGCAGACGGTTTCTTCAGCCGGTTTGCGAAGACGCGCGAGCGCTTCGTCTTCATGTCCGCCGCGCAGGATTCCATTCCGGCTGGCGACGTCACGTTCTACGTTCGCTATCGCGATTCGCTCGATGTCGTGGCCCGCAGCACCTCCGCCGCATTGCGAGCCGTGGATCCACGCGTCGCGACGGTATCGCTCAGTCCGCTGGACGACGTCGTCGAAGGTGCGCTGTGGCCGTCGCGAACGATCGCCACGCTGCTCTCGTTCTTTGCCGGCATCTCGTTCGTCATCGCGGCGATCGGTCAGTACGCCGTCGTGTCGTTCGACATGCGGCGCCGCACGCGCGAGCTGGGGCTGCGCATGGCGATCGGCGCCTCGTCCCGACAAGTGCTCACCGACGTCGTTCGCGAAGGGATGCGCCTCACCGCCATCGGGCTGGCGCTCGGCTTCCTGCTGAGTCTTCTAATCGGCCAGGGCTTGGCGCGTGTGCTGTTCGGCGTGACTCCAACCGACGCGATGACCTATTCAGGCGTCTTCATCTCGCTCACGATGGCGTCGTTACTCGCCTGCTGGCTGCCGGCACGACGAGCGGCCCGGATCAACCCGATCAGTGCGCTGCGCTATGAGTGATCCTGCTCGCTGAGGAAGCGGAGCGCGCAGAGACGACGATCACGCAGAGATCGCCGAGGAGCGGAGTCCGCCGAAATCGCGTGTGACGGGGACCCGCGCGGGTTGTTTTCAGCAGCGCGGGCCCCCGTCGCACGCGTTCTCAGCGATCTCTGCGCCTCTGCGACCTCTGCGTGTGATCGTCGTCTTTGCGATCTCCGCTCCCTCCGCGATCTCCAGATGCGATCACGCCGCACGCGAGCGTAACCGCGCGAGCACAGGCGCCCAGTTCTCGCGCTGTGTCGTGACGTGCAGCAGCGGCTCGAGCGGAAGCAGCCATCCGGCATTGCCAGGCGGCGCGGCGGCAAGTGCCTCGTCGACGACCCGCGCGGCGTCTGCGTGCTGTCCTCTATGACCGAGCAGCGCTGCCGTGACGAGCGCGGCATCGACCGACGCCTGTGCGACGGGCTTCACCTCGACGGACGCGAGGTCGATCGCCTCCATTCCGATGTACGCGAGCCGATGCTGCGACACCCGGTCGATCGCCTGTTGAAACGCCTGGCGCGCGTCCGCCGTTCGACCTCGCCGACGCTCGAGCGCACCAATGGCGTAGCACGTGTTGGCGCAGCATTCGCGCGCATAGAGATGCCCGCTTCCTTCCGAGGCGAGCTCGCAGCGGAACGAGTGCAACGCGGCGTCGTACTCGTCGCGTGACAGCTGAATCAGGCCCTTGAGCCAATGCAGGGCGACGCTGCTGAATCGCGTCGTTGATCCACTGGGCGCCGTTTGACTCGCGATGCCCGCGTCCAATTCCCGCTCCGCCTCCGGAATTGCCTGACGCGCCACATGCACCGTCGCCGCGAGCCAGTGCGCCAGCGGAAATCCGGGCATCAGCGCGAGCGTGCGGTGCGATTCGCGCAGCCGCTCCTCGCCCCAGCTCACGTACGCGAGCCGAAAATGATGCCGCCAGTTGTCCGGCTCCAGTGTCGTCGCCCGCCGCGATGCGGCCAGTGCATCGACGCGACGCCCGGTGCGATCGAGCACGAAGCCGAGCGTCGCCCACGCCTCGCCGTAGTCGGCGCCGAGCCGGCATGCCTCGCGCGCGTGGAGTGCGGCGGTCTCGAGCGCAGCGACGTCCGGCTGTGCGTCGGTGCGCGTCATCTCGAATTGCATGATGCAGGCATTCGCCAGCCCGACGTGCGCCGACGCCTGATCCGGAGCCGTCGCCAGCACGCCTTCGAAAACGCCGCGCGCGCGGACAATCTGATCGCGCTCGAGTGTCTCGAGCGCGGCACGCCCCTCGATCCACGCGCGATGCGGCGCGAGCAGCGCGTCGAGCATCTCGTCGCTGGCGCGCGCGGTTACGCGCGTCACTGGGCAGGTGAAGCGATACCCCTGGCGCGCGACTGTCTGAATGGTGGGCGTGCCATCGGGTCCCTCACCCAGTACGCGTCGCAGGGCGGAGACTGCTTGCTCGAGGCTGTTGTCGGTCACGGCGATGTCGCGCCAGACCGTCTCGATCAGCGCGTCTTTGGAGAGGATGGTTCCCGCGTGGGCAACGAGCTCGAGCAAGACGCCGACGTGGCGGTCGGGTATCGACACGAGCTCGCCATCGCGAGTGAGCCGGCGGGTCGCGGCATCAAGCTCGAAGCGCCCGAAGGTAAAGACAGTTGAGGCCGGCAACGCCTGCGATTGTAAGCGCGGCGCATTCTACGGTCGTGCTTTTCCGACGCGAGCCGCTCGACGACGACGTTTCTCTTGTTCCGGCGGCTCACCGCAATCGGCACGGGCCTTCTTAAGCTCAGGCGAGTCGCCCGGCGTCGCCGCGACCTGGCAGTCCTTGTCGTCCTGTTGAAAGTCGGGGAGGTTGTCAGGCCGAAATGGCGCGTCAGGCTTCAGTCCCACTTCCAGCTTGTCCTTGAGTGACATCTCGTCTCCTCCACTGCGCCCGTCGGTGCAAGAGCGGGACCGAGCCAACACGAAATGCCCCGCGTGTCTGATTGCGCGTCGACTCTTCCGGGATGGCGCGCGAACGTGTGCATCGTGATGGAGGCATGTCGCTTGCACGCGGAGTCGCAAACGCCCCAGCGATCTGTGCGCTGCGCCCGCACCGAAATCCGACTCAGGCGCAATAAGACCCAGGAGGTTGTAACCATGACGGGGGGGAACTCGCTTCACGGCGTGGCGGCGGCAGCTTCGACCACAACTGATGTGGTGCGCTCGGAGCTGCCCGCCCCGGTCGATCTGCTGAAGCGTTCGACATCAAGACGAATGAAGCGGAGCCGCGGGCAGCGGCCACTTCGAATCGCGCAGATCGCGCCGTTGACCGAGAGCGTTCCGCCGAAGCTCTACGGAGGCACCGAGCGCGTCGTCGCGAACTTGTGCGACGAGCTGGTGCGACAAGGCCACGACGTCACGTTGTTCGCCAGCGGCGATTCACAGACGCAGGCCAGGCTCGTGCCGGCCTGTCACGAGGCGCTGCGCCTCATCAACTCTCCCGATCCGCTCGCGATCCATCTGCTGATGATCGAACGCGTGATGCAGCGGGCGCGCGAGTTCGATCTCATTCACTTCCATACCGCACCGCTCCACTTCTCGATGGCGCGCCGGCTCGACACGCCGCACGTCACCACGCTGCACGGTCGTCTCGACCTCGCGCCGATGATGGCGCTGTACTCGGAGTTCACCGATCTGCCGTTCGTGAGCGTCTCCGACGCACAGCGCGCGCCGCTGCCGCGTCAGAACTGGGTCGGCACCGTGTATCACGGCATGCCGGCGAACCAAATGGAGTTCCGGCCGGAGCCCGGCTCGTATCTCGCATTCCTTGGTCGCATCTCCCCGGAGAAGCGCGTCGATCGCGCGATCGAAATCGCACAGGCGTGCGGCGCGTCCCTCAAGATCGCCGCGAAGGTGGACCCGGCCGACCGCGACTACTTCGCGACGACGATCGAGCCGCTGCTCTCGCATCCGCTGGTCGAGTTCATCGGCGAGATCGGCGAGGCCGAGAAGGGCGACTTCCTCGGACACGCCCGGGCGCTACTGTTTCCGATCGACTGGCCCGAACCGTTCGGCCTGGTGATGATCGAGGCGCTGGCGTGCGGGACGCCTGTGGTGGCATTCCGCGGCGGCTCGGTCGCCGAAATCATCGCTCACGGCGAGACCGGGTTTGTGGTAGAGGATCTCGATCAGGCGATTACCGCGACCAAGCAGGTCGATGCGCTCGACCGTCGAGTCTGCCGTCAGCAATTCGACGAGCGTTTCTCGGCGACGCGCATGGCCGACGACTACGTGCACGTGTACACGCAGCTCGTGGCGCAGACCGCCGAAGCTGATGACTGAGCGGCGTCCGTGACCGATTACGCGCACATCCTCGACGAGCAGTTCCCCGTCATCGCCGGACCGGAACGCCCCGTCGTCCATCTCCGCGTCCTGAAGCACGACGACTGCTTCGGGGTATTCGACCCGCGGGGGAACATCGTTCCGGGAGAATCGGGTGAAGGCGGGCTGTACTATGACGGCACCCGGTTTCTCTCCTGGTTCGAGCTGCTGCTGTTCGGTCATCCGCCGATGCTCCTCAGCTCCAGCCTCGGCGTCGACGACGCGGTGTTCGAGGCCGACCTGACCAACCCCGACGTGTTGCGGCACGGCCACATCGCGGTCGCGCGCGGTGAAATCAACGTGCATCGCTCGCGTGTGCTGTGGAGTCCGTGTTGTATCGAGCGGATTCGGGTGACGAATTTCAATTTGAGCCGCATCGAGGTGCCGCTGTCGATCCGCTTCGACGCCGATTTCGCCGACGTGTTCGAAGTGCGCGGCACGCGCCGCGTCAAGCGAGGCGAACGGCTGCCGGACACCCGGGGGCGAGATGAATACCTGATGCAGTACCGCGGTCTCGACGAGGTCGAACGCCGCGCGCGCATCCGCTGGAGCCGCCCGCCCGATCGGCTCGACGGTGGACGTGCGACGTTCCTGCTGGCGCTGCAGCCTCGCGAGACGGCGGCGCTGGAGGTGACGATCGCGTACGACGCGGACAACGTCAGGACGGCAGCCCCGCTGCATCCGGGGTCGCTCGCGGATGTGGTGTCGAAGACGCGGACGTGGCGCGCCCGACAGGCGTCGACGGGCTGCCGCGTGCTCAGCTCGAGCCCGATGCTCAATCGGTGGCTGAACCGGTCCGAGGCGGACCTGCAGATGATGCAGACCGAGACGCCGCACGGTCCGTATCCCTACGCCGGCGTCCCGTGGTACAGCACGCCGTTCGGCCGCGACGGCCTGATCACCGCCTTCGAGCTGCTCTGGATCAATCCGTCGATCGCGCGCGGGGTGCTGTCGTTTCTCGCCGAGACGCAGGCCACCGCGCTCAACGACGCCCGCGAAGCGGAACCGGGGAAGATCCTGCACGAGATGCGCGGTGGCGAAATGGCCGCCCTCGGCGAGGTGCCATTCGGCTGCTACTACGGCAGCTGCGACGCCACGCCGCTGTTCGTGATGCTGGCGCACGCCTACTACGAACGTACCGCCGACCTCGCGTTCATCGATCGGTTGTGGCCGCACGTCATCGCCGCGCTCGAATGGATGCAGACCAACGGCGACCCGAACGGCGACGGCTTCATCGATTACGCGCGGCGCAGCGACTCGGGCTTGATCAACCAGGGTTGGAAGGACTCACACGACTCGGTGTTCCACGAGGATGGCACGCTTGCCGACGCCCCGATCGCGTTGTGCGAGGTGCAGGCCTACGCGTACGGCGCCTGGAAGGGCGCGGCCACCCTGGCCACACTTCGCGGCGAGGAGTCGAGGGCGGCCGAATGGTCCGCGCGCGCCGAGGAGCTCCGTCAGCGCTTCGAGGACTCGTATTGGTGCGAGGACCTTGGCACGTATGCGCTCGCGCTCGACGGGCACCGCCGGCCATGCCGCGTTCGCACGTCGAATCCGGGGCACTGCCTGTTCGCGGGCCTCGTCACGCCGGAACGCGCCCGGCGGGTGCGGGACACGCTGATGTCCGAAGGGTCGTTTGCCGGCTGGGGCATCCGCACAGTGGCCGCCGGCGAACGGCGCTACAACCCGCAGTCGTATCACAACGGATCGATCTGGCCGCACGACAACGCCATCATCGCCGCAGGGCTAGCCCGCTACGGCTTCACCGGCGCCGCCACACGCATCTTCACGTCATCGCTCGACCTGAGCGAGGCGGTGGATCAGCATCGGCTACCTGAACTGATTTGCGGGTTCCGCCGTCGCGGCCGCGAGCCCGTGCTCTATCCGGTCGCATGCGCGCCACAGGCGTGGGCCGCCGCCGCCGTCTACATGCTGCTTGGCGCCGCCCTCGGCGTACACGTGGACGCGCCCCACCAGCGCATCTCGTTCTCGCGTGGTCAACTGCCGGAATCGATCGACTGGGTTCGCCTGACCGATCTCAGCATTGGCGAAGCGCGCGTCGATCTCCAACTCGATCGCCATCCACACGATCTGGGTGTCACCGTCATTCGTCGCGAGGGGCAGGTCGAGATCGTTACCGTCAAGTGAACTGCAGTTCAGAGTTCAAAGTTCACGGTTCACAGTTCAGGGTTCAGGGTTCCACGTTCATGGTTCAGAGTTCCGCGCCGCCGCGCGCTGAGCGATGAACCGAGAGAACCAAGAACACATGAACACGGAACCGCGAACCATGAACCATGAACTCTGAACGGCAGAGTTCATCAGTAGTTTTCCCGCACACCCCTTGCACCCGCAGCACTGCGGAGGTTCGCAACAATGCTCGAGACACTTATCGTCGTGCTCGTCGTGCTGTGGCTGCTCGGAATGGTCAGCTCTTACACGATTGGCGGGCTCATCCATCTCCTGCTTGTCCTTGCAGTTGTCGTCCTCGTGATCCGCCTGCTCCAGGGACGCCGCGTGGTATGACCACGCGACGGGGCACACCCATTGCTTCGTCAAGGGAGGAGCGAAGGAGGGTAACCATGAAGAAATGGCTCACTCATCCGGTGGCGCTACTCAGCCTTGCGCTGGCCACGAGCGGTATAGCCTGTGCTGAGCGCAGCGCCGCGTCGACCGCTGGCAGCACGCCGCAGCGGACGCCGCAGACCCAGGCACCGGCTGGGCCCGAAACCGTCGTCGGCAGCGAGCGTGGAACGATTCCCGTCGGACAGGAGCTCGACGTTCGACTGCGAACGCGGCTCAACTCCGACACTGCAACCGTTGAACAACGATTCGAGACGACGACCGTCGTCGATCTCGTCCAGGATGGCCGTGTCGTCGTGCCGGCCGGGACCCTGGTCGAAGGCGTCGTGAGTAACGTCGACAAGGCGACGCGGACGGATCGCACCGGGTCGCTCACGCTCAGCTTCGACCGGATGCGTGTGAATAGTCGTGAACACCGTATTCGCGCGAGCGCGACGCAAGTGTTCGAGAGCGGTGGCATTCGTGACGAAGCGCCAACGGCCGGTGTCGGCGCCGGCGTCGGCGGCATTGTCGGCGGCATCATCGGTGGTGTGAAAGGCGCAGTGCTCGGTGCGGCCATCGGCGCAGGCGGCGCGATTGCGGCGACAGAAGGGAAGAACGTCGATCTTCCTGCGGGCTCGATTATCAGGATCCGGATAGATTCGCCCGTGCGGTTGCTGTAAAGCCGGCCCGAACGGCACGCTCTGTGCCCGGTGCGCGCGTCTCACTGACGCGCGCGCCGCACCTCCCGGCAGCGAATTCCATCGATACATCAGCGCACGTCCGACATTCCCGTACACAAAAAAGGGCACGCCCAACGGACGTGCCCTGCGAAACGTTTGGACGGCCTATCGCGAGGTCGGCCTCGGCTCCCACGCGTCGACTTGCCGCTGCGCCTCGTCGCGCGCGATCCCATAGCGCGTCTGCAGCTTTCCAACCAGCTGCTCCGAACGCCCCTGGATCTGATCGAGGTCGTCGTCAGTCAACTTGCCCCACTGCTCGCGAATCTTGCCTTTGAGTTGCGTCCACTGCCCCTTCAACGTGTCTTCGTTCATGATGGGTCTCCTTCGCCAGGGTTGTGTCGATCCGAAGCAAACAAAACGCCAGCGCCGCTCATCCATCCTGCGATGACACGCCTGAGTCCGTGAGGGTCTCACGAGATGGCGTTTCACTTGCACCGCGCCGTGATATGGCTCGAGCGCTTTGGACCGGCTCGCTTTCGTTCGGACTCGTCAACATCCCCGTCGAGGTACACACCGCGGTGCGCGAGCACCGGCCGCACTTCCGGATGCTCCACGCGAAAGACAAGTCACCGATCAACTTTCAACGGGTATGTCAGAAGGACGGCGAGGAAGTGGCGTGGAACGATCTCGTGCGCGGCTACGAATACGAGCGCGGCCATTTCGTCGTGCTGACGAAAGAAGACCTCGCCGCGGCCGCGCTGGAAAAGACGAGGCGCATCGACATCCTCGATTTCGTCGAGGCTGAAGCGATCGACGATCGCTACTTTGACAAGCCCTACTATCTGGTCCCCGGCAAGGGTGGCGACATGGCATACGCCCTGTTGCGCGAAGCGATCCGCGAGTCGAAGCGCATCGGCATCGCGAAGTTCATTCTGCGCGAGGCGCAGCACCTCTGCGCGGTCGAGGTCGTGGACGACGCGCTCGTGCTGTCGACCCTGCGATTCGCCGACGAGCTCGTCGACGTCGAGACGCTTCGACTTCCACGAGCATCGCGCTTCAACAAGAAGGAGCTCGACATGGCGACGACGCTGGTCGAGAACCTGGCCGACGAGTGGAACCCCGAGAAATACACGGACGACTACCGTGAAAACCTGATGAAGGTGATCAAAGCCAAGATGAAAGGCAAGGAGGCGCATCTCGTGCCGGAGACACAGCTACGAAGCCCGAAGGTCGTCGATCTGATGGAGCGTCTGCGCGCGAGCCTCGACGCGGCCCAGCCCAAGAAAGCGAACGCCGCCGTCACGCGTAAGCGGACCACGCGAACGAAGAGCAAGAGCACTGCGCGAAAGCGACGGGTGGCATAGCTGCCGTTCACGCCGCTTGACAGCAATATATCGTAAGACGATATAGTATGACGCTGAGCGTCCGATACGGCCGCTCGTCGACATACTATGCCTGCTGACAGCAGAACCCAATCGTTTCTGCCGCTGACGCCGCCCACGCTGCATACCTTGGTCGCGCTCGCCGACGGCGACAAACACGGTTACGCCATCATCAAAGAGATCGCCCGCAGAACGGACGGCCGCGTCCGCCTGGGCGCGGGTACGCTCTACGCGATTATCCGGCGCGCCGAGGCAGACGGCCTCATCGTCGAAACCGACGAGCGTCCAGACATCGCGCTCGACGATGAGCGCCGGCGCTATTACCGGTTGACGCCGCTTGGTCGGAAGGTGGCGGCGGCGGAGATCGAGCGGCTCGAATCGATCGTCGAGATGGCGCGGGAGAAGAAGCTCGTGCCGCGGCCCAAGTCGGTATGAGCGCAACAGGTCCCTCGACTCCGAAGGACGGCAGGAACCCGTCGCTCGGGGCAAGCCGCGGGCGGTCTCTGGCCGAACGGGTCATGCGGGCGTTACTGCGCCTGTTCCCGTTCGACTTCCGCGCCGATCACGGCCGCGAGCTCGAACAGACGCTGCGCGCGCAGTACCGCGACGCGGCGGAGCACGGCGGCGTCAGGGCGGTGCTCAGCCTGTGGATGGAGGTTCTCGGCGACTTCGTCACAACCGCGCCACGCGAGCACCTCGCGGTGCTCAAGCAGGACCTGGGTTATGCCTTCCGCGCGCTGCGGCGTGCGCCCGTCTTCGCGGCGTCGGCGGTGTTGACGCTCGCGCTTGGAATGAGCGCGGCGACCGGCATGGTGGCCGTCGTGGATGCGGTCATGTTCCGGCCGTTGACGGTTGAGCGCCCTGACGAGATCGTGTCGATCAGCAATCGCAACGGCGCGATGTGGCTGTCCTGGCGCGACCTGCAGGACTATCGCGCCGCCACGAACGTCCTGACCGATGCCGTGGGTCTCGCACCGCGCTCGGCATCCCTCATCGTGGACGGAGCGGCCGAACGCATCGCGATCGGTCTGGTCACCGACAATTACTTCTCGATGCTCGGCGTGAGCGCGGCCGCGGGCCGTGTCATACAGCCCGAGAAGAGTCGGGCGTGGATCGACGATCCGGTGCTGGTGCTGTCGTACGCGTATTGGCAGAGTCGATTCGGCGGCGACGCTGCCGTAATCGGCCGGACGGTGCGTGTCAGCGGCGCCCCGTTCACGATCATCGGCGTTGCGTCGGCGCGCTTCCGCGGAACCGAACCACTCCTCCGCGTGTCTGGTTACGTTCCCGCGGGTGCGTTCGAGCAATTCAACGAGGGGCGCGCGCCCGGGTCGTCGTTCGAGGATCGCACCTGGCGGATGTTCGCCACCCTGGCGCGACTGAAACCGGGTTTCACGATCGCGCAGGCGCGAGCCGAACTGGACGTCAGAGCCGCGCGATTGGCTCGCGAATTCCCGTCCACGCACAAGGACGTTTCCCTGCGGGTGGTGCCGGAGACACACACGCGCCCGACCCCGGAGCTCGGACCGTTCCTTCGTCTCGCGGCGACCGCACTGGCGGGGCTCGCGGCTATCGTCCTGCTGATCACCAGCGCGAACCTGGCCAACCTGCTGATGGCGCGCGCCGCGAGCCGGGGTCGTGAGGTGGCACTGCGCGCGGCCCTCGGTGCACGACGGGGGCGCATCGTACGCCAATTCGTCACGGAAAGCGTGGTCATCGCGGTGCTCGGTGGGCTCCTGGCGATTCCAATCGTCATGTTCGCGATGAGTCGCCTTCGTGCGTTCATCGCTGGCGTCACCGCAGCCTTCACGTTCGACCCGGACTTCAGCGTCGATGGCCGTGTGATCGCGTCCGCGCTCGCCATCGCGATCGGTGCGGGTGTTGTGGCCGGGCTCGCCCCGGCGCTGTGGGTGCTGCGTTCGGATGCCGCCGCCAGCCTGCGGAGCGCCGGCCGTGGCGTCACCGAGCGATTCAGCGGCCGATTACGGAGCGCGCTCGTCGTCGCGCAAGTGGCGCTGTCGCTCACGCTGCTGGTCAGCGGCGGGTTGTTCGTGCGCAGCCTCGATCGGGCGAGAAACATCGAGCTCGGCTTCGATCCCGACGGGCTGGTGATGGCATCGGCATCGCCCGGACTGCTGTCGTACGATCGCGCGAAGCGCGTGAGTTTCTACGAGGCCGTACTCGACCGCGTGGCAGCGTTGCCCGGCGTCGAGGCCGCCGCGTGGATTCAATTCCCACCGCTGGGCGTCGTCGGCGACAGTGCCGAGGTCTCGCCCGATCCCCGTCCCTCGGAGCCCGACTGGCGTCCGCCGATTGCCGCCGAATTGGTCGTCACTCCCGACTACTTCACCGCGGCACGCACGCGACAGATCGAAGGCCGGCCGTTCGACGATCGCGATCGCGCCGGGGCCCCGCTCGTGGCCATCATCAATGAAACGCTGGCGCGGCGGTTCTGGCCGAATCAGAGCCCGGTCGGACGCCGGCTGGTCGCCGACACGGCTACGCTCGAGATCATTGGCGTGGTGCAGAACGGAAAGTATCAAAACGTGGGTGAGGAGCCGCGCGGCGCCGTCTTCAGACCGCTTGCCCAAATAGCGCCCGAAATGGCCACGCTTGCCGTCCGGACGTCGCGCGCGTTGGCAGATGTCGGGCCGGACCTGCGTGACGCGTTCAGACGTGTCGATCCGGATGTCGCCGTCTTTGACGTGCGCCCGATGATGGCCCATCTCGACAACGGGAGCGCGTTCTTTCCCTTCCGGCTCGCCGCGTTCATGACGAGCCTCTTCGGCGCGATGGGAGTCCTGCTCGCCGCGATCGGCCTCTACGGAATGGTCGCTTTCCAAGTCGGCCGCCGCACCCAGGAGATTGGCGTGCGAATGGCGCTCGGCGCCGGGGCGCGCGACATCTACCGCGACGTGCTGTCGCAGGGCGCCCGCTTTGCCGCCATCGGCATCGGCGTCGGTGTGCTGCTCTCAGGCGGACTCGCTCAGCTGCTCCAGGGTCTGCTGCTCGGCATCAGCCCGTTCGACCCGCTGACCTACCTGCTCGTGGCCGCGTTTCTCGCCATCACCTGCCTGGTGGCGTCGTTCGTCCCCGCCCGCCGGGCTGTCGGCGTCGATCCGCTGACGGCCCTGCGTACGGACTGACGCACGCCCCAGCTCGGGAACTCGGGAACTACGGAACTCGGGAACTCGGGAACTCGGGAACTCGGGAACTCGCAAAGCCTT
>Ga0207428_10002508_pt1 | contig 18327 bp, 14 predicted proteins | sample RhiMethybrSRZTD1_FD_187600 | JGI IMG/M metagenome (GOLD analysis project Ga0207428, IMG submission 187600) | Populus rhizosphere microbial communities from Tennessee, USA - Rhizosphere MetaG P. TD hybrid SRZTD1 (SPAdes) (version 3) | ecosystem: Host-associated > Plants > Roots > Rhizosphere >...
CGCCAGGATGCCGACGGCCCACACTTGATGACGGACGGCGGCCGACCGCCGCGCGAGTACGCGCGAAAGCAGTGCCGTGACGCCGAGGATCAGCGTGACCTTCGTGACGATATCGAGCGCGGGCAGGAATTCGGCGGAGATCACGGCTAGGCTCCTTGTTTGCGCGCCTGCTCGATCAGCTTCCTGAGCCGATCGAGCTCGGCCTCATCGAGGCGCGACGACGACACGTCGAGCAGCGCTGACATGGCCTGTGACGTCGAACCGTCGAAGAAGGTTTGCAGGAGGTGGCGCATCGCCGACTTTTTCGCGCTGTCGCGAGCGACCACGGGGAGGTAGACGTATCGAGGGCCGTCCTGCTCGTGCCGGACGTGGCCCTTCTCTTCGAGGATCCGCAGCAGCGACCGCACCGCGGAGTAGCTCGGCGCGGCGGGCATTTCGGCGCGGATTTCGGCCGCCGAGGCGCGTCCCAGCTTATAGAGCGCGTCGACGATCTGCCGCTCGCGGCGGCTGAGGTCGTGATGGGCCGTGCGTGTCATGCGAGCTTTCCGGGCCGCCTGAAGGCGGCCCCCACGTGTCATGCTGAGAAATTAGCATGATGCCAAAAACTTAGCACCACGCCGGTGAGGTGTCAAGCCCGGTGGACAGTCACACGCTGCGGTAGGCCGGTCGCTTGATGCCGAGCCGCTGCATCTTCGACTGCAGCGTCGTGCGTTTGAGGCCGAGGCGTGCGGCGGCGCCGCGCGGGCCGGCAATCACGCCGTTGGTTTCCTCGAGGGCTTTCAAGATCATCGCGCGCTCGCCCGAGTGGTATCGCGTTTCGGCCGACGCGGCCGATGCCGTCGCGGCAAGACGCGGCGTCGTCGGAATCGCGGCCTCGGGAACTTCGAGTACGGATCCCGACGACAGGATCACGGCGCGCTCGATGACGTTCTGCAACTCTCGGATGTTGCCGGGCCACTGCCATTGCTCGAAGTCGTCCATCGTCGTCTTCGGGATCGTCGTGACGCGACGACTCATCGTGCGCGACGCCTTCTGGACGAAGTGGCGCACCAGGATCGGAATATCACCGCGGCGGTCGCGCAGCGCCGGCACCTGAATCGGAAACACGCTCAGGCGGTAGAACAGATCGCTGCGAAACGACCCGACCGCCACCATCTCCTCGAGATTCCGGTTCGTCGCTGCGACGAGGCGCACGTCGACGCGACGCGTCTGGGCGGCGCCGAGCCGCTCGAACTCGCGCTCCTGCAGCACGCGCAGCAGCTTGGGCTGCACTTCCAACGGGATGTCGCCGACTTCGTCGAAAAACAGCGTGCCGCGATGGGCGAGCTCCAGCCGTCCGACTTTCGATTGAACCGCCCCGGTGAACGCCCCTTTCTCGTAGCCGAACAGCTCGCTCTCGATGAGACCGGCGGGTAATGCCGCCCCGCTCAAGCGAATGAACGGATGCTCTCGCCGTCCGCTGGAATCGTGCAGCGCCCGTGCGAGCAGCTCCTTGCCGGTGCCGGTTTCGCCGAGCAGCAGCACCGTGGCATCGGTCATTGCCACGGTCTGGATCTGCGCCAGCACGCGCTTCAGGGCCTGGCTCTCGCCGATGATCTCCTTGAACCCGTGCTTCGAGACGATCTCGCCCTCGAGATAGAGCTTCTCTTCCGCGAGCCGGTTCTTCAGCTCCGAGATCTCGCGAAACGCCAGACCGTTCTCGACCGCAATCGCGATCTGCCCGGCGACGTCGCGGAACAGATCCACGTCGGCCGGCGAGAAGGCCGCGTCGCGCCGGCTGGCCACCGTCAAGACGCCGAGGGTCTTGCCGCGCGCCAGCAACCGGATGCAGCAGGCGCTCTGCACGCCTGCGCTGCGCATCGCCGGAACACCGGCGACGTCGAGCAGGTCGAGCTCGGGTCCGGCGAAGACGTACGGCTCCTTTCGCTCGAGCACGCGCATCACCGGCGACCGCTGCGGGATCGCGGCGTGCGGCTCGACCACGCCACGGTCGTCGTAGAAGGTGGCCGCCTCGAGTCGCCAGGCGTCGGTGGCGGCATCCAGAATCACCAGACTGGCGTAGTCGTGATGCAGGTGCTCGCGGATTGTTTCGAGCACCGACAGCCAGAGTTGATGCGGTTCGAGCTGTGACACCAGGGCGTTGTTGGCATTGAGCAGCAGTTTGAATCGATCGCGCTCGGCGCTCGCTTCGAGCCGGTACTGCTCGGCGCGGTCGAAGTAGATCGCGTTCTCGATTGCCAGCGCGAGCTGGCGCGCGATCTGCCACAACAGCATGATCTCGCTGAGCGTGAAGGCATCGGCCTGCGGGCTGCCGACGTTGAGCACACCGTACTTGCCGCGCGCCGTCTTGAGCGGCAGGCACACCCCTGACGCCAGCCCGCGCGCCACCAGCGTGCTCGTTGCGGGCGTGTCGAGGGCAGCCAACGCCTCTCGGGTGATCTGAATGACGTCCCCGCTTTCGAACGCAAGCCATGGCGGTTCCACGCGAGCGAGTGCCACGCCTTCGGGCAATGGCGTGCCCTCTCCCGGCTGCACCGCGGCCCAACGCCGCAGACTCCGCCGCTCCTCGTCCCAAATCGACAGGCTCGCGTAGTGATGAGGAATCGCCTCGCGCAGCAAGCGCGAGATCGTCGACAACAGATCGGGCAGATGTCGTTCCGACGTGACGGCGTTCGTGATTCTGACCAGGAGCTGCATGCGAAAGCGATCGTCGCCCGGCGCCGAGACGTCGTGGGGCACTGTGGCTTTCAAGCGAACAGCGGCTCTGGCGACCTTTGCGGCGATCCGTTTCAGGATCTCAATCGTCTCGGACGAATAGGTGTCGACGTCACGACTGGCGACGCCAAGCAATCCCCAATGCACGCTCGCAGTCGATGCCGGCAACACAGACAACACGCGAAAACCTGCCTCACGCAGGATGACGACGACGGGCGGCGCCGGGAGGCGGTCCATCGTCACGGTCACCGGTTGCTGTGTGAGCACGGCCCGGCCGGCAGGTCCGAAGTCGACCGGGACCTCTGAGGGGAATCGGGCGTTGACCTCGAAGGGTACGTGCGACACCACCTTGCGGATCATTTGATCGGCAGCGTCGTAGCGCCAGAACGCGAAGACGTCGTCGTGAGGAGCCCTCTCGTTTACGAGAGCGGACAGGCGATCGAAGAACTGATCGGCCGCGTCGGACTCGTCAAGACGGTCGACGCCGTCGAGCAGCGACGCGTACGCGTGCAACCGTCGATCGTCGAGCATCAGCGTCCGTGGGTGGCAGACATGACCGTGGGGAACGACATGTTCGAACCGGCTCGACAGCACTGTCAAGGTGAGCGGGGGTGCCGATCGGCATTTGACGATAGTTCGGCACTGGGCATCGTCAGGGCGTGGCGGCCGCCGGCGCTGCTCCCGCAAGTGACCTCCCTGCAGGGACTTCGCCGCTCGCCCGTGTTCGACCAGACGGTACCGATTCTGCTGTCGTTCCTGCAAACATGCATGGTTTTCTGGCGGGCCTGCCTCGCCTTTCATGAGCGAAGGCTGGTCGTCTCCGTTCGCGGGCTCGCTCGAGGATCGCGAGCGCTTCTACCGCACGCTGGTCGAACAGACACGCGACGTCATCACCGTCGTTTCCAGCGACGGCACGATCCTGTTCAAGAACCGAGCGAATGATCATCCAGCCGGGTATAGCGAGGCTGAACTCGTTGGTCGGAACGTTTTCGACTTCATCCATCCCGACGATCTTGCGCGAGTGCGAGAGGCATTCGACCTTGCGCTGGGTGGGAAGGCCGTATCTGCGATCGAGCACCGCTTCCGCTTCAAAGACGGAAGCTGGCGGGTGTTCGAGTCGATCGGACACTACATCCACGACTTTCCGTCCGGCCCCATCGGCGTCATCAATTCCCGCGACATCACCGAGCGCCTGTCGCTCGAAGCGCAGTTCCGCCAGGCGCAGCGCCTCGAGCTGCTCGGCCGTATGACCACGACGTCGGCGCAGGCGTTCAGCAACGTGCTGGACTCGATTGTCAGCTCCGCGGAAGGTCTGCTCGAGTGCGAGCTGCCGCTGTCAGCCGAGCGGCGGGTGTGGCAACTTCGGCGCACCGCCCATCAAGCGCAGGACTGGATGCAGCATGTGCTGCTGTTCTCACGCCACGAACGAGTGCGGCCGGGCGACCCGGTGAATGTGAATGACGTCGTCATCAGGCTGACCTCTCTGCTGCGTCAGCTCGTCGGCTCCGAGCGCGCCTTGACGTTCACGCTGTCGGCGAGCTCGCCATGGCTCGAGCTCGACGACGTGCTGCTGGAGCAGGTGATCGTCAATCTGGTCGCCAACGCGTGCGACGCCATGCCGTCAGGGGGAATCGTGACCATCACCACCAGCAACCGACCCGCGCCCGACGAAGCATCGCGCCACCAGATTGTGATCAGCGTGGGCGACACCGGCGCGGGTATGACGGACGACGTCAAGGCGCACATCTTCGATCCGTTCTTTGGAACGAAGTCCGGCGCAGGGCACAGCGGCCTCGGCCTGACGACGGTGTTCGGCATCGTCGACCGCGCCGGCGGCACCGTCGAGATCGACACCGAAGCAGAGGCTGGTACGACGGTCCACGTCGCGCTGCCGGCGCATTCATCGATTGATCATGATGGAACCAAGTAAGCGGGTCGTCTCGTTCCACAGCGCCGGCGAGCCTGGCGAGCGCGTGCTGATCGTCGACGGCGACGGTGACCTGGGCGGCGACACGGCCAGCGCGCTGCTCAGTCTGGGGCTGACGGTATCGTCGATCGCGTCGGCCACCGAGGCGCTCGACATCGCCTACCGCTACCGCCCGACCGTGGTCATCGTGGACATCGACATCGGTGGCGAGCTCGGGGGACTGCGGCTTGCCGAGGCGATCCGCCGCCGCTGGGCGTCGGCGGTCATCGTGATGAGCCCGCGCACCGATGCCGCGACCATCCGCGCGATTGCGGCGACGGCACCCACGGCGACGTTGTACAAACCGTTCTATTGGCGTCAGCTCGAGCTCAGCGTGCGGTTGGCCATCGAGATGCGTGACATCGTGCGATCCGCGCCCGACGTCGGCGACTCCGTGGACGGATCGGATCTCAGGCGCGTCGAGCTCGAAGACGCCCTGCGACGCATCGCGAACGAGGTCTCACGTGTCGGCTTCGCGGGGCCGGTGCCCGTGGTGGCGCGGCATCATGAGTCGCTGCAACAGCTGGCCCTGCGGGAGCGTGAGATTGTGATGCTGGTGCTGCAGCGCCATCGCATCCCGGCGATTGCACGGCTCCTGTCGACCGATCCCGACACAGTGAAGAACCAGTTGAAGCGCGTCTTCAAACAGCTGGGTGTGCGCTCGCAGCAGGAGCTGCTCCGCTTCTTTCAGGCTGAAGCCGTCGACCCGACGACCTGATTTCTCCGATCCGCCATTCGGTCACATCTGCGGTAGACTCGCGCGACACCACGGCGCCGAACAGGCGCGCCGGACCGGCTCGGTTCGGGTGCCTCGGCCCCGGCTGACGCCGAAGTTGCGCGGGAGAGGCCGATGTCACAGCAGCAGTCCGTCGATCGGCGCGATTTTCTCAAGACGGCCGCCGTCAGTGGCGCCGCGGCTCTCGTGCCCGGCGCGGCTATACCCGGGCAGGCCCAGACGACCGCAGCACAGACCGCGACGCCGGTGACGGCGTCGGCGCCGACGCCGCCGCGCGAGACCGACCCGCCGCCGAGTGTCGAGGTGCTGACCACCGATCGGCCGGGCGGCGACTTCATGGTCGACGTGCTCAAGTCGCTCGACTTCGAGTTCATCGCGGCCAACCCGGGGTCGAGCTTCCGCGGCATTCACGAATCGTTCGTCAACTACGGCGGCAATCGCGCCCCCGAGTTCATCACGTGCCTCCACGAGGAGTCGTCGGTCGCGATGGCGCACGGCTACTTCAAGGCCGAAGGCAAGCCGATGGCGGTGCTGTGTCACGGCACCGTCGGCATGCAGCACGCGGCGATGGCGATCTACAACGCCTACTGTGATCGCGTGCCGGTGTACATCATGGCTGGCAACACACTTGACGCGACCCTCCGGCGGCCGGGCGTCGAGTGGGCGCACAGCGTGCAGGATGCCGCGGTGATGGTGCGCGACTTCGTCAAATGGGACGACCAGCCGATCTCATTGCCGCACTTCGCCGAATCGGCGGTGCGCGCCTACAAGATCGCCATGACACCGCCGATGATGCCGGTGCTGCTCGTGATCGACGGCGGCCTCCAGGAAGATCCGGTTTCGCCTGAAGTGCACGAGCGTCTGCGCGTGCCGAGGCTCACCCGCGCGACCCCGCCGCAGGGCGACTCCGGCGCCGTCGCCGAAGCGGCGCGTCTGCTGGTCGCTGCGCAGAATCCGGTGATCGTGGCCGACCGCGCGGCGCGCACGCCGGCGGGGCTGGCGCAGCTCATCGCACTCGCTGAAACCCTACAGGCGCCCGTCGTCAATCAGGGCGGCCGCATGAACTTCCCGTCGCGACACCCGCTCAATCACAGCGCGAACGCGCGTCAGCTGGTTGCCAATGCCGATGTCATCCTCGGCCTCGAGCTGACCGACTTCTGGGGGACGGTGAACGCGGCGCGCGACTCGCTCGTGCGCACGTCGCGGCCGATCACCCGGCCGGGCACGAAGCTCATTAGCATCACTGCGCTCGATCTCAACACCAAGAGCAACTACCAGGACTTCCAACGCTACCCGGAAGTCGACGTCGCGATGGCCGCCGACGCCGAGGCGACGCTGCCGGCGCTCACCGAGGCGTGCAAGCGACTGATCACCGGGGACCGCCGCAGTGCGCTGGCCGAGCGCGGGAAGCGGCTGGGGGAGGCGCACGCTGCCGCGCTCGAGCGCCAGCGCGCGGACGCGGCGTATGGGTGGGATGCGACGCCGATCAGCACCGCTCGCATGACGATGGAGCTGTGGGCGCAGATCAAGAACGAGGACTGGGCGCTCGTTGCCGAGAGCGGAATCATGAGCGACTGGACCGCGCGGCTGTGGAGCTTCGACAAGCACTATCAGTCGCTCGGCGGCTCTGGCGGCGCGGGCGTGGGCTACGGCGCTCCGGCCGCGGTCGGTGCGGCGCTGGCGAACAAGAAGCGTGGGCGCCTGTCGGTGACGATCCAGGGCGATGGCGATTTTCTCTACGCGCCCGGCGTGTGGTGGACTGCGGCGCATCACCGCATTCCGCTGCTCGCCGTGATGCACAACAACCGCGCCTATCACCAGGAGGTCATGCACCTGCAGCGCATGTCCAATCGGCACAATCGCGGCATCACGACCGCACACATCGGGACGACCATCGACGATCCGAACGTCGACTTCGCGAAAATCGCGCAAGGGATGGGCGTGCACGCACAGGGACCGATTACGAACCCGAACGATCTCGCACCGGCGCTCAAGCGCGCGATCGAGGTCGTCAAACGCGGCGAGCCGTCGCTCCTCGACGTCGTCACTCAACCGAGGTAGGGCGAGATGAAACCGCTCTCCCTCGTCACGCTCGTCGTCTTCGCCGGATTCGCGGCTGCGTCGGCCGCGCTTGCCGCGCAAGCGCCTCAACGCCCGGCGAATCCGGCATCGGCCGGCAGTGTCGAGGCAGGGAAGAAGCTGTTCGCCAGCATCGGCTGTTATCAGTGCCACGGCCGCGAAGCGCAGGGATCGAGCGCCACCGGACCCCGCCTCGGGCCGCGCGCCATTCCGTTCGCGGCGTTCAGTCGATACGTGCGCCAACCCACCGGGCAGATGCCGCCCTATACCGCGAAGGTGCTGTCGGATGCCGATCTGGCGACCATCTATTCGTTCGTCCAGTCACGGCCGGAGCCGGCGAAAGACATTCCCTTGTTGAAGTGAAAGTCGTGTTCGGCTTCAGCCGGACCAACATGGCGGGCACAACACTCCATTCGCGCGAGTCGGTCGACGACCGACCCATCAGCTCACAGCAACTGCTCGTGGTGGCGATGTGTGCGCTCATCGTCTTCGTCGACGGCTTCGACGCGCAGGCGATGGGGTACGTCGCGCTGGCGTTGATGGAGGACCTGCAGATCTCGCGCGGCGTGCTCGGACCGGTCATCTCGAGCGGGCTCGTCGGCATGATGATCGGGGCGCTGGTGTGCGGCTCGCTCGCCGATCGAATCGGCCGGCGGCCGGTGCTGATCGGCTGCGTGCTGATCTTCGGAGTCGGCTCGTTGTTGACGGCGACCGCCGACTCCGTGTCTGCGCTCATCGGCTTCCGGCTGTTGACCGGTCTTGGCATGGGTGGCGCGATGCCGAACGCGATCGCCCTCACTTCGGAGATCATGCCGGTTCGCCGTCGCGGTGCCGCGGTGACGACGATGATCTGTGGCTTCTCGCTCGGCGCAGCCGTCGGCGGGTTCGTCGCCGCGCCAGTCATCCCGCGCTTCGGCTGGCAATCGGTGTTCGTCATCGGTGGTACGGCGCCCCTCGTGATCGCCGTCGCTGCGTTCCGCTGGCTGGGCGAGTCGCCTCGCTTCCTGAGGATACGCGACGGCAGGGACGCGGGTGCCACGTTGGTGCGCTTCCCGGTGACCGAGCTGTTCACCCACGGGCGGGCACTCCCGACGGTGCTCATCTGGGTCGTCTACTTCACGAACCTGTTGAACCTGTACTTCCTCAACAGCTGGTTGCCGACAATCATGAGCGATGCCGGCATCCCGGTGAGCACGGCGATCAGGTTGACGGCGTTGTTTCAGGTCGGCGGCATCGGGGGCGCCCTCGTCCTCGGCGCTTTGCTCGATCGGTATTTCTCCTTCTGGGTGCTCGCGGCGTGCTACGCGTGGGCGGCGATCTCGGTGCTGCTGATCGGCATGGCTGGAGCATCGCCACTGGTGCTGGGTATCACGATCGCCTGTGCCGGGTTGGGGATCATCGGCGGGCAGAATGGCGGCCATGCGGTGACATCGGGCTTCTATCCAACCGCGATTCGTTCCACCGGTGTGGGATGGGCGCTCGGTGTCGGCCGTGTTGGATCGATCGTGGGCCCCGTGCTCGGAGGCATGCTGCTCGCGCAAGGGACGTCGGTCAGGCAGGTGTTCTGGTCTGCCGCGATTCCGTCACTGATCGCGACCCTGGCGGCTGTGGGCGTCGCGGTCAAGAGCCGCCACGGAGATGTTAGCCACGGAGATCACTAAGGACACAAAGGGCTGGCCACGGAGATCACTAAGGACACAAAGGGCTGGCCACGGAGATCACTAAGGACACAAAGGGTTGGCCACGGAGATCACCAAGGACACGAAGGGGGCTGGCCACGAAGAACACGGCACACCTCTTGAGAAACGAGACGATGTCGACGAGCGCAAGAGTCTTAGTGATCTTCGTGTTCTTAGTGGCCCAATTCTCCGTGCCCTCCGTGGCGCAGGCGCCGAAGCTCGAGACCTTACCGGTGCGTGGGCAGGTGTCGCTGATCAGCTCGGGCGATGTCAATGTGCTCGTGCAGATCGGCCCGCAGGGTGTGCTCGTCGTCGACACGTTGGCGGAGCCGCTGGCCGATTCGTTGATCGCGGCGATTCGAGCGGCCGCCGGCTCGCGCCCGATCCGCTACATCGTCAACACGCACGCGCACGCCGAGTTCACAGGTGGCAACCTCAAAGTCGCCGCCGCCGGCGCGCAGCTCGTGGCCGGAAACTTCGCCGGTCAGGTCGGTCAGAACGCCGTGCAAGGCGTCGTGCCGCAGGCCTTCGTGGTCGCGCACGAGAACGTGCTCAAGGCGATGAGCGCTCCCACCGGCAGTCAACCGGCGGCGCCGTTCGGCGCGTGGCCGACCGACACGTTCTTCCAGAGCGAAAAGGCGATGTACTTCAATGGCGAGGGCATTCAGCTGTCGCACGTGCCAGCGGCGAGCACCGATGGCGACGTCCTCGTCTTCTTTCGCGCCTCGGATGTGATCGCGGCCGGAGACATCTACAGCACGCTCGGGTACCCACGCATCGACGTTGCCAGAGGCGGTACGGTGAACGGCGTCATCGAGGGCCTCAACAAACTGGTCGACCTCGCCATCTCCGAGCAGTTCACCGAAGGCGGCACGCGAATCGTGCCGGGGCGCGGCCGCATCAGCGACGAATTCGACGTCGTCGAGTACCGGGACATGGTCACGATCGTTCGCGACCGGGTTGCCGATCTGATCAGGAAAGGCCGATCGCTCGACCAGGTAAAGGCCGCCCGCCCGACGCTCGATTGGGAGCCACGCTACGGCTCGACCACAGGTCCTTGGACCACGGCGATGTTCGTCGACGCGGTGTATCGCAGCCTCGAACCAGACGCCAAACCGAAAACGCCCAACTCGAGAACCACCAACAAGCCCGCGGAGCGGCGCTGAGATGCGACGCGTCATTCCTTGCTGTGCGCTCGTTGCCGTCGCGATGGCGATCGCGTCGCCAGCGTCAGCGCAACTCGACCTGACTGGCAGCTACAACGCTGTCTTCCACGAGGATCAGCCCGAGCGCATTCCTGGTCCATCGCTTGGCGACTACCTGGGCCTGCCAATCAACGAGAGCGCACGGGCGTTTGCCGAGGCATGGGACGCCTCGCGCCTGACGGTGCCCGAGCATCAATGCCGCGCGCACTCGTCGCCCTACATTCTGCGAGGTCCGCTGAACATGCGGATCTGGGACGATCGCGATCCGGAGACGCAGCAGGTCGTGGCGATGCACATCGACATCAGCAACTTTCAGCAGCGCCGCACGGTGTGGATGGATGGCCGGCCGCACCCGTCACCGCTCGCCGAGCACACGTGGATGGGGTTTTCGACCGGCCGATGGGATGGCGATGCGCTGGTCGTGACGACGAGCCACATCAAACAGATGTGGCATCGGCGGAACGGGATCCCGCAGAGCGATCGCGTCGCGCTGACCGAACGCTTCACTCTTCACGGATCGGTCCTGACCTACGTGGCGATCACGGACGATCCCGTCTACCTCACCGAGCCGCTGGTGAAGACGACGAACATGCTGCGCAACCCGCGGCCGCTGCCGCCGCAGCAACTGCTGTATCCGTGCACCGCCGTCGTCGAAATCGCCGATCAGCCGCGCGGCGCGGTGCCGCACTATCTGCCGGGCGAGAACCCGTTCCTCAAAGATTTCGCTGCCGCGAACAAGCTGCCGGCAGAGGCCACGCGCGGCGGCGCCGCGACGATGTACCCGGAGTTTCAATCGAAGTTGCGTGCCCGGTAGCCACGGAGAACACGGAGAGAAGCCACTAAGATCACAAAGAACACTAAGCGAAATCCTTAGTGGTCTTAGTGTTCTCAGTGGCCGAACTCTCCGTGGCTAAGGCGCGGCGCAGACGTAGCTCGCGGCGTTGTTGGTGTCACCCGCGCCCTTGTAGCGCGGCAGCTGCGGATACGGGCAGAGTGGCCGCGACACCGGCGAGTTGGCCTTGGTCGCGAGCATCGTCGCTGGGGCCGTGCCCTTCTCAACCCAGTTCTCCATCGCGGTGAGCGTGTCGAACCGATCGGGACCGGCGCCGCCGCCGCAGTGGAGCACGCCCGGAGCAAGGAACAAGCGGACCGCCTCTTTCGACGCGGGCACCTTCTTCTGCACGGCTTCGAAGTATTCGATCGTCGACAGCGGGCTCGGTCCCGGATCGTTGAACCCATGCCACAGCAGGAGCTTGCCCCCGCGAGCGACGAAGCGCGAGATGTCGGGGTTCTGCTGGTGCACGTGGGCGGCAAGGCCCGCTTCGAGCGCCGCCAGATCGCGCTCGGGATCGAACGTCATGAAATCGTACGCGGCATCGCCCTTGGCGATATACGCGAGGAACGGGGCGCCGAGGATCGCATTGACACCGCGTGGGGCTTGCGCAGTGCCGATCATCCGCGCGACCCAGTCGCTCTCGCCGCCGCGCATCAGCGGCATCGCGGCGTACTTGCCACTCTTGGTCTTCACTCCCGAATAGACACGTCGTACCGTTTCGACCTGTGCCTTCGTAAGGCAATCCGCCGCCGCGCCGGCTTTGCATTCGAGCTCGCCCGGATCCCAGGTGCATGCGCGCGGATCGGTCAGGATGCCATCGGCGACGCCGTCCTTCATGTCGCAGGCCGCGAGCACCGCCTTTTGGATCAACGGCACGTGTGCCGGCTGCAGGTTGCTGTCAGGACGCGCGTGGAACGCCTGAACGCGAAGGATGGCGTTCGAGTAGACCATCGGCGAATATACGGGTGCGCCGGCAATCACGCCGTCGTAGTCGTCGGGATAGCGTTGGACCTCGGCGAGGCCCTGTCGGCCACCGGTCGAGCACCCCTGCCAGTAACTGCGCTGCGGCGCGCGGCTGTAGTACCGCGACGCGACCGCCTTGCCGACGACGGTCGCTTCATGCGTCGCGCGATGACCGAAATCGATGATCCCTTCCGTGTTCTGCTGCCCGGGACCTTTGAGCGTGAACGCCCAGTCGGTCGCGCTGGTACTCGAGTGCCCGAGATCGTTCTGAATCGTGGCGTATCCGCGGGACAGTCCGGGCGTCGCAGCTTGGATCGTCAGATTGCCGGCCGCGCCGCCGCCGCCGATGCCGAGGACCTTCCCGTTCCAGGAAGCCGGCATGCGATAGACGGCACCGATCTGCGATCCGGCCACCGGTGAGATCGAGGCGCGCACTTCACAGAACGCTGGCGTTCCCGCCGAGGCGTCGGCCGCGACCGGCGCGGACGACAGAATCTTCGTGCCATGCACCGAAATGGAGTTGGCCAGCGCGGCGCACATCTCCTGCGCCGACATCCCGGTCATCGCTGCCGTCGCCACCGCGATCGCGGCGCACACGGCTGAGGAGGTCGAGAGACGAACGCTCATGAAGTCGCTCCTGATGTGCGCGAGTGTATCGCGTCTGCTTGTCTTGACGATCTGATCGAATCGTGCGTGAACTCTGCGACGGTTCGACGCTCGCCGACGCCGGCCTGGGCGGGCGAGATGTCCATCGCAACCATCGACGCCGATCTGAATGCGCGCTCGGCGTCGGTGATCACTTCTTGGTCAGCATCTTGAGCTCCTCATCCCAGTGCTCGACAACGATGAGGCCGGACGCTGCGGACGACGCGTCGTTTCGGGACGGCTTGATCATCACGAGCCGCTGTCCGTCCGGCACGACGTCGTAGGTCCGCGCGACCTGCGTGTTTCCGCCTGAGAAGTAGAGCGCGTCGAGCAGCTTCTTTGGTGGACCGGCGCTCCATCGGGAGCTCTGCCCGTCGAATTGGACCTCCATGAGCGCTCCGTCTGCCTGGAAGAAGTACAACTGGTTGCGGCTCCACACGGGCATTCGGCCACCGGTCGTCGACACCGCCCATTGGCCTGCTGACGTATTGGGAAAGGGTCGAACGTAGATTTCAGAACTGCCCGATCGGTTCGACTGATAAGCGAGCCAGCGTCCATCGAGCGATATGTTCCCGTTTAGCTCGCTGAACGAGGTCTCGAGCAGCGGAGATACGTGCAGACCAGCCAGCACGAGTCGCGAGATGTCGAACAGTCTCGTCGGCGTGTTTTCGAAAAATACGACCTCGCGTCCATCGGCGGAGAGACTCGTGGACCCCTGCGAGTTGGCACTGGTCGTCAGCCGCTGCGCGGTACCGGCACCGTCTGCCGTCTGCCACCAGAGATTGAAGATGCCGCCGTCGCGCTGCGAGGCAAAGATCAGGCGCTGTCCATCGGAGGTCCACACGAGCGCCGCGTCGTTGGCAGGATCGGAAGTGACGCGCGTGAGTGTCGCACGATCGATATCCCACACCCAGATGTCTTGATCGGGGTCGGCGATCGTCACAGCGATGCGTGCCCCATCGGGCGAGAGCCGTGCTTCCAAGTAGGCACGTGCGGGGGCACTGATCGGCGTTTCCCTGCCGGTGCGATCAACCCAGACCAGAGTCGAGGCCGCAGACGTCGCGCTCAGCGGGTCGGCATAGACGAGAGTACCATCCGTTGCCACTGCGAACTGGCCGCTTCCGTTGACGGTCGTCAGCAAACGAGGGAGGACACGAACGGGCGTCCCGTGGACGTCGAGCCTCGCAAGGTCGAAAGGAACTGCCCACAGCGCTCCTGCGGCGATGAACACGAGGTGGCCGCTTGCGACGTATTGAGCGTGACTGGCATTAGGAATCAGTATCTTGTGCGCGTGACGCTGGAGATCGAGAACAGCAATCTGAGCACTGTCGTCCCCGCCGGTCTGCGATGTAATCGTGAACAGGATGGCGTTCCCGCCGGGCAACGATTCCGGCCAGATGTGAGCAGCCTCCCCGGCATTCCGGTTGACGCGCGTCAAGTCGCTGGCCGGCCCTCCGGCCGCTGAGACGCGCTGCAAGCCGGTTGCGTCGTGGGTCGCAAAAATTATCGTGTTGTCCGGCAGCCAGGTTGCGCCCAGTGCATTTCCTTTGAGGCTGGCAATCACGATCGGTCGCCCCCCGGTGAGAGCCACCTTCTTGAGGGCATTCCCGTCGGCGTATCCCACCCATTGACCATCCGATGAGACGAATGGAACAACGAGCTGTTGCCCTACGGCTAACTCCACGGGGTCGAACGCGTTTAACGCGCGAGCGAAGAGACGAGTGCTATTGCCGCCGATGTAGACGATCGACGAGCCATCTGGCGTGATTGTCAGGGATCGGTAGGCTCGCGCAGTGTTCGGGAGCAACGCGGCAGCCGAAGCGGTTGATGGTATGGACAAACGTGACACTCGCCGCTCTGACGGACGCGTCCATATCCGCGACACGGCCGCGGTGGCAAGCGCGGCCACGATGACGGAGATTGCGGCGACCAGGACCAGCAGCCGCGCCGATGTGGTCGCTGGCTTGACGGTGGCGCTCGCGTCTTTTGGCGTGTCGAAGGCACCACTCAAAGCGATTTGCACGTCCTCGACGATCCAGGTCAGCTCGCGCTCGAGATCGCCGGCGCTCTGCCACCGGCGCTCGGGATCCTTCGCGAGACAGGTCTTCACCACACGATCCAGAGAGCGCGGCGTCACGGGCTGTCGCGTTGAGAGCGGCGGCGGCTCGCGCTCGAGCACGGCCGCGACGACGTCCGCCGCGCTGTCGCCGTCGAACGCGCGGATTCCCGTCACCATCTCGTAGACCACGGCGCCCAACCCGAAGATGTCGCTGCGCGCGTCCGCCTCTTTGCCCTGAATCTGTTCCGGCGCCATGTACTGGAGCGTGCCGAGGATGGTGCCCGCCGCGGTCTGTGGAGCCGTCGGCAAGCCCGCCGCCGTCAGTCCCGTGACCGCCCCCGCCACGGTCCGCTTGGCCAGCCCGAAGTCCAGCAGCACGGCGCCGCGCGTCGTCAGCATGATGTTGCCAGGCTTGAGGTCGCGGTGGACGATGCCGCGGCGATGCGCCTGGTCGAGCGCGTCGGCAACGTCGATGGCACAGCGCAGCGCCTGGTCGAGCGGCAGCGGGCCGCGGGCAAGGCGCGCGGCCAGCGTCTCGCCATCCAGGTGTTCCATCACCAGGTAGTCGAGGCCGTCTTGCGCGCCGACATCGAACACCGGGCAGATGTGCGGGTGGCTGATCGTGGCCAGCGCCCGCGCCTCGCGCTCGAAGCGCTGCTTCAAGTCGGCGTTCGTGGCGACGTGCGCGGGCAGCACTTTGATCGCCACGGTGCGGCCCAACCGCGTATCGCGCGCGCGATAAACCTCGCCCATGCCGCCGCGGCCGATCGCGTCCACCACTTCGTACGGCCCCAGGCGAAGACCGGGCTCGAGGACACGCTCGACCGGCTCGACGTCTCCGCTCAGCCCGCCGAACGTGGACGACGAGACGACGGCCTCGATGGCCGGGCGCTCGACGAAGTTCCCCGCGCGTTCGTGCGCGGCCAGCAGAACTTCGACCTCGCGGAGGAGCGCATCATCCTCTCCGCACTGGTCGCCAACGAAAGACCGTCGCTGCTCCGGCGGCCGCGTGAGCGCTGCCTGGAACACCCGCTTCACCTGCGACCAGCGGGCCTGGTCGTCGCTCATGCCCGCGGGTCCTCGGCCGGCATCATGCGGCTGTACAACCAGGCACGCGCCGTCTGCCATTCGCGCGTGACCGTCGCGCGCGACAGCGATAGGACTGCGGCAACCTCCTGTTCCGACAGGCCGCCAAAGTAGCGAAGCTCCACGATCTGCGCCTGCCGGGGATCCCGTCGCGCAAGCGCGTCGAGCGCGTCGTTCACTGCCAGCATGTCGCAGTCCACCGGCGCGCTGGCCCCGATCCGGTCGTCCAACGCGACCCGCACGCCCGCGCCCACGCGCTTGGCTGCCTGATGGGCGCGCGCGTGATCGATCAGGATCTGCCGCATCACCCGCGCGGCGATGCCGAAGAAGTGCGCGCGGTTCTGCCAGGCGACCGGGTCGTCACCGAACAGCTTCAGGTACGCCTCGTGAACGAGTGCGGTGGGCTGGAGCGTATGGCCGTGCCGTTCCCGTCGAAGGCGAGCGGCCGCTCGCTGCTTGAGGTCGCGATAGACGAGCGGCAGCAGCCGGTCGCGCGCTTGTAGGTCGCCGCGTCCGCAGGATCGTAGCAGCTCACTGACGGGCGAAACGGGGCTCGTCATTCGGCTCTCTTATACGGGGCCCACACCCCCCAGTCAACACGGGGCAGTACGACGGGCGCGATCGCCGTGAGGCAGTTCACGCCGGCCTTCCGCATCACCTTCCAACGCGTTCCGCAGGGGCGAACGCCGGCTGGAGGTCGAGATGCGAAAGGCGCTCTGCTTCGTGACACTTGTGACGCTGGTGCTGTCATGTTCAGAGGGGATCGGCGCCCAATCAGCTGCGCCCGGGACAACGTCACCCACAGATGAGGTGCGGATCCGACGAGTGCGCTCGGAAGACCCGACGATCACCGCACTCATCGCGCAAGCGTCGGAATGGTCGGCCACCTTCCACGCATTTCTCGACATAATCGACCGTTCGGACGGCCTCGTCTACATCGAACGGGGACGGTGTCGTCACGGAGGGGCGGCCTGCATGTCGCTCATCGTGAAGCTGGCAGGGCCGAACCGGATGCTGCGCATTGTCATCGATCATCGGAAGGCCCGTTGCGATCTGAATCTGATGGCCTCGATCGGTCACGAGCTGTGGCATGCAATCGAGGTGTTGCGCGAGCCGTCGCTGCGAAGCTACGCCCACCTGTACCACTTCTTCTCCCGCGACGGTCGTCACACCGAGCGCGCCGGTTCGTTCGGGGCGTGGGAGACGCCAGCTGCGATCAATGCCGGATTCACGGTGCTCGAAGAACTCTACGCAACGTCCCCGAAAGAGGAGGTGTGTAAGGGGACCTAGAAGGGGGACAGAGGTCATTCTGATTGAATGGCCTTGCGCCGCTGCGACTCATCCCCGTGATCTCACGGACGAGCAATGGGACCTCATTGGTCGTCATGCGCGATGAACGATTAGCCGAGAACTTTCTTGGGATGTTACCGCTGGCCAGCTGCCTCATTCTGTTGCGGGGTTTATGAGATGGCTTCTCATCAAGGGCGCTACCCTTGATATGCTGTTCGCGCCCCTGATTAGTCGGCTGTCTCTCTTGCCGCGCTTCGGGCGGCTGGCCCGTTATGCGGATCAACAACGAGTACAGGATTCGCGTTCTGGCCGCATAACGGGCTAACCGTATGCCGTCAATCCTCCCTTCGGACGCCACCACCCAGGTCGTGCTCCGTCATGTCGCCGCCACCCTCGCCTATCGCGCTGCGAAGGTGCTGCGCGAAGTGCCACCCGACTTCGCCCACGCATCGTTTGGCGCGGCCACCCGGCAGCCGGTGCGAATCGTCGCGCACCTGGCCGACCTGATGGCGTGGGGCGTCACGATCGCGCGCGGTGACACCAAGTGGAAGGCTGAGGGGAGCGACGACTGGGGCGTCGAAGTGGCGCGGTTCTTCGACAACCTGGCGACGCTCGATCGTGAGCTCGCCTCGGACCAATTCGCCGGCTCACCCGAGCAGCTGATTCAGGGGCCACTGGCAGATGCGCTGACGCACGTGGGCCAACTCGCGATGCTGCGCGGCATGGCGGGCGCTCCGGTGCGGCCCGAAAGTTACGCACGGGCGACCATCACGCCCGGACGCGTCGGAGTGGACCAGCCGCCGCCTGGTCGCGAGTTCGACGGCGACGCGAGCGCGAGATAGCGGCGCTCGGCTTCGCCTCGCGAGGTGCAGGCACTCGCTGCGCTCGTGAGGTGCAGGCGCTCGCTCCGCTCGCGAGGTGCGGGCACGCGCTTCGCGCGTGGGGTGCGGGCGCTCGGCTGACGCCTCGCGAGGTGCGGGAACGCTCTTCGCGCGTGGTGCGCCCGCACCGTCATGGACACCCGGACTGCGAGCGCGTAAGCCACGGCGAGCGCGCGGCGAAGCTGGAA